>Ga0208314_100072_pt1 | contig 46333 bp, 71 predicted proteins | sample OSPB_Mat_host_9__FD_187144 | JGI IMG/M metagenome (GOLD analysis project Ga0208314, IMG submission 187144) | Extremophilic microbial mat communities from Yellowstone National Park, USA - OSPB_Mat_host_9_15 (SPAdes) (version 3) | ecosystem: Environmental > Aquatic > Thermal springs > Hot (42-90C)...
GGGTCGTAGATCGACTCGCGGATCAGGGTCCACGCCGTGGCCCACGCCTGCGTCTGGCGGCGCGGGTGGAAGAGGGGATAGGCCACCGCGCAGAGCGGCAGCGGGCAGGTCTGGAGTCCCCCCAGGGCCTCCGGCGTGGCTTCGATGTCATGCTCCCAGATCACCAGATCGCCCACGGCCGGATCGTCCCACGCGGCCCGGACGGCGGCCTCATAGCGGCCGTCGTCGCCGCAGGGCACCACCCACACAAGGCCCCCCGCTGCGGTCCAGCGGGGGGCCAATGCCGCGCGGGCCCGGCGGGTCGGCTCCGTGCGGGGATCCGTACTGGCACCCGGCCCCACCGGGCACAGGAGTACCGGCGTCCCGCCCGCTCCGCTCACAGAGACCGGGAATCCGCTCGACTTGGCATTCCCGGTCCTGGCCTGAATCCGGCTCATCCAGATGTTACCCCTTCGGCGACTCCTCCGGCGCATCCGATACGGCAGCGGTCGCGGCCGGGCGGACCCGTTGTTGGCCCGCCGCCTGCAACACGTCGCGCAGCAGGGGCACCAGGCCCCCGATCAGCCGATCATAGTACTGCTGGGACTGCGCGCGCTCGTGGTGCATGTCCGCAATGATGAGCATGACGAGCGGCACCACCACCCCGGCCACGTCGGCCGCTGAGAGATGCCACCCGAGGGCCTGGTTCAGCCCCGCGACCAGGGCCGCGACCAGGGCGATCACCACCCGTGTGACAGTCATGAGTCCGTCCCCTCCTTATCCGGCAGGAACACGATTTGTCGGGCCCGGGGTAGCACCACGACCCCGAGGCCGTTCTGGGCGAGAAACGCTATCGACAGCAGGGGCGGCCCGGTGGTGTAGCTGGGATCCACCACGCACGGCTGATCGGGGAACACATGGCCCGCGATAGCCAGGGTGACCTGCGAGCGATAGGCGCTCGCGGACCCCGCCACCCCGCTCACGTTCTCCGTGCCGAAGTGCGGGAGCCCCAGCGTCTCCGCCAGTTGTCCGTTGAGCATGGTGACGGACGCGCCGGTGTCGAGGAGCATGGCCGTGGTCACCGTCTGGTTTTGAGGCCCGCTCAACTGCACCTGACAGGTCAGGCTGGCATCAAACAGCCCCACGTCCGGGGCGGCCCAGGCCCCGGGCAGATCCAACGGTGTCGCCGCCTGGGGCGCGGCGGGCGCGGGGGCCGGAGCGGCCGAGCTAGGCCCGGCGACCGCCTGGCACCCCAAGGCCGCACACAGCGCCCGCCGCAGATCCTCTTCCGTGACCGTGGCGTCCTCCAACAGGTGGCCGAGCAGACCCTTCAGCTGCATGGCTTAGATCGCCTCCCCACTCCGCGCCCGGAGGAGCCGTTGTACCTGGTCCCGCTGGGCCCGGAGCCACGCCGGGTCGGCGGCGGCCCAGACGGCGGCGAACACCGCCTCGCGCGTCGTCCCGGGCGGCGGCGCGAGATAGTCGTCATAGCACGCCGCCCAGCGCCCGCCGTGCCGCGCCAGGTGGCGGAGCAAGTAGAAACAGGCGGGGCAAAAGTCCCCGCCCGCCTCCCCGTCGGTTTGGGTTGGGAGCCGCATGCGTGCGGCGTCGTCGTGCGTTCGGCGTCGCCCCCCCGACTAGAACCCGACTCCCCGCATAAAGGCTTCCTGCATCCGGGCCGCCCACTTGGAGCCCTTGCCCTGGATCGCCTGCTGGAAGCCCGCCGCGCCCACGGCCTGCACCCCGGCGTCATACGCCGCCGCCGGGCACCCTGGGACGGGTCCGCCCAGGAACCGCTGCATGCCGGCGCAGTACGCCGCGCCCTTGCCCGCGACAGCCGCCGCCCACTTGGGCCCCGCGTCGGCCGTCTTGCGCGTCCACTTCTGTTCGGCGCTCGCGAGCGTCGCCACTGCTTTGTCCCTCCTTCGTCCCGCCCCTGGGCGGCGGCAGGGCACCCAGCAAAAAGGCCCGGCCATGCTTGGCCGGGCCACCACTGCCCACCACCGGCTCAGGTTATGGGATTTGGCTTGATTATACCACCGGCTAGGCCACCCGTGTCGTCACGACGGTGCCGCCGCTCGCCAGGGTCGCCGCGAGCCGGACCCGGGCGGCATCCAGGACGCTGATCACGACCGCTGTGCTGGAGGTGTCGCCGAGGTCCGTCACATCCACACCCGTCTGCCCGTGGGCGAGGAGCCGACCGATGGCGAGATGGTGCGTGCGGTTGTGGAACCGCAGGCCGTCGCCGTTGCCATGGAGGATGACGCTGCCCAGCGTCATGTACCGGACATCGCTGTCGCAGAAGATCCCCGCGCCGCCGTTGCCGTGCGCGTAGACTTGCCCGATCTCCATGTGCTCGACCGGGTTCTGCGGCGTGCCGTTGCAGTACAGGCCATGGCTACCATTCGTGCTCACCCACAGGGTCCCCACGAAGAACTTGGCCGTGCCCCCGTAGAAATGCACCCCGTCGATCCCGCAGGAATCGGCGATCAAGGTGTCCCACCACTGTTCGATCATGCCGGCGGCTTGGACCTGGACCCCCGCGCGGGGCCACGCCAGCGCCGTGACCTGCCCCCACCGATTGCCCCCGACCGTGCCGAGGTGCTGGGCCGTGAACAGGATCCCGTACCCGCTGACCAGCGTCTCCGACGGGGCCGTCGGGCCCGGCCCCCCCACAAAGACGCTGGCGAACCGGTTGTCGTGGACGTTGCACTGGCCGGCGGCTCCGTCCTCGATCACCATCCCATTGCGCCGACCGCCGACGACGTGGATCCGCCCGAAGTGACTCTCGTTAATGTCCCGGAGCGACACGCCCACGGCGACCTGCGCCGTCTCTAGGCTGTCCACGACGCACCACCGGGACCCGCCGTCGAACACCACGGCCGGCTGGGTCTGGGTGAGGCCGGCGGGGTCCTCCACGCGCAGGCTGCCGAGCACGCGCCAATGGAGCACACCGAAGGCGTGGATCACAGCGGTGTCCGCGCGCGGCACGAACACCACCCCCGCCGGGAGGATCCAGGTCTGCCCCGACTGCGGCGTGAGCGGCGCACTGACCGCATACCGCCCGGGCGGCGCATAGATCAGCCCGCCCGGCCCCGCCGCCGCGATGGCCTGCGTCCACGCGGCGGTGTCGTCGGTCGTCCCGTTGCCGACCGCGCCCAGCGCCTGCACATTGACCGCATCCGTGAGGGGGGTCGAATACGGGCCCGGGCCCGAGGGGACCGGCGGCGTCGCCATGGTGCTGGACCTCCTTCGCGCCCGCCAGGCGTGCCACGCGGCGCACAGCGGGCAAGATGCGGGCCCCGCCATGGGCCGTTAGGCGGCGGCGGGCCCCGGCGGCGGCGAGGGAGCCGGCGTGGTGTGGAACCCCAAGTGCTCCAGCGTCTCCTGGACGGCGTAGAACCCGTCCATGCCGAACCCGACGAGATCGCACGCCTTGGCGGGCTGGCCCGTGGCGGTCGGCCGCTCATGCCGCAGGCATAACGTGACCGCGCCGTCCGCAAAGGTGACGTGGCCGACCGTCTGCCCGGTCGGGCCGGTAACCTGGAGCCGTTGGATCACCGGCGGGTCCGCCGTACTCCCCGGCGGGCCCGCGAGGCCCAGCCGCCGCTCCACGTCCTCCTGGAACCGGAGACCCACCGTGCGGACGCACTGCTGCTCGACGGCCGATAGTTCCGGGAACGGCAGACTCGCCCGGTCGGGACTCAGGCAGAAGGCCCGACCGTAATCGGCTCCCGCGAGACTCAGTTCCTCCGGCATGCGGCATCCCTCCCGCGTCACCAACGAATCGCGTGCCCCAGCAAGGCCGCGACCACCGCTACCAACGCCGTTACCACCACCACGGCCCCGCGCGGCCAGTCGGCCCCCCGCTGGGCCAGCTCCCGCCGGACGGCCTGGAGCTCATCCCGCAACCGCGCCATCTGCTCGCGCGTGTCCGTCACCGCCTGGGTCAAGGCCGCGACATGCCGGGTCAACTCCTGCACCGTCTCCCACAGCCAGCCGGAGGGGGGCGTGTCGTACCGGGGTTCGCGCGCATCCACCGGGCCTCACCCACGGTACGCCTGCGTGAGGGCCGCCGCCGTGCTCCGCGCGGGGATCACCAGGACGGTGCCGATCCGCAGGACGTTCGGGTTCGGGCCAATCGCGGCCTGATTGGCGAGGTAGATCCCCGGCCAATAGGCGGCCGTGCCGTAGAACCGCGCCGAGATCTGGCTGAGCGTGTCGCCCGGCTGGACGACATACGTGCTGGGGTTCGCCACCGTGGGCGTGCCCCCCGTGACCGTCTGGGGCGTCCCCGTCGCGCCTTGCGGCGTGTAGACGGTGCCCGGTGCCGAACCAGTGCCGGGAGTCGCGAGCGGTTGGGTCAACGGCGTGCCTGGGTTCGGAGCGAAATGGAACAGGGATCCTAGGGCCCAGGCTCCAAACACGACTGCCCCCAAGAAGAGCACGCCGTTCCGTCCTGTGCTGATTTGCACTCGGGTGGGGTGTGCCGCCATCTTACATCCCTCCACCGCCCGTTTGGGGTACCGGGCATGTCTCGCAAACCACCATACCCTGCGTCAGGGCTTGGCTCAGCCATTGCGCCGCCCATCGCATGTTCGCGGCGTCGCCCGGCCCCCACTGCTGTTCCAGTGCCGCCCAGTCAATCTGCCGGCTCCCGGCCGGGATGAGCTCGCCCTCCCGCGTCTCGATGGGCAAGCCCGCCAGGGTCATTGCCAAAATCGTGGTGGCTTCCGCCTGCTGCTCCTGGCGGGTGTGATCCGCCGGGGGCGCGGGCAGGCAGGTCCGGTCATGCAGGAGCGCATGCGCCCCTTCATGGACCAGCGTCTGGACGGCGTAGCTGTCCCGGCTGAGCGCCGCCGGCGCGAGCAGGATACTCTCGTTGTCCGGCGTGTACTGCCCCTCCAGGATGTAGTCGGGAGTCGCCTGCAACGCCCGGTAGCGAATCCGCACCCCACACCCCTGGAGGGCCGCCGCGAGGCGGTCATACGCGGCTGGCACGTCGGGCGGCACCGTGATCGCCGCGACCTCGGCGGCGGTCGGCTGCCGAATCCACCAGGGGTGCCGGGCCGGGTCCACCGCGACGGTCTGGCGCGGCGGCGGCGGGGCTGTGGGCGTCCACACACCGAAGCTCGTCGGGGTCCGCTGCCGGACGGCTTCCGCATAGGCGGTGGCCCATTGGCGGATCGCGTCGGCGGCGGCCTCGACCTGCGCCGGCGTGGTCGCCGCCTTCACCTGGGCGAGCAACGCCTGCCCCTGCGGCGCGAAACGGTCCAGAATCGCCCGATCCCCGGCGGGCGACCGGGCAATCTTCTCCGGCGTCCAGTCGTAGTCATACAGGGCTTGCAACTCTTCCTGCACGAACCGCAGCCGGTCGGCCACCTGGGGATCGTGCACCGGCACCCCCTGGCGCACGAGCTCGGCCGCTTTGTCGGCGACCGCCGCCACGCCCGCGAGGTGGGCGTTCCCGCAGGGCAGGCAGCCCGTGTCCCGCTCCATGTCCGGCGCGTATTGGGAATAGGGCGGTGGGGTCGGGCCGGACGGGGCCGGCGTCGCCGGCGGGGCCGCCGGGGCCGGGGCCAGGACGGCCGTTTGCAAGCCCGCCGCCGCCGCCCCCAAGGCCGCCGCGGCCGCCTCCAGATCCGCCACCGACGCGACGGGGTTCACGGCCGCCTGCCGCGCCCGCCGCAGGTGGGGCAATGCCGCCCGCCACCGGGCCTGCTCGGCCGGGGGGAGGTCCGCCAGGCGCTCCGGGGCCAGGTCAAAGCGTTCCAGCGCGGGCAAACCCTGCCCCCACTGCTGGACATCCCGCAGGCGCTGTTGGACCTCCGGGTGCGCCAGCCCGTCCTCCCGCGCGAACCGCAGGGCCTCTTTGAGGCTCGCGCTCATGCGGACCACCTGATCCCGGACGGCCGCGACCGAGGGCGGGGCCCCGGCGTCCGCTGGGCCCGATCCGGCCGCCCCCCCCGCCCCAGCCCGCCAATCGATCTGTTGGGTCAACGTCTCCCGGAGCCGGCGCATCTCCGTCGCCAATTCCTGATAGCCCGCCGCCTGCTGCTGGGGGCCGGGACTCAGGAGGCGCACCAGGTGCGGCAACACCTGCGGATGCGTCGCATAGCGGAGCGCGTCATCCACAAAGCCCATCCCGTGTCACCCCCTGAATTGGTGCCACGCCCACCACGCCGCCCCGACGACGCCGGCCCAGAAGAGGAGCGGGACCCCCGTCAACCCCGGCAGGACCCCGGCGGGGGATCCGCCGCCAGCACCGGCCCCGGCCCGGGCCTGGGCGACGGCCGCTTGGGCCTGTGCCAAATAGGCGCGGTAGGCCCCGTCCGTATACGTCGTCCAGTTCGCGAGGCCGGACGGCGACCGGTACACCGCATAGGCGGCGACCGCATTGTGGACGGGGTCGCTCAGCCAGGCCCGCCACACGCAGGGGTCGGCGCTCCCCGTCAACTGCCGCAGCAGATCGGTGTGCACCGTGTGGATCTGCCACAGCCCAAAGCTCGTAAACCCGTCGCAACAGGGGACCCCCGGATTCGCCGTACAGGGATCGCCCGCCGCCGTGGGATCCCAGCCGCTCTCGGCCCCCGCAATCGCGACCATGGTGACCTGGATCGCGGGCGGGAACACCTGGACCGCCGCCTGGGCGGCCTGGGCGAGACTCATAGTCCCGGCCCGCCCCCGTTAGGGCAGCGCCTCCACCGCCGCCGAGACGGTCACCTGGTTCGCCGTGCCCGCCGTGACCGTGACGCTGATCGCGGTCCCGCCCTGCGCCGCGACGGTCACCGCCGCCGTAAACGGCCCGACGGGTTCGCTCACGCCGTTAATCGGCGTCAGGGTCTGCTGGCTCCCCGTGGTCGGGTCCGTATACGTCACGCTGACGGTGACGGTCGTGGCCGCCGTTTGCACGATCCCGTAAACTCCGACCCGATACAGGCCCGTCAGGCCCACGGGGACGGTCACAATCGGGGTCGCGCTGGTCGTGGTCAAGGCAACCAGTTTGTTGCGTGCGACCACGGCACTGGGCCGAATGGTGTGCAACTCCATGACCGGGCCGCCTCCTTACACCAGGCCGGCCTGCACGGCCGCCGCGAGCTTCTGCGCCTGCTCGGCCCCCATCAGCGGGGCCAGCGTCTCGGCGGTGGCCTGGCCGAGGCGGAGCCGCAGGATATTGCTCAGGGCGACCGCCCAGATTTCCAGCCGCACCGGAATGGGGGCCGCCGGCGTCGTGGTCGCCTGGATGTGAAAGGTCAGGTGCTGCGTCGCCGGCAGGAACACCGTGAGCGGCACGTCGATCCGCAACATGGCCGCGTCGAGGACCATGGCCCCCTGCTGACTGTCGCGGTCCACGGTGATCGTGACGCCGTCCTCCTCGTTCGCCGCCGCCGCAATCGACCGGAGGACCAGCAATTGGTTCGGCTCCGCCCGTTCGGTATGGAACGTGGTGTCCGTCGTGCTGGCGCTCACCAGGAGGGCGTAGTTGAGGGGAGCCCGGATCAGGCGGGGGCGATAGGTCCCCTCAATGATGCGGTCGAGGGTCATGGGCAGCGTGCCCCGCTGGTCGGTCGGCGTGGTCTCCAGGCCCAGGGACCGGAGCGTCTGCCGTTGCTCGTCCGTCAGCGGCAAGCCCCGCATGACGCGCCACGCGAGGGTATCGTGCCAGATCGTGTACCGGTACAACAGTTGAATGTTGGCCGCCGGCGCGGCGGTGGTGTTGACGAGGTAATGCGAGAGGCTGTCCACGGCCACCCGGCCGGTCGGAAGCGGCGTGAGGTCTGGCGGGACCGTGCCTAAATCCACGCGCCCCAGTGCCTTGTCGTTCTGGATCCACCATTGCACGCCGGGCGCGGTGGACGCGGCGACCGCGTCGAGAATCACGACGGTTTTCGGATCATTGGTCGGGTTCCACCGTTGGACCGCCGTTTGCACCGACACCTGGGCATTGGCCGGCACACTGGGGATCAACGCCGTGTAGGCCACCTGCTGGAGCCAGTAGGGCTCGGCATCCCGAATGGTCTGAACCCCGAAGGTGGTTGTCGCCACCACTGCGACCCCCTTGTCGCGGACCCGGCATCAGGACGGCCCCCGCCTGCCGCGAGGGCCGTTGCCGGCGTCCCTTAACTCACCCGCGCGAGGGTGCCCTCGACGAACCCGATCAGGACGAAGACCGTCCCCGTCGTGGTCGCCGATCCGTACTCCCACTGCTGCTGCCCATTCGCGCCCGTTGTCAGCAGAAACTGGTTCGCGCTCGGCGTGCCGCTGGTGATCACCTGGGCATACGCGGGCGAGGTGGTCGAGGCCGACCCGCCGCTCGCCTCCGTCAGGACCAGCACCGAGGTCAGCCGCAGGAAGTGCGGCGCGTCGGCCGGGAGATTCGTGGGCGTGTTGGCGTTCACCGCCCCCGGCGCGAAGGTATAGCTTTTCGTCGCGGCCATGGCTTACGCGGCCCTCCTTCCTTACGGCTGCTCCACGAGCACGCCGATCACCGCCACGGCCACCTGGTAGGCCGGCGTGGGCGACCCGTTGTCGGCGATGAACGGTACGGCGTTGTCCTTGTAGACCAGCAGTTCGCCGGGGAACTGCGGAACCGGGATGAACGTGTTCGGCGCGTTCACGTAGGGGGCCGCCTGCCCGAAGGCGAGCGGGTTCACGCCCTGCGTGACGAAGATCCCGTTCCGGCCCGTGCCCTCCGGGATCTCGTCGCCGTTGATCAGCCACCCGGCCCGGCTCAGGTTCAGGCCCGGTGTGCCCGGGGCCCCCGTCTGGCCCGGCGGGAGCGGCACGCCCCGCACGCCCCACGCCCGCACCCACAGGGCGTCGTTGTTCAGGTTGAACTCCAGCCCCAGGTTCTGCTGGAGGTCTTCTACGTTGCCGTTGGCCCCGCCCAGGCTCGGGAAGGTGGTGAGCGCATACGGCAGGTTCGGCGACGTGGCTTGGGCGTTCAGGGCAAAGTGGAAGTAGGGGTTAATCTTGATGGACCCCTGCTCCGTGCCGCCCGGGAACCCCGGCCACGTGCTGATGGAGAGCTTGCTGGGGGCCGGGTACGTGAACGACAGCGCCGGCTGACCCGTGAGGGTCCGCCGCATCGTCTGGAGGGAGACTTGGTTCCGCCAGAACTGCTGGAGGTACGCCAACGCCGCCTCCGTGTACTCGTACCCCTTGACGATGATCCGGAAGCCGCCGCTGCCCGCGCCCGTGACGCCGAACCGGGAGGACACCGTGATACCCAGTTCCCGATTATACTTGGGCGCCGAAGCCAAGAGGGGGACATTGCTGCTCGCCCCGCCGCCCCGCCCCAACGGGCCCAGGAGCACGCGCCACAACGGTTCGCCCAAGCGGATGCGGAAGGTTGCCGACCCCCGCAATTGCGTCCGCAACGGCGTCATGAGGTGCGATCCCGTGCCGGGGAGCGTGATGTAGTGCCCGTAATCCTTGTTGTCGAGCACCAGCTTGACTTCCCGGAGGTCTTCGTAATTGCCGTTGCTGTCCTGGGGCGGGATGATCTCGATACTCGTGACCTCCCGCGCCACCGCTCCATTGGTTGTGGAACTGGTGACGGTGTTGGGGGTCATGTAATTATTGCCATCCTGCGCCCGGCCGCTGGCGTCGTACGTTTTGGTCTCGTTCGCCGACAATCCGACCGTGTCGGTAATGTCGTAGAACGTGCGCTCAACGATAAACTGATCCGCCACGGGCTAGCCCCCCTTAGTACCCGCCCATGGGCAGGTCAAACGCCGGCGATCCCGCGCTCGCAGGGACCCCCCCGACGCCCGGCGAGACCGTGAGGTTGGTCTGCACGGGCTGCCGCGTGGTGGTGGTCGTCGTCGTCGTGCTGGAGGTGGTGACCGGCGCCGTCGTCACCACCGTCGCCACCGGCTGCGGCAGAATCCGCCGCCGCACGATGCCGGCGGTAATGGCCCCGGCCGCCCAATCGGCCGCCCCATGGATGGCGTCGCGGTAGCCCCCGCCCCAGCCCAGGGCGTCGGCGACCAACATCAAGCCCGCAAACAGTTCCGAGTTCGTGAGCGTGGTGCTGACGGGCTTCGTCCGCACGTCGAGGTAGTCGGCCACGGCCCCGGCGGCGGCACCCCCGCCCCAGCGATACCACGGGATGTTGACCATCAGCCTGTCCCTCCTTGATGGGTCGCCCGCCGGGGCCAGGCCATACAAAAAGGCCGAGGCGCTCCGTGCGCCCCGGCCACCACTGCCGGTCACCCGTTCCGGGCGGAGACGGGTTCCCGGCGTCGCCGCCGTCAACCCGCCGTGCAATGCAGTTGTTAGGCCCTATTATACCAGCCCGGCCCTACGCCGTGCTATCGGTGACATCGGCCGCCAGGTAGGCGACCTGGGTCGCGCTATCGACGCGCACCTGGATCACGTCGCCCCGGTGCACCGGCAGGGTGAGCACATACCACGCGCCCGCCGACAGGGCGGTCCCGCCGTTGAGCGTCCCCCAGGTTTGCCCGCCGTCGAGCGACACACTGACCGTGCTGGTGGCCGCCCCCGCCGCCAGGAGCGCCGTCACCCGCAGGGTCCCGGCCGCCGCGCGGGGGGTCTCGGCCCCGATCAGCACCTGCGCGGCCTGCACGGGCACATTCCGCACGGGATCCGCGAGATCCGCCGGGAACGTGCTGACGCGCACCGCACGGGGCGGGCGGCCCACGCCGGGGGACGCCGCCGTGGGCGTAATCTCCGGGGACGCCGGCACCGCCAAGGGTCCGGTCGCCGGCTCCGGGTCGAGCACCAGGGTCTCGTCTGCCATCCGCCGTGACCTCCTTTATCCCGCCCTACGACCCCGTGACCTCCCGCCACACCCAGACGCCGCCGACGACCAGGAGGCCCCAGACGGCCCAGGGCAGGCCCGCCGGGCCGGGCGCGGTCAGGATCTCCGCAAGGAACTGCCAGCCGCCCACCAAGAGCGCGACGCCCAGGCCCACAATCGCGCCGAGCACGACGGCGGGCAGCACCCCCACATCGCCCAGGGTGATAGCGAGGAGCGTCGTGCCCAGTCCCGCCAACGCCCCCAGCAGGGTCGGACTCCACGGCGCATCCGTCACCCAGCCCAGGGCCACCGTGCCCCCCTGGGCGGTCGCGAGCGGCCGGCCCGGCCAGGTGGGAATCGACCGGAGCGCCGGCACCGCCTGTACCACCTGATTCGCCAAGTGCGCCAGCCCGGCGGCCAGGGTACTGGCCGCCGCCACCGTCTGGCCGCCGAGGTGCAACGGGCCGACCGAGACGGCGGGCACCGTGACCGACCGGAGCGTCAGGCGCAGTTGCACGCGCGTCCCGGCCGGCTGTTGGCGTTCCACTTGGCCGACCTGCTGAGCGTCCGGGAACCCGGAGCCCCTAGCTAACAGGCGTGTGGCCATGGCCGGCATCCCCCCGCTGGTGCCACGCGACCCACGTGGCCTGAATCCCCCACACCAAGGCTTCGACGGCGACGAGCGGCCACCCTAGCAGATTCACTGCCCAGCCGCCCGCCGTCTCCGTGGTCCAGAGGGGCCACCGCGTGCGGGCCCGGGCCGCCAAGCCCGTGACGAGCAGGCCGTGCACCGCTCCGATGAGCAGATAACCCAACACCCATTGCCACATGGTGATCGCCTACGCTTGTCGCGTGTCCTCCCGGATGCCCTCCGGTTATCCCCTCAGTGTCAGGTAAACCCGCTGAGGCTCAAGTTGTTTGGCGTCGTGGGACCCGTCTGAACATACACCTGGGTGAGGCGGCACCCCTCATATTCGGCCACGCCGTAGTGGTGACTCAATGTACAGGTGCCGTAGGGGTGGGCTTGGTAGTACGCCCGGCCCAATCCTAGGAAGGCGAAGCACAGGGGCCCTTGACACCCCACGTTGCTGGGCAGGCTGTCGGGTACCGCTGGCACGCAATACCAGCGGTACGTCACACCGTCAAAGACGGGGAAATACCCTGTGGGGCAGCCGTGCGGCCCGGCCGGAAGCGTGGCCGGCCGTTCAATCGGAATCCCGAAGGGGGCCGCCCGGTTGCCAGAGGGCGGGGTGGGGGCCGAAGAACCGCCGCCCGCAAACGCTGTCGGGTTTTGCAGTTTCCCCCATGTCGCCGGCCCCACGACACCGTCCACCGTCAGCCCCTCTTGCGCCTGAAACTGCTCCACGGCGGCCAGGGTCTCCGGCCCGAAAATGCCATCCACGGCCAGCGGGGCGTTATCAATCCGCACGACGCCCTGCGCGGCCAACTGGTTCAGGGTCCGTTGGATCAGCATGACGCACGCGCCGGTGCTGCCGTAGCGGTAGTCCCCCTGGCTGCACGCCGCGAAGGTCGCGGCGGGCGACGCGCCCTGGGGCGTGGTGGCGGCGGGGCTCGGCGTCGTCTGGGCCGTCCCGCTGGGGGATCCGGGGGCGGGGCTGGCGGACGGGCTGCCCGCCGCCGGGTTCGCGCCCAGCGCGGTCAAATACCCCTCAATCGTCTGGACGGCGTGCGCATCCCCCGCCTGCTGGGCGAGGCTCAGCATTTGCTGGATCTTGGCGATAGCGGTCGCCCGGCGGCTCGGGATCGCCAGGGCCTCCTGGTACGCCGCGAACGCCTCCGCCTCATACCCCAGGGGCTTCTTGTACAACAAGGCATAGGCGGCCACGGCCACAGCCGCGTCCAACGCCAAGTTTCCCGTGCTTGCCGCCATAGAGAATGCCCCCCTTAGCTGCCCGTCTGAATCACCACAGGCTGGCCGGTCGGCAGGGCGGTCGCAATGTTCCCATTCTGCGCGTACGCATCATAGTAGCCCCCAGTCGGGTTCGGCACGCGAATGTACCCCGTGTAACCGGGCGGCAACTGTTTGGCTGCCTGGAATAACTGCTGGAGTACCGTGCTGGAGAAGGCCCCCGATCCCCCGCTCGGGATCTGGGCCGAACTGGTCACCACGGGCACGGTGAGGGTGCCAGGTCCATTCGGGGTCTGCGTCGGGATCGTCACGGTCGGACCCCCATAGCCGCTGGGGACCTGATTGAACTGGGTCTGGTTGGGTGTTCCCGGGTGCGGCGTCAGGGGCGGAATGGTCGGCGTGCCCACGGCCGATGTGCTGCCCGTCACCGTCACTGTCAGGGTGTTCCCTTGGGTCTTGTACGCCTGATCCCCGCTCGGTGCCGTGACCGACCGCGCATAGGCGGTCACATAATAGGTTCCTGGCTCTTGCGGCACCAACTGAAAGAGGTTGTTCAGCGAATACGACCCGCTGGACACCCACCCGTTCTGTTCCGTGGGTTCGCTGGTCGGCGATGCCCCGCCGGGCGGGTAGTACCAGAACTGGTACACAGCCCGGGGTACCCCCGTCGCCTGCGCCTGAAAGGTGAGCACTTGGCCGACCGTCCCGCTCGTCGGGCCAGTGACCGTCACGCTGGTCGGCTTCTGGGCGGGGGCCGCGACAAAGGTCGCCTGCCCCGTGGCCTGTTGCCCTGCCGCCGACGCCGTGACGGTCACGGTGTAGGTTTGTGCTGTCAGCGGGGTCACGCTGAAGCTGAAGCTGGGGCCGCTGCCGCTTGCGGTCCCAACCACCGTGCCGTCTTGCCCCGTGACACTGCCGGTCCAGGTCACCGTGTCGGAGGCCGGGACATTCGCCACGGTGGCACTCACCGTGACCGGGACCCCGACCGGGGTGGTCGCGGGCACCGTGACGGTGACCGGGCCCAGCGGCGTGGGGGCCGTGGTGGCGGATGCCTGGGCCGTCTGGCCTGCGTTCGGGGCCGCCCCGGGCGTGGTGAGCATTTGCAGCACCACCTGCACCTGCTGCGGTTGGCCCACGTAGACCACCGGCCCGCTCGGGGTGGTGCTGACCAGCAGGGGCGCGCTCGGCGGCCCCGGCTGGCCGTCGTAGCCAATCGCGACACAGTACACCTGGTACATGGTATTGGCCTGCAAGCCCTCGATCAGCGCCACGTTCGTCGGGCTGCGGGCGAGGATCAGGTCGGTCCCGTACTCGCGCCACTCGTAGGCCACGGCCCCCGTGACCGGCGAGCAGGCCACCAGGACGCTATGTGCCGTCGCGCCGAGTTCGTAGAGTTCGGCCGGGGCCCCCGGCGGCGACGGCGGCGGACTGGTGACGCCCGTGGTGGCCGCGATGCTCGCGGCGGACGTCGGTGCGGTCCCCGTCGCGGCCGGTGCGGTCGTGACCGGCCGGCGGAGCGTGAAGAGGTACGCCAGCCCCGCGAGGATGCCGATTACCGCCGCGTCGGTGCTCAGGTGTACGTTCGAGAGCAGGCCCGGCTGGGGCGGGCGGTACTTTGTCGTCGTGGTGGTCGTCGTCGTGCTCTCACTCGGAATCGGCTGGGCCGCCACGATCCGTCCCCCCTACCCGGTCACCATGACATAGGCCCCCGGCGGCAGGTACTGCCCCGTGGCGACACTGCCGATCTGGTCCTGCAAGCCGGGGCGGTAGATGCCCACCGTAATGCTGCGGAGGTTGCCCCGGGGATCATAGGTGGCGATGCCCACGCCGCCGGGGATCCCCGGCCACGGGCCCGCGTACACCTGGACCGTCCGGCCGTAGGTCGCCAATTGGCGGGGCACGGCCGCGAACGCCGCGCCGCCCACGGTCACGGGATCGCCCGCCGCCGTCACCTGGATCGTGAGCGGGGCCGATTGGGTCTCGTAGATCCCCCGCTGGGTCTCGTTCTCATGACTCGGCGCGGTCACATCCCGGGCATACGCCACGACGAGGTACGATCCCGGCCGTTCCGGCACGAACGTCATGAGGGCATTCGGCCCGTAGCCCTGGACGCTAATCCACCCGTTCTGGATGCCCTGCACCGTGACGCCCTGGCTGTCCACGGGCTGGGCCCCGCCCGGCGGCAACAGCCAAAACTGGTACAGGGGATGGCCGACCCCCGTGGCCTGCGCCTGCACCGTGATCGGCTGCCCCACCGTGCCGGTGGAGGGCCCCGTGAGGGTGACGGCCGTGGGGGCGAGGGCGCCAGGCGTGGTCGACGCCCCGGTCGGGCTGGGGCTGCTGCTGGCGGGGGTGCCGGACGTCGAGGGCGTGCCGGCCGCCCCAGTCGGCTGGCCCGTCAACCGGGCCCGCAGACTCGCCAGCAGCGGTTGCAGCTTGCCCGTCAGATCGAGGTACACCAAGCCGGCCCCGGCCAGGACGAGCACCGTCCCCCACGGGAAGCCGCCGCCCTCGCCGGGTGGGCGGTACCGCACTTGATATTCGGTCTTGTAGTTGGTGGATGCCGGGAACGGCTGCTGCGCCATGGTCTGGGCCTCCTTGTCCCGCTAGCTCGGATGCAGGAAGCGATCCCGCGCGGCCGCCAGTTGGGCCGTAAACCACGCCTCATGCTGCCAACAGATGACCCCGATGGCCGGCCACCGGGCGAGCAGGCCGTCCACGACCGCCCGCCACTGGGCGGGCCCCGCCGCCGCCAACGCCTGCCGCACGGCGGGCGGCGTGTGGTTGAGGGCCACGCGTCGCATCCACGGCGGGAACCGCCCCAGCAGGAGCGTCGCGAGATCCGCCCGCGCCTCCGCCCATTGCCGCACCTGGGCCGGCCCCTGCGCCGCGAGCCACGGGCCCACCCATTGGACGGCCCACGCCACGGCCGGGTCCGCCGGGCAGTCCCTCCGCACCGCCATCGGCGATCAGTACTCCCCCATCAACGTGTCGGCGAGGCCCGCCGGGGACGCGGGGGGGGCTGCGGCGGGCGGCGGGGGGGACGCGGTCGGGGCGGGCACGGCGGGGCCGACCTGCTCCACGCGAATCTGGTGGGCACAGAAGGGGCAGGTCAACACCGTGCCGACCGCCGGGGCTTGCGGGATCGCGAACGCCTGCCCGCACGCGGCGCAGGCCACGCGCACGAGGCCCAGGGTCTCGGGGGCCGGCCCCGGCGCGCCGACCGGCCCAGCGGGCGGCGCTGCGGCGCTGGCGGGGGCCGGCTGCCCCGTCGCCACGGCCGCGAGGTCGCTCATCAATTGGGCGAACCGCTCCTGCCGCCGTTCCTCCGCCGCGAGCTTCTGGTCGATCTCCTTCTCGCGGAGGCGCAGTTCCCGGGCCCGGAGGTAGTGGTCGAAGTCGATCACGTTCTCTTGCTCCCGGTGCGCCCGCTCCTGCTCCAGTTCCTTCTTGATTTCCTCGCGCATGGCCAGGTAGGACTGGATCGGATTGCTCTGGAGATCCTGGAGGAGCTTTTGGCGGGCAATCTCGTCGATCTCGCTGGGCCGCCGGGCCTCCTGGCGGATCGTGTCCAGGAGGTTCATGACCGTCTGGGTGAAGTCCTGCTGGAACCGCATCTGGTTCTCCTGCATGCGGCCCTGAATCTCCAAGACGGCCTTCTGGGTGTCGGCCACCGCCCGGGTCACGGCCTCCATCACCCGCGCGAGGCCCCCATCCACTTCCGCCTTCCCGTCCCCCTCGCGGGTCAGATCCTTGACCAGCTTGGCCGTGAGCGCGACCTGCAAGAGCCGGTCGGGGTTCAGCGTGCGCGCGTCGTCCGCCGACGCGGGCGGGCGCTGCTCAATCTCCGTTACCAACCGATCCAGCATAGTCCCGACCGCCCGCTCGACGGCCTCCTCGAAGCGGCTGGCCTGCCGGGCCCCGGGCGACGGGCTGAACGCGGCCTCGAACGCGGTCCGCATGTCCACACCCCGCGTCGCCGCCGGGGGGGGCGTCGTCTCGTGCGCCATGGGGGTCTCTCCCTCCTACGCCTCCTCAAAGGCGGAGGCATACAGCCGCCGCGTCAGGGCGACGACTTCCGCCGTGTCGGTCTGGGCTTCAATGGTCGCAATGAGGGCCGCCACGCGCTCCCGCACCGCCGCGTCGGCCAGTTGCCGGGCCGTCAGCCCCAAGGCCACCGGCACCAACCGCTGGAAGCTCAGGCGGAGCACATCGGTGAGGCATTTCGCCATGCCCTCCGCCGTGAACGGGTACGGCTCGCCCGTGTCCGGGTCGGTGAGCCGGGCCATGACCATGGCCGCATAGGCCGCGATATAGAGGGGGAATTCGATTTGGAGGCCCTTGACGGTGCCGCTGAAGGGTGGCCCGGTCGTCGCCCGCTTGGCCGAGGCCCCGTGCACAGGGTCCCGATCCCCCACGGCGGGTGTGCTGGTCAGCCGCTCGGTCTTGTCGGGGCCGGGCGGGAGATCTTTCTTGGCGGGCCGCTGGATCCAGCCACCCTGCTCGGCGCGGGGCCGGTTCAGCCCCGGGACCAGGAGTTCGCCGGTGTCCAGATCCACGAGGCCCTGAATCGTGTGCCCCGCGTTCTGGCGGTTCGAGTGCGCCAACGCCTTCCCGAAGCCGGATCCGGTGCCGGTCTCCTCCCACCGCTCGTCGCACTCGCCGCAGACCCAGGCCACCATGCCGGGGGTCCCCCCTCCGACGCACGATGGCCCCGGATCGGGGGGGTCGGCGCGCCGGTGCCAGCCACCGGGGACGCGGATCCGAACCCGATCCGGGGCCACCACTGCCCTCTTGCTGGGGCCATTATAGCATGGCGGCCTGCCGACGCGGCATAGCCGGGGATAGCCGGGGACCGGGCGCGGCGCGGTCCTAGGGGCCTAAGCGGCGTCTATCGCGGCCCTATGGCGGGGCTATCGGCGGCCCCGGGCTGGGGCTAGCTGGTCGTCTGGCCGCGCCCCTGCGCCGTGACCGCCCCCGCCCAGCCCTCGTACACCGCCACCACGGCGTTGAACAGCGGGAGGAAGACCGCCTGGAACACGTCGGCCCGCATGGCGACGGCCTTGCCCCGGTTGGTCACCACCGCATCCCGCCAGCTTTGGTTCTGGTACGCGGCCGTAATGACGCGCTCGACATAGGTCCACTCCGGCAGGTTGCTGGCCGTGCTGGCGGAGAGCGCGTAGTCCGCCGCAATGAGGAAGTCGTCCACGATCAGGGTCACCAGGAGGCCGGGGTGGTAGTAGGTGCTATGCACCGTGAGGGGTTCCGCCTGCACCAGCACCGTGTTCGCCGGGACGGGCAGGCTGAAGGTGGCCGTGCCCTGGGCGGGCACGCGCAGCGGGGCGCTGACGTAGACCAGTTCGGCGATCCCGGGACTCTGGGTCGCCAGCCACGCATGGATGAGGTTGATGGGCGTCGGGGTCAGGGTGAGCCGCGCGACCGCCCCGCTGGTCAACGGCTGGGTGCGGACGATAACAGGCCCCGCTGGGGTGGGTGTGGCCGTGGGGGTGACCGGGGCCGGCGTCGGGGGCGTCGGGAAGGTCTGGAGGGCCGCTTGAGCCTGCGCCGCCGCCGCCTCCAGGGCGGCCTGCTGGCGGGGCGTGGTCACGCCCGCCTGCCCAAACAGCAGGTCGAGCAAGGAGGGAGTCGCGTCGTCCGGCGCGGCGGGCCGGGCGGTCCCAAACAGCAGAGTGGTGAGGTCAGTCGCCATCCTGGTCGCTCCGTCTGACGCATCCCCCGCGCCGCTGTCGATGACCGACGGTGTCGGCGGACCGAACCCCAGGAGATCCGGGCCGTCGCGCCGGTCACCCGTCTGGGTGGGCCGAGGATAGGGCCGGCTCCCCGCCGATGGGGCAGTGGACGGCGGGGACTTGCGCGCCGGGCGTTACGCCGTGGGCCCTCCGAGGAACTCCAGACCACGGGTCTGGCCTCTTTCCCCCAGCGACCGGCCCTCCCCTAAGGGTATCACCCTTGGAAGGTGTACGTGTACCCGAACGATTGGCCGGGACTCAGCGTCACGGCGAACCCGATCACCCACAAGGCCGACACCTGGAGGTTGCTGATGCTGCTGGGGGTGGTCGAGCCGGAGGCCCAGGTCGGGGGCGTAGTCACCGGGGACCCGGCGGCCCAATAGGTGCCAGCCCCATCGTAAGATGATGATGTACCACTGTTGGCCCCGAGGCCGACAATGGGCACCCATGCCACGCTGTCGAAGGTCACGGACTGGGCGCTGGTGGTCGTGCCCACGGTGATGCTGTGCTCGATGTACGGGGTCCCACTGGCCCCGAACGAGATGGCGTCCGACGCCGCCGTGTCCGGGGACAACATATCAATAGTGGGGTTTTCGGAGGAGTTTAGGTTAGCCAGCCAGCCGCCCACACTAAAATAACCTGCCTGGAGATATGTTGCAGATGAGTTGGCGTGGCCCATTTGCGGCGTCACGGCGGCCGCGATGTGCGATCCGGTCAGGCCGCCACTCGCCCCGTGGAGGTACCACACCTGGCCGAATAGGGCGATATAGGGGCGAATCTGGTCGAACCCGAGATAATAGGTGTCCGTGCCGTTATACCAGTTCCCGATTTGCCCCAGCGTCGGAAAGTTGTACGTGCCATCGTTATAGGCTGGCCCGAACGCGGGCGAATTGGCTGCGACGCCACTCGCGTAAGGATAGTACGTGGTGGCAGTGCTCGGCATGCCGGAATACCCAAACAGCGCATTGAGAATATCCCACCCCGCGCCGCCGGTGATGGTGTTGAGGCTCCCGTGCGGGTCCCACACGAGGAGCTTACCGTGCTCGTCCTTGACCCAAATGTTGCGGACCCGCGCCCGCAGGACGGACTGATACCGCCCCCGACTCGGGCGACGCTTCGTCGGCACCTGGATTTCGCCGTCCGCCGTCCAAATGGTGCGGGGCCGACGCCAGTCCAGGTCTTTATTGGTGGTGGCGCTCTCCGGGATGTACAGGCCGGACTTGGGCAGCTTGCGGCCCACGGGGAGGATCAAGGCGCATCCCTCCTTGCCAGAGGTAGGTCTTCTCGCCGGTCACGGGGTCAATCAGATATGCTTCGCGCACGCCGTCGTGAATGGCCCCGGTACCCCGGTTGGGGTGGTAGCGGGCCCCCCGACGCGGCCCAGTCGAGGCCGGTGGCACGGTCGTCGCCATGGTTGTTCGCCCTCCTTACGCCTGCGCGGCACTGTCGGTAATTGGGAACGGCTCCGTCACGGCCTGCTGGCCGGATGGGACATCCGCCACCGTCACATCGGTGGTGCCGGTACCCGTCGTGCGGGCCGCTTGGTCGGTCAGCACCGTCTCCGTGACACTCAGGGGCAAGCCCGTCGCAACCACGACCTCGACGACATCCACATCAGACGTGCTCGGCGCGGGCACATCGGTAAGGACCAGGGCTTCCACCACCCCTGGCCGCGCCGCGGCCACATCCGCCACCACCAGCGCCTCGGTGGTGCCGCTGCCCGTCACGAGAGCTGGCACATCCAGGAGAATTCCGCCTGGTGCCACCTGCCCCCCGCTGTAGTACCCCGGCGGAATCGTCTGCCCAGGCTGGAGCGTGGGACTCCCCTGGTTGGGCATGGTGCCGACCGCTCCAATGCCCGCCGCTTGGGAGCTAAAGGTGGCGCCGGCCAGGACCTCGGCGGGGGTCGCGTTGCCGACCACCAAGGATTGGCCCTGCGGGGGCGGGAAGGGAAACTCTTGCGGCACGGCGCAACCGCCTCCTCGTCGAAGTCCTAGCATACCTCAGCCGGCGCCCCTCTGGGGAGGGCCGCTGCGGGCCTATGGGGCACCCTATTGCGTCGGCACGAAGAACGCTTGCAAGGCGGCGAGGGTGGTGTTGGCCCCCGTCGTGAAGTTCACCGTGGCCCCGCTCACCACCGGGACCACGAAGGCATATCCCGCCCCCGGGGCCAGATTCTGGCCCTGGTTGATGGCGACATAGTGCGTGCCGTCCACGGTGTACAGGACGGTGGTCGCCGTCGCGCCGCTCGCCAAGGCGACATGCCCGATCACGCTGCCATTCTGCGGCACGCTGTAGGCGCTGCTGAGCACGCCCGTCCCCGCCGTCACCGACGTGCCATAGGCCACGTTCGCCACGGTGCTGGGGTCCGTCGTGACCGCCGCGAGTCCCGTCACGCTCACCGGCCACGCCTGGGTGCCCGCCGCGCCTTGGTTGGCGGTGACGGTCCCGCCGACACTCGGCGTGCCCTCCAGCGTGACCGGCACACTCGGCACCCCGCCCACAGCGGGGACATCCGTGCCCCCCACGGCGGCTATGTTCAGGTTGGGGAGGCTGGGGGGGCGCTCGTAGACCACGAACTGATCGCCCGGCGCGGGGGACGCGGGCAGGGCGTCGGCCAGCGTGATCACGGTGCTCAGGACGCCGTTCGTGACGCTGCTGCTGATCCCCGTGCAGACCGTGGCGAACCGGCCGCTCGACACCCCGGCGGCGTTGGGCAGGCCCGCCAAGACGCCGGTGGTGAACTCGATCTCGCACCCCACATAGGCGGCGGCGAGCGTCGCGCCGATATACGGCACGGCCCCGGCGGGCTGGACGCAGACCACGGCCAGTTCGGTACTCGACAGGACGGCGGCCACGGCCCAGTTGCCCTGCCGGACGAGCCGGGTCTGCGTGCCGAGCAGTTCGGCGAGGTTTTCGGGGCCGAGGTCAAAGCCGGGCATGGGTCAGATCGCGCCCCCTTGCCGCGCCCAGGTCACCAGCCGGCGCACCGTGTCGGCCACCTGGGCCACCTGCTGCTGCACCGCCGCGAGATCCGCCGCCACTTGGGCCAGCGTAGGACCCGTCGGACTCGCGGGCGCGGCGGGGGTCGCCGGTGGGACGGGGACCCCGGCCGGCGGGAGATCCCCGAGCGCGTCGGGATGCACCGTGTCCAGATCGACCGCATAGCCCGCCACCGCCAGGTCGAGCCGGGTCTGCACGATCTGGTAACCCCGCTTCGCCACATCCGGGACCGCACTGGCCGACCGCCAGTAGTGCTGCGTGATCAGCCGCTGGTAGAGGTCCTGGGCGGTGACGCCGGCCGGCTGGCCCGCGCCGACATAGATTCCATCCGTATACCCGGCTTGGCGAATGGCCGCACTCCAGGCGTTGATCCACTGCGCCCAGGCTTCCACGGTCACCGTGTCCGGCCACGCCTCGCTGTCGAGCCAGAGGATCGCGCCAGCCGGATAGCCCGCCTGCTGGGCCTGGTGCACCGCGAGGGTCGCGCGTTGCATCGCCGCCCCCGGGCCCCCGGCCCAGGCCGCTGGCCAGTATCCCTGGAACAGCATGACCTCCAGCCCCGCGTCGAGAGCGGCCTGATAATCGGTGGGCCACCCCCCCGTCATGCAGTCCAGGATCACCCCGACCACCGGACCCAGACCGCCCGTGCTTCCGGCCTGGAGGGCCTGGTACCAGTCGGCGGGCCGGCCCGTGCTCCCAAAGTCCACCCACAGGCCCGGCGTCGCGGGTTTCACGCTCACGGCCATCGCTGCACCTCCTCCCGCTTACCGCACGGGCTTGGCGCCGTCGCCGGGGGCGCGCGGCCCGCCAGGGCGGCCTCGGCGCACCCCGCCGGACCTGGGCGCAATCCGCCCGTTGAACCGCTCGCCCCGATCCTCTAACCACTCCACGAACGCCTCCCACCAAGCGTCGGCACCCGCCCAGGTCTGCACCACGCCGTCGACCTCAATCTCACGCACGAGTCGGCGGGGTGCCCGCTTCACGCGCATCGGGCGTCACCTCCCCCAGCACCCGCAGGGCCGCCCGGACGAGGGCGGTCGCGATGGCGGCTGGCTGCCCCAAATCCGACACATCCGCGTCCGTCGCCGGCGGCCAGGGATCCGCCCGCACCACGACACCGGCCAGATCCCCCGCATAGCGCGGGCCATTCAGGTCCCAGACCAATCCCAGCGCGGCCAAGGCCGGCACCGTCCGGTCCAGCGAGCCGCAGAAGTCCTGCGGCTCTCCTGGTGGGATACGCCACTCCGGATGCCAGTCAGGATCATCGGCATGGTCCCCGAGCTCCTGCAGCCGGTCCTCTAGGGGGGCTTGGCTTTCGGGCCACCAGTCCATGCCCAGGCAGACTGGACACAAGTCGCCGATGGCGACCACAGAACCCCCACAGTCCTCATCGATATTCGAGTGTCCCTGTGGGCACCGTTTCGCCGGCTGATACGCCGCTGCTGGCCCCAGCACCCGCGCCACGTGTCGCGCAAACGCCGCATTGAGGGCGGCACGATCTACACCCATAACACCACTCCGCACCAGCAACAGACCGGCATCAGCCGCCAGCCCAGCCCGAGAAACCACAGCCACTGCCACCGCCAGTCGGCCGAGCCGCATCGACCGCAGCGGGCCATGGTCAACACCCCCCTTCGGCTATATCGCCGTCAACACACCATCCCTCAGAAAACCGTGATAATCGCGGGCCAAAATCGACCCCGCACCCGCCCCGCAGGTGTCGCCGTTTGTGCCGACCGTCACCCTCGGCGGATCGCCCTCACGCACCCAGCAGCGGTGCCACCGATCTTGCGGCCGGGTGCAATTACTAGCGCGGCCGTCGATGTCCCAATGCAGCCCGTTCGGCAGCACCACATGGAGATGGGCACCTGCACAGTTGTCCCAGTACAGGCAGTGACCCAACCGCAAATGCGCCCAAGGGGCCCAATACATCGCACCCGGCGGCAGGTGTCTAGCAGGTTGGACCCGGTCGCCATCCCAGTAGGCAGCGACCCAATTCAGAATCTGAGTCGGTGCTCCGCAAGCCGGGCAGACATGGTCCTCCGCGACACGTGGATCCAGGCCCGCGTATTGCGCTGTCGTCACAGGCACACGCTCAACAACACCGTTACATCGACCGGTGCAGACGAGCTCCGCCATATAGCCCACAAACTCAACCAATCGGCACGCAATGTCCTGATACATCATCTAACACCTGCCCAAAGTCGGAAGGTCTTCATCGCGGACGACCGTCGTCATCATCTCCATCCGCCGTCTACGGCACATCGAACGCGACGGGATTGCCGGGTCCGACCGCACGCGGCGGGGCCACCGCTAAAAACAGGGGGAGTGCGAGGTCTCCGCGTACCTGGAGATTCAGGAGCCAGGCCCCATGGGGCCGCTGGTGCCGTTTGCGGGCCACCCAGAGTTCCGGCCAGTACGCCGATCCCTCTTCATCCGAGGCGCGGCAATCTCGCCACGCCGCGCGGAGATCCGGCAAGTCGGCGGGCGTAATCGCCTCGACATCCGCGCCGCCCCAGACAAAGACGTCATTGCAGCGGACATAAAACGCCAGCGCGGGAGTCGTCGCCCAGCCTAAGGTCTCCGGGCAGTCCTCGAACAAAGCCAGCAGGTCGATGACGGTCTCAAACGTCCAGGCGGATGCGTCCATCGGGATCATCCCTCCTAGCGCCCCCACCTACACCGACGCGCGGGCGGTTTGGGGACGCGGCTTCGGCACCGGATTGCACAGCGGGCACACGTCAGGCCGGAAGCCATGCACGCACATGGGCCTCACCCCCCTTCGCGAACCGACCCGGACCCCGTTACCGGGGAAGTCCGTGGGCATCTGCGTCATAACCCTCCAACGGCTGGTGATCCGCCAAATCCAACCCGCCCCACGCCCACTCCGCCAGACAATGGGCCACCACCTCATCAGAAGTCATGTCGTCTGGAGCTTCCACCAACGCCCCGGCCCATACGGCGGCCGGCACCGTGTATTCGACCGCCCAGCGTTGATCCGGATCAGCCGGATAGCGGCCGAACACGTCGACCATCGGCGTGCCATCCAAATATGTGTCCCGTTCGAGACACAGCGTGAGGTCCGAGGGTTCTGGGACGACAGCCCGGAACGCCTCAAAACACGCCCGGTAGCCGTCTAACGTGAACCCGGCCTCCGGCGTGAAGTCATCACGATAGTCCCGTTGCAAAATCTCCGCGACCCGCGACCACTCCGCTTGGCGGAGATAGTCGCCAAACGTCATGCCCGCCATGCCCCAATCACCCCTACCGCCAATGCCACGGGAATCCCCGCCGTCCACCACCAGCCGTTGAACGTGGCCGCCAGGGCCGCTGCGAGCACCCCTGCTGTGACGCCCGCCGTCCAGCCCCACCCGAACGCCGCGCGCGTCAGGCGGGGTCCGGCGTGCCGGCGGGCAGGCTCGCCGCCAACTCCCGCAGGGTCTGCTCGTAGACCGTCTGGTACGCCGCCTGCGCCTGCCGCCGAGCGACCTCGTCCAACCGGAGCAGATCGTCGGGACTCATGGACAGGCCGACCACCAAGGCCGCCTTGAGGGCAAACGCCTGCCAGATGGCCTCCAGTTGGTCGACCATCTCCGCCACCTCGCGCGGGGCCCGGTCCCGCAAGAGGGCGCGGTCCTGGGGATTGCCGAGGAACCAGGCCGTCCCCTGGTAGTACCCCCAGAGCTTGAACGTCCTGTCCACCAAGTGACTGAACTCCTCATGGAGGTGATTCATGTGCGCCCCGAACTGCGTCATCTCTTGCCAGGACAGCATCGTCATCCCTCCTACTGCACGTTGTCGCCGCCGAACCCGCTGATCGCGCCCCTGTCATCGTGTTCGGCCACAGTGTCCATGCGCTGAACCCCCCTCAACGGCGCCTCGCCCACCACCCCGGCGGACGCCACGTCCACTGTCCCAGCCAATTGCACCACCGATCCGCTCGGCCCACCACGTACCCGGCCCCCGCACCGACCGCCAGATGGCCGAGGTACGTCACCCAGGCGGGCAGTCCGGGAGCAATCCCGGCCCCGACGAACACCTGCATCCACACGCTCATGGAGTCCTCACGCTCCCTGTCGTAGGCCCGGCGGCCGGGCCCAGCGCGTCCCCGCCCACGCCCGGAACCGCTCCCAGGCGTCCACCACGCTCGGCATCGGGGCCACATCCGGGCACAACGCTTGCACTAACCACCACTCCGGCAGGGCCTGCTGCAAGTCCGTCGCCGGGCCGTACACCCCGACGGGCAGGCCCCACGCGAGCGCCGCGCCGATCTCGACGAGCGTGTTGAACGCCCGCACATCCGTCACCCAGCAGAACACCGCGTCGGCTCGCTCCAGCCCCTCCCGCCACTGGCGGAGGGCGTCCCCGTGGTGGCGGGGCGGCGGCACCACCCACGGTCCGCCGTAGGTCCACCCGTCGCGCATGGGCACGACCTGGCCCAGCGGCACCTTGCTCCATTCGGGCACCAGTTGCTGCCGCCAGTCGGGCAGCATTTTGCCCGCCATGTAGACCCGGGGCATCCGCCTCAGCCCTCCGGCTCCCGCCGCTCGGCGACCCGATACTGGGGGCGGGGCGGATGCCGCCGGACCGCCCGCACCGGGGCCCGGCGGGCCGTGATCGCGAGATCCGGCTCGCGGGGCCGGGTGAAGTAGCCCGGCGGCACCTGCCACCGCTGCCCATGGGCGTACCGCCAGTGACTCTGGATCCCGAGCACCGAATCGGCGATCACGCGCTGGCACAACGGACACCGCATGGGACCTCACTCCTTTCGTCGCGGCGGGGCCCCCCGGCGGCGGCCCGCCGGCGCCGCCGGGGCCGGATCCCGGGCCTCCCACCGCCCGCACGCGGCACAGGCCACGGTCCGGGCGCAGGCCCGCAGGAACGCCGTCGGGGGCGCGTGGAGCCGCACCGTCTCCCAATGCCCGCAGGCCCGCCGCACCCGATACGGCTGGGGCGGGTACCCGGTTCGGCCCGGTCCGGCGGGGCTCGCCGGCCGCCTCAGGGGACCCACCGCCGCCCACCCGTCCGCAGGGGTGCGGTCGGCACCACGATCACCGTCCACGCAATGCCCGGCGGCGGATCCCCCGGCGTGGCGACCACCGGCAGGCCCCCGACGCGCTGGGCCAGTTCCCCCAGCGCCGCCCGCTCGGCGGGGGCGAGGCGCCCCGACCGGCGGGCCTGCACCAGCACCGGCGGGGCCCCGGCCCGCAGGGCGACCAGATCCACGGGGGTGCGGCTGCCCGCCACGCGCCACACGGTCCAGCCCGCCGCCTCCAGGGCCGCTCGGCAGGCCCACTCGAAGCGCCGCCCCGCCGCGTACCGGCCCGCCGGCGTCAAGGCCCGCCTCACGCCGGGGCCTCCCGGTCGAGGGCCCGGCGCAGCACGTCCGCCAGCGCCTGGGGGCCGGGATCCCCCGCCCGGCTCCCGGCGGCCAACGCCCCGTCGCGCAGGTCCACGGGCAGCCGGCGGGCCCGATCTGCCTCCGTGACGTGGGCACTGTAGTACCGCGCGAACTGGCCCCGGAGCACGTCGGGGTCGCCCAGGCAGATCGCCTCCCACCCCAGGGCCTCGGCGACGGCCCGCACCGGGGGATCCAGGCTCGCCAGCGCCGCGTCGGGCTGGTAGTAGCCGTACCGCCGCACGGCGGCCTGCACCTGCGCCCACGCGGCCTCCACGCTGGGCTGATGGGGCGCGGTGAGTTGGGCCGCCGCCGCCCGAATCGCGCCCGGCGTCGGCCACCACGCCCCCGTCTGCTCCATCAGCACCCGCCGCACTGCCGCTTGGGCGAGATCGGCGGGCACATCCCCCAGCAGGTCGGTCCAGACCGCGACCATGCGCGAGAGCTGCGGCTCCGGCGGCACCGTCAGCCCTGGCAGCGCGGTCACGCAGAACGCGATTAAGGCGCGTACCTCACGGTGGGTCATCCGTCCGTCCCTCCTCGTCGGTCGGTGGGGTCGCGGTCGGCGGCGGCCCCCGGTCGGCGTGCAACAGGGCCTCCACCGCCGCTCCGCCGGCCAGCCAGTCGTGGCGCGGACGGCCGTTGGGCCGGTCGCGCGGCAGGGGGGCTCCTTGGCTCGCCCGCCACTCGCCGAAACTGCGCCACCATAGGTCCGGCTCATGGCGGCGCCGGACCCAGTATGGGTGGTCGCGTGCCCAGGTCCACCAGTCCGCCAGACTCGTGACGTCCCGCCCCGCCTGGATCCACCTCGTGAGGATCCCGCCCGCCACCAAGTGCCAGTCGCGGGGTAACGGGATCCCCTGCGCCGTCAGTTCGTCGCGCCAAGTCTTTACGAGGGCGCGGATCGCCGGGTCGAGGCGTCGCGGGGCTTGGCGTGGTTGAGGAGCCGGCGCCGCCGCGTCGGTTGGCCGATGGGGTGCCGCCCCCGCCGCGTCAGCGGGGGTGAGGCCGTTTGCGTTAGCAAACGGGAGGGGGGGATCCTCCGAAGGAGAAGGGGAGGGAGAAGGCGAAGGTGCAGGTGAAGGTGAAGGCGAAGGTGAGGCGCGCAGTTGCGCGTCATCGCGCTCAGGTACGCGCAGGTGCGCGTCATCGCGCGCATCCTCGCGCGACCCCGCGCGACTGGTGGGCCCGGCCATGGCACTGGTGGGCGGCGCGGGATACTTCGACCGGTCGCGGTCTCGTTTCTCGGCCCGGATATGCGTCTGATACGCGAACCACTTGTCCTTCGGGATCGCGATGTAGTCGCGACCATCCGGGCCTTGGTAGAGCAGAATGAGACCGACTTGGGCATACAGTTGCAGGGCCGCGCGAATCTCGTCGTCGCTAAAGGCGAACGCCGAAAAGACTTGGCGTCGGATCCGGCTCGGTGAGGCGGACGCGCGGCCCCAATCATCGAAGTAGGTCAGGAGCCACGGCCACATCAGGGCAGCTGTGGGATTCTCCTGCGCGACCCGATCCAGGTTTTCGTCGAAACTGATGTCCGAGCTAATGAAGACTTTGCGCGCCATCCATCCGGTCGCCTCCCGGTGCAGGTTCACGGGTTGCCGCGTCGTCGCGCACGTCACCCAGGGGTGGGGCGGGCAGGGCTAGGCGGGTCGGGCTTGGATCGGCCCGGTCTGGCATGGCAAGTCGCGCTCGGCAGGGGGTGGGCGGGTCCGGGCAGGGCCGTCGGGCGAGGGGTGGCGGGGGCTGGGACGGCCAGTCGGGCCTGGGCGGGCGGGCATAGGCCAGGAATGTCGGGCGTGGCAAGGGGTGGCGAGGACTGGCGGGGCGAGGAGCGTCGTGTCGGCCGGGGACGGCCGGGGACGGGCTGGGAAGTCGGGCGCGGCGTGGCTGGGTGCGGCCTGGCCTGGGGCGGCGAGGGCGGGCTTGGGGAGTCGGGCGCGTCGGGCTGGCACGGAGTGGGCGGGGGTGGCGGGTCGGACCGGGCTGGATCGGGATGGAGAGTCGGACGGGCCAGGCTCGGGCAGGGCAGGGGAGTCGGTCACGGCCAGGCCGGGACGGGTCAGGTGCGGCTTGTCGGGCACGGCAAGGAGTGGGCTGGAAGGGATGGTCGGGCACGGGGCGGACGGGTCAGGAACGGATTGGTTCGTCGGGCGCGGCTTGGGACGGCGCGGCCGGGCTTGGCGGGGCACGGCTTGGTCGGTCGGGTCCGGTAAGGCCCGGGGTGGTCAGGTAGGGATGGTCGGACGCGGCTAGGGCCGGAGGGGACAGGGAGGTCGGGCAGGGGCAGGAAAGGTGAGGCACGTCGGGCAAGGGCGGGGGGGGGCGGGATTGTCGGGGGACGGCTTGGTCGGTCGGATCCGGCAAGGCCCGGGGTGGACGGGGTGGTCGGGGCCGGAGCGGTATGGGGAGGCGAGGCAGGTCGGGCAAGGATTGGGGCGGATTGAGGGGGAAGGGGCAGGGTGGTCGGGTAGGCCCGGAAGGGCGCGGTCTGGCCAGGCACGGATCGTCGGGCCTGGCGAGGCTGGGGCTGGTGAGGATGGTCGGGTCTAGCGGGGACGGGTGCGGAGAGGCAAGGACTGGTTTGTCGGGCCAGGACCGGCAAGGAACGGACGGGCAGGGCAACTCGGGGACGGTGCGGGGCGGCTTGGGTCGTCGGGTAGGGAGCGGAGGGGCCTGGATAGGCCAGGATAGTCGGGCACGGGCGGGACAGGCACGCTGTGGGCGGTCGGGCTTGGATAGGCGTGGACGGGTCTGGCAAGGGTGGTCGGGGGCGGCTGGGGTCGGAAAGGATGGGTCGGTCGGAGGAAGGGCTAGCCGGAGTAACCGGCGTCGGGGGGGGCGGGGCGGGCGACGGGGGTTACCCGCCGACCCGCTCCCAGCGCGTGACCTCAAATGTGCCATAGCCCTGGGACCGGTCCGCGCCCAGGCCGTTGCGCTCGGCATGGATCCAGATGGTCCGCCACTGGTCCGGCCGGATGCAGTCTTGCCAGACCCACACTTCGCCGGTGATGGTGACGTCTTCGACGTATTCCACGTAGGTCAGCGTGGACCGCTCCCCCTTCGGCCCGTAGACATGGCCGATCTTTTGGAGCCGGCCATCCGGCTCCTGGCGGCCGAGATACAGGCGGTCGGGGGCCACGAACACCCGTTCCGCCACAAAGGCGCGGGCGGCCTTCTTGGTCGGGCCCCAGCGTTCGCCGGCAAACGCGATGTTCACCGACTCCTTGATGAGCGCCTTGAGTTGGCGGCTCTCGATGTAGAGCCCCCGCTCGTCGCTCTTGAACCCGTTCGTCTTGGCCTGCCCGGCGATCTGCTTAATGGCGGCGTCGAAGAGCTCCGGGGCGACGTTGATGTCCACCCCGGGGTCATACCCCAGATCGATGAGCGTTTCGCGCACCATCTCCCGGATCTCTTGGTCGTTGGTGACGCCGGTGGTCTTGCGGAGCCAGCCTTCAATCACCCGGGGGTCTTTGGGCACGCCGCCCATCAGCCGGCCGGGGACATGGAGCGTGAAGGCATAGACGGTGTAGAGGTCGCGGGCGTGGTCGGCGAAGATGCTGCTCATGGGATGACCTCCTTGATGGGATAGAGATGGGGGGATCGGATTAGCCCTCCGCGCCCCCGACCTGGAACGCCTGTGCTTCCGCCTCGCGGTACAGGCGGGTGAGGTCGGCGGGCGAGAGGTGATCATGGACGACCGCCCGGTCGTGGGGGAGTTTCCCGAGCACCGACCGCAGGAAGAGCACTTCCCGCGTGTTGGTCCGCACGTTGGTCAAGTAGACCTGGATGGCCGCTTTGAGATCGGCCGCGAGCGCGTCCAGGAGCGGCACGCGCCGGCCGGGGGCGACCGGCACCCGGTAGTGGTGCCACTCGACAGGGATCATGCCGGTCGGGTCCGGCCACCGCACCGCCCGGCGCACGGCGTGCCGGGCCGCGTGCAAGAGCCGGGTGTATTCGGCCCGGGCCATCGCCCGCACCACGCCGGGCAGTTCCTCGTCCCGGAAGCCGGGGATGGCCCACAGGTGCTCCGTCACGCGGTCGAGGAAAGTCTCTTCGTCGAGGTCCGGGTAGCGGTCATAGAAGGCCGCCACCGCCCGCCGGATGGTGCGGGTGGCCCGCCGGGCCGACGGGATCTGGATGGTCTCATACGGCGCGTCCCCCGTCGGGCCGGGCCGGGTTCGGTCGTCCGGGGGCGGGGGGGTCTGTCGCTGACGTGCCATGGTCTATTTGCCTCCTTCTTGTCGCCAGAGTCGCACAGCGGTCACGAGGTCCATGACCGCCCCGCAGAGCAGACAAATGTCGGTCGTGCCGTCCGTGATCCCTCGCCGGTTGTCGCACGCCGCCGGGCGTGCGGCCCGGCCGGCCGCGAGGGTGCCGGGGGCGGGTGGGGCACTCGGCCCCTTAGGGCGGCGGGCCATGATCGGCGACCCCCTCGCCTTCGCCCACGTACCGCCCGCGATGCCACGCGCCGCAGTAGCAGTACTGCATATCGGTCAGCGAGTCCGCCCGGCACGCGGCGACGGAGGCTGCGGCATGGTGCAACGGGTGCAGACCCGCCGCCTTCGGCCCGTAGACGGCGACGATGGCGAGCTCCGCCCAGCAAAACCGGCCCGGATGCCGCCGGTCGAGGCGGCCCACCCGATTCAGGTGATGGAGTTGCCGGGGGGTCCAACCCGTTACCGGACTCATGGGGTCTGCCCCCCTTCGGGCGTGGCGGGGGCGTCCTGCAATTCCTGCCGCAGGACCCACTCCAACCATTGGCACACGGTGCGGACCATGGGGAGGTCCAGTGGCCCCCACGGCACGAACAGGACGAAGCTGCGCCAGAGGGCGGATTGGTGGCGCTGTGCCTGCAATTCCACCACGGCGGTCGGACGATCCGCGTGACGGTCCCGCAGGACATACCGCCGGCGTATCTTAACCCATTCCTGCTGCGGGATCGGTTGCCCGCTCACGGGCCTCGCCTCCTCGTTCGACCGGCCAGGGCGGCGGGTTCTGGCATTCCGCCTGCATGACCTCGGCTAACCATTGGGCGACCGCTTGGGCCGTGCTCAGCGGTAGGTGGTTCCACGGCACCTGCACGTCGAAGCGGCTGCTCCAGCCGGACGCCCCGGCGTAGCCCTCGTAGCGGATCCGGAAGACGCCTTGGAGATAGGACTGGCGGTCGTACCACGTATACACGCGCTCGATGTGGGTCATCTCGCGCCGGGTCCTATAGTGCGGGACGGTGCCGGGTGGGTTGCCCACCGTGTCCACCCCCTGGGATCGCGCGCAGTTCCCGCAACAATTGCCGCCGCCGCTGGTCCGCCGCGATGAGTTCATACAGGGCCAGATCCACCCACGCTCCGGACGCTTCTTCGAAGCGGCTCAGGGCCGCCTCGTAAGCCGCCTGGGCCGCGTCGTACTGGGCCCGGAGCACCGTCACGGGGTCGGGGTCACGGCGTCGGCGCCACATGCAGATCCCCTTTCCCCGCCGACTTGCTGAGCACCGGATGATGCTCGACGCCGTACTGTCTAATCGCGGCGGTGAGTGCCTGGCCCACCTCGGTCCAGTCGACGACCCGCACACAGAGTTGGCAGGCCCAGAGGCGGAGTACGCCGCCGCCGAGGCTACGCGATCCCCTCTCGAAATCCACTTGAACCGCGATGTTAACGGCCTCGTCGGGCGCGGCAGCGTACATCCCTCGCATTTCCACACCGCAGAAGGTGCACTGCAACTGATAGCTCATGACTTCTGACTCCCTTGCCCGGATCCCGGTAGGTGTTGATCCGCAAACGCCTGGCCGACTTTCTCCCAGACCTCGGGCCAGGTTGCCAGCCGATGGGCTAGGCAGGACGGACAGATGTGTACGGAATACCAGAGCGCCGTATTGGGATCGAGTCGCACGCCGGCCGTGACCTCGACCCACCGATTGTTCCGCGCTTCGACCCACGGGGCGATCTGCCCGCATAGCGCAAACGTCATGTGATGCTCCTGCTCACCCATCAGGGCCGCCCTCCTCTCAGCACCGCACCGAGCTCGAGAAACACCACGGTCGCGAACCAAAGGAACCCGACGGTCGCGGCACCCGCCATCACTCGCCCGGCCCACCACAGCGGCGAGCAGGGCCGCACGCGCACGCGCCTCATGGGTCGGTCGCCTCCAGCACAAGCTCGACCAGATGCACGGGCGTGCGCGACGCCCAGGCATAGCCCAGCAACCACCAGCCATCGCGCGGGGCCAATACCAACGTCACCCCGGCCGCCCGCCACGTTGCACAACATCAGTGTGAGCGGACGCCATGCCAGCCCGGACCGCGGGCCAGTGCGGGTGGCCGGGGCTCAAGGGCACGTCGTAGACCTCAGGCACGGGCCTCACCGCCTTCCGCCGCCTCGGCCCGCTGCCGCGCGGCCCAGGTCTTCCGGAGCGCGGTCAGGGCCTGCTTCGCCTCCTCCGGCGTCCAGGTCCGGGGATCGGCACCGCCCCGCGCGACCCCCAGGGCCGCCTTGGCGATATAGGCGGCACTCTGCTCGCCCAACTGGGCCCGGAGGGCCTGGTACTCTGGCCACCACGGCGGCTCCGCCGGGGCTTCGGGCCCTGCGGGCCCGGCGTCCGCTGCCGGGGCCACCGGGGGCACGGCGGCGGGGGCCTCCGGGGCCGCCTCGGGTGCGGCCTCGGGTGCCGGAGCGGGCACGGCCACCCCAGGCGGCTCGGCGGTCGGGGCCAGGGCCTGCCACGCCCGCTGCGCGGTCTCGTCGCCGTACTCGCGGGCTTCTTCCTCACCGATTGCGACGGCGGCTTCCCAGGCGAGCGGCAGGCGCTTCGCCAGCCGCCGCAGGACGGTCTTACGGGCCATTTCCACGTAGTCCGTCACCCAGGGGCCGCTGTCCTTAGCGCGGCTTCGGGCGCGGATCGCGTCCACCTCCGCGCGGGTCATGACCTCGATGTCCCACGTCTCCTGATCCCACGCGGCGAGGGCGTAAAACAGGTGCGGCTCGCCCTGCCGGGCTGCGAATGCCGGCCGGTGCGTCACCTGTGGCCGGCTCCCCAAATCGACCTCGAACACATCCTGCGGCCAGACCGGGTGGGCCGCGACTAGGCGGATGCTACTACCCCGCCGGATGAGTTCCAGCAGGCCCCGATAGCCGATCACCGCCTGCGCCTCATAGACTTTCCGCTGGCTGTTCCAGAAGGGGATGAGGTACACGTGCCCCAGCGGTCCGGGCATGAGACCCAATCCGGCACAATAATGCAGACTGCTGATGAGGGATTCGGGCGAACATTCAGCCAGTTTGGGCGTCGTGCGGAGGCTCGACACCATGACGGCGATCAACCGCTCCGGGGTGATGGTGCGCGGCAGCACGGCCGCAATGCGGTCCCGCTCCGCCAGGAGCAGGTCGGCCACGGTCCGCCCCCGGCTGCCCGCCGCCTGGGTCGCCGCCGCCCGCGTCTGCAACTGCTGCGCCAGAGCCTGGGTTTGGGCCTGCGTGCCTCGTGCCATGGTTACGGTCCCTCCTTCGCGGCCCGCATGGGGCCGACCCACAGCCACGGCCGCGTCGTCACGGGCCGGGTGTACTGCTCGGCGAGGTCCGGGTGGTCCCGGCGCAGGGCCTCCGCGTCCAGGGTCCGGCGGGTCTGGGTCCGCCACGTCGCGATGCGCTGACCGCGATACACGATGGTCTCGGCGTCCTGGGCCAGCGCCTGGAGCTCCGCCACGCACTGCTGCATCACGGCCTCCGCCGCGTCGCGCTGCGCCCGCGCCGTGGTGTACCGGCGCAGGATGGCGCTGCCCAGGTCCTCCGGCACGTCGTACACTAGGCCCGGCGTGTGGGTCGGGTAGAGCCGCCGCAGGGCCTCCCACGTCGCGGGGTGATCATCCACCGGCGGCGGCGTCTGGGGGACGACAAACTGCTCCCAGAACGTGGTCTCTAAGGCGATTAGGTGCTCAATCAATTGCGGATCCCGTTCCACCCGCCGCCAGACGAGCCGCTGCCCGCCGATGAGCGCCGCGACATAGGCATGCGACGCGCCCGTGATGGCGAGGTAGTGGTGGACCTGGACCAGATACGGCTCCGGCACGCGGTCGTCCGCCCACTCCCCGGCATGCCGCTCGCCCGTGGTCTTGCACTCCAGGATCACGGGCCGACCTTCGCCCAGGACCCACCGGTCGATATGACCCGCGATGTACGGGTACTGCGGGTGCGTGAGCCGGGCCGTCGTGCGGCGGACCTTTTTGCCGGCCCGCTGGGCAAATTCCTTAGCGATGAGGTCTTCCAATAGTTGCCCCCACCGGGCCGCCTCACTGGGGGGGTCCGCCGCGATGGGCAGTTGGCCGGTCTTTTGCAACCAGACCGTGTAGGCGCTCTTGTAGGGATCCACGCCCGCAATCGCCGGCGCGTCGGATCCGCCGATGTATTGGGTCCGATCTTGCCTCGACTCCGCCATACTGGCTACACTGTCCTTAGCAGTCATGTGGCTGTACCTCCTGCCGATCTGACTGCGGACCCCGCCGCGCGAGCCCCGGCGGGGTCGCTGTGCTACGTGCCGGGGCCGTAGTAGAGCACCCGCCACGGGCCTTGCCGCCACAGTCCCCCGGCGGGGTGCCAGACCGGCAGGGTCCCGACGTAGCCACACCGCCCGCAGCGGATGTCCAACCATTCCTCAACCCCGTTCCGTTGATACTGCACCTGGATCGCCGGGGCCCCGCACTTGGGGCAGGTGTCGCGGGCCCTATCCATGCGTCGATCCCCCTTCCGCCAACACGTGCCGCAGCGTCGCCCGGCAGGCCGCACAGACCGTCTGGCCGAGCACGTTGCGCTCGGTATCGCTGTCGGCCCCGCAGAACACACAGGTCCCTGTCCATCGCTCAATGACAACCCGGGATCCGTCGCGGCGAATGATGAGCGCGGTGTTAGCCGACCACCCCAGTTCCCGGCGGATCGCCACGGGAATGACCACCCGCCCGAGGTCGTCCATCAGGTGCGGGGCCCGGGCCTGCGCCGCGAGGTGCGCCGCGCCAGGGGCGGGCATCTCAGGATCCCTCCGGCGCCGCCGGGGCCCGATCTAGGGCCCAAAGGGACAGCGTCAAGTTCCACGTGTCGGGGGCGCTATCCGTCTCCGTGAGCTCCACGACATAGGTGCGCGTGGGATCCATCTGCGCCAGCGCATGCCCCACGACGTGGTGGATGGCCCCTTCCTCCCCCGGATCGGCGGTCCGGTGCCAGTACACGCGCCGGTGGGCGTGGAACCGATCCCGGATCTCATCGGGGGTCCCCTGCGCCCGAAACGTCCACTTGTGGGGACTCGTCATGCGTGCGTCACCTCCTGCGCGGGGGACGACTCCGCCGCCCGCTGGGCCTGCGCCTGCGCGGCGAGCCACGCCTCCGCCTCCAGCGATGGGATGTACCAGCGCCGCCCCTGCTGGAGCGCCGGCATCCCAGCGTCGATCCACTGCCGGACCCGCACGCGGTCGACATGGTTCAGCCGAGCGAAGGCGCGAAGACTCATGATGGGCATTTCTCACATCACCTTCCGGCGCTCCCGGCGCGCCCGCGTCTTTTTGTGGGCTATTTCTGTAAACACACCCGGGAGCACACAAACATCACGTGGGTCGAGTCCAACCCGGTAGAGACCCGCCATAAACTTGGCACCGGGCCGGGCCTTGCCCTCTAGCACGCGCCACACATACGTCCGTTCGCATCCCATTTCCCGGGCCAAGTCGCGGGCTGTCCAGCCTTTCCAAGCCAGCCACGCCTTCATCCGTTCGCGATCCAAGTCTACGCCTGAGTGGGGCATGGTCGGCTCTCACCATCTTTCCGTTGTCTCTGTAGTAACAATGGACTAGTCGCCTTGTGTTGTCAAGCACCAAAATAGGTCTGGGGAGGGATTGCCGCTATGCACATGGGCAACCTAGCATGGAATCGAGATTATGGCAGGAGGGGGCCGCTGATGGCGAACGGCACGTCGAAGAGCGATGCAGTCCGCCGACTGGCGGCACTCATCGACCAAATTGTGACCGAACGGAACGTGTCGCTGAATTCCGTGGCGCTGCGGGCTGGGATTACGGAAGGCTACTTGTCCCGCATCCGCCGGGGCCAGGTGATCAATCCGCCGTCCCCGAACGTGCTGAAAAAGCTGGCCCCCGTGCTGCGGGTGCCCTATCACGAACTCTTGCGGGCCGCGGGGTACCTCGATGACGATGAGGACCTTGAGGCCCAGCATCTGATGCACCGGGCACGGCACGAACTCAGCCCGGACGACTATGAAGAAGTGTTGGCCTATGTCCGTTTTCGCTTAGACCGGGCCCGCGTGCGCCAAAACCGAACCCAGTCGTAGGAGGCGCGGCAACGCTCATGACACCGGAATCGTGGGCGGAGTGGTGCTTGACGGTCCTGGGCTGGCGACCGCCGGATCCCCCGAGTCCGAATCGCCTGGCCCAAGTGCTCGGTATTACCGTAATCGGCAAGCCAACGGGACCGCGCACGTGGGACGGGACCTCCGGTCGGGATCGCGACTTGTGGTGGATCTGTCTCAATCGGTCCCGACCCTGGACCCGCCGACAATGGACGTTAGCCCATGAAATCGGCCATATTTTGCAGCACGGCGACCGTCGCGTCCGGGGCCTCTGGCACCGGGACGGGTCCGCTGCCAATGTCCTGGAGCGGGAGGCGGACCGCTTTGCGGCGGCCTTTCTGATGCCCGAAGCCCTGATGGATGCCCTCGTCATGAACGCCGTTCAGCCGCTGTCGGTGGAGGCCCTGGCTCGGTACCTCGGTCTCAGTGAACAGGCTGTCGCACGACGGCTGGAGGAGTTGTATCCTCCGCCGTTTTTTGATGTGCCCCGTCTGCGGAGCCGCCACGGGGCAGCGGCCCGCCAAGGGAGGACATGCTCATGCGGTCGTTTGGTGCCACACGGCTGTATATCCTGCTCCGAGCCACCCTGTCAGGCATAGTGGTCTTCCTGGCCCTGGTGGCGGAATGGATGTTATGGCTCCCGCTGATGGGGGCCGGGGTGCTCGGGACCCATGCGGGGGCCATCCTGTATGACCTGCCCATAGTCCTGCGGGCGGGTCTGGCCTTCGGGGTGGCGGTCGTCGCCCTGTGGCTGTGGGCCTGGCTTCGGATGCGGGCCGAATACCTCCAAATGATTCTCGACATTCACGGGGCGGTACAACAACTGGCATCCCGTCACTCGCCGGGGGAGGGGGCGTAAGCGTATGCGCGGGTCTTGGGTTGCGCTGGGGTTCGCGATGGGGCTGTTGACCGGGTGCGGCCCGGTCGGGGCCGGATCGGCGGCACAGGCCCCCAGCATCTCCGGGTCCCCCACGCTTCCGAGTCGGTCGGCCGGGCCCGGACCGACGCCGTCGTCCCCGGCCACGGCCCCGACTCCCCTAGTGCCGTCCTCAGCCGCGATCCAAGCGGTAATGGCCCACACGTTCCCCGTTGGCTCCGCCGACGTGGGCCTGCCCCGCGATGCGTTTTATCCCACGGCGGCCCCGGTCACCGTACCGGACGGGCAGGGGGGCTGGCTGACCGCCGTGGTGGGGTCCTGGCGGGGGAGCGCGGACGGCGCGGGTCAAGCGGTGTTTTTCTGGCACGATACGCAGTTTGTCGGGTGGTCCGCCAGCCGCATGGTCCTGTTCCCGCACGTGACGGCGGGGGGCACCAGCATCCTCGTAAGCTACCCAGAGTGGCCGGCCGGCGAAAGTTTCGCGCAATGGACGGACAACCTGATCACGGCCCCCCAAGTCCTGATTCAGTACACGTGGGCTCAGGGCCGGGTGTGGGCATCGCCGTGGAATGCCGTGCCCCCGAATACCACGAATGAGCCGGCCCTGGAATACCTGCCATGAACCTCCGCCGCCATAAGCCCGGATCCTGGCGCCTCACCTGGGAACTCGGCCGGGACCCGGCTACGGGCAAACGGCTCCGCGAAACGCGCGTGGTCACGGGCACCAAGGCGGAGGCGGCCCGGATCTGGCGGGAGCGCCAGGCCGCGATTGAAGCGGACGCCGCGCGGCGGGCGCGGATGGCGCAGGATCCGGCGTATCGCCCGCTCCGCATGCTGTTCGACCAGTGGCTCGCGGAGGCGGTTCAGCCGCACCGTTCGCCCAGCACGACGGAGCTCTACACTTACGTCGTCCGCCGGTGGCTCGCTCCCACGCTCGGCGCGACGCGATTGGCCGACCTCACGCCCGAGACCTTCACCACGGTCCTCGCGACCTGGCGGGAGACCCCGCGCCAAGGCTCGGGTGAGCCCAGGGGGGTCAGCCCCACCACCATCCGCATCGCTTGGCAGGTCTTGCGGACGGCGGTCCGCTGGGCCTGGCGCCAGGGGTGGATCCGGGACGACCCGATGGCGCGCGTCTCCGGCCCCCCCGTCGGGCTCCCACCGGAACGCTGGTGGACACCGGCCCAGGCACGCCAGTTTTTGGCCGGCACTGCCGATGACTGGTACGGCGCGGTCTGGGCGCTCGGCCTCCTGGGGGGCCTCCGCATCGGGGAGATCCTGGGTTTGCGCTGGGCGGATATCGATCTGGAGCAGGGCGTGATCTGGATCCGTCAGGTCCGGGGTCGCACCAGCTTCGGGCCACCGAAGACGGCCCGAAGTCGCCGACCGGTCGCCCTGGACGACGCCCTCCGGGCGGTGCTGGACCAACAAGCCGCCCGGCAAGCCGCCTACCGCGCCCGGTTGGGACGTGACTGGCCCGCTGCGGATCTGGTGATTACCACCCACACGGGGACCCCGGCCAATCGCCGGAATGTGGCGCGGGCCTTCGCGGCGGCGTGCGACCGGGTGGGCGTCCCGCGTATCCGCCTCCATGATCTCCGGCACACGCATGCGACCCTGCTGCGCCAAGCGGGGGCCGACTGGAAAGTCATTGCCGACCGGCTCGGGCACAGCAGTCCTACCATCACGGCCCGGGTCTACCTCCACGCCGATCTCCGCGACCAGGCGGACGCGGCGGCGCGCGTCAGCCAGCGGATTCTTGCCGAGGGCACACAAGAGGGCACACGCCCGCGCTGAGCATGTGCCCGCGTGGCCGGAAAGCCTTGGCCTGCTTGGAAATCGGGCGAGAGGACACACCGCGATCCCCTGTGACGACAATGGTGGCCCCGTGGTCGGCGGGGGGTCGGCATGGCCCGCCCGCGTCGGCCGATGGCCGCCGATCCGCACCGCAAGGCCGTTCCGGCCTATGCCGGTCCATTGCGCCCCTTGCGTACCCCAGCGGATCCTTGGAGCGTCCCGACGATAGTTAGCACTACGAAGGGCACACGGATGGCACACGCCGGCGCCCCGGCGTCGTCACGGCGATCCGGCCGCCGGGGTCGCCCACAGGAGCCGACTCCCGGTCCCGGCGGGCACGGCCTCCAGCCACAGGGCTTGGTGCGTTCCGGGGATCGTGCCCTGCGCTACCCAGGCCCCGTCGCGCACCGGGTGCACGGGCAGGGTCAGGTGCGCGGCTTCCCACTGCGCCCACTGGGCGGGCGGCGCCGGCCACGCCGACACGTGGATCACCTGCCAGCCGCGCGGTGGCCCGGGCGGCCCCGCCGGGGTCGGCGCGGACGCTGGCGACGGGGTCACGCGGGCCGGTTGCCCCGACACGGGGGCGGGGGTCGCGGCCGGAGCCGAGTCGCGCGGGGGCGTCGGGGCGGGCGGCCGGACATTGTGCACGTAGAGGCCCGGATTAAGCTGCTGCAACGCAGCATGGATCTGGGCCTGGGGCGCGAGCCAGCCCGCGAGGAAGCCGATCCCCCCGGCGACCCCCAGGGCCGCGAGCAGTCCCGTCCCGATCACGATAGCCCGCGTCAGCCGCCGGGAGGGCCACTCCCGCACGGGGCCCCCCGTATACACCGGATGCGGGGCGGCCGGATCGGCGGGCGGGGGCGGAACGGCCTCGGGTGCGCCGTTCGGCACGGCGGCGTCGGCCCGGCCTGGCGGCCCCGGGGCCGTCAGGAGCCAGCCGCAGGCGGGGCAGCAGACGGCGCTGGGGTCGGGGACGGGCCGTCCGCACCGGGGGCAGGATCCGGGGCCGGGGCCGGCGGGGTCGGCGGCGCGGGGATCACGGCGGGGACGGGATGGGTCGCGAACCATGCACGCAGGGCCTCCTCGACGATCCGGGACTGCGGGATCCGCCAGGCGAGGGACGCATATCGCAGCAGGTCGACAATCTCGGGATGGATATTGCTCACCGTCAACGACTTGAGGTGCGGATTGCGGCCCATCGGGGCCTGCCTCCTTTGCTCCAACGGTCCAGACGGATGGGGCCTGCGCGGCGAGCCACGCCTCCACGGCCGCGAGCTCGGCCTCCAGGGCCTCCCGCTCCGGCCGATGCTCCGCGAGCCAGGCGAGGTAGCGGGGATCCTGGGCGGCCTGCCACTCGGCGGCGGCCCAGGCGTCGGCGTGTGTGTGGTACAGGTGCCCGGCCTCCGCCCGACAGGCGGCGAGCAAGGCCGCTTCGGACTCGAAGCCCAACTCGGCGGCCACCTCATCCGCCGGCACGCCGTCCCGCATGCGCCGGTAGTGGGCCGGCACACTCTCCCGCCAATCCTGCGCCGTATCGGGACTGCCGGGCCGGAGCATCCGCCCGCCCGTGACCTCCCGGATCCGGCTCAGCAGGGTCGGCAGGGCCCGCTGAGTGGCCCATAGCCGGTCCGCAATGTCGGCCGTGATCTCCGCCAGGACCGCCGCCTCCTCCTCCTCCCACTGGGCGAGCTCGGCCCGCAAGGCGGCGGCCGCCTCCTCCCACAAGGCGCGGTCGGTCTGGAGCCCGAGGGCGGCGGCGCTCATGTAGACCACCACCGAAGCTGCCGCCCGATCCGCGCGGGGCGCGTCAGGCGGTCCAGCGTCGCGTGCGCTTGGGCGACAGCACCCGGTTCGTCCGGTGCCCACCCGTCCGCGACGACGCGCCCGGCCCGGTCGGCGACCACCCACCCCACACGTCCGCCGACCCAATCCGTCTGGAGGTAGATGCTATACTGAGAGTGCCCTGTGATGGTTGGCATGGGGCATCCTCCTCTGAGGGCACCCCCGGTCGGCGTCGGGCCGCCGCCGGGGGTCGCAACACTTAGGCACGTCGGTGTACATGACCTTGCCGACCTCATGCCTTTTCCAGCCGACGCGCCAGCGCCCGGATGGAGGCCCAGCGACGGTACTGCCGCCACTCTTTGTGCACGTCGGCGATACCCGCGCCGAGGCATTTTTCGCAGCCGGGGTGAGTTACCGGATGCCACGTATAACCGTCCGCGAGTAATGCTGCATCGTCAGCACCGCCGGCCGGAATGGGCCGGAACACAGGCTCCGGGTAGAGCTCGATTGCGCCGTCTTCCGCCCCCTCAGGAAAGTGGAGGCGAAACACGGAGATGGCTTGGGCCGCCCGGTATGCGGAAGACGGCCGCCAGTAGCAGCCCAGATAGGCAATACTGACATCGCCCTGTATCACACCGCGCGTCATGGACATCTGAACGTCTCCTTTCGAGTGCCGCCCCCATCGGGGGAGTAGGTGGCCTGCCTCCCTCTGGTCCGAAGTGGGTCCTAACGGACGTAGCCGTCCCGGCGGAGGTAGCGTGGGTCGCCCGTGCCGATCCGGCACGCGATGACCCAGGCGGGTGCGACGGTCCCGTCGGGCCGCACGATGTTCATCCGCTCGGGGTGGGCATTCCACCCCAGCAGATGGTCCCGGATGTACGCCACCGCCTCGCGGCGGCTGGAAAACGCGAGATAGTCCATCGGGCATCCTCCTCTTCAGGTCCAATTGCGGGCTGTTATCGGATCTGGATCCGGATTCGTGGGGCCTTGAGCGTGCCTTGCATGTCGCCCGCAGCCCAGTCGGCGCAGTAGCGTTGGGTCATCGACACCTGGGCACCGAACTTCGCGGCGATTGGCGCAACCGCTTTGGCTTGGCGCCACCGGATCTGGTCCGTCGCGCCGAGGATATAAGCTGGCCGATCATTGGAAAATGCCAGCACGTCCCCCAGCACAACGAGCCGCCCGGTCGGCTTGTGATACAGGACGCCGACCGTTTGCGGGTATTCGCGGCTCGCTCGTAGGTAGACATCGATGAAGCCGACGTCGACGGATTCCGCGTGGAGACGTGCCATACCCGCGTGCCCTCGCACTTTGCGCCAGGGTATTAACTGCAAATGTGCGTTCCTTGGATCTTGGTGCATGATGAGCCCTCCTCCGGGATCTGGGGCTTGTGCCCTTGAGCGGAGCGGGGGATGGCTCCCCCGGTCCCGGCTTGCACGGGACGGTCCCTAGCGGGCTGCATACAGGGTATGGATTGGCCATTGCGTCAAGGGCACGATGCCGGTCCAATACTCCTCTTGGCGTGTGCGGTAGTACGCTGGGTACTCGAATCCTTCCGCCAGCCCCCAGCCCACCACCATCGGATGGGCATTGACCGCGTCCACCACATACCCTGTCGCGAGGCGGCCGGGCTGGCGCACGATGGCACGGGCGACTTGCTCGACCAGGAGCATGACGCCATACTGGTCGAGCGACCAGAGATAGCGCGCCAGTCCATAGGCGTCCCGGCCCGTGCCGACCGTGTACAGGATGCCATCGGCCGCGATACTGCGGGCGTATTCGTCGCGGGCCCATCCTGTCATGGTGCCATCGTCGTCGCGCGGCCCGTAGTTACCGTGATGCCAGTAATGGCGGGCGATCTCCGCCAAGCACCCCCGTACATACGTGGACCGCCAGTGTTTCTCGATGCCGCGCGGCGCCGTCAGGGCATAGTGCCGGACGAGGGCCCGCACGTCCTTCTGCGTAACCGGCCGGGCTGGCATCGTGGCCGGGCACTGTTCGATGGGCAGTGGCTTCATGAGGCATCTCCTCCTCCGAAACCTCGTTCTGGTGCCATAGTACATGGGTACCAGTACCGTGTCAATACCCTGCCCGAAAATTTTTTGGGGTAGTGTGAATGGGAACACATTCACAAAGTGAGGCATGTGGCGCGGTTGGCATCGCCGCGAATGGGCACGTCGCATATACACGCGCGCGCGCGAAAAGAGAAAGAGAAGGGCGCCCGCCTCATGCTCGGCGCCCGTCCTCTTCAGAAAAGCCGCGTTAGCTAACGTGCCAGTAGACCAGCGAAGTGTGTAACAATGGGATTCGAATCGCAAACGTTTTCCAAAAAATTTTTTTGCGATCCGGGGCGTGGTGGAGTAGGGGGCCACGTCTATCCCCCCTTGCGCCACCTCTCGGCTAACACCAGGCCGCTCCCCTGCCCCGGCAGCACATGCAGGTACTCGCCCGTCGTGTCCAGCCGGGCATGCCCCAGCGTCTGCTGCACCACATGCAACGGCACGCCGGCCGCAATCGCGTGCGTCGCGTGCGCGTGCCGGAGCCAGTGCGGGCTGACGCGCTTGCCCAGCCCCGCCCGCTCCGCCGCCCGGCGGACGATCTGCCACCCCCGGGCCGCCGAAAACGGCCAGATGGGGGCCTCCGGCCCGTCCCCCTGCCGCCACCGGCGGAGGTCCCCCATGAGGCCCGCCGGGAGCCGGATTTCCCGCTGCTTCCGCCCCTTCCCCACCACCCGGAGGATCCCCTCCCCCTGCTCGGCCGGGAAGAGGTCGCCCCAGCGCACGCTCACCGCCTCACTGATCCGACACCCCGTCAAGTACAGGAACCGGAGGAACAGCGCGTTCCGGCCCGACCCCGCCGCCGCAATGAGGCGGTCCACCTCCGCCTCCGTCAGCCGCCGCTCTAGGCGCCGGTCGGGCGGGGGCGCGAGCCGCAGGGCGTGCCAAGGGTTCTGGCGGACCCAGCCCTGGGCCTGCCAGTACCCCCACAGCGCGGCCAGGGCCCGCACCGTGAGATCCACGGTGGCCGCACTGTACCCCGCCTGCTCCAACGCCCGGACGCAGGCCCGGGCGTCGTCCGGGGTCAGGGCGGGGTCGAGGGCGGGATAGGCCCGCTGCGCCCGCTGCCAGGCTTGGACGTAGGTCCGCCGGGTCTTCCCCGTATGCTGCATGAGCCACGCATTGACCGCTGCGTCGAGCACCCGGAGGCGCTGGGCCTCCCCCGACGCCGGGATGAGGCCCGGTGGTGGCGTCCTATTGCGGCCCGCCATGGGATCCCCTCCTCCCTAAGGCGTTTCTATTGAGGCCGTCAGTCCGCAGGCGGAGACCACGCCGTCACGGCGGCCCAGAGCGCCGGATTGGGGTTCGCTTCGGGATTGACCCGCCGCACGCACGTGATGGCCGTCGCGGCATCCCAGTCCCGGTGTCGGTCTCGCAGGATCGCCACTAGGACGGCGGTCGAGCGACTACGCCCCATCCCGCAATGGACGAGCACGGGAGCCGGGGCAGCCCGGACCATCCGCACCACCGCCGTCAAGAGGACCGGGTCGGGGGCCCACTGGCCGTCATCGACCATGGGTACCGTAATCCACACCTTCCCAGGCACGGCCGGATCTGGGCACTCCGCACAGCAATTGACCAGCGTTGCCCAGGGGGCCACATCGTCAGGGGTCCGCGGCCACTCCCCCTGCCACAACCCTGGTTCGATTTCCACAGCCCAACTCATCCTGATCCTTCCGGCTTCCGCACGATCACGCGCAGGTGGTGGCCCTGGGGTCCCACCCGCTCCCGGAGCAGGAGCTCAAAGCGCACATCAATCCCGTAGTGGGCCGTGGGCACTTCCGGCCGTCCCCCACAGAAGTAGTCCCACGTGGCCTCCGTCCACGGGGGCGCTTCGTGGGTGGGGTCCTGCGCCCACTCCGGGTACTCGACCGGGGTGACGCTCTCGAACAGGCCGCCCGGCACGAGGCACCGATAAATCTCCCGCAGGAGGTAAATGCGCGGCCGGTGCACCCGGACGGTCACCCGCTCCGCCTCCGGGCCCGTCCGGTCCACCACCCGCTCCCACACGGCGACAGGCAGGTGCTCCAGGAAATCGTAGGCGACAAAGCCCTGGACACTGGCATCCGCGAAGGGCAGCGGCTCGAACCCGGCCCAGCACACCACATCCACGCCTGGGCCGGGGACACAGTCCAGCCCGATCTCCGCCCGCTTGTGCGGGCCGCATCCCAGATCCACCGTCATGCGTCCACCCCCTCCGCCGCCTCCTCGTCGGGGTACGGATGGCACGCATCGCCGTGGTGATGGGCGACCGCCGGCCAGTGGATGTGCGCCCGGATGCCGTGCCGGTAGAGCCAGTCACTCACCCGACTGTCGAGGTTATGCCACGGTCCGGGATCCCAGGCGGCCGGCCAGCGGGCCCGGAGGCGTCGGCGGAACCGCACCAAGCCGAAGCCCACCAAGTCCGCCCCTGTCTCGCCGTCGCGAATCCACCGCTGGGAGCCGTCAGGCCGCACCACCCGGTGCGCCCACGACACCCAGGGCGGCCCGCCCGGCGGCTCGGCCAACGCCGGGGCCAGCAGGTCCGCCATCATCCGCGCCGTGCGGATCACCTGCGCCACCCGGCGATCCGTGGGGTCGTAGATCGACTCGCGGATCAGGGTCCACGCCGTGGCCCACGCCTGCGTCTTGCGGCGCGGGTGGAAGAGGGGATAGGCCACCGCGCAGAGCGGCAGCGGGCAGGTCTGGAGTCCCCCCAGGGCCTCCGGCGTGGCTT
>Ga0208314_100090_pt1 | contig 41121 bp, 47 predicted proteins | sample OSPB_Mat_host_9__FD_187144 | JGI IMG/M metagenome (GOLD analysis project Ga0208314, IMG submission 187144) | Extremophilic microbial mat communities from Yellowstone National Park, USA - OSPB_Mat_host_9_15 (SPAdes) (version 3) | ecosystem: Environmental > Aquatic > Thermal springs > Hot (42-90C)...
GAGCATTGATCTATACAATGAATTAGCTAAAAGAGCAAAATACTTTTTCAAGATTAGCAGGAATGACGCTATAAATAATCGCTACGACATTGCATTATTTCATTTAGAACAAGCTTTGCAATTAGGAATTAAAGCTTATCTATTAAAAGAGAAAGGCGATTTTCCTAGAATACATGATTTAAGCGAATTGATAAATTTAACGAATTGTGAATGTTTGATTACGTTACAAAGAAATAGATGGTATATCCTGCATATTCTCGAGGATGCATACATAGGATCAAGATATTTATTAAGGAAGTATGATAAAAAAGTATATAGAAGTGCTAGAAATTTTGTAAGGGAGGCATTAAAATGTATGAATATTATAAACGCCTGAAGAAGATCAATGAGGATTTTGTAGAAAACAGGGAAAAATATTTTTTAATAATAAAGGAAATAGTGAAGAAATATGAAGGAAAGGCATACCTTTTTGGCTCATTTTTAAAAGGTAGCGCAATAGCTGCAAGTGATATAGATATATTGATAGAAATACCAAATAACGTTTATTGGGCTGACGTATTAAACGAGCTCAAAAGTAAAATCAATAATCCAAAGTTTGAATTTCATGTTTACAATAAAGAAGAAGCTGAAATAATTAAGAAATTAATAAAAGATTATAAAGAAATTTAAAAATTACTTTTAGCAATATTCTTGATGTTTCTAATGTGATCTTATTTTAATGTTTTAAGCTCATTGAATTTATATAATTAATATTACTATTGAAATTATTGGATATAGAATTCATTTTCTTTTTTATTTTGTAGCCTATTCCTGGAGTTTCAGGAGGCTTAACTACTCCTTTTTCAGCGAAAAGTACAGATTTTGGTTCCTCAACAATTTGAAAAAAGTCGTTCGCAAATAATTATCAGGTGGCACATATTCTATCCATAATATGTTTGGTTTTGCAGCAACTAAATGAGCACTTTCTACAGGTGCTAAGTGTGGCGATATGGGTACGTTATATGCTTTGGCTAGAGACCAGATGTTTAACCATTCGGTTAATCCTCCTACATAATATACATCTGGCTGAATTATATCAACTAACTCTTTCTCGATGAGTTCTTTAAATTCATAAACAGTAAAGTGCTGTTCTCCTGCAGCAATTGGAACATTAGTTGATTTCTTTATTTTCTTATATCCTTCGAAATTATCCGGTGCAACAGGTTCCTCTATCCAATATGGGTCATATTTTTCCCATCTTCTTATCATTTTTATAGCTAGTTCTTTGGAATAACTTCCGTTCAAATCAACCATCAACTTAATATCGGGCCCTATTGCTTCTCTTACCAAAGCTTTTTAAAATAATTTGTTATTCAAAATGCTATTAAAGAATAAATATTAAACAAAATTAAAAGCCTGAATAACATTTTAATCATGTGGATATTATAGGCAAGCTCTCGAAAATTTTGGATAAGGATTCGTTGCTAACTAAAAAGGAAGAACTTATTCCTTATTCAAGGGATGCTTCTTTTTTCCAAGGAGCATTATCTTTAGCTGTAGCAATTCCAAACAATGTTAAGCAATTATCAGAAATAATGAAAATTTGTTATGAAGAAGAAGTGCCGGTTTATGTAAGAGGCGGTGGTTCTTCTTTGACGGGTTCTTCTGTCCCTTTAGAAAATAGCATTGTTGAAGCTTTGGGAAGCGATTTGAATAAAGTTTCTGTGGGAAATATTAAAGCAAGAATAAGGATGATTTTACTTTATGCCTTTGCTTCAAAAAAAGACGCATTGGTTGTTGGTACAGGTGATAAATCTGAAATAACACTTGGATATTTTACAAAATATGGCGATGGAGGTGTTGATTTGTTGCCTCTAGGAGACTTGTATAAAACTCAAGTATGACAAATAGCTTGTGAAGTTGATTTACCTGAAAACATTTACAGAAAATCTCCTTCGCCTGCTCTATGGGAAAATCAATATGCAGAGCAGGAACTTGGGATAAGCTATATTCTAATAGACCAAATACTCTATAGAAGATTTGAGCTATGGTGGAATGAAGATGACATTGCAAACGATTTAAAGATTTCTAAAAAAGTTGTTAATATGATTATGAAAAGAATAAAGGAAACGCAGCATAAAAGATTGCCTGCTGAGATATTTAAGCTTAGCACACGTTCTCATGGTTCAGATTGGCGTTATCCAAGGGAGTAGAAATGAAAATTTAACATTGTAGATTAGCAATAGTTCTATTTTTCTTATGCGATTATAAAATTTAATAATTGACTTATTTTTATTTATTTTTAATAATCTAAAATTACTATTTTTTATATTATTAAACTTATTCTATTTGTTTTTAAAACTAAAAATATAGATTTGTTTTGTACTTAGTATCATTTAGTTGGCTTATATAAGTTATTACTAATATAAATTGTATTAACATTCAAATTTCAGAAAATAGCTTATTAATCTATTTACCTGCTGAAGTTGTTTATGATGATGGTGAAAGAAAGGTTTTACCTGAGAGCTATATACTAAATGTAAAGAAATTTACGAGTCTTAGTTCCATCAAGAGAAATAGACAATGTTATAAACGAGTTGAAAAAATCAGAATTTCGTGAAGTGAAGTTACAATTTTTTAAAGGTGAGAAAAAGGCTTTATCATTAAAATTTTACAATATTTGGGAGCTACATGCCAGAATTTATGAAGAAGGTTTTATAGATGCACATTTTGAATTAAGTAGAGAATATTTTGAACATCTATCATATCCTACTGTGTCCGCAATCTACGAAATATATGATTTCTACAAAAGTGCATATCCTTATTTGCATATTTTTGATTCTAAAAAAAGGAAAATGGATTGTTAAAATTCTGAATAATTATAGTATAAAGATCAATCCGCCGTCATCAATAACATCTTGGAAACCAATAGTTGTTACTATAGCTGCTATTGCAGGTGTATGTATTGTTGCGTATGCTTTATCAAGGTTAAAAAAAGTTTGAGGATTAAAGGATATTTGGCAGATTAGGGAATATTCATTAGAATTAAGATTAAGAAAAAGGAAAAAGAGATGGAGAGAAATTCTTTGGTCTTCTTAGAATAGATATAGTTACGTATTATTTAATTATATTACATTATAAGTATGTTAGCGTAAAACTTTTCGCATGTACTTTTATGACAGATAAAACTTAAGCTTCTAACGGTTAAGTTTATAAATGCCTTGTATTTAAAATTCCGAGAAATAGTTAAAGTTTATATAGGAAAATCCGCTATGTATCAGTGGAATAAAATTTGAGTAAATATGAAGAATTGCGTATTCTACTTGAAAGATCTAGACGTTTTTATGAATCTGCAATTATCCAGATTGAGAAAGGATTTTATGACTTGGCTGCATTTAGTCTTGAACGAAGCCTTCAACTCTTCTTGAAAGCTTATCTACTTAAACTTGGCGTTGATTATCCTAGAACACATAGCTCAAGAAAACTTCTTGAGATGATTTATGAGATTACAAAATTCGAAGTTATTAAAGAGCTTGTGCAAAAGTTTAGCATTGAACTTGCATTTCTTGAGGATATTTATATCACTTCAAGATATATCTCAAGAGAGTTTACTTTAAATGAGGTAAGCAGACTAAAGAAGGTAATACATGAGGTGATTGAAGTTGTCAGAGAAGTTCTTGATAAAAGAAGCTAGAGAAAGAGAAAAAATCTTTAGAGAATTAAATCGGTATTTGGAGATGATATATAAAACGGTAAAAGAACTGGATAAAAATGCAGAAGTTTACCTATTTGGAAGCGTAGCAGAAGGCAAGCATTTGTTATCGAGCGATATAGATATTTTAGTAGTTACTGATAACATTGCTCCAGAGATCATTATTTTAAAGCTATGGGAAAAAGGTATTAAAGACCCCTTCGAGATACATGTAGTTAAGAAAAACATGCTAAGCTTATATGAACAAAGATCAAAATTGATTAAAATAGAAGGTTATATAGAACAAAACTAGAAAAAGCCAAAAAATAGGATTAAATGAAAAAGATACAATTAATTCTAAATATTTTTACGAAAATCTTAGACAAAGAAAAGCGTTAGGAAGTTGTTTTAAATTATGCTTAATATCTTCGATTATTTGATCTTTTAGTTTAATTTTATAAAGTTTAAATTTAAGTTTTACAAAGTATAACTTATGGTAAAACTAAGAATAAAGGTAGGACCAAAAGGTCAAATCTTAATACCGAGAATTCTTAGAAAGAAATATGGAATAAAAGAAAATGATTATATTATAATAGAAGCTAATGATGAAAATATTGTAATAAAAAGAGCACCAAGTATTAATGAATCTCTTTCTTGGTTAAGAGAAAGAAAAAAAGAATCTCAAAGTTAAACATGCAAAATTAGGCGAGCTTGAACAAATAGATCTAGAAGAAGAATTCAATGAAACTTCTAGTTGATGCAAGTTTGTTAATTTATCTAAATGTTCCTTTGGAAGAAGAAAGATTGAGTTTAGTAGAATCGTTTTGGAAAAGATTAGTTAGAGAAAATGAACTTTATACAAACATGCTTGTAATAGATGAAGTTCTTTACATTTCAAAAAAAAGTATGATATAGGCTATAACGAAACGTTAGAATTCTTAGATAATGTAGTAATACCTTTTGTAGAAATCCTTGAAATTTATGCTAAACTTTATTCTTTATTTAAAATGTATATTGTTGATTATAATTTAAAACCTTCCGATGCAATGTATGCAGCACATATCAAAGCGTATAAGCTTGATGACATAAAAAGACTTTGATAAAGTTGGAATAAACAGGATATGGTTTTAGAAATTATTCATTATTAAGATTATTATATAGATTATGAGCATTTTTAAATAAATTAATAAACCCTCTAATCTTTTTTAGCTTCTTTAAGCCATTTGGAAATGTAGTTTATGAATATTTCAAAATCTTGTAGCCTTGTCTGAAGAAACTCATAAACGATATCCTTGCTTATCGATGCGTAATCATGAAAAAGTAAATTTCTGAAGCCTATCATCGAAGAAACAATATCTGCAAGGTTTTTGGTATAATTTTTGTTTCGTACAGTATATAAGCAATATCTCTATAACGTTCTGGTTTCTTTAATTGCAGTGAAGAAATTATTTCATTGCCTATATTTATTATACATTCAATGGCTACTTGAAGATATCTCTCAGTAGACCCACTAATTCTGAAATCTTCCTTAAAATCTTCTAAGCTGCTTTTTCTAAGCTCTTTAAGATATTTAAAATATTGATTTAGCTTACTTATCTTTGCTAAAATTAATGTTTCATCGATGCTAGGGCCCGATTCATCAAACATTCATCATACCTCTTTATAATTTTAACAAAATCTAAATATTCGCACATAGCTCTTGACTCAAAAATTATTCTTGCTTTTTCATTTCGAATGTATATAGCTTTTCCGTATTTTATTACTTGATATTTTAGCAATTGCGGAGCAAGATTTAGAATTACAAGGTCTAAATAATCACCTAATATTTCTGATAGTTTGTTAATAAGATACAAATAATATTCAAGAAAATTTTTAGGAATATATGAAAGTAAAACTGCAATATCGTAATCACTTTTTATTGTAGCAATTTCCTATGCGCGAGAACCAAAGATATAAGCTACTAAAATTTTCTTCTCTTTTTTAATGAGCTTTACCAATTCTTTCGAAATCATTTTAAGCAAGTATTAATTATGTAATATAACTAAATTAAAATAATTCTCTTTTATTTATTGCTAATTTTAATTAGAAAATTCACTAATAAAGTGATTACAAATTTGTTATAGTTTATTATAGAAATTTTAAATATTACGAATCTTTTCTATTATTCGATGGAAATAGGGGGTTGCATTTTTCCCGATGATAGATTATATGATAGAGAAGGGCTGGTACGGGTTAAATTCTCTTTTGAATATAATTATTTCACGTTAGGAATTACTCAACTCAATGCTTATCTCATCGGAAAAATTACCTCTTTAGTTATTAAGAAAAAAGGAACTGAGTTATCTGCAGGAAAAAACTTAGCTTATGTTGAAACACCAAAATACTTTGGCAGTATTATAGTACCTATTAGTAGTATTGTTCAAGATGTTAATGAAGAGGTCTTATTTAATCCTTCCTTACTAAATTCTAATCCATATGAAAGAGGATGGGTGGCCAAGCTCATACCAACAAATCTTGAAGCTGGAAGAAGCAAGCTCACAAATTCTAATTATGCATGTGAATGTGCTAAGAAAATTATAGAAGAAAGAGGCATTAGGTGTTTCTCTATCTACCCGGACTTCAAAATCTCAGGAATTGGAGGTGAATGTCCTGAGACATTACGTAATATTGGAGATTTGCTTGAGCATGCAAATCCAGGCTCATCAGTTTTGCTTGTAACAGATAATCCAAAAGCAGATCAAGATGTTTCGAATTGGGTTTCAATAAAGGGGTATGCAATATTAGAAAAAAGAATTGAACCTTCTTTGAAATATTACATTATAGGAAAAAAGTGAGAGAATTAAATTCTAACATATTATTTTCATTGAATTGATTTAATACTTTGTATATAATGAAATACAAAGTCCTATTGAGATTGAATGGAATTTGAAACCAAAAATAAAAGAAGTTAATCTAGTATAGCTAATCAGCATACCAATATTTTCGCGTTCAGTGCAACATATAATATATACTTAATGTTATTTTAAATCCTATATGCAAAAAAACAAATTTAAGAATATTAGATAACATTATGTACCAAATGCTGATCTCAGTAATTGTTCCGTGCTACAACAGGAAAAAATTTTTACTTTACGCTTTGGAATCATTATACAACCAAACGCTTAGCAAAGATAAGTTTGAAGTTATAGTCGTGAAGAATTTTGAAGATGAGAAAATAGATAAATTAATTAATTATTATGGATTTAAGAACATTTATTCTAAAGATACTACTTTAGCAGGAAAAGTAATAGAAGGTGTAAAGTTAGCAAATGGTGATATAATAACTTTCCTAGAAGATGATGATTTGTATAGAAATAATAGATTAGAAAGAGTTTATGAAGAATTCAAGAAAGATAATGACTTAATTTATTTACATAATTCACAAGCATTCATAGATAGCAACGGAAATTTAATTCCTGAAAACAATAGTTTAGTTCAGAGAATAATAAAAACTCAGCCATATACTGATGTTGAAATAAATCCTTTAGATTGCAAATTGTTAGAATACTTATTATTAAAAACAAAAAATATTAGATTAAACATTAGTTCTACTGCAGTGAAGAAAGAGATATTAATTAATAATATAAAGCATTTTTATCGATTAAATTTAATATTAGACTTTTCCATTTTCCTATTTTCATTGTTATCTAACAAAAAATTAAAGCATGTTGCAGAGAAATTGACATTATATAGAATTCATGAACAGAACGTGAGTGCTTTTACTTCCAGTAACGTTTCATTTGAAGAATATTTGAAAAGGAGGCAAAATATAATTAAGGAAAGATATATTTCTTGGAAATATTTATACAAGAATTTCTCAAACAAATTTCATTGTAGTGCATGTAAAAAAAGAATAATTCTAGAGTATTTGAACTATAAGTTCAAATACGTTATATTTTCAAAAAGAGAGGAAACTAAGATAAATATAAAAATTAGGGAAATTTACATATTTATATTATTAAATAAAGCAAATTTAAATAGTATAATAATTCCTATTTTGCTCTTTATTCCAGATAATATTAAATACAAAGCACTTGAAATAATATATTTAAAATATAAAACAATGTAACTATAAATTATTTTATAAACTCTGTCAAATTAAATATTTAATAAATGATTAAAAAATTATGATATTTATTATATTGTAAATTTTGATACGTTATTCGAAATGAAATTTATTAAATCAACTATATTTTAGCCTATACAAAAACCTAAAGCTTCGCACTTTAGGGCTATGATGAAATTTTATTAATTTTTAAATAATTTTTTATAAAATCTTTTTGAATTAAGATTAATCAAGCAATCAAAGCAAATATCGCAATGAATTTTTCTAGCTTAGAATGTATTCTTAATTTATCTATTAAATACAAATATTCATTAAATATGTTTTATATTGGTCGAAAAAAGCGAAATTAAAACAAGTATTCTGAGTATGTCCATAAATATCTCTACAGTATGAACTAAAGTATATCTTATAAAAAGTTTTTATTTTAAACGTAATTATTTTTCATTGTACTTCTCACTATTCTCTATTACAAATTTTTCAATATTTTCTTTGCATCCCATACTTCTAGATTTTTTGGAATTCTTGGCAAATTTTCTTCATTTAGCACAATAAGGATTTTTCTACAATAATAGTTATTCATCTTTTGTTCAATTTTTTCAATAATATCTTCTGTTATATTCTGGCCCCACTTAACTTCAACAACCACTTTAATTTTCTTAAAATCTACAAATGCGATATCTATTTTATAATCTTTCTCGATTATCTTCTCTGGCCATGATCCTAAGATCTTTGATAAAAGATTCATCATAAATTGCTCAACATACTGTGGAAACTTTAATTCTAGCACTTTTTTAGCTTGAATTTGTTGACTATCTCTTTCCGATATTGCATATTTTGCATCTAAATAATAATAATAGTTATTGAGAGGTGATATGTGTCTATAATAGAATTTGTTCTTATCATAAATCTTTATTTTTTCAATCAATCCAACACTCTGTAGTATTTTAAGAAATGGATGTACTAAGCTTAGGTCCTGAGCTGGTATCGCTCTTAGCGAGTAAAGATATGATGTTATCTCTGTAGAAATTTGCTTGCCATTCGCAATGGCTTTTAATATTGCATCATATGTTCTTGAATATTCTCTTTCTTCTTCTGTAAATATTTCTCCAATAAGAGCAGGAATGGTTAAATTAGCAATTGAAGGTAATGCATCGAATATATTTTCAAACATATTTATAAGCTATGGTTCTCTTAAAAGAACAGAATATTCTATAGTTTTAATAGGATCTTTAACATAGTTATACAGATTTTTTAGAATGTCTCTTTCATCTATTAAATTCATTTGGAATTCTGAAAACAAACCTAGCAAAAGGGATTTCTTTCCTAAAAGCTCTTTAGTAAGCCATAACGTTGATGTTATAGCTATTAATTTTCCCTTTACTCCTAAATTATGAAGGATATCAAAAAATTCTTCAGGTAATCTTTGAATTTCATCTATAACTATAGTTTCATCACGTTATAAGCTCTGAATAGCTTCTCTTCTAAAAGTTTCATAACTAATTTTTTCATCGTTAATGAATATGTCTCCACTTCTTCCTATAAAGTAATATTTATACCATTTTAAGTTATTTCTAACAAAGTAGCTTTTACCGGTCTTCCTTCTTCCATAAACTAGCACCCATCTTCCTACTTTTTTCCATTTCTCTAAATCACTAAATATGATTATACAAATCATAATTAGACTAATGCATATTATATATTATAAATTTGTGTTAATAATTTATTACGAATAAAAAAAACTAAACCTTAGTTTTTCGAGTGAGAGAAGTAAGTTAGTATAATTTTCTGATAAATTCAAAATTACCCTCTAAGGTCTCAATATTTTTTAAAAGATAAAGATAATTTTTCGATATTTAGAGCAAATCATTAAAGTTTAAGTAGCTTTATATTATAATAAACTTTTAAATAGAACAATAATATAACGATAAAATTAAAATTATGTTGATTTATATTAAAATGTAAAAAGTAATTAGATATGTCTTTAACATCGGAGCTGTATGAACTTATAATCAAGATTGTAGACGAGAGAGTAAAAGAGATAAAAGTAACTAGGGAAGAATTTGACAAGATATCAAAAGCAGTTTCAGATCTAGCTATAAATATTAAAGAGTTATCACAAAGGATTAATGAAGTAGTTGAGCTTCAGAAAAAACATGAGCATAGAATATCAAAATTAGAAGAAATAGTTTCACATTTAAATTTAAGCCAATCACCGATGATAGTACCAGCAAGCTTAATGCGATTCATACATTTAGAAGTAAGGAATCCTAATTATGGTGATTTCATATTAGTTATATGGTTTACCAGATGTATTTCAGGTTGCATGCATTGGTTATGAACTTAATAAAACAAGCTTATACGTTTTAAGCTTTGGAATTTTATCGTCAGGCAACGTAACTATTACCAATTCAACTAGTTTGGGCTATTGTGGAAAAGTAAGTATGGCAGTAAATGTTAATTTGAATTTCTCAGTTATATACAATGGAACCTAGTATAAACTAGAATATGTAGATTTAATCTATGAAACCTGACTTCATCTCCGCCATAAAAGACTAAGCTTTCCCTCAATTATAATAAAAAATAAATTTTATGTAAAACAGATTTAAAAATATGGAAGAAGCAATCCTTGTTATTGATATGCTTAAGGACTTTGTATATGGATCGTTAAAATGTGATAGAGCTCAAAGAATAATTCCAAATATAAAAAGGCTAATCGAAGAAGCAAGAAAGGCAAATGTTCCTGTAATTTATGTAGGTGATGCGCATTTACCAGTTGATCCTGAGATACAGCTTTGGGGACCTCATGCAATGAAAAATACCAAAGGAGCTGAAACAATCGATGAAATTAGACCTACTGAAAAAGATTACGTTCTTGAGAAGAGAACATACAGTGCTTTCCATGAAACGGGTCTTGACCTTCTCTTAAGACAATTGAACGTTAAAACTGTCATAATAACAGGCTTACATACAAATATTTGTGATAGACACACAGCTGCTGATGCTTATTTTAGAGGATATAAACTAAAAATACCTGAAGATTGTGTTGACTCATTTACTGAAAAAGACCATATCGAAGGCCTAGATTATTTAAAAAGAATCTATGGTGCAGAAATAACAAATAGTAGTAAAATAATAGAATCTTGGAAGAAATCAAAGACAGCTGAAGCTATAGCTGTTAAATGAACTCATTCTTGATATAAATAGCAACGCTTCAAAGTAAGAGCTTTGATTCACTTGTAGGTACTTTATGGTTAAATTTTCTTTTTCGCAATTAATAAATAATAATATGAAAAATATATCGTAATGTACAAAGTAAAATTTCTTTCTTTAAACAAAGAATATGTATTTCTAAAAGAAGAAATAGATAAAGCTATCAGAAATGTTATTGAAAGTGGCCAATTTATTTTAGGTAAAGAAGTTGAGGCATTCGAAAGAAATTTTGCAAGTTATATTGGTACAAGGCATGGTATTGGTGTAGCATCTGGAACGGATGCAATTTTTTTAGCTTTAAATGCCTTGAATTTACCTAAAGGAAGTGAGGTAATAACTCAATCATTTACATTCATTTCTGTTGCCGATTCAATAGTGAGGAACAATCTTAAGCCTATATTTTGCGATATAAACGAAAAAACTTTTAATTCAGAACCTGAACAAATTAAGAAATTAATTACTAAAAACACTTCTGCAATAATTGTTCAAAATATGTATGGTTTGCCTTCTAAGATGGATGAAATAATTGAAATTTCAAAAGATGAAAACATTTTTGTTATTGAAGATTGCAGCCATGCCCATGGTGCAACATATAAGAATAGAAAAGTTGGTTCATTTGGTCATGTTAGTTGTTTTAGTTTCTATCCTGCTAAAATATTGGGAGCATATGGTGATGCGGGCATTGTTCTAACGAATAACGATGAAATAGCAGAAAGATTGAGAATGCTTAGAAACTATGGCCAAAGAAGAAAGTATTACCATGATTTAATAGGTTATAATAGTAGGTTAGATGAAATTCAAGCTGCAATTCTTAATGTTAAGCTTAAATATTTAGATGAATTCGTATCCAAAAGAAGAAAGATTGCTCAAGTATATAAAGAGCACTTGTTTAACACTGTAGAATTTCAAGAGGAGTATGAAGATGCTATTCATGCTTATGGTTATTTTGTAATTAAATGTAAATACAGAGATAAATTGCATGAATTTTTGAAGAAAGAAGGAATTGAGACAATTATTCATTATCCTTTACCTATACATCAACAGAATTCGTATAAAGAATATAATTCTCTATATTTGCCCTTTACAGAAAAGGTTTCTAATAATGTTTTATCTTTACCTATGCATCCTTTTCTTGAAAATGATGAAATAGAATATTTATGCAGAAAAATTATAGAATTTTATAAATGAGGGTCTTAGTTACAGGAGGAGCAGGATTCATAGGTTCTCATACTGTAGACTTGCTCATTAGCAGGGGATACGATGTAAAAGTTTTCGACAATCTTGAGAAACAGGTGCATTTAAATAAGAAGCCAAATTATTTAAATCCGAAGGCAAAGTATTTCTTTGGCGATATTAGGAGGATTAAAGATTGGACTGAAGCTATTAAAGACGTAGATGCTATAATACATCTAGCTGCACTTGTAGGTGTTGGTCAAAGCATGTATCAGCCTAAAAGATATTTAATAATAAATACTATAGGAACTTCCAACTTGTATGAAATATTGATTAAAAAAAGGAACATTTCAAAAAGAATAAAAAAGATTATAGTTGCAAGTTCAAAATCAATTTATGGAGAAGGCGCATATTATTGCAAAGAACATAAGTTAGTTTATCCCAATTTAAGACAAAGAGGACAATTGGAAAAAAAGGATTGGGAAGTTCATTGTCCTTATTGCAATGATTATGTAAAACCAGTAGGTATAAATGAAGATAAGCCTGTTCAAAATCTTTCAATTTATGCTCTATCTAAGTATGATACAGAAAGAATAGCCATTAATCTTGGTTTTGCTTTGAAAATACCCACAATTGCATTAAGATATTTCAATGTCTATGGTCCAAGACAAAGCTTAAGTAACCCTTACACCGGTGTCTTAGCGATCTTTCTATCAAGGATAAAGAACAATAGATCTCCGATCATTTTCGAGGATGGAAAACAAATGAGGGACTTTATCTATGTAGGAGATATTGCCTATGTAAATCTCCTAGCATTAGAAAGCGATAGAAGTGGAATTTATAACGTTGGAACAGGTAGACCTGTTAGCATATTAGAAGTTGCGAAAATGATGCTGAAAATATTGGATTCAAAAGTTCAACCAATTATTACTGAAGAATATAGATACGGTGATAATAGGCATGATTTTGCAGATATATCTAAGATTAGAGAAGAACTAAAATTTCAGCCTAAATGGAGCTTAGAAAAAGGAATTGAAAGTTTAGTAGAGTGGGCTTCAAAAGAAAATGCTATTGACATGTTTGATAAAGCAGAAATGGAAAGGAAGAAATATTTATCATGAGAGTCTTAGTTACAGGAGGAGCAGGATTCATAGGTTCTCATGTAGTAGAGCACTTTTCTAAAGAAAATGAGGTAATCGTTGTGGATAATCTTATTAGAGATGAACTCCTAGGCAAGCAAGTTGGAAATAAGCTATATAATTGGAGTTATTTAAAAAACCTAAAGAATGTGAATCTCAGAAAATGCGATATAAGAAATTTCAATGAACTTAAAGAAAATTCAGTTGATGTTGATATAATTATACATACAGCAGCTCAGGTTGCAGTCACAACTTCATTGAAAGATCCAAGAATGGATTTTGAGATAAATGCGTTAGGGACATTGAATGCATTAGAAGTTGCAAGATTAAATGATGCTATTTTTTTAGTTTGCAGTACGAACAAAGTTTATGGAGAGAATGTTAATAAAATACCATTAATTGAGAAAGAGACAAGGTATGAATATGCAGATGAGAAATATAAAGATGGTATTCCTGAAGAATTCTCTGTTGATTTAACAGGTCATAGCCCTTATGGCTGTTCAAAATTGGTTGCTGATATTTATACACAAGATTATTCATATACCTATGGCTTAAAGACAGGAGTATTTAGAATGAGTTGCATCTACGGAGAAAGACAATTTGGTGTAGAAGACCAGGGATGGGTGGCTTGGTTTGTAATAGCAACTACGTTTAAGAAGCCAATAACAATTTATGGAGATGGAAAGCAGGTAAGAGATCTGCTCTACGTGAAAGACCTTGTTCGTGCCTTTGAAAAATTTATAAATTCAAATATAAAGCATGAAGTATTTAATATGGGAGGAGGAAAAGAGAATGCTTATTCTTTGTTAGAAGTCTTATCAATTATTAAAAAGGTATCCAATCTAAGTACAAAGATAGAACATGCAGATTGGAGGCCGGCAGACCAAAAAGTCTATATATCCAATATAAATAAAGCTCGGAAATTACTCAATTGGTACCCAGAAATTAGTGTAGAAGAAGGAATAAAGAGACTTTATGATTGGGTAATAAATAATAAATCTGCATTCAATTAAATCACTTTAAGATCTATACCTTTTCTGTCTTTAATCAATTTTATAAGCGCGCTATACCATTCTGGGAAAAATACTTTTTCAGGTATTTTATCTAAAGTTAATGGTTTTATATCAAGAATTGGAGTATTGTTAAAAAGATCGCAGTTGTCGATTATTAACACGTTCCCTTTTCTTTCAATAAATCTTACAACAGAAATTCCTATTGGATTTGGCCTCATTGGTGAGTCTGTACAAAAAACTCCCACTTCAGGCAATTCGTTTAAATTTATACCAAATTCCAATAATCTTTTTGGTTTAACTTTAAGAGGTTTTCTATCTACTTTATTTAAATAAGAAACAAGAATTAAATGTGAGAAACCTTCTAATCCTTCTAATGCTTCTTCATATTCTTTTAAAACTTCTACCCTTGCTCTTATCCCTTCAAATTTTTTCCTTAGTTCTTCGTCGCTAAGTTCATGTCTTACGATTGCAACTGGAAATACAATAAAATCCATTTTTCTCAATATATTATTTCTTCATTTAATTGAAAATTTATTTTTTATTTTATGTGAATAAAAATAGGATTTTATTTTTCTAAAAAGAGGCTCGTTTTAGCAGTGTAATAATTTTACTTATTAAAGATACTTTTAAGTTTTTTAATAAATGTCAAATGGTATGAATATCTTCCAAAGTACAGATATATCATTTATACATCAAGCATTATTTAGATTTTGTCGTAGTAAATTAAACCTAGAACCTTCAGAAGATATTTTTAATGAATTTAAAGAGTTAATGAAGGACTATGATGGAGAATTGAGTAAAAGAGAATTTGGTTATAATACACAGAATATAACTTCTTTAAAGGAAGTCATTAATGAAAATACAATATCTAAATTCAGGATTTTTATCGAACCTAAGCATGATGGAACACAAATAGTTTTGAAGTATGATGGAAAAGTTTATGTGTGACATAAAAACAGTAGAAATATAGAAATACATGATTTAGCGTTACTTTTCGGAATCTTTGTAAAATATCATGATAATTTCATCAAATTGCTAAAATTGATCAAAGAAAATATGTATGTTATAAAAATGGAAATATTTGGGAAAAGAATACACACCCATGATGGTTGAAAAAGAACTATTAAATTTTTGTGTATTTGATGTGTTGCACAATGAGAAATATTTGATTCTCAATGACTTAAATCTTCCCCATTCAGTAGAATTTATTGAAATAAAAAAATATGAAGATATAGATAAATATAAAGTATTAAATTGGCCTAAAAATAAAGAAGGAATTATGGTTAAAATTTACGATGAAAAATTTGAGTTGGACTACAAAGAAGCAAGAAATTTTAACATGATGGCTTTTAAATACAAGCCTTTAATTAGATTGATAGAAGAAGAATTAAAGAATAGAAAAATAAAAATTGACCATAGGCTACTTGCAATTGTAATATCCGAGCTTATAACAGAATATGCTAAGAACAAAGAATTATCATTCTATGAAATGCTAGATAATGTTAAAAAAGATCATATTGAATTAAAAAATTTTATAGAGATAAACGTTGATTTAATTAAAATTTTATGGAATGAAAGCTTAATAGTAAAATCAATATTATAAAATTTAAAATAAAAAATTAAATTTATTTAACGATTAAATATCCGCCCATGTATCCAAAGAAGCCCATTCCAGGACCGCATGGTGTTAAACAATGATAGATATACTGGCCTGGTTGTGTAAATGTATAGGTAAATGTTACAATTGTTAATGGTGGAATAGGAATATTAATATTTAATTGTTCAATTGTGAAAGTGTGACTTGCGGGGAAATTAATTAATTGCATACCAACATTGTATGTTGTTGCAAGCTGTCCATTATCTGTATCATTGATAACTGTGAAAGGAACTGTTACTTTTGTTGTTATATTAAATGCCCCCGTATCAAGATTTATTATTGTAAACTTAACTGGAACGTTCGCAGGAACAACAATTGTATTGTTTACGTAACCAGGTGGCGTATTATTTGTTGCATGAGTTGGGACTGTTCCATTAAAGTTGCTTGCTAAAACGAATGCATCGTATCCTGAACCACCATAATCAGGTATGACATAAATTGTAATGTTAACAGGTTTATTCGTTGTAGTTTCGCTTGCTACAGTTGTGTTATATTTAACATATACTAATGTTGCTGCTAATCCTATTATTACAAATATTAATGCTACAATTAAATAGCTTTTTAATTTTTCCGTCATCAATTTATGCATAATTTCTTAAAATATATAAATATTATATAAGAAATCTAATAAATATAATTTTAATTGTATATTCTGAAATTAAAGCTTATTACTTGAGATGTATTTTAATTTAACTATATATTAGGATTTAGAGTAAATATTAATATATATACATAAATATTATAATATGCTTAATTTTTTTCAATTAAATATAAGATACAATACTTAGTCTAAGTGCGAGGTGAATTAATAAGGCTGTAATATAAATTATATCTAATGATAAATAAAGCAGTGATCACGGCTGCTGGATTAGGCACAAGATTGTTACCTATAAGTAAAGAATTACCTAAGGAGATGTTGGCTATATATGTTAAAGGTCAGAATGGTGGAATATTATTAAAACCTTTGTTACAAATAATTTTTGAGCAATTATATAATTTTGGAGTTCGTGAATTTTGCTTTATTGTGGGTCGAGGTAAAAGGGCGATTGAAGACCATTTTACTCCTGATTGGGATTTTATAAAGAAGCTTAATGATAAAGGTAAAACAAATTTAGCTAAAGAGCTTGAAGTATTTTATAACCAAGTTGAAGATGCCAATATTGTATGGATAAATCAGCCTGAACCTAAAGGTTTTGGTCATGCAGTACTTATGGCAAAGCCCTTTGTAAAAAATGAACCTTTCATTGTATGTGCAGGTGATACAGTTATAATTTCTAAAAAAGACTTATTTTTAAAAAGGCTTACTCAAGTTTACGAAGAAACTAATGCAAATTCAGTTTTATTGCTTCAACAAGTAGAAGATCCACGACAATATGGTGTAGCTATTACAGAAGAATTTGAAAGAAATTATTTAAAAGTTTTGAAGGTTATAGAAAAGCCATCTGTTCCACCATCAAACAAAGCCATAATGCCTTACTACATTTTCGATAAAAATATAATGAATAAACTTGAAAAAATTCATCCCGGTTTAGGCAATGAGATACAATTAACAGATGCAATTCAAGCATTAATCAATAATAATTATAATGTCTATGCAATTGAACTATCTAAAGAAGATATAAGACTTGATATTGGTACACCCGAAACATATTGGGAAGCATTGAATTTATCTTACAAGATTGCAAAGGATGGAATTTAATACTGAAAATTATAAAGATAAATTAGAAAATAAAAGCATTCTAATTAGTGGTGGTGCTGGATTCATTGGTAGCTGGCTTTCTGAAACACTTGTAAACTTTAACTTAAATGTGACAGTTCTTGATAATCTGGAAACAGGAAATATTAATAATATTAAAAATTTGATGGGAAAAAATAATTTTAAGTTCTTAAAAGCTGACGTTCAGAATTACAGAACAGAAGAAAGATTCGATTTAATAGTTCATGCAGCAAGCATTCCATCGCCAGATCTGTACATTAAGAAGCCAATAGAAACAATGTTACCTAATAGTATTGGGACTCTCAATTTGTTAGAAATTTGCAGGAAAACTGATAGTACTTTTATCTACTTATCTACTTCAGAGGTTTATGGAAACGCTGAATTAATACCTACTCCTGAAACATACTTTGGTTTGGTTAATCCAATAGGTATTAGGAGCTGCTATGATGAGAGCAAAAGATTTGGTGAAGCATTGTGTATGGCATATTTTAGGGAATATAATTTAGATGTAAGGATTGTAAGAATTTTTAATACCTATGGACCTAGAATCGAAATAAATTCAAGTTATTCTCGTGTAATACCAAGGTTTATTGTTCAATCTTTAAAAAATGAGGATATAACAATATTTGGAACTGGGCTTCAAACGAGAAGTTTTTTATACATAGATGATCTATTAGATGCACTATTGAGAATGTTAACGTTTGAAAACATTAAGGGTGAGGTATTTAATATAGGTAGTGATAAAGAGATTAAAATTATCGATCTTGCAAAAATTGTAATAAAATTGACGAATTCAAAATCCAGTATAAAATACTTACCTCCTAGGCCCGATGACCCAGTTAGAAGATGCCCTGACATAAGCAAAGCTAAACAAACTTTAAAATGGTTTCCTAAGACAGAATTAAATGAAGGTCTAATTAAAACTATATATTGGATTAAGGAAAATGCAAGATAAAAAACCTAGAATTTCTTTTTTTGGATTAGGTTATGTTGGAATTGTAACAGCAGCTTGTTTTGCATCGAAAGGCTTTAAAGTTTTAGCTTATGATATAGATGAAAGTAAAGTAAATTTACTAAATGAAGGAAAAACAATTATATATGAACCCTGTTTGGATGATTTAGTTAGGTACTCAGTAAAAAATGGCTTTCTTAAAGCTAGTGTTGATCCAAATGAAGTTGTTTTGAACAGTGAAATAACATTCATAACTGTAGGCACACCTTCAAAACAAGATGGAAGCATTGATCTAAGATTTGTTAAAGACGCTGCTAATCTTATAGGAAAAGCATTGAAGAGTAAAAATAGCTGGCATTTAGTTGTTGTGAAAAGTACTGTATTACCAGGAACAACGAATAATGTTGTTAAAGTTACAATAGAGGAAATTTCAGGAAGGAAAGGTGAATACGATTTTGGTTTATGCAGTAACCCTGAATTTTTAAGAGAAGGTTCAGCTGTACAAGATATGCTATATCCTGATAGGTTAATTATAGGAGGAAGTAAAAAGTCAACTGATTACTTACTTAATTTTTACAAGATGTTCTATGAAAAGTTACCTGAAACGATAATTACTAGCGCAGAAAATGCAGAGTTGATTAAATATGCAAACAATGCTTTTCTTGCTATGAAGGTAAGCTTTATAAATATGATAGCCAGAATTTGTCAGAAATTACCCAGCAGTGATGTAGAAATTGTTGCAAAAGGTATTGGTTTGGATAAAAGAATAGGTCCATTGTTTTTAAAGGCAGGTGTAGGATGGGGAGGTTCATGTTGGCCTAAAGATTTAAACGCTTTAAAAAGGTTTGCTGAAGAGATTAAAGTTGACGTTCCATTAATCAATGCTACAATAAAAGTTAACGAAGAACAACCTTTAATCGCAATAGAATATGCTAAAGAAATGTTAGGAAATTTAAAAGATAGAAAAATTTCCATCTTAGGCCTTTCGTTCAAGCCTAATACTGATGACATAAGAGAAGCTGTTTCCATTAAGATCATAAATAAATTGCTTGATGAAGGGGCTTTAGTTGTTGTTTATGACCCTAAGGCAATGGAAGGTATAAGGAGGATATTTGGAAACAAATTAGTATATGCTAAGGATGCGATTGATTGTATAAAGAATTCAGAATGCGCTATACTTGTAACTGAATGGGAAGAATTTAAAAAATTAAAGCCGGAGGATTTCTTAAACAATATGAAATATCCTGCACTAATAGACGGTAGAAGAGTTTATAACCCTGAAATTTACTCTTCAAAGCTTAATTTTAGAGCTGTTGGATTGGGTTACAGAAATTAATGTCTCAGGAAGGAAAGGATCCAATAAAATCAGAAGCTGAGATAGTAGCAACATCTTTAAGCAAAGGCTCAACTTTTCTTTTCTTTGGTAGATTTTTATTCTATTTGATAGGATTCATAGGATTTGCTATAGTAGCAAGACTAGTCGTAAAAGTTTATGGAAATGCTGAACCTTTAGGGTGGATATATGTAGCTTCAACAATACCCGGTCTGATAGGTATTCTCAGTGATTTTGGTGTGGGATATGGAATCATGAATAAATTTATTGTGAATTTCAATCAAGGTAACAAAGAATTAGCTTATAAGTATTTTTGGACAGGCTCTTTTTATAGCTTAATTCTCAATTCAATATACGCATTAGGAATATACTTTCTAGGAGCCTATATTGTTGTCAATTTATTCAATAAGCCAGAAGCTTATTTCTTAATACCTATTTATTCTATAGGTCTATTGGCTAACTGGTTTTATGGACTATCATGGAATGGTGCTATAATGATAGATAAAATATGGATAAACGGCGCAACATTAATCCTTCAAATCTTTTTACAATATGGCTTTTCAATTATATTTCTATTACTTGGTTATGGTATTTGGGGTGTTGCATTTTCTGCAAGCATTATTTCACCATTGATAAGTGGAATTTTAGGTTCATTCTTTCTATTCAAGAAAATTCCTATAAAATTACCTAGCATTAAAATTATTAAAGAATCATTTAGGTTTGGTTTTCCTGTGTATAGTGGAAGTTTAATAGGTTCTGTTCAAAGTAATGTGTTTAATGCTTTGATATCAAGATTTTCTTCTAATTTAGAATTGGGCTATTATAGTGTTGCACAAAGACTAGCTCCAATAATCGATCTTTTAACATATCCATTGAATACTTTAATGTTTCCAATGTTTTCTAGATTTTCTTCAACAGAAAATGTATCATTATTCTTCAAAAAATTGATAAAATTAAATTCAATACTTACATTTATCGCAGCATTCTTAATATTGTCCATGCCTATGAATCTATTGACTTTATTCTTTGGCTCAAGCTATTCAAATGCATATATGTATGTTATTTATCTTTCGATTTATTGGATTGAATCTGGCTTAGGAGGGAACGTTATAACAAATTTACTTATGGGTCAAGGAAAAACTAAATTAGTATTTAATATATACGCTCTTGGATCTTTATTTACATTAATTCTAGGAATCATTTTAATACCTTTTTATGGTATAATCGGAAGCTTAATCTCTGCTATACTTGGCTTCTGGCCTCCTTTTATTCTATCATTGAAATACACTAAGAGAGAGTTTGATGTTGATTATCCGTTGCAAGATGTTCTTAAAGTAATTGCATTAGCAGTGCTCTCAGCACTATTATCTTTTTTAATTATCAATTTTGTGAGTATTTTCTATGTATTGAAGACAATATTTGCAGGAATTTTTGGATTTTTTATTTATATTTATTTGGTTAAAAAGCTAAATATAATTACTCAATATGAATTGAATATCCTTGATAATTCATTCTCAAATATTCCTTACATTGGAAATATTCTCAAAGAGCTATTATCAATTTATAAAAAGATCTAATTTATTTTTTATGCGGATAATGTTTTCCGCTTCTTAAAGATATTATTTCTGCTAATATGCTTAAAGCTATTTCAGCAGGTGTTATTGCACCTATATCTATTCCAACTGGAGTGTGAAGTCTACTTAGTTGTTCATCGGTAAATCCCTTTTCTTTAAGAATATTTATATTATGTTCAGCTCTTTTACTACTTGCAACGAGGCCAATGAAAGGAACGTTTTTATTAAGTAATGTTGTAAGAACTAGTATATCTCTATCTCCTTTAGTTAGAACAATTACTGCATCGTTACTTTGAAAATTAAACTTTTCTAGTTCAAAATTCAAGTCAGTTATTAGCATATCAGGTTCTTCAGTTAAAATTGGTTTGTGATCTATAACTATAACTTCAAAATCCAGAATTTTTCCCAACTTTATTAAATTATCTTCTACATCATCCTTTCCTCCCTGACCAATTATTATCAATCTTCTAGGTGGCACGTATGGCTCAATATATATATGCATTACACCTCCACAAAAAGTTTCCACATGAACTTCATCTTCGCTTGTTGACTTTAAAGAAGATTTCAAAGATTTCTCTGTTTCTTCTAAAAAAACTTTAATTAGTTTTGGTTGATTTGATTTAATTGCTTCAACTGCATAGTAGCTAATTGCAGATTCAGGACATACACCTCCTAAAGTACCATATATTATGTTTCCATTTGCATCGATTATACTTTTAAAACCGGGCTTGCCCAAGGAAGATCCTTCAATCTTAACAACCGTTGCAACTGCAAATGGCTTTCTTTCTTCTATAAGCTTATTTACATAATGAGCGAAATCTGTAACTTTCATTTATATTAAGAATAAATTATTTTCAATATAAAATTAAATTAAACTTTTATATTCTAAAAATATTTAAAAGTAGATTAAAATATGATTCCACGTAATTTTATCTATTTCTCCCCTAGTAGTGAAAAAGAAGCGTTAGAATTGTTGAATGAATATAAGAGTGATGCAAGGATACTCGCAGGTGGAATGAGCTTAATTCCTTTGATGAAAATGAGGCTTGTATCACCAAGCTATTTAATAGATATAAATAAGGTTGAAAGTTTAAGCTACATAAAAGAAGAAAAGAATAGATTGAGAATTGGTGCACTAACAAGATACTACGAAATAGAAAAATCAAGTACGCTAAAAAAATTGTTACCTATTATGAACGAGGCTGCTACATGGGTTGGTGACCCGCAAGTTAGGAACATGGGAACGATTGGAGGCTCACTTTCACATGCTGATCCTAGTGGAGATTTTGGTTCAGTAATTCTTGCCTTAAATGGTCAGATAATTACAAGTTCCCTGAATGGACAAAGAACAATTAAAGCTGACGATTTCTTCGTGGATTCATTCACTACAGCATTGAACGCTAATGAAATGCTTAAAGAAATTGTAATTGATTTACCTGAAGGAATGAATGGAGGTGCTTATGTAAAGCTTGAAAGAAAAGCGGGAGACTTTGCAATCGTTGCAGTTGCGGCGCAATTGTCAATCGATTCTAAAGGTAATTGTAATTATGCAGGAATAGGACTTACATCTGTAGGACCTACAAACTTAAAAGCTAAAAAAGCTGAATCTTTTCTTTTAGGAAAACAACTAAATGAACGCACAATCGATGAAACTGCTGAAATTGCAGCAAGTGAAGCAAGACCTATTGATGACCCGTTAAGAGGTTCTGCTGAATATAAAAGGGCAATGGTAAAGGTTCTAACAAAAAGAGCGTTAAATTTAGCTCTAAAAAGAGCTAGAGGTGTTTAAAATGGAAAAGAACACTCCTATAAAACCTGTAGAAACTCAACAAAAGCAACTTTATCACATTAAGGTTAATATAAACGGCGTAGATTACGAACATGATGTCGAAGCAAGACTTCTTCTAGTACATTACATAAGAGATGTTGTTGGTTTGACTGGTACTCATATAGGTTGCGATACATCCAATTGCGGTGCTTGCACTGTAATTTTTAATGGAAAATCTGTTAAATCTTGTACAATGTTTGCTGTTCAAGCTAATGGAGCGAAAATTTTGACAATTGAAGGATTGTCTAAGAATGGAGAATTGCATCCAATTCAAAGAGCTTTTTGGGAAAATCATGCATTACAATGTGGCTATTGCACACCCGGATTTATAATGCAAGCTTATTGGTTATTAAAGGAAAATCCCAATCCTAAAGAAGAAGAAATAAGGAAAGGAATCTCAGGTAATCTATGTAGATGCACAGGTTATCAGAATATTGTAAAAGCAATTATGCAAGCTGCTAAAGAGTTGAGGTCGAAATAATGGCGGTTACAGCTATATTTGGTGCTAGAGTTAAAAGAAAAGAAGACCCAAGACTTATAACTGGTAAGGGAACATACGTTGCAGATATAACACCTTTAGGTTGTTTGTATGTAGCATTCTTAAGATCTCCCCATGCACATGCAAGAATAAAATCGATAAATGCATCAAAGGCTTTATCCATGAAAGGGGTCATAGCTGTATATGTAGGTCAGGATATAAAAGGTAAGCTGAATCCTGTTCCAACTGGATGGCCAATTGCTACAGATCCTCCAATTAAAATACCAAAATATTATCCTTTGCCCTTAGATAAAGTTAGATTCCAAGGAGAACCTGTTGCAGCCGTTGTTGCAGAAAATTACTACATTGCCAGAGACGCATTAGACGCAATCGAAGTGGAATATGAACCTTTACCGACTGTAGTAAATCAGGAAGAAGCTGTTAAAGAAAGCGCTCCTTTACTTTATGATGATATTCCTAATAATACCTCTTTTGTATGGGAATTGAAAGGTGGTGATGTAGACTCTGCTTTCAAAGAAGCTGACCTTATCATCGAAAAAAGAATGGTTAACCATAGACTTCAACCTACACCAATGGAATCCAGAGCTGTTGTAGCACAGTACAATTCTGCAACAAATGAATTAACGATGTGGATAACAACTCAAGCTCCGCATATACATAGATTACTAATCTCAGGTATACTAAACATGCCTGAGAATAAAATTAGAGTTATCGCTCCAGATGTAGGAGGAGGGTTTGGTAGCAAAATACCTACATATGGTGTTGATGCTTTAGTTGCATTCATTGCAAAAGAACTTAAGAGACCGGTTAAGTTTGTTGAAGATAGAAGGGAAAATTATTTAGCTACTGCACATGGAAGAGATCATATTCAATATGTTCAATTAGCAGCTAAAAAAGATGGAAGGATTTTAGGTCTTAAAGTTACATCATATGCAAATCTAGGTGCTTATTTATCTACAGCAGCCCCTGGTGTTCCTACATACTTATTCGGTTTAATGCTCAGTGGAGCGTATAAGATAAAGGCTGTAAATTGTAAAGTTTATGGAGTATTAACAAATACCGCACCTGTAGATGCGTATCGTGGCGCTGGAAGACCTGAAGCTACATATTTGGTAGAAAGAATGGTAGATATATTGGCACAAAGATTAAAAATGGACCCTGCAGAATTAAGAAAGATCAATTTTATAAAGCATGATGAATTTCCCTACGTTGTTTGTACAGGTATTCAATATGATAGCGGCAACTATGAAAGAACTCTTGAAAAAGCTCTGCAATTAGTCGAATACAAGAAAATGAGGGGAGAACAAGCTAAAGCTAGAGCTGAAGGAAAACTCATAGGTATAGGAATATCAAGCTATGTTGAAATATGTGGTCTTGGACCTTCAAGAGCAGTTAGAGGCACTGGATTTTCTTTAGGATTGTATGAAAGTGCTACAGTAAGAGTCCACCCTTCAGGAAAGGTAACTGTTTATACTGGAACAAGTCCGCATGGACAAGGAGAAGAAACAGCTTTTGCACAAATAGTAGCTGAAGAATTTGGAATATCTATAGATGATGTTGAAGTAGTTCATGGTGATACTGCAATGATACCATGGGGTATGGGCACTTATGGAAGTAGAACTGTGCCTGTTGGCGGAGGAGCTATAGCTATTGCTGCTAAGAAAATAATTGAAAAAGCTAAGAAAATTGCTGCAAATATGCTAGAGGTAAAAGAGGAAGATTTAGCTTTCGAAAAAGGAAGATTTTACGTCAAAGGTGCTCCTTCAAGAGGCGTTTCATTCCAAGAAGTAGCTTTAGCATCATATCAAGGTGAACAATTGCCCGCTGGTATGGAACCTGGTTTAGAAGCGACAACTTTTTATGACCCAGAAAACTTTACATTTCCCTTTGGCACTCATGTTTGCGTTGTTGAAATAGATAAAGATACAGGACAAATAAATATATTAAAATATGTAGCTGTAGATGACTGTGGTAGACAAATAAATCCAATGATTGTTGAAGGTCAAGTTCATGGTGGAATAGCGCAAGGTTTAGCTCAAGCAATTTGGGAAGAAGCTGTATATGATAACAGTGGAAATCTAATTACTGCTACATTACAAGATTATGCAATGCCTACAGCGATGGAAATACCTAGCTTTATAACAGATTCTACTGTTACACCATCTCCGCATAATCCATTAGGAGTAAAGGGTGTAGGAGAAACAGGAACGATTGCTTCAACACCTGCATTAGTTAATGCAGTAGTTGATGCTTTATCGCATATGGGAATTGATCATATAGATATCCCATTGAAACCTGAAAGAATATGGAAATTACTAAAAAATAGATAATATAAGAAACTAATATATTTCTTGTTAATCTTTAATTAATTGTGCTTAAAGAGTCAAGTTTAATTTTTAATCAACTCAATTTAAAAAAGATCATTGTTTATAATGATGGAGAAATTCTCAAAAGAGAAGATTATATAGTAATTGAAGAACCTTTAGAGATTAGGATTGTAAAAGAAACAGAAGATGGAACAATAACCAAATCTATTGCTGTAACAATGAGAACGCCTGGAAATGACATTGAATTATCAGTAGGATTTTTGTTCAGTGAAGGAATTATAAGCAGCTTTGAACAGATTGAAAAAATTGATTATTTTAAGGAAAATAATGTAATTAAATTGAAGTTAACAAAAGGAACAAATATTGATATAGATAATCTGAGTAGAAACATTTTAACTTATTCAAGCTGTGGCATATGCGGAGCATCTATTATAGATTTAATTTACAAAAGGGTTAATAGATACCCAAAGGGAGATTTTAAGGTTGACAAAGACATTATTCTTAGTTTACCTTCAATGTTAAAGCAAAGTCAGGCAATATTTTCAAAAACAGGTGGCATTCATGCATCTACACTCTTTGATAGTAAAGGTAATCTTATTGAGCTAAGAGAAGATGTTGGTAGGCATAATGCAATGGATAAGCTTTTAGGAAGAATGCTTATGGATAAAAAAATACCCTTGGATAATACCATGGTTTTATTCAGCGGAAGGTCAAGTTTTGAACTTGTACAAAAATCTATACTGGCTGGAATTCCTTTTATTGTATCAATAGGAGCGCCAAGTTCACTTGCTGTAGAACTTGCTGAAGCATACAATGTAACATTAATAGGATTCTTAAGAGAAAATAAATTCAATGTTTATTCAGGAATTGAAAGAGTCGATTTAAAATAGCGATGAAAATTAACGAGAAGCTCATTCTAATCGATTCTTTTGGAAGAGTTGCAAAGAAACTTAGAATATCTGTAACCGATAGATGCAATTTTACTTGTATATTTTGTATGCCTTCGCAACCTATTTGGATTCCAAAAAGCGAAATTCTTACATTTGAGGAAATTGAAAGGCTTGTTAGAATTTTTGTTGATCTTGGAATTGAAAAGGTAAAGTTAACCGGGGGAGAACCTTTAGTAAGAAATGATATAGAATTACTTATTGAAAAGATATCAAACATTCAAGGCATAAAATCGATAAGTATTACAACTAATGGTTATTTTCTCCCAGATAAAGCTTTCAAATTGAAAGAAGCTGGATTAAAAAGCGTTACAATAAGCTTTCATAGTTTAGATAAAGAAAAGTTTAATTCAGTGGTTGGAAAAAATGTTTATGAAAGGGTATTAAAGGGTATTGATACTGCATTGGATGCTGGATTTGAAAGCGTAAAAATGAATACGGTTATAATAAGAGGATATAATGAAAATGAAATTCTTGATTTGATTGAATTTGCAAGAGATAGGAATTTAATTTTGAGATTTATTGAATACATGCCCTTTGACGGTCTTCACCTTTGGGATCTTAGCAAAGTAGTTACAGGAAAGGAAATTTTAGATATAATAAAGAAAAAGTATGATTTTGAAGAGAAGCCTAGAGAAAATGGTTCGACATCACAGAATTATAGGTTTAAAGACGGCAAAGGTGAATTTGGAATTATTACATCAATATCTAGACCATTCTGTTCTGATTGTGATAGAATAAGATTAAAAGCTGATGGTAAACTTGTACCTTGTATGTTTAGCAAAGATGAATACGATTTAAAAACTCCCTTAAGGAAAGGAGCTTCAGATGAAGAAATCAAAAATTTGATAAGAACATATTATTACAGAAAGTTTGCAGGTGTTGAAAAATTAATAAATGCTCAATTATTGCCAAAGCATATAAGGCCTATGCATACAATCGGTGGCTAATTATTCCTTTATGACCCATGCAAGAAATAAAATTGAAAGGAATATAACAATGTTTAAAGGAATCAGAGGAATTGCAATTTCAGGTCCATAGTAGAATGAAAAATGAAGATAAATGCTTGTCGCAATAATGTTCGCAAGAAATATAAAAGTAGCAAACAGAAACATATAATTAGTTATCTTTGACCTAATTAATTTTCTATTCCTTAAAACAATCAAAACAATCCATAATGAAATTATTGTATTAATTATTCCTAAAGCTATATTAATTGGCCAAAAGATAGGTATCATGATTTCTCACCAGCGCTTTTTAGTAATTCTTCAAGATATTTCCTTTTTACAAGTGCTATTGAAGAAGGGAAAAGCAACGAGCCGTATTTTTCAGCCTTAGGATTTACTATAAGGTCATTTTCAATAAGAACACGAACATGATGCTCAATCGTTTTATAATCTAAATTCAGCTTTTTAGCTAATTGATGCATATTTAAAGGATTTTTTAAGATTTCATTCATAATTTTCATTCTAGTTAGGCCACCTCTACTGCCAACAAATACCCAAAACCATATCTTCTCATACTCATCACCCATAAAGACTTTATGAATTTAAAGAACATGTAAATAAAAAAATCTATTCTTTTTATTTATGGAGGCGGAGCTACTTGACTCAAAGGTCCTGCTTTTTCTACTTTGAATACTTCTGATACAATTTGCATTGTATACTGTCCAGTATGTACGTTGAAACCTGTAACTTGATAAACAATTGTGTATCCTACGTTAATGAAGAAGAATTGACTCATGTTGGATGCACTTTGAACAACGAATTGTATAGTTGCATTTACTGTAACTGTATTGCCACTTATTGATAATGTTGGAGGAGAGGATGAATAGAACCAAACAGCTGCCCATATACTAAAGAATTTGTTCCAGACATTCATAATAGAATTGTATCCGCTGTAAGTTCCATTCAATGTACCACCCACCCAGAATAATGTAGCGTTCGTTGAATATTGCTGCATAACTAAGGTTGTATTTTCTATTGATATTGCATTCCAATGGGAAAATGCATTAGCTAAAGCTAAATTCAACAATGAAGATTGTTGGTTTTCACTAAAGAAACCAGCACCTGCTACCTTCCAAACTTCCTTGTATATCAACCAATTCCCATTGCTATTATAGTAATTGAGTGTATAATTGATATTTAAATACTGAACCTGATATGGGAATTTTGTAGGTGTTACAGTAAATTGAACTAAAGCTGTTACAGTTGCATTATTTCCGTTTACGCTCACAAGGGGTGGTGCAAATGTAAAGAACCAGCCTGCAGACCAAATGCTAAAGTATTTGCTCCAAACATTTTGTATTGATGTAATGCCGGAATATGTTCCACTCAATGCTCCTCCTATCCAATATAAAGTTGCATTAGTTGAATATTGTTTTATCAAGGCTTGCATATTTTCATCAGAAATATAATTCCAATGAGAAAGTGCTGCTGCAAGTACTGTTGCACTTTGTTGCGATTGATATTGAGCTGATAAAGATTGATAGTTGCTATTTGCTGTTGAATATTGCATATAATAGTAACCAAATAATGCTGCAAATACTACTGTTAATACTACAAAGGCTATTCCTATATATCGCCACGGACTTGCTCCTTGTTGTGCCATTAGTTACTTCAGCATTCAAAAAGATTTTTAAACATTTTCCCAAATTTATCCCAATTTTCTACCAAATCTAATTTTGAGAAAAGCAATAGTTGTAAAATCTTAAAGTCCTTTCCCATGCATCCTTTGCTGCAGCTTCTCTGTAAGTTTTTGGATTTGTATCATTGAAAAATGCATGAGGAGCTCCAGGATATATCTTCATTTCAAAATCTTTCTTATATCTAACCATAGCAGCTACTAACTTATCCAAATTTTGATTTATTCTCATATCCTCTCCTCCATATATTCCCAAAACAGGGCATGCTATCTTTTCTACAAGTTCAATAGGGTTGGGGTTTTGTCCGTAGAATGTAACGCAAGCATTAATTTTAGTGTAACATGCAAGAAGTAATGACATTCCTCCTCCAAAACAGAAACCTATTGAACCAATTTTGTTTTCAATAACAAAATCTTGTGCTTTTAAGTATTCAACTACATTTGTTAATTCTTCAGTGAATTTATTATAAGGTAAATTACCTGTAAAAATTGTATTCAATAATTTTAACAGAATATTTCTTTTATCTTCAGATAATTTATTAGCTTCTTGCATCAAGAAATTTAAATCTCTTGCTTTATCTATTGGTATCTTTTGCATGAAATCAAAAGCTAAATAAACATTTTCAGGTGTTAGAATTCTCGAAAGTTCAGTAAAGGATGAATAAACATTAGGTGCAATAGCTACAAATCCCATATTTGCAAATCTATTTGCAATGTCTTTTATGTGTTCTACAAGACCAAATATTTCATGTATTACTATAATAGCAGGACGAGGATTCATATCTGCTGGTCTTACAAGATATGCCTCAATATTTCCATATTTGCCTTTTATTTCAACCATTGAAGAATTGATCGATGACATGAAATTTTATAAAATAATCTATGATAAAATGTTTAGCTTAATTTTTATTGATAAACAAATTTTTAAGTAAAATTTTTCTTGATTTATCATGACAAACTTACATAGAATTAGTAAAGAAGATTTTCACTACTATTGGTCAAAGGAACACAAGCCTGTTCTATATATAAAACCAGGTGATAAAGTTAGATTTGAAATTAATGAAGTAACGAGTTGGCAAATAAACAAAGATAGCAGTCATGAAGACCTGACAAAATTAGATGCTAAAAAGTTCTATCCATTATCTGGACCCATTTATATTGAAAATTGTAAAGAAGGAGATACGCTTGTTGTAGAAGTAAATGAAGTAAAAACTGCTGACTGGGGATGGTCAGGAATCATACCTGGCTTCGGTTTGCTCGAAGAGTTTACAAAACCCTATCTTTATAAATGGGATTTATCCAATGAGAGATACACTTTATTTAAGAATAAAATAAAAATTCCAAAAAGGCCTTTTTGTGGTGTTATGGGTGTTGCACCAAAAGAACCTGGTTTACATGAAGTTATGCCTCCTACTAAAAGAGGAGGTAATATGGATATTAAACACTTAATCGCTGGCTCAAAACTTTTGCTTCCAGTTTATGTTGATGGCGCATTATTCTCTTTGGGTGATTTACATGCAGCACAGGGAGATGGAGAAGTTTGTGTTACCGCTATTGAGTGTTCAGGAGAGGCTTTAGTCACGTTTGATGTAATAAAGAATTCCAAGATGGAATTTCCCAGATATTATTCAACAATGGTTAATTATTCAAGTTATTTTACGACAACAGGCATTAGCGATGATTTGATGAATGCAACTAAAATTGCAGTAAGAGAAATGATAAAATTTCTCTCTGATACGCTTTCATTAAGTAATGAAGAAGCTTACATTCTCTGCAGTGTCGTAGGAGATTTAAAAATTCATGAAGTTGTTGACAAACCTAATTGGCTCGTAGGATTTTCAATACCTTCTCATATATTAGAATGATTTAGATTGAGAAACTCAAGTCCAAAAAAGTTAAATTTTAGTCAATGTCTAGCAATTGGATTAGGAAATATCATTGGTGCAGGTATATTTGTATTAGCTGGAACTACAATCGATGCTGCTGGACCCAGTGCAATATTAGCCTTTATACTTACTGCTATATTAGCGACTACAGTGGGTCTTAATAGCGCAGAATTATCCTCCAAATTTCCAAAGGTTGAAGGCGGCGTATATAGCTTTGCTAAAGTAATATTAGGTGACACTGTGGGTTTTCTTGTAGGATTTTTAAGATTAATTTCATATGCTATTAGTGGTTCAGCTGTTGCGTTAGGCTTTTCAGGTTACTTAATTGCTTTCAATTTACCTATTTTTCTTTATTATCCGATTGCGGCTGTATTAATAGTCATATTGGGTCTAATTGAAATGCATGGACTAAGATTTACAGCTAAATTTGAACAGATATTTGTGGCTTTTAATATAATTGGCTTAGTAATTTTCTCTTTAGTAGCAATCCTTTATTCTCATTATAATCCAAATAATTTTTATCCTTTTGCCCCATATGGTTTAAATGGAATATTGCAAGCATCTGCCATTGCTTTCTTCGCTTATTCAGGATTTAATACTATTGCAACTCTTACACCTGATGTAGAAAATGGCGAAAAGGTTGTACCCAAAGCTATAATAGCTTCACTATTCATCAGCAGCTCTTTATACATTTTAGTTATCGTATCTTTATTACTTGCAATGAATTGGGGATTTTATGGTTTACAATCAAATCCATTGTCTATAGCATTAAGTTCAATTCACGCACCTTACTGGGTAGTGTTAATAGTTGGTTTATCTGCACTAACTTCAACTTTAAGTGTTACTTTATCATTAATAGTCGCAGGTTCTAGAACATTAAAGCAAATGGCCACTGACGCTTTGTTGCCAAACTACCTAGGAAGAAATAACAAAATATCTACAGCTATAATTATTTTTATAATGCTTCTATCTTTGTTTCTAGGCAATGTAGAATCTATAGCTTTAGTAGCAAATTTTGGTGTGATTTTTTCATATTTACTTTCAGGTATTGAAGTATTCTTTGCAAGAAGAAGAAAAATAAAAAGTACATTTAATTCGCCAGGATATCCAGCAATTCAAATATTATCAATTGCATTATCTTCGTTAATGTTAATTGTACTGGGAAATTTATCTCTTGAACTAGGAATATTAACTTTGATTGCTGGACTTATTATACATGTCATTCATGAAGAAATTAAATCAAATAGAAAAATATTAAACAAATGAGTCTCTAAAATAATGTTTCTTCTTATAAAAATTTTCTTCATTAAATCAAATTTTTCTCTATTTTTATATAATAAAAAAATATTTTTTAATTATGAGCAATGTAAAGAAAATATATCTTCTAGATTTTGGTTTTCTCGCAGGTGAAAGAGGCTGGTTTATTCCAGATCCTGCAATGATTCTCGAAAGAGGAAAATCAAAGGTTACTGAATGGATAGACATACCTGTTACAGGAGCCGTTATAGAACATAAAGATGGAATAATACTTTTTGATACAGGTGTGAACCCTGAAGCTGCAGAAAAATGGCCTAAGCCTACTTTCAATGTATTCCCTGTAACAAGTTTCAAAAAAGAAGAAAATACAATTGAAAACCAGCTTAAGAAAATAAACTTATCTACAAGGGACATTTCTTTCATTGTTTTCTCCCACTTGCATTTAGACCATGCAGGTCAAGCATATGTGTTTAAGGATCATAATACTCCTTTATTAGTGCATAGGAAAGAATTACAAACAGCATTGTATAGGCTTTGGATGAATAAAGGCGGTGCATATGTAGACGTAGACTTGATGGCATTGAAAGGTGCAAATTGGTTTACTTATGACTCTGAAATGTTTGAAATACTTCCTGGTATTGAAATTCACTTTTCAGGAGGCCATACTCCAGGGCATGTTATAATGAAGGTTTCAACTCAAGCAGGTAATACATATATATTTACAGGCGATTTTGTTCATTTGCCTGAAGAATATGAAGTAGAAAATAAAGGCTGGTTGCTAGAAAATAAAGAAGAATACATCGCAAATCTTAAAAAAATTAAGGTTTGGGCTAGTGCAAAAAATGTAAAAGTAATCATAAGTCATGATCCCAGTTTTTGGAATAAATATCCTAAAGCTCCAAAATATTTAGAATAAATTTTTTATAGGATAAATAAAGATTTTTGTTTAAATTATACGTAAGTTATGATAATTAATTTAATATTTATATAAAAACATTTTTTTTTATTTTATGCAAGATGAATTAAATATAGAAAATTGGAAGTTAAGAGAAAGAGATTATAAATTAATAACAGGTCATGGATATTACGTTGGAGATATTAAATTACCTGACATGCTATATTGTACTGTAGTTGGCAGTCCTTATGCTCACGCATACATTAAAAAAATTGATGTATCAAAAGCTTTAGCATTAAAAGGTGTTGTTGATGTTCTAACGGGAAAGGATATAAAGAATTTAATGAATCCATTGCCAAATCAAGCTGATTATAGACCATTTGGATGACATTGGAGAACAGCTGAAGCTTATCCACTAGCTGTAGATAAAGTTCGTTATATAGGAGAACCAATTGTAGCTATTGCCGCAGTTGATGAATACACTGCAGCAGATGCAGCAGAATTAATAGAAGTAGAATACGAACCTTTACCTGCAATCGTAGACCCAATTGAAGCTTTGAAACAAAGTTCTATATTGATATATGAAGATTGGGGTGATAATATACAAGCTCATTTGAATTTTAAATTTGGAAATATCGAAGCAGCTTTTTCGAAAGCGGATAGAATAATAAAGGTAAGCTGGAAAGAAGCAAGGCAATCAGGATTCCCCATCGAACCAAGAGGCTCAGTAGCATATTTCAATCCTTATGAAAAATCACTTACCGTTTGGAGTTCAACTCAGTCGCCTTCTCTAGGACAACTTTATATATCTAAAGCTTTAGGTTTACCAACAAATAAAGTAAAAGTACTTGTTCCTAATGTAGGTGGTGGTTTTGGTAACAAGCTACACTGGTGGTTTGATTTAATTCCTTGCTTACTTTCAATTAGAACAGGCAAACCTGTAAAATTTATTGAGACAAGGAGACAAAATTTCTTATCTCAGCCTCATCAAAGAGATGTGATTTGGCAAGCTGAAGCTGCTGTAAAAAATAATGGCAAAGTTTTGGGTGTAAAGGCAAAGCTTATTGTTGACTTAGGTGTTGAAGGAACAAACAGAGGATCAGGAGCTCCTTCTCTTATACCTGCTTCGTTATCAATACCTAATGCATACAAATTGGAGGCATTGGAAGTGGAAACTTTTGGCGTAGTGACTAACAAATCATTCTACTGTGCATATAGAGGTTATGGAAAGGATAAGGGTATTAAATTGATGGAAAGAATTATGCAAAAAATCAGCATAGAATTGAATTTAAAACCTGAAGAAGTTAGATTCATTAATTTTATAAATTCCAATGAATTTCCGTATAGACAAATAAGTGGTTACATTTATGATAGTGGGAATTATCATGAAACTTTGAAAAAAGCATTGGAAATAGCAAATGTTTCTGAATGGAGGAAGAAGCAAGAGGAATTGAGAAAAGAAGGAAGATATATAGGCATTGGTATATCCTTTTGCGTAGAACCAGCTGGTGTAGCTATTCCTTATGCTATTTATAGTGGTTATGAAAGTGCAAGGGTCAGTATTAATACTGATGGTCATGTTGAAGTTTATTCAAATCTGATTGATATTGGTCAAGGATCGATTGTAACTCTTGCACAGGTAGCTGCAGAAACCTTGGGAGTACCAATTGATTGGATAAAAGTAATTACAGGTTCTAGTGATTATAAGGGTACAGGTTCTTATTCAAGTAGGGGTGCTGTATACGGTGTAGGTGCTGTTATCAAAGCCTCAAGCATATTAAAGGATAGGCTTAAGAGAATTATGGCTCACATATGGGAAGTGAGGCCAGAGGATATAGATATTAAAGATGGCGAATTAATACTGAAACCGCTACCTTCAAAAAGAATGAAATTAGATGAATTAACTTACAAATTATATCATTTTCCAGGTCAACATAGAATTTTGAGTGAAGATCTAATTAAAGAAGGACTTGTTCCTTTAGATGTCACTGTTTCATGGTTTAGTCCTGTAACAGCTAAGTATCCAACTGCAACATATACAACTGTTTCATGTTCAGCTGATGTAGCAATCGTTGAAGTAGATGTTGAAACAGGCGGGGTTAAAGTTATAAATTATTATACAGTTCATGATGCAGGAAAAGTAATTAACCATAAAATTGTAGAAGGACAAATAATCGGTGGCATAGCGCAGGGATTAGGTGCAGCTTTATATGAAGAAATATTGTATAGTAAAGATGGGAGCCTATTAACAACAAGTTTTTTAGATTATGCAATTCCTAGTGCAACAGAAATGTTCAATGTTGAAATTGACCATTTAGAAACATCATCTCCGTTTACTGAACTGGGGTCTAAAGGAATGGCTGAAGGTCCCGCTTATTCAAGCATAGTAACAATTGTTAATGCTGTAGAAGATGCTCTTAAACCTTTTGATGTTAATATAAATGATATTCCTATAAAATTAGAAAAAATTTTTAATTTAATTAGAAAAAATAGATTTTAAGCAAAGGATTCATAACCTGGATACCAAGTTATACTGTCAGATGTAAAGCTATATAGTCCTACTTGAACCCACTTATATGTTCCATTTTGATTTATAATTGTCCAAATAGCATAATCCCCTCCAAGTCTATCATGATTTTGATCCAAATTTATCCATCCAGAAGCACCAAAGAACGAAGAAGCTACTTGGGGTAATATTTGATTTACTTTAACTGGATCATATGCATTTACTTCTAAAATAGCTTTAACTAATACCCAAGCAATATCATAAGCTACATATGCATAGTTATCAGTTTCTCTACCAAGCTGAGAAACAATATATTGTCGCACCTTCTGAGTTAGGTTTGTATAAGTAGGATTAAATACTGGATGAAGCATTTTAGTCTGAACATTAAATTGAGCCACGGTTGGATTCTGTATAAATGAACCAATACCTTGTGTTGCATCAGAACCAAACCATCTTACTTGTTTTAAAGTAGGATAATTAGCAGCAACTTGAATCAACAATGCACCTTCATCAAATGATAGTAAATAAAAATAGGAGCTTTATTAGCTTTAAGCGGAGACCTCAAATCTTATGGTGAAACACAAAAGGCTGCATTACAGCTTGCACAAATAGATATCAACAATTGGCATGCAACAGTAAGGCCAGGAGTACAATTACAAATTATATACGAAGATACAGGTACTAATCCAGATACTGCATTATCTGAGTTACAAACTTTGGCAGCTCAAGGTGTTAAATTTATCATTGGACCTGTAACAAGTGCAGAACTTAAAAATATAATGAATTACGCACAAAGTAATCAAATCATCGTTGTCAGTGCATCATCAACTTCCATGGAATTGGCAGTTAATAAGCCTTTTGTATTTATTACAGATGGTAATCCTGTTGTTGGAGCTGTCGTCGTTGGATTTACTGCAGGATATACAAAGTATCCAATTACAACACCTACAATTAAGCCAACAATTGCAAGTGTTACACCTCTTCCTACCCAAGATGGTGTTTGTGTTGCCATTAATTTATGAATAAATTACATATATATTAAGTTAACTATTTGTCTATAATTACGAATATTTTTATTTATTGAATATTCATGCACAAATTATCAAATAGTATAGCAAAATAATTTTTGGTAATATCTTCTATTGTGTAAAATATATTTAGAATTCGATTTAGATATTTAATACATTGCATAGAAAATATTTTGGTTAATATATCTTAATTTGCTTTGATATATTGTAATCTATGGAATGGCATAATTATTTAATTAGATATCCAGTTAAGGTAAATTATGTCTAAAATCTTCTCTACGATGTATTATAAATCTTTAGTCGATTCTAACTAAATGATATAAGTATAATGAACCATTAAGTTCTCAAATGAGTGAAGAAAAAGTTTATATGTATATTTCAACTTTAAAGTTTTCCAAAGAATTTTGGAATGAGAATGAATACGACATTAAAGTAAAATTAGTATCGAAGTTGAAAGAATTAGAAGAATTCTTCTCTGACAAACTGATCTCAATAAAGTATTATTATTCATTAAGGCACAACTGCGATATCATTTTTTGGGTTAGCAGTTTTGATACAAACAATTTAATAAAATTTAGGATTACAATGAATAAGTTATTTTCTGAAATAGGCGAAGAAAATTATTCTTTATTATCAATTTATAAACAATCTCCTTATTTTAAAGCTAAACATAATTTAGCTGAATATCTAAAGTTAAAACCCTTAAGATATTTTGTAGCTTATCCTATGAAGAAATCTCCGGAATGGTATTTATTACCCTTTAGCGATAGAGATGAAATGATGAGTGAACACATAACAACAGCTATGAACCATCCAAAGGCAAAAGGCATAAGGTCATATACGACATATTCTTTTGGAATTACCGAAGATGAGTTTGTAGTTATATATGAGTTAACTTCTTTAGATAACTGGGTTGAAGTTGTAGAAAAATTAAGAGAAGTAAAAGCAAGAAAGTGGACTTTAAGAGAAGAACCGGTATTAATTGGTGAAAGAATAGAATTCAATAATGTATTTTAATTACTTTTTCGAGACAAAAAGCAAAACTTCTTTTAAAATTTTCATTGTTTCATTTAACATCAATCTAGTCTCCTTTGAGTCTTTTTCTATCAATTCTAAAATGTTTATTAATTTGTTTAATATATCTTGGCTCATACCTATTAATAACTTGAAATTATCATCTGTTCTTTCCGCAAATTCTCTAAATTCGCTTCTGTAATCTTGGAATTCTTTTCTAAAATCTTTGAACTCATTCCTAAAATCTTTGAACTCATTCCTAAAATCTTTGAACTCATTCCTAAAATCTTTGAACTCATTCCTAAAATCTTTGAACTCATTCCTAAAATCTTTAAATTCGTTTCTATAATCCCTAAATTCGCTTCTATAATCTTTGAATTCATCCCAATAATTCATAAATATTGTTTGCATTGATCCAAAACCTTCTTGAAGTTCATCAGGTAATTCTCCATATATTATTTTGAAGAATTTTATCTCAGAGCGATAAGATTGTTCCTCAACGACTAAATTGTCAACTTTAATAGGTTGTGGTGCATTACGAATCTTTTCTATATAGTATTTTAGCTTTTCTTCATCGCCTTGTATAAATAATTCAACAGAACCATCCTCAAGATTTTTTACATAACCAGCTAATTTTAGCTCTTGAGCAATATCTAATGCAAATCTTCTAAAACCAACCCTCTGAACACGTCCATATACCTTGATAAGATAAGCTTTATCCACAAAAAATATTATGAATTTTAGTATTTAAACTTACACCTTTTATACATATTTTATACACATTTTTAATAACAATATATTTTTTTAATTTACTAACAATTAAAACAAAATAAATTTTATATAAACAGAAGGCCAATTCTTTTTTAGGTAATACCAGATAATATTTAAATTTATCTAGGAAAAAGTTTTAGTTGAAGGATAAAAAAATAGGGTTGACCGAAAGTATTTTTATTCAGTTCGCATAACTGGAGATTAAACGAACTTTAAGAAGGAATAGCTACTTAAGGTATTAATTAGCAACGATCTCATAAAATTTAGCTATTAGAAAAAATCTTGTCCATTATTAGCTATTCTATTCAGAGTATAAATATTAAATTAATATCTCCATCTGATTAAAAATTTTATATCCGATTATAGATTATAAATCTGCTTTAATTCTTATTTTAGAGATAGATATAATATTTAAAGAATCATCTTATCTCAGATTAATAAAATATTTTGACTAATCAATTTGTTCTGATCAAGGTATAAAATAAGACTAATTTTATATTAGAAATGATTTTTATAATATCAGATTAAATTTTACTTTTGGATAAATCTGATAAAATTCGGCTAATAATTACAATTGTTGAATGAACCTATTAATGATTTATTCAATAAATTAGATTACATTAAAAATAAAGCATTTAATTTTTAAAAGTTAAATTTAAAAAGATTATATTTATAAGATTAGTATGGCAGGTTTGAAGGATGCTAAGTTATTAGGAGGTATAGGAGCGATACTTGCATTAATACCATACATAAGCATAATCGGATACATACTTGTGTTGATTAGCTTAAAATTTATTTCAGACGAAACAAAAAATAGCTCTATATTTAATAATGCTCTATATGGAATAATCTTCGTAATATTGGGAATATCCTTATCATTTTATTCATTATTCAGCATTGGATTTAGCATTTTCAACAATTTTCTTATTCCTTTTGTCATCGGTTTAATAATAGTAAGTGCAATACTTTTAATCATAGGAGTATATTTCTTTAAAAAAAGCTTAGATGATACAGGTAATACATTCAATATAAGTTATTTTAAAACTGCAGGCTTATTATACTTCATAGGAGCAATATTAACATTCATATTAATAGGTGCTTTTATCATTTTAATAGCTAATATCTTTCTTATTATAGCCTTCTTTTCTCTACCTGAGCAATATGCACAACCTTCACAAACACAACAACAAATTTAAATGAATAGTTTTAAACTCTTTATGAACATACTCCAGAAGATAAATAAGCTATGTTAAAAGACGACAAAATTTTTTTAAATTATTTTATTAATTTCTTTAATTAATTTTGAAATATTTTATTAGTCGTAAAGATCTAACATCCATTTCCATGCTTTTAGTATCTTAATTTTTCGATTATTAAAAGTTTTATTTCCTTCTTCGTCATACGTTATAATTTTACCTTCGTTTAAATTAAATATATTCATAGCTTCTAATAATCCATCTATTTCTCTTTTTTCTGTTAATGGATCAGAAAGACTCCAAGTAACTTGTATTGCATCAATTACATTATTTCCTTGCACTATAATGAAATCTACTTCTCTTTTACCACTATAATAATATATTTCTTGCATGCTGTTTTTTCCTTTTAAATTAATGAGTACTGCATTTTCGAGTAACGAACCTAATTCTTCTTTAAGTCTAAAGCCTATAATGTTTGATAGTCCGTTGTCTATCGCATATACTTTTCTTAAAGACCTCTCTACTATTTTTAATGAAGGTGCAATTTTATCTAAACTTCGTATATTTTCATTAAATCTGTTGAAGAAACTTCACCCAACCTTGGATCCTCAAAATTTATAAAAAGTGTATCTCTAGGATCTAAACCATTATAAATTTATTTAGAATCAGTTAAAAAAAGTAATAGCACACCTTACATTTTTTTAGATGAAGTTCAAAAAGTTAAGAATTGGGAAAATTTTGTTAGAAGCTTACATGAAAGGAGAGAAGCTTATATTGCAGT
>Ga0208314_100106_pt1 | contig 38535 bp, 28 predicted proteins | sample OSPB_Mat_host_9__FD_187144 | JGI IMG/M metagenome (GOLD analysis project Ga0208314, IMG submission 187144) | Extremophilic microbial mat communities from Yellowstone National Park, USA - OSPB_Mat_host_9_15 (SPAdes) (version 3) | ecosystem: Environmental > Aquatic > Thermal springs > Hot (42-90C)...
AACAAGTATCCTTTAATGAGGAATTGAAAGCTTGTGTTTCGCTCATACTACTCACCTTGTTCTTCAGGTATCCTTTAATGAGGAATTGAAAGCTTCATCCCACCCCAATCTCCCCAGTGCCGATATGACACGGTATCCTTTAATGAGGAATTGAAAGTGTAAATTTTTATGAACACCACATCACATCACCTTCAGGTATCCTTTAATGAGGAATTGAAAGTTTTCTTCCAGTGAGTTCACTGTTTACACCACTTTACCAGTATCCTTTAATGAGGAATTGAAAGAGATTTTCTATGATAACTTCCTTAAACCTTTCTGCATGTATCCTTTAATGAGGAATTGAAAGTCCTTCTGGAAAGAGTCAACCCCCACTTCCCAGGTCGAGTATCCTTTAATGAGGAATTGAAAGACAACATATCAGCTATGCGTAAACTCGAAAACACTATCAAGTATCCTTTAATGAGGAATTGAAAGAGTTTCACGTTGGTGGCAAGTGAGACCACAGATAGTATCCTTTAATGAGGAATTGAAAGTTTTATAGACGTCCACAGTAGTGTTATTTATGACACGGTATCCTTTAATGAGGAATTGAAAGGTTATACACTTGTCCACTTTCAAAAACTATATATTCGTGTATCCTTTAATGAGGAATTGAAAGTTGTTGGGCTAAGCGTTGGTTTTGCTGGTGGTTTTGGTGTTGTATCCTTTAATGAGGAATTGAAAGCTTGTAACACTAATCTGTATAGGGTAATTAGTTGTCTCTGTATCCTTTAATGAGGAATTGAAAGAAATGTTGTTTATACCATCTTTTTGCTTTTTTAATAGGTATCCTTTAATGAGGAATTGAAAGACGTAACAAGTGCAGATTATTGCGGTCAAGCTGAAGGCGGTATCCTTTAATGAGGAATTGAAAGATTTGCTATATCTGTTAGTGTTATAGTAACAACAACTCTGTATCCTTTAATGAGGAATTGAAAGAGATAACCGTTGAACACTTCAGTCTTCAACACTTTACCAGTATCCTTTAATGAGGAATTGAAAGAAAGTTATTACTGCAATTTTCGAAGTGGATGTGTCAGTATCCTTTAATGAGGAATTGAAAGTAATTTGGGTAGTTAATTTGTATATAGTTTTCCAAAGTATCCTTTAATGAGGAATTGAAAGTACGTGTAGGGATTGGACAGCAAACGCGCTATTCGGTAAGTATCCTTTAATGAGGAATTGAAAGATGTGAACATATTACCCTTACTAAGTGTTCTAGCTGTATCCTTTAATGAGGAATTGAAAGAGTATTTGGTCTATCATGATACCCGTTTCGCCTGATAGTGGTATCCTTTAATGAGGAATTGAAAGAGTAAAAGAACGTAGATTATACGAAATAATACAAACGTTAGGTATCCTTTAATGAGGAATTGAAAGTGTATAAAGGTAGAATGGTATAGCAAATACGTCATCATGTATCCTTTAATGAGGAATTGAAAGGGTAATTAGTTGTCTCTCCTTCCACCCAGCCCACGATTGGTATCCTTTAATGAGGAATTGAAAGAGTTCAACGATAACGTTCATTTCATAAGCCAACAATCAGTATCCTTTAATGAGGAATTGAAAGTGGAGCACGACGTTCAATCAACCTGGAACCTATCAGGTTGGTATCCTTTAATGAGGAATTGAAAGGAAAGGGCGACACACCTTTGGCCATAACCTTGGGTCGTATCCTTTAATGAGGAATTGAAAGACGCACTTTTGTTTATAAAAGCGCTAAGGTGGTAGGTATCCTTTAATGAGGAATTGAAAGTTTAAAGAGTGGTGCGTCGTTTTGCATTAACTCTTCTGTATCCTTTAATGAGGAATTGAAAGATGTAGTTCTTAGTGCTGAAAAGGTGCTAGTATACAACTTGTATCCTTTAATGAGGAATTGAAAGGAAAGGTGCTTATCCAAGTTCCACGTATTTCTTAAGTATCCTTTAATGAGGAATTGAAAGAATATTTCAAGTGCGATTATCGTTAAGAGCCACTGGTATCCTTTAATGAGGAATTGAAAGTCACTATCCGTGTCATCAAGCGCTACTACCATTACGAGTATCCTTTAATGAGGAATTGAAAGTCCAATTCACAGTGTCCGTCAGGGTACATATGCGTCGTATCCTTTAATGAGGAATTGAAAGGACTAAAGAACTTCGCCTTCGCTAATATTTCAAGTGCGGTATCCTTTAATGAGGAATTGAAAGCAAATAATTAGTGTTCAACTCGGCATTCAAGTGCCTGGTATCCTTTAATGAGGAATTGAAAGAAAACGTCGCACTATTCCTTGAGACTGGTCGAACCAGGACCAAGGTATCCTTTAATGAGGAATTGAAAGAAAACGTCGCCATTAGGGCAAGATAGAGGCCAACCTTCGGTATCCTTTAATGAGGAATTGAAAGTAACTATAATGTAAAACCAGAAGAAATTAAAAGTCTGTATCCTTTAATGAGGAATTGAAAGTCGTTATACGTTGCTCCTTTCGAGACGGCATAATTTATGTATCCTTTAATGAGGAATTGAAAGTTCATAGCAATTGAGACAATGCCATTCCATACATTCACCAGTATCCTTTAATGAGGAATTGAAAGTTACCCTAGACCCAGGACAGATCTGGAGCATGCTTGAAGGTATCCTTTAATGAGGAATTGAAAGAGTGATACTACTAATGACATTGAAATATGGTATGCGTATCCTTTAATGAGGAATTGAAAGTTTTTTTCCCGTTTTCTGCACATTTTTAAACTTTTAAGTATCCTTTAATGAGGAATTGAAAGTGCATAGGTCAAAGTCGTTCCTGCAGAGGTTGTGAAGCGTATCCTTTAATGAGGAATTGAAAGATTATACCACTTTTGTAGCAAAAAGATAGCCCATTGTATCCTTTAATGAGGAATTGAAAGATTATATATACGACAGACCCATATGATTTGCTTATTCCTGTATCCTTTAATGAGGAATTGAAAGTTGAGAGCGACGAGTGAAACACAGCCAAACACTCTTAACGTATCCTTTAATGAGGAATTGAAAGTAGGTGAGCAGGCACGGTTCAATTCCCTTTTTCTTAGTATCCTTTAATGAGGAATTGAAAGTGTCATTTTTTCACTATCGCCTCTTCACGCTTTATGTCATGTATCCTTTAATGAGGAATTGAAAGTAGGTTACATGGAGGGTAAATATCGCGTTCAACTAAGTATCCTTTAATGAGGAATTGAAAGTAGTAATTAGCAGTAAGTAAGGCTTGTATTTTTGTGTATCCTTTAATGAGGAATTGAAAGACGGCCACCACAGTGTAACACTTCTTTTTACACACTGAGGTATCCTTTAATGAGGAATTGAAAGACCGCTTGAACGCTGAAATTAAAATTATATGTGTTTAAGTATCCTTTAATGAGGAATTGAAAGTGATTGGGATTATTACAGCTTCAGAGTTAATTAGTTCGTATCCTTTAATGAGGAATTGAAAGTGTGCTTGAACCCAACCACCAGACCCAGAGAAATCAGGTATCCTTTAATGAGGAATTGAAAGCTAGTATGAACCATTCCATTAAAGTGCCAAAATCAATTAGTATCCTTTAATGAGGAATTGAAAGGCTATCCACGCTATTGTTGTCTCAAAGCTTGTTCCTGAAGTATCCTTTAATGAGGAATTGAAAGTGTTTTTAACGCTTGACGCTTCTATAAGTAACTATTAGTATCCTTTAATGAGGAATTGAAAGTATGAAGAATTACCGTCAAGGCTCAAATACGCTAAACCCGTATCCTTTAATGAGGAATTGAAAGTTGGAGGTTTGACGCTGGACACAGTGTTTAATCAATGTATCCTTTAATGAGGAATTGAAAGACGCTTGATTTTTTGTTTATTATATCATAACCCAAAAGTATCCTTTAATGAGGAATTGAAAGTATGTAATCAAGCTGGTAGTAATACTTTCTAGACTTTACGGTATCCTTTAATGAGGAATTGAAAGCTAACGCCAATCTGGCCTGTTGTCGTCATTACGTATCCTTTAATGAGGAATTGAAAGACGAAAAGGTCGACCCAACGGGAGAGCTACCAAACGTTTAGTATCCTTTAATGAGGAATTGAAAGGGATATTTCCAAATCGCGTATATCAGAAAGTACCGGTATCCTTTAATGAGGAATTGAAAGTTGGCTTCAACCTCGGAACTACTTGTTAGCGTTTGTATTGGTATCCTTTAATGAGGAATTGAAAGCTTTTAACACTAATAATAAACTCTCTTTGTGTTTTCTTGTATCCTTTAATGAGGAATTGAAAGACGCTAATCTGAGAGAAGAACTTAGCTTTTGCTAGGTATCCTTTAATGAGGAATTGAAAGCATACTCACACCCCTCCTCGGGCTTCCACACACTTTCCGGTATCCTTTAATGAGGAATTGAAAGATCACCTTCGTTTATGTAACGCTCAACAGCTTCTGGTATCCTTTAATGAGGAATTGAAAGTGGATGAAACAGTAGATATTGACCAACATCTAGAGTTAGTATCCTTTAATGAGGAATTGAAAGATTCTCAGTCTATCTGGTGCAAACACAGTTTCAGTGTATCCTTTAATGAGGAATTGAAAGCTTACGATGAAGTGATTTCCGCAATAGAAAGAGCCGTATCCTTTAATGAGGAATTGAAAGTGTTTGACCTCGAAATACTTGGTACCGCTTGTTAAAGTATCCTTTAATGAGGAATTGAAAGTAGGGGAACCAGTCGCACTCGAGCCAAGACTCCTCCGTATCCTTTAATGAGGAATTGAAAGTACCGTAAATTTTCAGTGCATCAACGCGAACTTTTCGTATCCTTTAATGAGGAATTGAAAGTTATGAGGGTAGCTCAATGGGTTTACTAGAGCATGTATCCTTTAATGAGGAATTGAAAGGCGCTGGCATTGAAACATTTGAACCACTCGTGTTTCTTGGTATGTATCCTTTAATGAGGAATTGAAAGGCCAAAAGAAAGTCAGGCACACCAACACTTTCGATTTCGGTATCCTTTAATGAGGAATTGAAAGTGCTGATATAACATTTGTTCACTACACACAGGATGTGGTATCCTTTAATGAGGAATTGAAAGTGTGTGTAACAGGAACTTTGTAGCCAACCGTGTGTTCATTGTATCCTTTAATGAGGAATTGAAAGCAACAACACTTGCGGATGAAGGTTTGGACATACCAGCTTGTATCCTTTAATGAGGAATTGAAAGTCCCCTTATTTGTTTTCATGGTTAAGTCAAGCGTTTTGTATCCTTTAATGAGGAATTGAAAGCAAAACAGCGCTCACAAAAGGTCACGAAACACCAGGTATCCTTTAATGAGGAATTGAAAGATATCTGGCATGTGTAAAGGAAATGTTAGCTCTGGTATCCTTTAATGAGGAATTGAAAGAAGCTACGTTGTCGATAATGTTCAGTATGCTGTTAAAGTATCCTTTAATGAGGAATTGAAAGTTTCACCTTGTTCTATGAAGCCTAAGTAGACCAGTTGTATCCTTTAATGAGGAATTGAAAGATGATGCTCTTTTCACTAGCTCGCCCGCAAAATCATATTGTATCCTTTAATGAGGAATTGAAAGTTCAAGGTCAGCCATGAAATACGCTTTATCAGCAACTGTATCCTTTAATGAGGAATTGAAAGCATTATCATCAACTGGTAAATCTGTAAGCACTGCACAAGGTATCCTTTAATGAGGAATTGAAAGTTTTTGAGAACTGCTGTTTCATTCAATTACTACTGCGCTTGTATCCTTTAATGAGGAATTGAAAGAAGGTAATAGTGATGACGTTCTTCACTAGATGGTAGACGGTATCCTTTAATGAGGAATTGAAAGCCTTTTGCAGTTGTTGGACCATATGTGTATTTTGGTGTATCCTTTAATGAGGAATTGAAAGCTCATTTCACTCACCTTGGAAGAGCGGGGTCTATCGTATCCTTTAATGAGGAATTGAAAGTATGGGAACATAGGGGGAACATTTTTTTCTCTTGTGTTTGTATCCTTTAATGAGGAATTGAAAGTTGGCTTATCCCTGTTATTCTTCTTTTAGAGTTAGGTATCCTTTAATGAGGAATTGAAAGCACCGCGGGTAACTCCTCCAGCTCAGTCACCCTACAGTTAGTATCCTTTAATGAGGAATTGAAAGCGTTCCCACCGTGAGGATGCCTTACGTATTAGTTCACTGTATCCTTTAATGAGGAATTGAAAGAAAGGCAAAAAACCTAGAGAAAACCTAAAGAAAAATTCCGGTATCCTTTAATGAGGAATTGAAAGTTTTTAACTAATCAACTCTTTGCTGTTGTGGTCGTGGGTATCCTTTAATGAGGAATTGAAAGATGTTCAGAGGCGGAAAGCGTGATCTTCCCACTCCAATTGTATCCTTTAATGAGGAATTGAAAGTGATTTCAATGTGGGTTCAGCCGTAGCTGTGCCAGGTATCCTTTAATGAGGAATTGAAAGCTGAAGGCACACACAAGTCGTAGTTCGTTCCTGAGTTGGTATCCTTTAATGAGGAATTGAAAGTACTGATTTACATAGCTTTGAAAAGTAGCACTTAACTGGTATCCTTTAATGAGGAATTGAAAGTCAGAACACCAACAAACAGGTGAACTTCTTGGTGTGTATCCTTTAATGAGGAATTGAAAGACCCGCACAGGTGAAGCAAATAGCGTACACTCCACCGTATCCTTTAATGAGGAATTGAAAGTTTCTGGTGAGTTGCCGTTTGATTTTGGGAACCCTACGGTATCCTTTAATGAGGAATTGAAAGCCTAAGGGTGGTGGGTGAAACGAATGGTGCCGCTGCGTATCCTTTAATGAGGAATTGAAAGCTTTCTACAAGATTACCAATACCGCTAATACTTTGCAGTATGTATCCTTTAATGAGGAATTGAAAGGGGTTCAACCCTCAAAGCGTGCCCCAGATTGACGCCTGTATCCTTTAATGAGGAATTGAAAGTTTGCCGCACTACAACAAACACCACCAACATTTACTGTCAGTATCCTTTAATGAGGAATTGAAAGAATTCCAAAAGCGCAGCAAGAGTGGATTCTGAAAAGTATCCTTTAATGAGGAATTGAAAGTCCGCGGCGTTCGGCAGGTGTTCGGCGCCGAACAAATCGGTATCCTTTAATGAGGAATTGAAAGAGTTGTCAGTCCTGATCACGACCCAATAAGTTTACCGCAAGTATCCTTTAATGAGGAATTGAAAGATGTTTAACGCCCTACGCTCCACCCGTAGCAGCCGGTATCCTTTAATGAGGAATTGAAAGCTTACCCCAATAAGCGCCACTCTCAGAGTGGAGCCTGTGCGTATCCTTTAATGAGGAATTGAAAGGGTTCAAAGGGCAGGCGCAGCCGCTGGCTTCTATACACGTATCCTTTAATGAGGAATTGAAAGCAGTGGGCGTGTGAAGGCGACTACGCAGTTCACGCTCCTGTATCCTTTAATGAGGAATTGAAAGATGTCGGGAATAAGTTTACTCATCACGGCCGCCATCTTTGGGTATCCTTTAATGAGGAATTGAAAGCAGCACAGGGGCTAAAGCAAGCACTAACGTGGGGTGTATCCTTTAATGAGGAATTGAAAGGCACTATTTCATCCAAAACGGATAACGGCACCCAAGTATCCTTTAATGAGGAATTGAAAGAAGTTCTGTATCCGTTGTTCAACCGCGCTAATACGAGTATCCTTTAATGAGGAATTGAAAGCACAGGTAATCGCTCGGAAAATTCGCTTGGAACTGGTCGGTATCCTTTAATGAGGAATTGAAAGTAACTATCCGTGCGCCCAGTCTTTTCTTTGGTGTTGGGTATCCTTTAATGAGGAATTGAAAGTGTGATTGTTGTAAGTGCTTGTGTATCAGTGCCGAGCTGGTATCCTTTAATGAGGAATTGAAAGTCATCGCCCTCCTCACGGGCACGGGGCTCAGAGGCTACCTGTATCCTTTAATGAGGAATTGAAAGTCGAGTGCACTGAGTGCGGTTCCCGATACGATGTTTTGGTATCCTTTAATGAGGAATTGAAAGCTGTAAACATCCACAGTAAACTTTGTTTGCGTTTTCTTGTATCCTTTAATGAGGAATTGAAAGGAGTTGTGTGTTGTTTTGGCAAACGGAGACACTCTTTTTGGTATCCTTTAATGAGGAATTGAAAGTTTACGTTACACTCGTGCTTACACTTGTAGTTAGCTTGTAGGTATCCTTTAATGAGGAATTGAAAGAAAAACTTTCGGAGTGTAACTATTAGCTCTGTCCTGTATCCTTTAATGAGGAATTGAAAGCTTGCTGAACTTTCTGCTGGATTGGTGGAAGCACCTGGTATCCTTTAATGAGGAATTGAAAGCAAACACGAGTGTTTTGGACAAAGGCTCTACAAGCAGGTATCCTTTAATGAGGAATTGAAAGTAAGCCATACTTGGACTTTAAAACATACTTGTTTTTTCGGTATCCTTTAATGAGGAATTGAAAGTATATATAGGGGGCTATCAATATCGCAAATACCCAAAATATGGTATCCTTTAATGAGGAATTGAAAGCTTCAACATATTGCTCACTCATTGCCCTCACCTTTTGGAGTATCCTTTAATGAGGAATTGAAAGTGGTTAGAAAAACCCGTTTCGGGTTGGGACTTTCTCGTATCCTTTAATGAGGAATTGAAAGAGTATTTCTTCTGTCATTTTAGACCACCACTATAACAAGTATCCTTTAATGAGGAATTGAAAGTTAGGAAGCAAGCAATTCAAGTTGCCACTGCCGAACAGTATCCTTTAATGAGGAATTGAAAGTTGTCTTCAAGTAACTCTCTAAATGGATTTGGTGTGTCTGTATCCTTTAATGAGGAATTGAAAGGCTTCAACCACATAACAGGGTTTGCCGCGAATATCATAGAAATTTAGTATCCTTTAATGAGGAATTGAAAGGCTTCAACCACCTTGGTGTCCACAGGCGTGAATTCCGTATCCTTTAATGAGGAATTGAAAGGTGTGGTCTAGGCTTAGCTTTTTTGTCGTAATATTCTGTATCCTTTAATGAGGAATTGAAAGTGTTAGAGCTATGATGTCTTCACTTAGGTCTAGTTCGTCTTGTATCCTTTAATGAGGAATTGAAAGATATTTCCAACTTAGCGACATTAATTTTGACTCATCTCTTGTATCCTTTAATGAGGAATTGAAAGTGTAGCCATTGTTCAATGCGGTCTTGTAGATTAGCACGTATCCTTTAATGAGGAATTGAAAGAGAGTGTGGAAGGTGTTGAGAAGCTTGCGAGTGAGTTGTATGTATCCTTTAATGAGGAATTGAAAGGAAACGCAATGCGAGCCATTCGGATCATGAAGCCCATTAGTATCCTTTAATGAGGAATTGAAAGACTTGACCTGAAAATTGGAAGACTACGTTGATCTGAAGACCCTGGTATCCTTTAATGAGGAATTGAAAGTTGGACTTAGCCGAAAGTTATTCAGATAGCGAAATTTTGGCTTAGTATCCTTTAATGAGGAATTGAAAGGAACACCAAAACCTTGAACGAATAAACCACCCGCCGTAGTGGTATCCTTTAATGAGGAATTGAAAGAGGCTTGAACAAAATTTCAAAAAAGATATACACTTACAAGCAACTGTATCCTTTAATGAGGAATTGAAAGAGGCTTGAACGCTAAAAGAAAAGGTTAAAGTGTTTAAAACGGTATCCTTTAATGAGGAATTGAAAGCTTTTGAACATTAGAATCTTTAAAGAGTCGTGATATTGAAGTATCCTTTAATGAGGAATTGAAAGCACGATGGTTTAAAAGAAAAACATGGAAAAACGAATGGTGGTATCCTTTAATGAGGAATTGAAAGCTTAAAGTTTCACTGTGTTTAACGCTTATAGTAAAAGGTAGGTATCCTTTAATGAGGAATTGAAAGGCCAGCCGTGTTCGTCGAAGTACGCCCCCTGATTACTGGGTATCCTTTAATGAGGAATTGAAAGTTTCAAACGCATATACGTATATATCGCCCCCACCCTGTATCCTTTAATGAGGAATTGAAAGGTGTCTAATGGCAGAAGAAAGCAACGCATCTGCCTCGTACCGTATCCTTTAATGAGGAATTGAAAGTTTCGCGTGGCTTTTGCATTGATTGATGACGGATGGATAGTATCCTTTAATGAGGAATTGAAAGTAGAAGCTGTTGAGGGTGTACTCGTAGCCGTTGATCAACATGGTATCCTTTAATGAGGAATTGAAAGTTTTCGCTTCCTCAATCGTTTGTTTGTCAACACCAATGTATCCTTTAATGAGGAATTGAAAGCAAGCTTCTCAGCAATATCCTTCTTTCTGATTATGAAGTATCCTTTAATGAGGAATTGAAAGCAGTAAACTCTCTCTTAGTTCTTTTTAAATACTCTAGAAGTATCCTTTAATGAGGAATTGAAAGTAAAAAGGAAGTCTGGGGTTATCCCGCTCATGTGCCGTATCCTTTAATGAGGAATTGAAAGTGCAATTGATGGGAAATTGGATTTTTCATAAAGTTCATAGTATCCTTTAATGAGGAATTGAAAGATAGTCGAGGAGAGAATAGATCACGTCCTTTGGTTGGTATCCTTTAATGAGGAATTGAAAGAGTTCTCAGGAATGAATTGAGACGGGTGCAGGAGAGGTATCCTTTAATGAGGAATTGAAAGTGAAAAACTGGTACTTTAGTTCTTGGTACCAAAGTTTAAGTATCCTTTAATGAGGAATTGAAAGTTTTGAGCTTACCAACTGAAGCCCCATAGCTAACATTTAGGTATCCTTTAATGAGGAATTGAAAGTTAATTTCGTGGTTGTAGAACCGCATACTTTCGCGTTCACTGGTATCCTTTAATGAGGAATTGAAAGGGGAATAATTGTTTTACTTCTAAGTTCTTCTATCATTTTGAGTATCCTTTAATGAGGAATTGAAAGAGGAAAACGACCTTGGAAGCCTCAAACTTGTAGTGTTGTATCCTTTAATGAGGAATTGAAAGACCCTAGGCTTCCTGTGCCCCCTAAGGTAGTAAACCTCAAGTATCCTTTAATGAGGAATTGAAAGTTCTTTCAGCGTTCAAGCGGTAGACGGGGAACTTCTTCCTGTATCCTTTAATGAGGAATTGAAAGCTTAACCCCATTTTTTCTGACTTCCTCCACGCTTCGGCGTGTATCCTTTAATGAGGAATTGAAAGCGCTAGATATACATAAACATCGCCCCCACCCTCAGAGGTATCCTTTAATGAGGAATTGAAAGTTTTCTGTTTTGAGCATTTATCCAGTTTCCAAAACCTGTATCCTTTAATGAGGAATTGAAAGGAGCATTCACTGGTATTCACAGAGGTAGCAAAAATGTATCCTTTAATGAGGAATTGAAAGCAATTACAACGTCGGGTTTGGTGGCTTGTATCCTGTATCCTTTAATGAGGAATTGAAAGCCTCCAATGAGGAAGGTGAGTAAAGCATGAGCGAGGTATCCTTTAATGAGGAATTGAAAGCTCTGAAGTGCACCCACCGAATCGCCATAACTGATATTTAAGTATCCTTTAATGAGGAATTGAAAGCCTATTGGCGCTCTTAGCCTCACCACACGGTGAGTTGCCCAGTATCCTTTAATGAGGAATTGAAAGTTCCAATTTCGAGGATTGCAATAATAAGCTTTGTCAATATGTATCCTTTAATGAGGAATTGAAAGTTAATCTTTCTGACTTATCGTGTAACGAGGTGGTTGTATGGTATCCTTTAATGAGGAATTGAAAGTATCAGTCTTAGTTATTTTTCTCAACTTTCTTTGCAACTGTATCCTTTAATGAGGAATTGAAAGCATATACGACTTGGTTAAACTCTTCAAAGAGATGGTATCCTTTAATGAGGAATTGAAAGCTTTACGTTGATGCTACGGGTATGACAACTATACTAGACACGTATCCTTTAATGAGGAATTGAAAGCTTAAGAATGCTAAATTGAAAATTAAGCCAACTTCGGTTAGTATCCTTTAATGAGGAATTGAAAGACTTGTATACCTGTGGTATCATTACCACTACCACCACTAGTATCCTTTAATGAGGAATTGAAAGCTTGTCTGACTGGTTGTTATGCTACCAATTACTCCTGCGTGTATCCTTTAATGAGGAATTGAAAGTTGAGAACTGTGCCAGGGAGCTTCAATTGAAGGAGGTATCCTTTAATGAGGAATTGAAAGTTCTCACAAAGTAGCGCGCGGCGCACCTGGGACGCGTATCCTTTAATGAGGAATTGAAAGTTAACCCTCTTCTCTGCATCCTCTTTCTTGAACTGCGTATCCTTTAATGAGGAATTGAAAGTGGGTGCTTCCTCGGCGGCCTCCTAGTCGGTGGTTTTCTTGTATCCTTTAATGAGGAATTGAAAGCCCAGGGGGCACCCACACCCTGATACACCTCTCCCCCTCTGTATCCTTTAATGAGGAATTGAAAGAGTGGAGTTCGACGGTAACGGTATGGGCTACTTCTGTATCCTTTAATGAGGAATTGAAAGTTAGGGTCATGGCTCGCATGAATGAACCGGGGTGCATGTATCCTTTAATGAGGAATTGAAAGCTAGACGAACAGCCTCAGCCACCCACACCCCAGGAGGGCCAGGTATCCTTTAATGAGGAATTGAAAGATCACTTCCCCAACAATGATAGACATAGTGTTCACACCACGTATCCTTTAATGAGGAATTGAAAGTAAACCGTGAAGTTATCGGTTGCCTTTTGTATTCCTGCGGTATCCTTTAATGAGGAATTGAAAGAAATTGCCTCGCTTAGACCATTCAGAATATACTCGCCATGTATCCTTTAATGAGGAATTGAAAGATCTGCCACCATATAGTTGCACTTAATAAAATCAAGTATCCTTTAATGAGGAATTGAAAGACTTGTACGCCCGACGTGTACCCACACGTTCAACAACCCTGTATCCTTTAATGAGGAATTGAAAGGTAAACCTCCAAACCCAAGGACCCAGGAGTCCAGAGTATCCTTTAATGAGGAATTGAAAGATACGTATGAGTGTTAGTGTCAGTTATCGGTAAATCCACGGTATCCTTTAATGAGGAATTGAAAGGTTGTGTTTCACGTCACTCTGCCGTAGCACACATAGGTTGTATCCTTTAATGAGGAATTGAAAGAGAAGAGACTTTGTAGTTTGCAGAACCTATCTTCGTAGGGTATCCTTTAATGAGGAATTGAAAGAAACATGTCCGCAGAGCAAAACCTTTCGGGTAGCAACACGTATCCTTTAATGAGGAATTGAAAGTCTCCCTCTGTTGCAGTTTGAGCTCAAGCTCCATTATTGTATCCTTTAATGAGGAATTGAAAGGTGACGCTTACACCCGAAAGGGTTTTAAGGTTGGAGTATCCTTTAATGAGGAATTGAAAGACACCGGTGGGGCTTCGGGCTCTGCCCTTGCTGTGCCCCAGTATCCTTTAATGAGGAATTGAAAGAATTTCTTCGCTTGCCGTATCGTCGAAAGTCGCAACTAAGTATCCTTTAATGAGGAATTGAAAGTTACCTCCTTCCCCAGCTCCCTTAAAGCCACGTGCTTCATGTATCCTTTAATGAGGAATTGAAAGGAATATACAGGGCATGGTGCACAACACACGCCTCGGTATCCTTTAATGAGGAATTGAAAGTCCTCCGTATAAGTATGCAAGGGAGCTTGAGGAATCGTATCCTTTAATGAGGAATTGAAAGACAAGCTGTTCAGGTTACAACACTCAGCGAAGCCGAGTATCCTTTAATGAGGAATTGAAAGTTAGACTATAGAACGTAATTTCGTCTACATCGTAAGTATCCTTTAATGAGGAATTGAAAGACTCATGCTAATCACTTCCCCATGTTTGGTTTGCAGAGGTATCCTTTAATGAGGAATTGAAAGTTCATACCCCCATTTGTTTTCCTCGTCCACTGTGAGTATCCTTTAATGAGGAATTGAAAGAGAAAACACCACAGGGAGCAACCCGTGCACTCGCTTTGAGTGTATCCTTTAATGAGGAATTGAAAGCGACTTATCCGCGCTGTTTCTCGTTTCATCCTGGTTGGTATCCTTTAATGAGGAATTGAAAGAATAACGCAAATGTTTGAGTACCAGACAGGCATGGGGTATCCTTTAATGAGGAATTGAAAGTGTGCGGTCATGGTTGACCGATATCCTTTATCGACTGTATCCTTTAATGAGGAATTGAAAGGGTGTGCTGTTTCTAAAAGTATGCGGAGATAGGGGTCGAGTATCCTTTAATGAGGAATTGAAAGTGTGAACGCTTCGAGCATACCCTCCACAAGCTTCACACTTGTATCCTTTAATGAGGAATTGAAAGATTTTTCTCGCCTAATATCGCTTTGGCCACAACCTTTGTATCCTTTAATGAGGAATTGAAAGTCGAGTTTCCCGTCTGAAAATCGCGCTATTGAAATATTGTATCCTTTAATGAGGAATTGAAAGTGTGTACATCCTCTTGAAGCCACTTCCCTTCTTTGCTGGTATCCTTTAATGAGGAATTGAAAGACCAACTTGCACTTTATCCCATTCCCTTGACGCTTGTATCCTTTAATGAGGAATTGAAAGTTGGCTTTCAGTTTCACTGTTTTACCCACGTATTGCTTTAAGTATCCTTTAATGAGGAATTGAAAGTCATCAAGATTTTTGACAAATACTAAATATTTACCCGGTATCCTTTAATGAGGAATTGAAAGTATGATAGAAGAACTGTACCACCTGATCCGATGTTGCGGTATCCTTTAATGAGGAATTGAAAGACGAGAGTAGGGCTGGTACACTGAGCTACGTTATATCACGTATCCTTTAATGAGGAATTGAAAGACAGTGTCCGTGCTTGGTGCAGAAAGCGTAATCTGTTGGTATCCTTTAATGAGGAATTGAAAGCTACTTGGGAGGGAGGTTGTGGAAGCTGTGATAGAAAGTATCCTTTAATGAGGAATTGAAAGTAACTTATATCTATGATAAGCCGGTAGATTGGGGAGTATCCTTTAATGAGGAATTGAAAGCCATTATTCGTAAAACTCCTACTTACTTGCATAGTGTATCCTTTAATGAGGAATTGAAAGCAATAACTACAAGCTCCCAGTATCTTGAAATTGGCGTTGTATCCTTTAATGAGGAATTGAAAGCCTCCAGAAATACGTACCTCCGACGTTATTGGATTCACGGTATCCTTTAATGAGGAATTGAAAGGTGAACTCACAGAACCAGGGCAAAACGGAGTATGACGTATCCTTTAATGAGGAATTGAAAGTTCTAAGTGCCTTAACGGGGTTGATGGTAGGGTTTGGCACGTATCCTTTAATGAGGAATTGAAAGACAGCTTTTAGCCGCGAGTGGTGCCGCGGCTGGTGGTATCCTTTAATGAGGAATTGAAAGCCAGGCTACCGATTTGCAAGTACCCACCGAAAAAGGCCTTCTCGTATCCTTTAATGAGGAATTGAAAGTCGATCACATCAGTAAAACTCAAACGGGAACCCCTCGTATCCTTTAATGAGGAATTGAAAGGGATTCTAGTGACAAACGAAGTGGCGAAAATAGTAGCCAGTATCCTTTAATGAGGAATTGAAAGATGCTGTAACACCCGCGGACTTTGAGGCCGCTATACGTGGGTATCCTTTAATGAGGAATTGAAAGCAAACACCAGCACAGCAGCCTTCTTCCCGCTCATGTATCCTTTAATGAGGAATTGAAAGATACCTCTATAAATCTTTCGCTACTTCGGGACACGCGTATCCTTTAATGAGGAATTGAAAGACCTTCCCATTGCCTCAGTGTCATTCTCCAACTCGAGGGTATCCTTTAATGAGGAATTGAAAGATTTACGCCTTCGCTTGAGCAAGGGTATGATACACAAGTATCCTTTAATGAGGAATTGAAAGTTCCCTTTTTCAGCAAAGCCATCAAGGTTTAGGGATGTTAAGTATGTATCCTTTAATGAGGAATTGAAAGTTCCCTTTTTCCCCAATTTCCGCATATTTTTAAAGTTTTGTATCCTTTAATGAGGAATTGAAAGTACTGGAAAAACAACACGCAACAAATAGACAGAGCTGTATCCTTTAATGAGGAATTGAAAGACAACAAGGTAATCGATGTTTTTGCTCGCAAAAGCGCAGTAGGTATCCTTTAATGAGGAATTGAAAGAATGCACGTTCAGTTTGGGTATTTGTAAATAGAAATATGGTATCCTTTAATGAGGAATTGAAAGTTTGAAAGCTCTATTCCAACACTCGCTACGGTTGTGGTATCCTTTAATGAGGAATTGAAAGTAATCCACTAGCGTTTTTACTTTTGGTCTTAGGCTTCGTATCCTTTAATGAGGAATTGAAAGCCACACCCAAAAGAATAAGAACAATGGAAATCAAAAGTATCCTTTAATGAGGAATTGAAAGCAAGAACGCTTGCAACAACCGTTTTTCCACCACCTGTGGGTATCCTTTAATGAGGAATTGAAAGTACTTAAGGTGAAAGACAAAACTTTTATTTTTGATGATTGTATCCTTTAATGAGGAATTGAAAGTAAAACATTTTCTTGACTCATCACGCTCACCTCATGGTGGTATCCTTTAATGAGGAATTGAAAGTGTACTTCTCTTTTACGTACTCAATGCCTTTTAACAAGGGTATCCTTTAATGAGGAATTGAAAGTTTTCTTCATCAACTTTTTGTTTTTGATTTTGTAGTATCCTTTAATGAGGAATTGAAAGGAAAAAATGGAGCAACTTGCTCAGTTGTTCCAGAAGATAGTATCCTTTAATGAGGAATTGAAAGCTCATTGTCCTCACCTTTTGGAAAACATAAGTAGTAAGTATCCTTTAATGAGGAATTGAAAGAGGGAAAACAAGCGTGATTCAATTTTTGTGCCAAAGTTTTGGTATCCTTTAATGAGGAATTGAAAGATACCACCAGCAGACGTTTGGTTAAGCAAAAATCCGATAGGTATCCTTTAATGAGGAATTGAAAGAGAAATTGAAACAGAAAATGAGATTGATATATCAATGGTGTATCCTTTAATGAGGAATTGAAAGATAACTTTTAAGTAAAGCATGATTGCGGTAAGAATTAGTATCCTTTAATGAGGAATTGAAAGTGCTACTCACCTCACTAAAATTAATTCGTTATCTTCAGGGTATCCTTTAATGAGGAATTGAAAGTTTTTCCCCTTCCTGTCCCCCACCCTGTCCTCCCATTCCTTCCTGGTATCCTTTAATGAGGAATTGAAAGCCTTTTGGTGGAGAGTAGTTATTAGTGCTTATTATAGTATCCTTTAATGAGGAATTGAAAGCCACGCTTTAACTTTGCATCACCGAACTTCCCATTTAGTATCCTTTAATGAGGAATTGAAAGTGGGACTAAAATCCTCATCTCGTCCCCACCCTTACTCGCGTGTATCCTTTAATGAGGAATTGAAAGCATTGTCACGCACCTTTTCTATAACTATCATTGTTTCAGTATCCTTTAATGAGGAATTGAAAGATTCTCTCGTCTTTAATACCGCGCGCTATTACAGCACGTGTATCCTTTAATGAGGAATTGAAAGTATGGTGGCTACGAAGTCTGGAAGCGTCGTTTACCCTTTGGTATCCTTTAATGAGGAATTGAAAGGTAACGGGTCCCACTCTCTCCCAACAGTAGCTTTTACGTATCCTTTAATGAGGAATTGAAAGAATATACGTTTTGTTCACGCGGTCAGTTAAATCAGATAGGTATCCTTTAATGAGGAATTGAAAGATGAAGTTACCCCAGTCGACGAACTTGATACCCTGAGTATCCTTTAATGAGGAATTGAAAGCGCCCCATTTCTCAGAGAGCGCTTTGATTTGCCATACCGGTATCCTTTAATGAGGAATTGAAAGCGAAGCATTTAAAGTGTTCAAGGGGTTGTGGCGGGCGGTATCCTTTAATGAGGAATTGAAAGTACCCATTGCATGTTCACCCGGACTTTGTAAAAAAGTATCCTTTAATGAGGAATTGAAAGACGAACGTGCCGTGTACTTCCTATGTGGACTTCCGGTATCCTTTAATGAGGAATTGAAAGTATCTAGCGCTTTGTAAATTGCGAAAACCATGTCATGTATCCTTTAATGAGGAATTGAAAGACCCTTATGCCTCCACAACCACAAGGGGTTTACCCAGTAAGTATCCTTTAATGAGGAATTGAAAGATAAGCCACGTGAATATGTTGCCAGTCATTTTTTCTTTGTATCCTTTAATGAGGAATTGAAAGATTACTAAGGAAAGTGTAGACGTTGAAACAATTGACGTATCCTTTAATGAGGAATTGAAAGCCGCGGGAGAAACCAGCGACGACCATGTTGGCGCTTTCGGTATCCTTTAATGAGGAATTGAAAGTATTAGTGCGCACATGAGACAATCCCCTACTCTGTTTTTGTATCCTTTAATGAGGAATTGAAAGGTATCTTCCGCAATTGCCAGCCGTCGTGCAATTTCACGGCGGTATCCTTTAATGAGGAATTGAAAGATGTAGGAGCGGAAGGGTTGTGGTATGAGTCCGGTTTCCTGTATCCTTTAATGAGGAATTGAAAGACTTACAAATGGAGCACACGTAAAGGGTTACTGTTATGCCGGTATCCTTTAATGAGGAATTGAAAGATCACGTCGCGTCTAGGGCGTGGGTGTAAAAGCAAATATGTATCCTTTAATGAGGAATTGAAAGTCACGGATCCAAAATTGCTTGACGCTGAGGTTTCAGCATTTGTATCCTTTAATGAGGAATTGAAAGTCCACGTCGTAGAATAGAGGTTTTTGAAGCCTACTGGGTCAGGTATCCTTTAATGAGGAATTGAAAGATGTGCCATCCATAATCGTTCTCATCGTAACGGTCGAGTATCCTTTAATGAGGAATTGAAAGGTGTTAAGTGTGGAAGGGACTATGGTTACGACGTGGTATCCTTTAATGAGGAATTGAAAGAGTCTATTCATAGCTGATACATCGTTGAGCAACTCGTCGGTATCCTTTAATGAGGAATTGAAAGTTTCAATTTTTTGGACGTTCTCACTCATTTTCGACACCACGTATCCTTTAATGAGGAATTGAAAGTCGTTTCATAGTCTATCTTGCTGTTCTCACTCAAGTATCCTTTAATGAGGAATTGAAAGTGGACCCCGAAGCCCCACTGTTGTCACTATTTGAGTTCAGTATCCTTTAATGAGGAATTGAAAGATAATTTCCGCCATTCTTTGTTTGGCTTGATATCCAAGTATCCTTTAATGAGGAATTGAAAGTTATTATGTCGTACTCCTCTTCCGACAGTCTAACTAGTATCCTTTAATGAGGAATTGAAAGCTGTCTTGAAAGCTTCTTCAGGTATCTCTTCACCCATTTCGGTATCCTTTAATGAGGAATTGAAAGTAGATAACTGGAAATTCGGCGTACCCCTCACCTTTCACGGTATCCTTTAATGAGGAATTGAAAGAGGGACATAACCCTGACTCATTTAGAACCCCTCGTAGGTATCCTTTAATGAGGAATTGAAAGATTCTTTTACACGTTGCGGGTTCTGCTTCTCTGGGCTGTATCCTTTAATGAGGAATTGAAAGATCCGTCGACGTTTTCGTTCACGAACTTATCCATTGTGTATCCTTTAATGAGGAATTGAAAGAAACCCTTTACCGTTGGTACACGTTGAACACAAAGGTGTGGTATCCTTTAATGAGGAATTGAAAGTATCAGTGGATAGTTGATACATTCTTTGCGAACTTAGAGTATCCTTTAATGAGGAATTGAAAGTACACGGCGTTGTCTGCCATTACGACTCACCTTCTTGTATCCTTTAATGAGGAATTGAAAGCCCCCATTAATGGTAACAATAAACCACTTTGCGGCCGTATCCTTTAATGAGGAATTGAAAGACTTTCTCGACGTGTGGCTCGATAAGCCACGTGAATATGGTATCCTTTAATGAGGAATTGAAAGTAGTGCATCTTGTTGTATAGCTCTGATATCAGGCAATCCAGTATCCTTTAATGAGGAATTGAAAGATCTTCTTTAGCTGAGGTTTAGGTTGAGGCTCCTGCAGGTATCCTTTAATGAGGAATTGAAAGATTACTACCTTGAGCTTTTGAACAACATGCTCGAGCGTATCCTTTAATGAGGAATTGAAAGTAAAAAGGTGGTGTGCATTAGCACGTTCAGGACACAACGGTATCCTTTAATGAGGAATTGAAAGTTGGGTTGGTTGGATAAAGAGCTATTGCTTGCAAAGTATCCTTTAATGAGGAATTGAAAGTTCTCTTTCTGCAATCCAGTATGCTTCATTAATTTCGTCAAGTATCCTTTAATGAGGAATTGAAAGTTCATTTCCTGACATGTTTTTCGCCGATATCCGATACGGTATCCTTTAATGAGGAATTGAAAGTACGGGGACTTCTGCGGGTTCTATTGTTTGGTCTCAACCGTATCCTTTAATGAGGAATTGAAAGCAATCACGCGGCGTTTTTTGTGGTAGCTCGTATGGTATCCTTTAATGAGGAATTGAAAGGTAAAGTAGTTCAAACCGTCTAAGAGGTTTCCGTATTCGGTATCCTTTAATGAGGAATTGAAAGCGTAGCCAAACGGCGTTTTTACATAAAGTTTGTCGCCCAGTATCCTTTAATGAGGAATTGAAAGGCTTGAAACCATGGAGGCATTCAACTCAGCCTGCAAGTATCCTTTAATGAGGAATTGAAAGGCTTATCCACGCTCTCGCACACTAAACCCACAAGTCAGTATCCTTTAATGAGGAATTGAAAGTTGTTGTGGGTATAAGCGACATGATCAAGCAAGCCATGGGTATCCTTTAATGAGGAATTGAAAGTTACGGAGACAATTACAACGTCGGGTTTGGTGGCTTGTATCCTTCTTGTATCCTTTAATGAGGAATTGAAAGAGAAGTAAGAGGTGAGTAGAAAATGATGCAAAAGTTTCTTGGTATCCTTTAATGAGGAATTGAAAGACTATTAACTATTAGTAAACAAAATTCGTTTATTGTATCCTTTAATGAGGAATTGAAAGATGACTAAACGGTAAACGGGTTGGGTTAGTATTTCCCCATGTATCCTTTAATGAGGAATTGAAAGTAATCGTTTGTCCGGTCCACGCACGGCATCTTCCTGTATCCTTTAATGAGGAATTGAAAGTAGTTTTCGTGAATTTGACTTACAATGTGACACTCATGAATATCCTTTAATGAGGAATTGAAAGGCGAACCGCTTCTTCGCCGCGTGATCTCTATTCACTTAGTATCCTTTAATGAGGAATTGAAAGATGTTTGCGCTTTCGTAACCCCAAGAGGTTTTGATAGTATCCTTTAATGAGGAATTGAAAGTAGGAATGCAAGTCGAAGTGTGAGTATTACATGCCGTGGTATCCTTTAATGAGGAATTGAAAGTACAACAAGCTGTTTTGGCTTTCGGCGCAGAACGAGTGGTATCCTTTAATGAGGAATTGAAAGCGCAGTTCGCGGCTTGAAAAGGTAGCCGAATAAAAACACGTATCCTTTAATGAGGAATTGAAAGTGCAAAAGCTGCGCACGTGTAGATTTAGGCGGTGGTGGGTATCCTTTAATGAGGAATTGAAAGATGGTGTGGTTGAAGAACGTTAGCTTACTGCGTCTGGTATCCTTTAATGAGGAATTGAAAGTAGCTGGTGACCCAAAATCCTTTGCTGCGCCAGCAACCAGGTATCCTTTAATGAGGAATTGAAAGTTGAATTTGACGTAGTAGCCTTTTTTAAACTGACCAGTATCCTTTAATGAGGAATTGAAAGTTCTGCGTCGCCCTGTTATCCACCTTCTTTAAGTAGGCCAGTATCCTTTAATGAGGAATTGAAAGCTCAAGTCTCCCTGCGCCATATCCTCAAGTCTCTTTACCATCTTCTCTGTGTATCCTTTAATGAGGAATTGAAAGCTCAAGTCTCCCACTGTTACCTCTATCACAGTTAAACCGGTATCCTTTAATGAGGAATTGAAAGTGTCGCTTTTTGTTCGCTTCGACATCATCGCCTTTGTATCCTTTAATGAGGAATTGAAAGATTTATACCTTGATAACAACCGGGTCGATATGCTACCGTATCCTTTAATGAGGAATTGAAAGTGCTGACAATTTGGACAACGTATGTATATTGTGCGTATCCTTTAATGAGGAATTGAAAGTTCCAACCTCTCCTTATATGCCGAAGCGCCTGTTTCACGGTATCCTTTAATGAGGAATTGAAAGCGGTCAAGGCATATGGGGTGGTTTGCTGTTTATAGTATCCTTTAATGAGGAATTGAAAGCCACGTGGCGGGGGGCGGAAGGAAGAGCCAAATGAGAAGTATCCTTTAATGAGGAATTGAAAGACATCTCTAACGCATTTTCTCTTTCTATGCTAGCGCCCCCGTATCCTTTAATGAGGAATTGAAAGTCAAAAGCCGCTAAACGGTGGTGTCGAAAATGAGTGAGAACGTCCAGGTATCCTTTAATGAGGAATTGAAAGTCAAAAGCCGCTTCAATCTCTTCGTCCGTTAGTAAGGTATCCTTTAATGAGGAATTGAAAGTATCTTGGAAGCTTTCCGCGTCTTCCATAGTGATGGTATCCTTTAATGAGGAATTGAAAGCCTCCAAGACGCGCACGAAAAACCAACCACTCAAAGTATCCTTTAATGAGGAATTGAAAGGATAATTTGGAACCTCCAATAAGTAACACCATCCTGTATCCTTTAATGAGGAATTGAAAGGACTGGAACCCACCCATAACCCTAAGCTTCTTTATTATGGTATCCTTTAATGAGGAATTGAAAGACAAAGAACGAGTATAAGCCATTCTACTATCTGTACGGTATCCTTTAATGAGGAATTGAAAGTATATAATCGGAAACTCGGCGTACCCCTCGCCCTTGTATCCTTTAATGAGGAATTGAAAGTCTGTGGAGATGCACCATCAGATTTGGATAGTTCTGGGTATCCTTTAATGAGGAATTGAAAGAAGGTTTCTTCACCCATAGACGCGCTTAGCCTGCCTGTATCCTTTAATGAGGAATTGAAAGACTTACAAATGGAGCACACGAAGAGGGTCACCGTAATTCCGGTATCCTTTAATGAGGAATTGAAAGAGGTTTGGTTGTTTACCGGGCACGTCGCAGTAGCCGTATCCTTTAATGAGGAATTGAAAGGACATGACGAAACCCGTAGTGCCCACCAGTATGTCGTATCCTTTAATGAGGAATTGAAAGTCGCAGTCGTTGCCGTTCCAGAAATATGATATGAGGTATCCTTTAATGAGGAATTGAAAGGCCGACTCCAAAAAAAGGGTGGAGTTTCGCCCCCCGGTATCCTTTAATGAGGAATTGAAAGCCACAGATGACGCAAGGATGGAGAGACACTTGTTTCAAGTATCCTTTAATGAGGAATTGAAAGATTCTCCTTTTGGCTCGCATTGTCGTTGTGGGGCTCATGGTATCCTTTAATGAGGAATTGAAAGGATAAAATTTTGGTTAAGCTGTTCATTGCTTTCCTGCGTATCCTTTAATGAGGAATTGAAAGTAAATACAAATAGCGTGGACATCAACACTTACATATGTATCCTTTAATGAGGAATTGAAAGCTTGAGGTTGTAGCTGTACCCGACGTCCCACTACTCTGGTATCCTTTAATGAGGAATTGAAAGATTCCAGAAATAAGCACAATGCCGTTTGCCTGTACATCCGGTATCCTTTAATGAGGAATTGAAAGAAGAGGTGTGGAAGCTCCTTGGTTTATCCAACTCCTCGTATCCTTTAATGAGGAATTGAAAGTTTACCCACGTTGTGGCCGATTTTATCTGTGAACGTATCCTTTAATGAGGAATTGAAAGAACCTTTGGAGGGAGGCACACCTACTCCTACTACTCCTGTATCCTTTAATGAGGAATTGAAAGCTTACAATGTCAGCTATCAGCTGATTTCTTTCATCCGAGTATCCTTTAATGAGGAATTGAAAGACTATTTAACAGTCCTCGGCAAATACCTTACACCAAACACGTATCCTTTAATGAGGAATTGAAAGGTCAACACCTCGTCCATGCACGCTAGGGTTTTACGCGTATCCTTTAATGAGGAATTGAAAGCCTTGTCCGATTAGGTGAGAGTGTGCCCCCCGTGCGTGGTATCCTTTAATGAGGAATTGAAAGTTGATGGTCACTTTTTGAACCGTGAACGCTTTGTTTTTCAGTATCCTTTAATGAGGAATTGAAAGGTTCTCACAGTTGCGATCAACGTAGTGTTCCACTTTGTGTATCCTTTAATGAGGAATTGAAAGATTCTTTGTTCGATAGCGCTTATTCGTGTACGTGCGACTGGTATCCTTTAATGAGGAATTGAAAGACTTAAACAACGGTTCTACACTTGTTGGTACATCGCCCGGTATCCTTTAATGAGGAATTGAAAGCGCAGTGTGAACAACACTCACCACGTCGAAGCCTAGTATCCTTTAATGAGGAATTGAAAGATAGGTGGGTCGAGTGCCACTAGGACGGCTAAAGCCGTATCCTTTAATGAGGAATTGAAAGATTCCTGCAATATTCCACCAGATTTTCACACCGGTATCCTTTAATGAGGAATTGAAAGTTGTGACTATTTCTTCAATTCGGCGAGCCACGTCCTCTAGTATCCTTTAATGAGGAATTGAAAGTTTTGTTTTAAAACCGTGATGTTGATCGCCGAGAGCTTTCAGTATCCTTTAATGAGGAATTGAAAGTACGACTAATGTCGCGAGGAGGGCTGTGCCCAGGTCGCGGAGCCTGCGGGTATCCTTTAATGAGGAATTGAAAGTACGACTAATGCAAGAGTACATTAAGACAAAAGGTGGTATCCTTTAATGAGGAATTGAAAGTAACAACGTTTTTAAGTGGCTTCCCCTTATTTGTTCTGTATCCTTTAATGAGGAATTGAAAGTAGGCGTGCCAACAAAAACTCTGGCACATCGCTTGCATCGGTATCCTTTAATGAGGAATTGAAAGTTTGGGTTTCTGGCGTCATGGCTTTTCGCCGATATCCGGTATCCTTTAATGAGGAATTGAAAGATTATACCACTTTTGTAGCAAGAAGATAGCCCATTGTATCCTTTAATGAGGAATTGAAAGACCACTCACACTTCCAGGGTGTGAGTGTCCTTGCCACGTCGGTATCCTTTAATGAGGAATTGAAAGCAGTTTTTTCTCAAAACCTCGCCTAAACCAGAGCGGTATCCTTTAATGAGGAATTGAAAGCTCTAATCACCTTTTGCAATGAAATCGGCTATTTTCTGCCGTATCCTTTAATGAGGAATTGAAAGAGCGCTTGAACGCTTAAATAAAAAGTGTTTAAAACGTTTTGTATCCTTTAATGAGGAATTGAAAGTCAGGGGTGCCGATCGGTTGGTACCCACCGAAGAGTATCCTTTAATGAGGAATTGAAAGGCGAGCTGTTTCGCGGTGGGTAACCCAGAGGCGTAGGTATCCTTTAATGAGGAATTGAAAGTCTGTCAGCAATCGCTCGCCAGCTATTTCCCAATCCGCGAGTATCCTTTAATGAGGAATTGAAAGTTCAAATCAGGTGTAAACTCCTGCAACCCCTCTTTGTATCCTTTAATGAGGAATTGAAAGCCTTCAATCACCCTCCACAGACCCCTGAACACTTTGGTATCCTTTAATGAGGAATTGAAAGTGACGTGCTACCGCAACCAGTGTCATTCGGCACATTTGGTATCCTTTAATGAGGAATTGAAAGCTGAAACCATAGCACTGTCAGGTTCCACAAACGCTTCAGGTATCCTTTAATGAGGAATTGAAAGGTTTCAGCGTGGTTGGGTTCAGGTTCACCAACAGTTGTATCCTTTAATGAGGAATTGAAAGACAAATTACAGTCTGACGGACAATTTATATTACCAAGTATCCTTTAATGAGGAATTGAAAGTCACACTCACCTTGATAGAAGCCCTACCCCTGTTCGTGTATCCTTTAATGAGGAATTGAAAGCCCGCAAAATCATACAAATATGCCAAATTGATATAGTATCCTTTAATGAGGAATTGAAAGTTAAAAGCTTTGTTTGTCGGACTGAGTTGTTCGCTCATGGTATCCTTTAATGAGGAATTGAAAGCAACCCACAGCGCTCCCTCCTCTAAAAGCTTTTTCTTCAGTATCCTTTAATGAGGAATTGAAAGAGATTGTTGCCTGAAAACCTGACCATTAGGGGCGTGTATCCTTTAATGAGGAATTGAAAGACTATCTGGTCGAACAAAGCCTCTTTGAACACTAGCTCGGTATCCTTTAATGAGGAATTGAAAGCCTCCAAGCGTTGCTCGTACGTGTGGAGAGGTAACAGTATCCTTTAATGAGGAATTGAAAGATCAACTACTCTTGTGGATTGTTAGGGGGCATAACGGTATCCTTTAATGAGGAATTGAAAGCCACCAACTATCACGGGTACCTCTGGTTGTTACAAGGTATCCTTTAATGAGGAATTGAAAGAGCAAGCCATGGCGAATCTACCCGCACAGGTGAAGCAGTATCCTTTAATGAGGAATTGAAAGTATTTAGAGTTTTGAACAAATACACTGAAATCACCCCGTATCCTTTAATGAGGAATTGAAAGCCCAAAGACCTCACTACGCCCGCACTCCAAATTTCTTCTGGTATCCTTTAATGAGGAATTGAAAGTAGGTGCTGTTTGGGGTGTTGGTTGTGGGTTGGGTTGGGTATCCTTTAATGAGGAATTGAAAGTTTCGTCAACCCCAAGGATTTTACCCTCGGGGAGAGTATCCTTTAATGAGGAATTGAAAGATAAGGAGGCTGAAAAAACTGGTTTACCCCTAGATGTTTGTATCCTTTAATGAGGAATTGAAAGATTAGAAGGATCGAACACTAGGTACCTCAGTTTACCTCCAGTATCCTTTAATGAGGAATTGAAAGTGGTTGATCAGGCAGGGTGGAAGCGTGTCTTTAGCGTCTGTATCCTTTAATGAGGAATTGAAAGACGGTGGCGAACTTGTTGGCAAAGTGAGGGTCATCGTTTGTATCCTTTAATGAGGAATTGAAAGGTGAACTGTGCAAACGTTTCGTACTCTTCTGAACCGTATCCTTTAATGAGGAATTGAAAGGTCAACACCTCGTCCATGCACGCTAGGGTTTTGCGCGTATCCTTTAATGAGGAATTGAAAGAGTTTTCAAGGGGCGTGAGCCCTTGCTCCACGTCCTTCGGTATCCTTTAATGAGGAATTGAAAGCATTCTTTTCTTCTATTTCCTCGGTGCAAAGTTTGTATCCTTTAATGAGGAATTGAAAGCTAAGTAAGTCGCTGAGTACTTCTTACCACACACTGGGTATCCTTTAATGAGGAATTGAAAGATGATTATTTTCACTTCTTCAAAAATCCCTTCTTCATCACGTATCCTTTAATGAGGAATTGAAAGCCACGCAGTTTACTTTTTCGCTCTTCATCAAAACGCAGGTATCCTTTAATGAGGAATTGAAAGCTGAAGTGGACGACAGCGGGAAACAAATCCATGTACGCCAGTATCCTTTAATGAGGAATTGAAAGAGAGATGGCTGTGTTCGACCAAGACTTCCAAGGGGCTTACGTATCCTTTAATGAGGAATTGAAAGCAGGGAGGAGTGACCATATTCGTATTACTTATTAACCTAGTATCCTTTAATGAGGAATTGAAAGATAACCGTGTCCACGGCCTCCCACAGCGTGACCCGTGTGGTATCCTTTAATGAGGAATTGAAAGCCGCTCCTCAGGGATGAGAGGATGTCAGAGCACCTCTCGTATCCTTTAATGAGGAATTGAAAGATGGCTTGTTGACTTACAAAATAAACGTTGTCATTCAGTGTATCCTTTAATGAGGAATTGAAAGTTAACAAAAACTTTTTCTAATTGTTCGTAGTATCGTTAGTATCCTTTAATGAGGAATTGAAAGTCTTTTACTTCAAAATACTTGGTAGCGCTTGGTGTGTATCCTTTAATGAGGAATTGAAAGCTCGGTCGCAGATGAAGCTCCTTTCTCACTTCGTTTGGGTATCCTTTAATGAGGAATTGAAAGCAGTTTTTTCTCAAAACCTCGCCTAAACCAGAGCGCGTATCCTTTAATGAGGAATTGAAAGCTACGTCGAAGCCTAATGCAGACTCAACTTCTTCTCGTATCCTTTAATGAGGAATTGAAAGAGGAGGTAAGCCGCAGTGTCCTCAGCATCAGCTTCCAGTATCCTTTAATGAGGAATTGAAAGTACTCATCAACGGTTCCACGAATCCCAGCGTAATCAGTATCCTTTAATGAGGAATTGAAAGTGGCTTGGTCGATATGATATCAGGCAATCCAACCAGACCGATATTAAGATTGTGTATCCTTTAATGAGGAATTGAAAGTGGCTTGGTCGATATCCACTATCGACGAGGGGGTAGTATCCTTTAATGAGGAATTGAAAGATAACAAGTCCAATAACAAATCCAGCAAGTACGGGGTATCCTTTAATGAGGAATTGAAAGTTTTCTATACGCGCAACCAATTTGTCGCCGTCGTACGCGTGTATCCTTTAATGAGGAATTGAAAGTTAAACCCACTTTTTGATTCAAGCTCTATTACTTTACGTATCCTTTAATGAGGAATTGAAAGCCAGACCTTGTCGCTCGACTTGGAAGCCCTTCCTCATCGTATCCTTTAATGAGGAATTGAAAGTTGGTTCTCATACTCACTCCTCTCCTCCCTGAACCCTTGTATCCTTTAATGAGGAATTGAAAGGACCTCTCCGAACTCAGTGTTGTAAGTGAAAATAGGGGTATCCTTTAATGAGGAATTGAAAGTTGAGTTGCTACTTGAGTAATTGAAACAGTAGTAGCTTGTATCCTTTAATGAGGAATTGAAAGGCTTCCTCCCTAGACTCGAAGTGGCTGTAAGCTACCTGTATCCTTTAATGAGGAATTGAAAGGTAACATTCGCAGGGACGGCCGTAGGGTACAACCCTGGTATCCTTTAATGAGGAATTGAAAGTTTATTCTCTCGAAATACATCAAACACACCCCCGTGTATCCTTTAATGAGGAATTGAAAGCTTCGGCTTCCATTCTTTCGACTGCTTTCGCTATCCTGGTATCCTTTAATGAGGAATTGAAAGTATTCTCAACCCCTTATAATATTTTTCTTCGTTACCTAGTATCCTTTAATGAGGAATTGAAAGATAAAATCTTCATCTGGTTGCTCACCAGTTTCTTTGGTATCCTTTAATGAGGAATTGAAAGATATCAGCGTATATTCACTTCGAGTTCGAGGATGAGGAGGTATCCTTTAATGAGGAATTGAAAGGTGTATAAACGTGGTTGGGATTTACGAACCAATTGGGTATCCTTTAATGAGGAATTGAAAGTGAGCGCTCTTTGCGAGGCTCGCAACCCTACGTCCAGGTATCCTTTAATGAGGAATTGAAAGCAAGCAGATCAAAAGAGTGGAAAGGAAGAGAGGTGCTCTGGTATCCTTTAATGAGGAATTGAAAGCCAAGAAACACTGAAGCCACTGCCCAAGTAATCACCACTCAACTTAGCATTCCAGTATCCTTTAATGAGGAATTGAAAGCCAAGAAACACTAGTTTACCTTCACGCGGTATGAGTTTGGTATCCTTTAATGAGGAATTGAAAGCAGCCACCGGGTGACCGAGAAGAAGGGAGAGAGCGCTAGTATCCTTTAATGAGGAATTGAAAGTATATTTTCCCGAAAGTTTCATTAAAAATTCTCTCAGTATCCTTTAATGAGGAATTGAAAGCCGTTTAAGACTGTGAAGTTGCCAGAAAACGACACGGTATCCTTTAATGAGGAATTGAAAGTCAGCATCAGCTTCCATTGCTGTGGTAGCCTCAGAGAGGTATCCTTTAATGAGGAATTGAAAGATTCATGCAAAACTGAGAAAACTCGCTTGGTGTGAAAACAGTATCCTTTAATGAGGAATTGAAAGGAAAATTACGTAAGTAATTTTTTCAAAACTAACACTTGGTATCCTTTAATGAGGAATTGAAAGTCAAGCTCAACCCAACCCTTGACCTGAGTGGCTCCGGTATCCTTTAATGAGGAATTGAAAGACCCTTACACGCAGTGTTACACATGTGGGCAGTGGGTATCCTTTAATGAGGAATTGAAAGTTTTACGCTTCTCTTCGCGCTCCTCGACTGACTTCACGTATCCTTTAATGAGGAATTGAAAGCGATTTTCTCTCATTGTAAAGCCCAAGCACAATGTCGTATCCTTTAATGAGGAATTGAAAGAGCGTTCAAAATTGCAGACTCCTTTATCAAACACGAGGTATCCTTTAATGAGGAATTGAAAGTCATCCTCCTCATAGGCGCGGGCGTAAAACACCAGGTCGGTATCCTTTAATGAGGAATTGAAAGTTTCCTCAGGCGACACTCTGAAGTCTGCGGCTACGTGGTATCCTTTAATGAGGAATTGAAAGAACACAGCCCTTAGAACTCACATTGGTCTGGTACAGTATCCTTTAATGAGGAATTGAAAGCTAACCTTGCCTGATTTTGTTGCGTTGAGCGACTTGGTATCCTTTAATGAGGAATTGAAAGAACAAACGTGGTTGAGCCACATCGTTTCCTGCAATTGTATCCTTTAATGAGGAATTGAAAGATACGTGTAGCTGCGGCGTTGAGTGTGATGTTGATGTCGTATCCTTTAATGAGGAATTGAAAGAATATTGTTCCGCAATTCAAACATTTTAGTGTTGAGGTATCCTTTAATGAGGAATTGAAAGTTGTAGCGCTACAACCATACGAAGCTGTCGTAGTGTATCCTTTAATGAGGAATTGAAAGACATCACCGCTGCCATTTTCGGTTGTGAAGCTTGCAGTATCCTTTAATGAGGAATTGAAAGCAGCAACAGCTAGCAGGTACACGCCGAAGCCACCCGGTATCCTTTAATGAGGAATTGAAAGTTTTTGCGTAGTCTTTCTTCACGTAATCGGCGATTTGCTGTATCCTTTAATGAGGAATTGAAAGATAAACTCTAACTCGCGGAGCATGTTCGTAATGTCTTGGTATCCTTTAATGAGGAATTGAAAGGGTAACGTTAAAGCAATGGGCAAGGTTGCCTGTATAGTATCCTTTAATGAGGAATTGAAAGGATACGTAAGCCCCTGCTTGGTGCGGCACTCATACCACCCTACGCACAGTATCCTTTAATGAGGAATTGAAAGGATACGTAAGCCTTAGCAACGTCGTACAACGACCATGTATCCTTTAATGAGGAATTGAAAGTTAGATGATTGAGAACTATTATCACCTTCTGACGTGTATCCTTTAATGAGGAATTGAAAGTTACCTGTGATTTCTCTGACGTATCTGTACGTTATGCCTGTATCCTTTAATGAGGAATTGAAAGCTCATTTTGTTCACCTCTTGTTTTGTTGTTAAGAAGCTTGGTATCCTTTAATGAGGAATTGAAAGTATCCACCAGCACAGAAGAAAGGCGAACCTGCGGGTATCCTTTAATGAGGAATTGAAAGGTGGTATAAGAGCTGTAAGGTATTGACGTCTCCTTAGGCTCGTATCCTTTAATGAGGAATTGAAAGGTATTTGCCTTCAATGTTCCCAATAAAATATTTCGTTGTATCCTTTAATGAGGAATTGAAAGTTAAGGGTCACCGGACGTTGCCAAACACCCTTATGTGCAGTATCCTTTAATGAGGAATTGAAAGCGTTTGTTTGTATTTCGCTCATTTTACTCACCTCCTTGTGGTATCCTTTAATGAGGAATTGAAAGCTAAGGCTGGTTTCAATCTTGGTGGTCATATTTCGCCACGTATCCTTTAATGAGGAATTGAAAGCTACTTTATGCTCTCAGGGTTACAGGTTGGTCTGGTAAGTATCCTTTAATGAGGAATTGAAAGATAACCAGCTCAACATCGTCGTTGAATATCCTTTTGTATCCTTTAATGAGGAATTGAAAGAACAACACAAAGCCGTAAACACGCGTTTCGCCGTCATCAGTATCCTTTAATGAGGAATTGAAAGTTTTGACCATGCCCTAACGGGCATGGTCGTCTGTTGTTAGGTATCCTTTAATGAGGAATTGAAAGGATACGTAAGCCTTAGCAACGTCGTACAACGACCATATGGTATCCTTTAATGAGGAATTGAAAGCAAACATATAGTAGTACGGCTTGTACTCATTTTTCGGTATCCTTTAATGAGGAATTGAAAGTATTAGCTGTCGTAGTGCTTGTTGGTGCATACTCGAGTATCCTTTAATGAGGAATTGAAAGCGAAAATATCCCGAAAGCTCGTCTTCCAACCATTCCTCGTATCCTTTAATGAGGAATTGAAAGTGTAGCAACGCTTAACGGCAATGTTAAGTACCAGTATGGTATCCTTTAATGAGGAATTGAAAGACGGCAGTTGGGACAGTGTTCGGACACGTATTTTGGTATCCTTTAATGAGGAATTGAAAGAGTGAAAGCCAGCAATCACAAAGCCAACAATCAGGTATCCTTTAATGAGGAATTGAAAGACGTTATTAGTGCTCGACGCTAGCTCAATCGTGTACTGGTATCCTTTAATGAGGAATTGAAAGTAACAAAGTTGTGACGAAATACACCCGCAGACGCAACAAGTATCCTTTAATGAGGAATTGAAAGGGCGTTCTCGCCCAAAGCGTGCCCCAAATCCGCCCCGGTATCCTTTAATGAGGAATTGAAAGTGACGTTGTATAAGCGCTCTAGCTGTCTCCAACACGTGTATCCTTTAATGAGGAATTGAAAGGCAACGTCTTGGGCGATGGTTGCACAGTCCCTAACCCACTGGTATCCTTTAATGAGGAATTGAAAGCGTTTATGTCCCTGAACTAAACAAGGTGTATCGCCTTGGTATCCTTTAATGAGGAATTGAAAGTATTGACCACAGTTGGCCTCGGCAATAAACCTTGAGTATCCTTTAATGAGGAATTGAAAGACTTCAAGGATGCCAGCTTTTCTTTTAAGAGGTCCAGGTATCCTTTAATGAGGAATTGAAAGTTTTTACTCACCTCTTTGCAAAACGGTAACGACGTACCAGTATCCTTTAATGAGGAATTGAAAGTGCTGTCTTAGTGAACACCACAGGTATGTCCATCAGTATCCTTTAATGAGGAATTGAAAGATAACACACGTTCCCGCTTCATCGTGGTACGCGTGGGGTATCCTTTAATGAGGAATTGAAAGACCGGTTGCGCTTCCCAAACCCGCAAGGGTTTCTGGCGTATCCTTTAATGAGGAATTGAAAGAAAGTTATGATGCAGAACTTAGCAACGTCTGTTTGCACGTATCCTTTAATGAGGAATTGAAAGATTTGTTACTTCTGTGCCTATCACATCCCACGTCACAAGTATCCTTTAATGAGGAATTGAAAGTCTTGTTCAAATTCCTCGACAGCATCCCATACCAAATTGTATCCTTTAATGAGGAATTGAAAGCCAAAATCTGAATCAGAACAGAGTCGAGCGCTTGATGTATCCTTTAATGAGGAATTGAAAGTTACCCGACAGTCCTAACGAAAGTATCGAAGAGCAAGTATCCTTTAATGAGGAATTGAAAGTTAGGAACACACTAGGCTTACCCATGTTAATACCTTCCCGTATCCTTTAATGAGGAATTGAAAGAAACCCTTTTCCGTTAGTGCAAGTTGAACACAAAGGTGTGGTATCCTTTAATGAGGAATTGAAAGGTGCTACGGTATATGGAGCCGTTATAGTTTGTTGGGTATCCTTTAATGAGGAATTGAAAGATATTGTTGGTGCTGTGTGCCAGCTCAACCGCGTACTCGTATCCTTTAATGAGGAATTGAAAGGCGTTAGAATACGATGACTTAACCGCAGGGATGTTTATCGGTATCCTTTAATGAGGAATTGAAAGTTTCGCTCTCATTACCCAAAAAGCGTTGTATGAAGAGCTGTATCCTTTAATGAGGAATTGAAAGATCAACGTTCCTGAAAACTCCACTTGATCACCAGTACCTGTATCCTTTAATGAGGAATTGAAAGATTACTACGAACCCAAGAAGCTAATGCTCAGGCGTTAGTATCCTTTAATGAGGAATTGAAAGAGTTGTGGGTGCCAGCACATGGCACCACACGAGTGTGGTATCCTTTAATGAGGAATTGAAAGCCCTGCTTGGTCAGTTGGGTCTCGACATAGCCGTTGTATCCTTTAATGAGGAATTGAAAGTCGAGACGCTTTAGTAACTGGAACACAACCAGTATGTCTCGTATCCTTTAATGAGGAATTGAAAGAGAAGTTTGACGCCCGCTTCCACTGTTTCCTGTATTGGTATCCTTTAATGAGGAATTGAAAGCTAAGTAGCCTCTCACCTCAACTATTTTCACCCATGTTGGTATCCTTTAATGAGGAATTGAAAGGGCTCTTCAAGCAACTGAATGAACGGATTACCCTCGGGTATCCTTTAATGAGGAATTGAAAGGCACCGCTGTCGCTAATTTTAGGGGTTTCGGGTTGCGTATCCTTTAATGAGGAATTGAAAGCTATAATACCCTATGCCTGCGCCTAAAACAGCAAACAAGTATCCTTTAATGAGGAATTGAAAGACACAAAGGACTTGTATAAGGGCGTTGACAAAATCATGTATCCTTTAATGAGGAATTGAAAGCACTTAGGGAATGCGAGTGGTAGGGGCGTGCTTTCGTATCCTTTAATGAGGAATTGAAAGGGCATTTTGAACACTTGCAAGTGTCCTTGTGTTGCACGTATCCTTTAATGAGGAATTGAAAGTAGCGTACAAGAATTTGTGTATCGCCGACGTTCGCTTGTATCCTTTAATGAGGAATTGAAAGCCATCAAAAAAGGTGAGCACCTCAATAGGATTAAGTATCCTTTAATGAGGAATTGAAAGTTGTGTTGAGGTGCGACCCTATCCCGTTCTCATTCGATCGGTATCCTTTAATGAGGAATTGAAAGCCTAAGAGTCGAAGCTCCTGGATGGTGGCAGGCTTACGGTATCCTTTAATGAGGAATTGAAAGACAATACTTTTGGGCGTACTGTTAATGTTGTTTTCAGTCGTATCCTTTAATGAGGAATTGAAAGCCCTCAATCGTTCTCCATAACCCGTGGTACACTTTGGTATCCTTTAATGAGGAATTGAAAGGCAAAAGACAGGTTCACCAACAAGTGGGAATACATATTCTGTATCCTTTAATGAGGAATTGAAAGGGTCCACGTACGGCATCTTCCTTTCTAATCCAACGTACCTGTATCCTTTAATGAGGAATTGAAAGACCCTTATGCGAAGGCGATCGTCAAGCGCTTTTTAAAGTATCCTTTAATGAGGAATTGAAAGCCACCGTTGCCGCTATTTGTTTCAATTTTTGTGGTTGTGTATCCTTTAATGAGGAATTGAAAGAAGCCAAAGTGTCCCGCGACTTGACCCCGTTTTTTGTATCCTTTAATGAGGAATTGAAAGATATAGTGTGGCAATATGCGCGTTAGTAGCATCCTCATGTATCCTTTAATGAGGAATTGAAAGATCATGAGCTGTCGTGTGAGAAAGTCGTGGCTAGCTAGTATCCTTTAATGAGGAATTGAAAGCGCAGTAACAGCCGCACCACCACCAAAAAGTACAAGGGTATCCTTTAATGAGGAATTGAAAGTGATCATCATTTCCATCATCGACGTGATTATTGGCGGTATCCTTTAATGAGGAATTGAAAGTGATTTCTATTTCAATATCCTCTTTTTTCTCTTCATCCTTGTATCCTTTAATGAGGAATTGAAAGTTTTTCTTATCATTTAAGAAATCCCTGTGCTTGAGCAGAGGTATCCTTTAATGAGGAATTGAAAGTAGTGCTTCTGCTTTCGCTGAGCATCTCGGCAGCGTATCCTTTAATGAGGAATTGAAAGAACAAACCCAATGTTCAACCCGCTTCTGTCACAGGTGTATCCTTTAATGAGGAATTGAAAGCCGATGGTTGGCTAGGAGACTGGCCTACCTCGGTCTAGTATCCTTTAATGAGGAATTGAAAGATTGTAACACACCGTCCAAGGTTACAATGTCCCTTCCAGTATCCTTTAATGAGGAATTGAAAGTCTGTGGGGGGCTTGGATTCCAAAGAGGAACGGTGGTATCCTTTAATGAGGAATTGAAAGGCTGCCGCTTCCAAAACCCGTAAGGTTTTGGGTGGTCATGGTATCCTTTAATGAGGAATTGAAAGACGGAAGAAAAGGGCGCAAGTGCGCCCATAAATGAGTATCCTTTAATGAGGAATTGAAAGAGTGGGTTATACCGTATAAAAATTGTTAGAATAGCGAGGTATCCTTTAATGAGGAATTGAAAGGAAACGCGAAGGGGTCGCCAATGGTTATTTTGAATATGTATCCTTTAATGAGGAATTGAAAGTAAAAATGCACTTTCCCCAACGCTTTTGCATTTATTTGGTATCCTTTAATGAGGAATTGAAAGAGAAATTTTTGGGATATTTTGGACGTCAAACTCAAACAGTATCCTTTAATGAGGAATTGAAAGCACAACCGACCTTTCGCAACTTACGGACTGCAAAGTAGTATCCTTTAATGAGAAATTGAAAGGTGGTAACCGTGCTTGGACCAGTCACAGAGAACACAACCGGTATCCTTTAATGAGGAATTGAAAGATATTGTAAATGGCTTCGAGGTCGGACGGTCCAACGCCAAGTATCCTTTAATGAGGAATTGAAAGTCTCAAAAAAAGTATCCTTTAATGAGGAATTGAAAGTGTCCTCGATGCGACTAAACGTCTCTAACAAGGCTTGTATCCTTTAATGAGGAATTGAAAGTTACTCGTAAGGAACACCACGAGGTTCCGTGGGTTCCCCAGTATCCTTTAATGAGGAATTGAAAGTACCAGTAACGTGAAAACTGTGCAAAACCTGCAAAAGTATCCTTTAATGAGGAATTGAAAGAGAAGCGCGCTCGGGTTTTGAGGAGATACGGCCGGTATCCTTTAATGAGGAATTGAAAGCATACGCTTCTCTGACAGGATTTGCAGTTATTGTTTGTGTATCCTTTAATGAGGAATTGAAAGTGCATCACTACCTGCGGAAGTTAAAGCAGTTTTAGCTGGGTATCCTTTAATGAGGAATTGAAAGAGTTGTCAAGTGGGCAAAGCTTGCACCAAGCGATGTATCCTTTAATGAGGAATTGAAAGCTTCTGCGCACAGGAGCCACCAAAAATTATATCATCCGTATCCTTTAATGAGGAATTGAAAGCTTCAGCTCTTTGAAGTCTAAGAGCAAGCCTTCCGCGTATCCTTTAATGAGGAATTGAAAGTAAACCAATTTGAACACTTGCAAATGCCCTTGCGTTACGGTATCCTTTAATGAGGAATTGAAAGTTACCATAACGCCGTGCTTTGTGCGGAATAATACATGTATCCTTTAATGAGGAATTGAAAGGTAAATAACCAACCGAATCGCCATAGCTAACGTCCAGTATCCTTTAATGAGGAATTGAAAGTTACTTTTTGCTTGTGCTTTTTATGCTTTTCGGGTTGGTATCCTTTAATGAGGAATTGAAAGGTATTGCCGTACCCCCAAAACCCTTTGTCTATCCACAGTATCCTTTAATAAGGAATTGAAAGTGTGCTAATGAACCAACCGAATCGCCATAAGAAATGTCTGTATCCTTTAATGAGGAATTGAAAGAATGACTCTAAATATCCTGCTTCGGTTTATAGTGGTGGTATCCTTTAATGAGGAATTGAAAGCCATTTGGTGAGTTACCACCCCCGCCACGTGGAGGCGGGTATCCTTTAATGAGGAATTGAAAGACGCCCGGCATTTACAGTTTCACCTTTTTCGGCATTAAGTATCCTTTAATGAGGAATTGAAAGCAAACTTTGGACCTCACGGCGAATACGTGCTAAACGGTATCCTTTAATGAGGAATTGAAAGATCCTGAAGTCTCAAACTTTGCCCACGTCTTTTTGATCCAGTATCCTTTAATGAGGAATTGAAAGCTAAGCATTCCATATTCTAATGCCTCCACATTTTCAGGTTTGTATCCTTTAATGAGGAATTGAAAGTGGAAGTGATAAAAAATGTCCGAATCTGACCGTTTAAGCGGTATCCTTTAATGAGGAATTGAAAGACTCAAAGAGAAAGAGCGCAATCCCAACGCCCAATTGGTATCCTTTAATGAGGAATTGAAAGTAAAGTGCTAACTCCTCCTTCCTCTTCGGGTATTATCTAGTATCCTTTAATGAGGAATTGAAAGACATACTGGGGAGGTACATGTCGGGTAAAACACTACGTATCCTTTAATGAGGAATTGAAAGATTAACTCTCTAAATCAACCTCTAACTCATAACAACTTAGGTATCCTTTAATGAGGAATTGAAAGGTATAATTACTCATTGGGCTCGTTTCACCTCTTTAGTATCCTTTAATGAGGAATTGAAAGGTTAACACTACCACCTTCATCTTTATATTGAAAAAATGGGCGTCCTAAAATGGGGAATTGATAACGATAGCTTTTGGTTTTCTATAATTGTATGTATACTT
>Ga0208314_100116_pt1 | contig 35424 bp, 35 predicted proteins | sample OSPB_Mat_host_9__FD_187144 | JGI IMG/M metagenome (GOLD analysis project Ga0208314, IMG submission 187144) | Extremophilic microbial mat communities from Yellowstone National Park, USA - OSPB_Mat_host_9_15 (SPAdes) (version 3) | ecosystem: Environmental > Aquatic > Thermal springs > Hot (42-90C)...
GGATGGAGTGGGTTCATCCTGACAGGGAACGAGGCCGATGAGGGCTCCAATGAACTCTTGAGGAGTCCTAGGCTGGTGAATCCCAAGAGCTATGTTAGTCTATCAAAGACTACATAGCTCAGAACCCCTTTCAAGAAGAGCATCCATCTGGTTCAAAACTACCCTTTATTAAAACGCAGTATTATAGGTGATTATATGAGCTTTTCAATGATGAAGGGAATAACTTCTCCTAAGGATTTCACATTAAGAAAATTAAGAAAGTCCTTATATTACTCCTTCACAGTAATTCAGAGGGTTTAAGGATCTAATTAAGGCCCAATGCATAAGCGATGTAATTTAGTGCTTATTACCTCCTTCAATAAAACCTTTTTACTACAGTTGGATTTAATTTTGTGTACCGCAAATATTTAACCTTCGGCTTTACGATTATGCTCTTCAATTCCCTATATCAATATTCATGGAATGCATTGGAGCCATTGCTTAGGAGCACTTTCAAGGCAGGGGTATTGGAAGTTCAAGTTGGATATGCCATTTTCAACATATTCTCATCCATTTTCCAGGTAATTGGAGGTTATATAGCAGACGTAAAGGGGCCAAAAATTATTGGAATATTCTCATCCATTTCCTCGTCCTTGGGCTTCCTGGGAACTTACCTTTCACCTAATCTATTTACATTCTACGTTTTCTGGGCAGTAGGTAGTTCAGGGGAGGGAATTTTATATGGTATAGCGACTAACCTCGCAGTGAAGTGGTATTCTAATAGGAGGGGGATAGCAATAGGAATTGTTTCTCTTGGGTTTGGATTGGGTGCCACAATAGCAAATCCCTTAATAGCTAAATTCAGTAATGCAAGGGAACCTTCCCTTATTATAGGCTTACTAGAGTTAGCTATACTCCCATCTATCCTCTATTTTACTGACTATCCCACTTCTGTAACAGGAAGGAAGTTCATAGAAATTGCACTAACTAAGGAATGGTGGTTAATATTCGCCTCTTACTCTCTTGTCCTCACCCCACTTTTAACTTATTCCTCCTCTTTAACAGAAATAGGAAGCTCTTTGCCTATGAGCCAATTGCAGTTAATAATATCTCTGTTTCCATTGATGAGCGGGCTAGGTAGGCCTTTTCTAGGAGTGATTTCCGACAGGCTAGGGACAATGAAGACCTTGCTTATGATTAACTCGCTTTTATCACTGAGCCAAATCATAGTATTGATAAACGTATTCCTTAGCTCTACTTTGATAGGGATATTAGGTGGAGCAATGATAACCCTTTACTTTTCTCTTATTGGAGAACTTTATGGTTCTAAGTACTCAACATCTAACATAGGCATTTTATATGCAGGCAAAGCGATTTCAGGTTTTTTAGGTAGCATAGCCTTCAATTACATATATTTAGCTGGAGGAATATTCTATGTATTATATCTAGTATTACTCTCAGTTATTGGGACGGCTTTATTAATCATATGTAAAATGATCAACGGTTAGCCAGATGGTTAACTGTTAATAAGAACCACAGTTATTGCTTCACAAAACCAATTTAATTAAAAAGGACATTGACTTATTCTCCTCCCTAGACAGTAAACCAAATGCATACGTTAAGTAAAGGGCATTGAAGTACTTGAAGTTTTTGGTTCTACTAGTTGGGGCTTTGGATAGATTAATAAGCCCCTTCCAATCATTTAAGGCTTTTTGTACTTAATCCTATTTAAAGCAATGAAAGGGCGTAGATAAAAATTTTTCTTAGTAGAAAACAAGGTAACTATTCTAAGCTTTTAAACACAACGCTTAAAAGCCTGAAATTCTGAGGTTGAACGAAAAGAGTTGGAAAAGGGAAAGGACATAACTGTGAATACATCATTAATAAGGAAAGTTACTTTAGCCTCTATGCTGGGAACTATTTTCGATTATTATGATTTCTTCATTACAGGCACTGCTGCAGCTTCAGTATGGCCAGCCGTTTTCTTTCCGACTTCCACATTTGCCACTGCAGTCCTCTTATCTTTCAGCGTATATGGGATAGGCTTCTTCTCTAGGCCTATAGGATCTTACCTGTTTGGTCACTTTGGGGATAAAAGGGGGAGGAAGGAGATACTAGTTCTAACTTTGATTTTAGCTGGTTTAAGCACTCTAGGGATGGGGTTAACCCCCTCTTATTACACATTGGGGCTAATTGCCCCAATTATTCTCACAATCTTTAGGTTCATTCAGGGAATAGGTTTAGGTGGAGAATGGGGAGGTGCAACTACTTGGATAACTGAAGTAGCAGCCAAAGGGAGGAGAGGTTTCTGGGCAGGCTTCGTTCCTCTCTCAGTTTTCATAGGGCTATTATTAGCAGATATCACCCTCCTAGGCCTCCAATCATTCTTTCCTAGGGACTTTTATTTATCAATTGGATGGAGAATAGCCTTCATAATAGGTACTATCATAGTTCTAATTGGGGCAATAATTAGGTTTAGGTTATCCGAGAGCCCATTATTCGTCAGGATAGTAGAGAGTAAAATGATAGAAAGGGCACCTGCAAACAAAGTCTTAAAGGAGTATTGGAGGAAAATCCTCCTATTAGCTGGATCAGTTATGTATATAACTGCTATAGGTTACTTGACTCAGACATTCTCAATAAGTTATTTAAGTGCCCTCAAGGTCCCTCCACCATATACTATAATATCTGTAATATTTTCCACAATAGGAGGGATAATAACTGTTTTTCTGGGCATGTATGTTTCTGATATCATAGGTAGGAAGAAAACTATAATGATTGGGCAATTACTGGTTATAATATTGGGAATACCTATATTTCTTATGATAGACACTGGGGACTTCCTACTTTCGAGAATAGCAATAATTTTAGGAACAACTATAGAGGGATTCGGGTTCGCCGCGTTTGGAGCTTTTATGGCAGAGCAATTTCCAACTAAGTATAGATATTCTGGTTCAGGACTAAGTTATCAAATAGCCACACCTTTAGCGGGAGGACTAGCTCCTATAATAGCCTCGCAGTTATTTAATATATTCGGTACACATGCAGGGATTTACATAGGCTTTGAGGTCTTCGCTTACTCGCTAATAGGGTTTATATGCATGTTGTTCACAAAGGAGACAAAGGGGGAGGAATTAAAGTGATGGTTTTTATATAATTTTGGACGCATTCTCGTAGAGTATTTTACTAATTACTTCCTTATTTAACCCAGTCTCTAAAAGCATTTCAACATTCTTCTTAATGTTTTCTACTCCCAGAGTATACCAATCAGAACCAAACATCACCTTGTCTGCAACGTCTTCTATCCTTGGGAAGTAGTTCAACAAGTTCTTAGGTGGAATCCCTGAAATATCCAGGTAAACGTTCTTGTGTCTCCTCAACAGGAAAAAGGTAGTGTTTGCCCAGGCAGTTATTGGTCTCCCTCCGTGAGCAATGACTACTTTCAATCTAGGGAAGTCATTAGCTATATCATCTATATATAGTGGATCTCCATATTTTATCCTAGCCCTAGGGAAAATGCTGGTTCCAGTATGTATTGTCACAGGGAACTTGTTCTCCTCTGCATATTCATATATCCTCTGGAGAATCTTAACTCCCCCTTCCTCAGGTCTATATGAATTTGGCTTAAATAGAGAATGAACTGGGTGGATCTTTATCCACTTGCAGTTATATTTAGATCTAAACTCCTCCAATCTCTCTATTGCCCTCACGTCATTGGGATCGACCGACATCATCGGTCTTAACTTGTCAGGATATTCCAAGCTGTACTTACCTACAAAATCGACAAACTCATACCCAAACCCCATCACCTCTTTTGCCACATAGGAAATCAGGTTTATCCACTCCACGTTCCACTCATCAAGTAACTCCACTAGTTTAGAGGGATTGTTGACTAAGGAATTATACAAATTCTCATTGTAGAACTTATCTGATGTCCAAACCCTTCTTACGTCTTCTTTAACTAAGTTTAGTGGTGTTATGTGTACGTGAACGTCTATTACCTTTACGTTTTTCTCCATGGTTTTCCCCAAACCTCTTACCAATTGATATATTTAAGTTTTAGAAAAAGTGAGGCTTTGAGGCACAATACCTGTAAGTTTTAACCATTAGATCCTCAAAATCCAATGGTTATCGAGCTAAAGGAGTAGAGAAATAGGTTATAACATTCGGTGGGCTAAAGAAATAGAGTTCTAACACTATGGAAACCCTATGAAGATCAATATTTCTTTCAAGTCCCCTTCAATTTATCCGTTTTTAAGTTTTCTGTTCCAACGCAGGAAGAAAGTCGATTGCCTCTAATATCTTAATGATGGTATTATTGCTAATCCTTGCTACGCAATAAGAAAATAATGATTAAAGCAAAGCCTTCTTTTAGTCAAAAACTCCAGGTTTAAGGGCTTTTATAAGGACATGAAAACTTTTAAAAAAGGGATCTCCCAAGACCTCTTCTTAAGTTCATTAAAGTAACACACTAACTATTCTTTCCATCTTAACATCCATAATTAAGTCCTAGGAACTATTGCCAAAGGTCTTAGAGGTGAGCCAGTTGCACCTTTGAATTTAAGTGGTAAACCTATGAAAAGGAACTTATAAACCTTCTTGGCTGAGATCTCCTCTAGGTTAACGTTTTCTATTATGTGAATTCCCTTCTTTGCTATCAAATACAAGTGCCCAGGAAGCTTTGACTTGGTCTCTGAATCAGTGACCTTTGGTACGTCCCAGGAGAGGTTGTCTATTCCCACTGCAAATATTTCTTTATCAGATAACCAAATACTAACTTCCTTGGAAACACCTGCGGCCTTCTCGTATTTACTCGGCTCATTCCACATCTTACCATATCCCGTCCTCACTAATACTACATCCTTAGGCTTTATCTCTATGTTTTCCCTTTCAAGTGTACCCTTGAACATTTCCAATGTTATTTCCGATTCCTCAGGTAATGGATCTCCATAATAACGGGCTACATCAACTAATATTCCCCTAGTTATTATTGGCTTTATTGTTTCTGCCCCTAGCTGTGTAAAGCCCCATGGAGTTTCTACCTCTGGAGTAATCTTTATTTTATCTATTAACTTTAAATCAGATGCTTGATGGCATAAAGCATCTATATGGGTTCCACTCTGATCACTCATTATAATTAGCCCAGAAGAGCTTGTCCTCGGCCCTTCGATTTCAGGTTTATAATAGTTTTCGTGATGTCTATACAAGTAATATAAGTACCCAGGTTGTACAGGCTGAAATGCTGGCATTCCTATATACCTTACATGCTCTAAATCGTATATTTCTGAGTTATTTAATAAGTTAATTAACTCCTCCAATTCCATAAGCTCCTTTATTGGTGTGCGATAATAAATCTTACTTTTATTCAATGAATTTTAACTCTGGATACACAATCAATGACATGAGGAGTCCTACTAAAGAGGAATTTTATGAGATAGCTAGGAAGTATGGGATTTCCTTAAGTCAAGAGGATCTAGAGGATTACTTGGAGTTTTCTAAGCCCATAATTGAGTCGTATAAATTAATTAATGAGGAGGTTGAGAGAGTAAATATAAAATATGAGAGGAATTTGGGTTACAGACCAAGCAATGAGGAGAATAGGTTTAATGCATGGGCTTGGAAGTGCTCGATAAGGGTAAAGGAAGGGGGAATATTGAGTGGAAAAAGGTTTGCCATAAAGGATAACATCTCAGTTGCTGGAATCCCTATGCATAGTGGAACTTCGATGCTAGAAGGTTATGTTCCTATAATCGACGCTACTGTTGCCGAGAGAATCCTCGAAAACGGAGGGGAAATAGTTGGGAAGTCCTCTTGCGAGGCATTGTCTGCTTCTGGCGGTTCTCACACCTCTTATCCTTTACCCGTTAGAAACCCATATAATGAATCCTATATGGCAGGTGGTTCTTCAAGCGGTTCAGCAGTCCTAGTAGCTAGTGGTGAGGTCGATGTAGCTCTAGGAACTGATCAGGCTGGTTCAGTGAGAATTCCGAGCTCATGGTGCGGTGTTTTCGGGTTAAAACCGACTTGGGGTTTAATCCCTTATACAGGCATAATGACCCTTGAACCCACTCTAGACCATGTTGGGATAATGGCAAGAAACGTAAGGGATATTGCAATTACGTTAGAGGCTATTTCAGGCAGAGATGGAAAAGATCCTAGGCAATATATAGCAAATGTACCTGAAAGGCTTCCCAAGTACTCTGAAGTCAAGGAGAGAACAGAGGGGTTTAAAATAGCTATAGTGAAGGAGGGTTTCTCTTGGAAAGAATCAGAGGAGGAAGTAAACGATATAGTATTGAAAACCGCTGGGAAGTTAAGGGAATTGGGAATAAAGGTTAGGGAAATCTCAATACCTATGCATTACTTAGGGATACATATACTAAATATTATTAGGATAGAGGGGGTCTGGGCAACACTAATAAGAGAGGAGGGATTAATAAGGTGGCTAGGGAACTACGACATCCATTTCTTAGAGAATTGGAGCAAAGCATTGAGGTCTAGGATTAGTGACCTTCCCCCCACTGTGCTCATAAGGGTATTGCTCGGGGAATTCATTTTCAAGAACTACGGACCAAAGCTTTATGCTAAAGCCCAAAACCTTAGGAAGGTACTTAAGGAAAGCTATGATAGAGTTCTCGAGGAGTTTGACTTCCTTTTAATGCCTACAACTCCTACCAGGCCTCAGCCCTTACCAAAGGAATTAAACATTAGTAGTGCTCTGGCTTCAGCAAAGGGGGCAAGCCTTAACACATGCCCCTTTAACTTAACTGGACATCCGGCAATAAATGTCCCAGTAGGTTTTTCTAAGGGACTGCCGGTAGGAATGATGCTAGTGAGTGAGCATTTTAATGAGGAGAAATTGATAAGTATTTCGTATGTAATTGAAAAGTATATTAAAACTAATACATAAAATATTTAATAATTTTTAAAAGGTATATTTATTTTACTATGATCACCTATCTCTTAAATTTTAGCACTTAGTTGTAACCTTAATTGGAAAAAAGATGGAGAAGGGATGCAGGGAAAATGCATTTAAACGCATTTTATGTTATTAATGCAGATGAAAGGTAAAGTATACATTGTTGGAACTGGTCCAGGAGATCCAGAGCTACTAACTTTGAAAGCCAAGACTGTTATCGAGAAAGCTGACGTAATCCTATATGACAGATTAGTATCTAATGGCGTTATTTCCCTTTGCAGAAAAGAGGCTGAGAAGATATATGTTGGAAAGGAACTTGGGGAAGCCTCAATGCAGGAGGAAATACATAACACCTTAGTTAAAAAAGCAGAGGAGGGGAAAACAATAGCAAGGTTAAAGGGAGGAGATCCTTATGTATTTGGAAGGGGGGAAGAGGAGTGCATCCATCTCGTAAAGCATAACATCGAGTGCGAGGTAATTCCTGGAGTGACAAGTGCAATAGCAGTTCCTGCTTACGCGGGAATCCCAGTAACCAGTAGGTTATCGTCGCACGGCTTCACAGTAATAACTGGGACAATTGTGAATGACTACCCAATTACCTGTGATTACATTCCCAGGAGAGGGACATTAGTGGTATTAATGGCAATACATAATATAAAAAACGTTAAGGAAGTGTTACTCAAAGTAAGGGATCCTGAGGAGAGCGTAGCAATTATAGAAAATGGAACCCTGGCAGAGCAGCGAGTTATTCTAGGTAAATTGAAGGAGGTGGATATATTGGTGGAAAGGCATTGCATTAAATCGCCTGCATTAATCGTAATAGGAGAGGTAGTAAAGTTCAGAGACGTATTATGGAAATATAAATAAACGGCGTTCTAAGAGGTTTTTCCCTGTAATTTAAGCATTTCAGACTAACCTTCATTGCTTCATAATACTCTGGATTAATTGATGAGTGCTAATACTTAAATACTCCACCTCTAAAACACCATATGGATGATCTGTCCAAATACGGGATTATTCTAATTGGTCATGGGTCTAGGAAGGAAACATACAACCAGGATTTAGAGGTTATATCAAAGTATATATCAAGGAAATTGAATGCAAAGGTTGAGCTTGCTTATAATGAGTATAGCTCTCCTAATTGGAGGGATGTGATAAAGGAGTTCATAAATGAAGGGTATTCAAACATAATAATTGGTTTAGCGTTTCTTGGAAGAGGGAATCACGTTTATAACGATATCATGGGCGAAATGGGGGTAAAGAAGATAGGAGAATGGGAGAAAACCTTTTTTAATGGAAAGGAGGCTAGCCTATACTTAACGGAGCCTGTTGGACCCTCTGTATTAATAGGATTGGCCTTGTACTTGAGAATATTAAGAGCTCTCAACGTAAAGGATAGAATGTATATAGATAATCCTAATGAAATAGAGGAAAACAGCATATCAATTATTTCTAAATACTTAGGAGACGTAGAAGATGAAAAGGTAAGGAGGATAATAGCAAAGGTTATATTTGCTTCAGGAAACCCCGAGTTAAGGCATTACGTTTACGTTAGTGAGGACGCCGTTGAGGCTGGAAAAGAGGCACTAAATGCAGAGAGCGAAATATTGACTGACGTCAAAATGGTTGCAAGCGGGATCAGGTGGAGCAAAGTCAGCTGCTACATAGATAATGAAGATGTGAGGAGAATGGCTAAGTCAACTAACAAGACAAGGGCTGCAATGGGTATAAGATATGGGGCAGGAGAAGGGGGGAAGATCATAGTTATAGGAAATTCACCTACTGCCCTAATAGAAGCTATAAGGCTAATTAAGGAAGGGAAAGATTTTCCTCTAATCATCTCAACACCTCCTGGTTTTACTAATGCAACGGAAGCTAAAGAGGAGCTAATAAAGCTTGGAATTCCCTCTATCGTACTAAGGGGAACTTATGGGGGCAGTGGGATTGCAACGGCAGTGACTAACGAATTAATATCAATTTCAGGTGAATAAAGATGGGGAAATTATATATAGTGGGAATAGGACCAGGCTCAAAGGAACAGAGAACTATATTAGCTCAAAGGGTTCTAGGGGAAAGCGATGTTATAATTGGTTACAATACTTACCTCAGGCTAATAAATGACGTACTTGATGGGAAGGAAGTGATAGGGGCTAAAATGAGGGAGGAATTATTTAGAGCTAAGACAGCTATTGACAAGGCTACGGAAAACAAGACTGTGTCTTTAGTTTCAAGTGGAGATCCCCAAATCTACGGGATGGCTGGCCTGGTCTTCGATTTAATTGCTAGGAGGAGAATTGACTTGGAAGTCGAAGTAATTCCTGGAGTTACAGCAGCCTTGGCCTCAGCATCAAGGCTTGGGAGCCCCCTCTCTATGGATTTCGCTGTAATAAGTTTAAGTGACCTACTAGTCCCACATGAAGAGATATTGAACAGGGTTAAGAAAGCAGTTGAAGGAGATTTCGTGATAGTATTTTATAATCCCATAAATGAATCCCTTCTAAATAAAGCGATGGATATAATAGCTGGGAAAAGAAAACCTGAGACTCCTGTGGGCATAGTTAAAGCTGCCTATAGAGAAAATGAGAAGGTTATAATAACTGATTTATCTTCATGGGTGGAATATGAAGGGGAAATAGATATGGTAACTACAATAATAGTTGGGAACTCAATTACCTATAGGTATAAGAACTACATAATAACACCTAGAGGTTATGAAAGGAAGTATGAACTATGATAATTGAGACACTTAAGAGGTTTGGGATTACGACCGGGGCTGCTGCTTCAGCAGCAAGTAAAGCTGCTTCTTTGGCCTTACTCGGAAACAAGGTGAGTTCAGTAACTATACCCACTCCATTGGGAATCAGGATTGAGATACCTGTTGAGGAGGTAAACATCATGGGAGGTGAAGCGTGCGCTAAAGTTAGGAAGTTCTCAGGAGATAACCCAGATATCTTGAATGGAGTAGAAATTATATCTTGCGTGAAGCTCACTAATGAAACTGATATAGAGGTTCAAGGGGGAGAGGGGATTGGGGTAATAACTAGGCCTGGGTTGAAAGTTGGGGTTGGGAAGAAGGCAATAAATCCAATACCTTTGAAAATGATAAAAGATGCTTTAAGGGAAGTAATAAAGGAGGGAGGGGCTAAGGTAAGGATAGAGGTTCCTAAGGGTGTGGAATTATCAAAAATGACAATGAATAAGGATATTGGAATAGTTGACGGTATTTCCATATTGGGAACAACCGGAATTGAGACTCCAGTGAGCGACGAAGATTACTTAGATCACATTAACTGCGAGCTCAAAGTGATTAGAGCTAACTCTGATAAAGTTGTAATCTCTCCTGGAAACACCGGTTCATTATATTCAAGCAGGATTTATCCCAATATAGTTGTGAAGGTGGGGGATAGGGTAGGGGATAGCATATCTTTAGCCCTTAAAATGGGTTTCAGGAACGTGATATGCGCGGGTCTTCCAGGAAAGCTAGTAAAGTTGTCTGTTGGAATATTTAACACTCACAATAAATACGGTGATGCAAGGATTGAAGCAATAACACATGCTTGCGTAGTAAAAGGGGTTCCGATGGATATTGTAAACAGTGTATCTAAGAGTTTAACTGTTGAAGAAGCTACGAAATACTTGGGGAAGTATAAGGTCGAGGTTTTTGATTATATAGCCGAGAAGATCCTAGAGAAAATGAAGAGGCTAGGGAACGCGGACTTCGGGGTTATAATCTTCAATTATAATGGAGAAGTAATATCTAGGAGGGGTTATACATGAAGTGGGAATACTTAACTCCCGGAATTCCCGACAACTACTTTGAAAGGGACGAATCAATACCCATGACTAAGGAGGAAATAAGGGCTTTAGTGTTATCAAAGCTAAGGTTGAGGAAGGGGAGTAAGTTCCTAGACATTGGATGTGGAACTGGAAGTGTTACTGTGGAGGCAGCTTTATTACTGGGAGAGGAAGGAAAAGTATACGCTGTAGATAAGGAAGAGAAGGCAATAGAGTTAACTAAGAGGAATTTGGAGAGGTTCGGGGTGAGCAATAGGGTTACAATATTAAGTGGAAACGCGCCAGAGATATTGAAGGAAATAGAGGATAAGTTAGACGCAGTATTCATAGGAGGAGGATCTGAGGTAATATCTGATATATTGTATAAAGTCTCGAAAATGATGAAACCTAAGGGGAGAATAGTGTTAGACGCTATCTTATTAGAGACTGTTAACAAAGCCATTCAGACCCTTGAAAATCTGAATGTTTCAAATCTCGAAGTAACAGAGGCAATAATCGCTAAGGGAATGAAAACTAAATTTGGTACTGCAATGCTTTCCAGGAATCCAATATTCATCATTTCAGGTGAATTGGAATGAAACTTTATGTTTTAGGTTTAGGCCCAGGAGACCCAGAGTTAATAAGCGTTAAAGCCTCTAAGGTCTTATCCACTATAGATTTACTTTTTATCCCATATTCATTAGGGACTAGGAGGAGCTTGGCAATGGAAATTGTAAATAAATACATTTCTCCCAAAGTTGAAGTAGTTCAAATAGGCTTTCCCATGGAGAAAAACGTTAAGGAGGAGAAAATGATTGAAATAGCTAGGTTAATATGTAAAAAGATGAACAGAGACGCTGCGTTCGCTGTACTAGGAGATCCAACGCTATACAGCACGTTCTTCAGGATATCCAAATACATAGATTGTGCAGAGCTGGAGATAATTCCAGGAATCACCTCAATAACTGCATGTGCCTCAAGGGCATTAATTCCTCTAGCTAACGGGGACGAGGCAATTGCAATTATAACTTCCTCGAGGGTAGATTTGCTTAAACAGGTAAAGGAGGATTTCGATACAATAATAGTCTTGAAGGCAAGCGAGAACGTTAAATACATTTTAGAGGAACTAAAGGACCACTCGTTAGTTTATGCTAGGAGGTGCTTTATGAATGATGAGATAATATTGAAGGATAAAATTAATGAGGAGGAAGATTACTTCACTACAATAATTGCAAAGAGGTTTAAAGGAAGTGGTAGGTAAAGTAGTCTTTATAGGTGCTGGACCAGGAGATCCAGAGCTTATTACAGTGAAGGGAAAGAAATACATTGAAAGGGCAGATGTAATAATCTATGCAGGGTCGCTAGTTAACCAATCAATACTTAAGTGGACTAAGGAAGGGGTTGAAGTATATAACAGCGCGCCATTGACGTTAAATGAAATAGTTGAGATAATGGTCAAGAGGGCCAGTGAGGGAAAACTAGTTGTTAGGCTGAAGTCTGGAGATCCTAGTATTTATGGCGCACTGCTAGAGGAGATTTGGGCCCTTGAAGTTGCTGGAATACCCTATGAAGTAGTACCAGGGATAACAGCTGCTATCGCAGCGGCCTCAGTAATACCAATAGAGTTAACAGTCCCTAAGATTTCCCAGACTGTAATAATAACTAGGGCCTCTCTGAGAGTACCGATGCAGGGCTCAATAAAGGACTTCGCAAAGCTAGTTAAAGTCGGAGCTACAATGGTTATTTACACTGGAATACACATAATTGATAGGGTTGTGGGGGAGTTAAGGGAAGCCGGTTTAGAGGAAAGTACTCCAGTAACAGTTGTTTATAAGGCCACGTGGCCTGATCAAAAGGTAATTAAGGGGAGATTGTCTGATATAGTTGAAAAGGTAAGGAAAGAGAGAATTTACAGGGATTCAGTGATAATAGTAGGTATAGCTTCCAATCCTGAATCAGTAAGGCAAATAGTTAGGTCTAGCGTATATGATCCCTCTCACATACATTCATTTAGGCCTCACAAGGTGGAGGAAAGTGATTGAGAGACTATGGAGGGGGATAGCAATAATATCTGCCTCAGATAATGGTTATAAAGTAGGGGAAGAGCTAAGGCAAAAGCTAAAGGACATGGAAATCCCAACTGTTCACTTTAAGTATCAGGAAGCCAAATTCGAGGAAATATGGGAGTGCTATGACGCTATAATATTTGTAATGGCCTTGGAAGGTGTGGTCAGGACTATAAGCAAACTAGCCAGGGCAAAGCACTTGGATCCTCCTGTAGTATCTATAGATGATAGCAAAAAATACATAATACCCGTTCTAGGCGGTCATTGGGGTGCCAACGAAATAGCGAGGGATCTCTCAGATATAATTGGAGGGGAACCTATTATAACTACTGCCTCTGAACTAATGAATAAGCCCAGCGCGGAGGAAATAGCTGGAAAACTAATAGCGGAAATAGTTAACCCAGAAATGATAGTGAAAATAAACTCGGCCTTCCTTAAAGGAGAGGAAGTCTGTTTTTTAGGCAATGAAAAGGTAAATATTTCAGTCCTTAAGGACTACCACGAGGAATGTAAGAACGTAATAACTACAAGAGAGGGTTTAAGAGAAATGGGCAAGAACGTGCTCTATTTGAAGCCCCTTAAACTAGCTATTGGTATAGGTTCTAAGAAAGAAGTAGATGTCAATAAGATATGGCTAGGCATAAGTTCTTTATTAGAGAAAATGGAAATTGACAAGTCTAGAATCAAGGTAGTTGCCTCAATAAGGGAGAAAATAAAGGAGATATCTGAAAGGCTGAACGCAGAGTTCAGGTTGATTAACGAGGAGGAAATAAAGGAGTTCTCCTATCCATGCTTAACCCCTCCTAATAGGAAGTTAATTGAGTTAGGGTTGAAGGGTGTAGCAGAGGTCTCTGCCCTTATTGCCACAGGTAGTAGAAAAGCTAAGTTAGTTTTGAGGAAAGTGAGTATTGGTAATGAAGCTACAATAGCAATAGCTTCTTATGATTAGGTAACTAATAGATGAGCTTAAGGTGCAACATAATGCTTTACTTAATTGGAGTAGGGCCTGGGGATCCGGAGTATTTAACTATAAAGGGTCTAAACGCAATTAGAAGAGCAAGCTTAATAGCTGGATGGGAGAGCGTTTTAAGTAGGTTCAAAGATCTGATAGAGGGAAAACATGTTATCAAGATCACTTACATCAATGAAGCTCAAGTTATTAATGAATTAGTTGAAGCTTCAATAAGTAAAGAGGTGGTAATATTAAATCATGGGGATCCCTCTGTATCTGACTGGCAGTTTGTGGAAAAAATAAAAGCCAAATGCAGGGAAAAAGGGGTGAAAATTGATGTAGTCCCAGGGGTATCTTCAGTTAACGCAGTGTTGGCTAGGGAAGGACTGGACTTAGCCAAAGTGGTTTTCATTACACATCATGTAAGGGGAGAGGTAAACATGGAAGAAATAAAGGATTTCCTAGCTATAGGAAGGAGTGTAGTATTATTCCCTAAGCCCTACCCTAAAAGCCCTCAGGAAATAGCTAGGTTTCTAATTTCAAAAGGCATGAACAGTAAAATTAAGGTGTATGAAAGGCTAACGTTTCCATCTGAAATTGAGAAAGAGTATAGGGCTGTAGATTTAATGAAAGAGGAGAGGGAGTTTGATAACATGGTTGTAATGGTAATCTACCCTTGATCACGTTGAATAACAAATTATTAAGTAAAAACTTAGATATTAATATAAGTAGAAAATTTAAATTGTGAATTATAGTAAATTTCTATTCCTTTAATCTAAAAATAAATTATAGGTTTATTATGTAAAACTTTATATTATGTGTTAACTGACCTCTTCTAGGTCTTTACATGGATTTAAAAAATGCAATAGCCTATCCCTCAACTTTCAGGTCAATCAAGCGGATTTCTAGGTACAGAGCAAAGAAAGTGCTCTAGCTCTTTAAGGAGTCTCATTTAGGACTTCTGAACAAAAAGCATTCACTTAGAAATTCCCAAATCATGAAATGCCCTTTGCGTAAAAGTAATGAATGAGGTTCTTATTTCAGGTTAAAGACTCATTATCATAACGATTTAAATTTCTGGTAAATTAGACATTATAATATGTCATTGAGCGGAGATATAAAGGACTGCTTAAATGGAGCAATAGATCTTCATGTACATACTTTACCTGACGTAATGCCAAGGATAATAGATGACATCAAGATGGCTAAGATTGTAAAGGATATGGGAATGGGGGGTTTTGTGATAAAGAGTCATTACTTGCCTACTGCAGAGAGGGCGAAAATTGTGACAAGTATTATAGATAACGTCAAAGTCATTGGTGGAATAGTATTAAATTCCTCTGTTGGAGGAATTAACCCCACAGCAGTTGAGATATCAGCGAGGTCAAATGCAAGGATTGTCTGGATGCCTACAGCAGATTCTGAAAACGAGTTCTCGAGGTGGAGGAGTCCTGAAGAAAACGCGCCTTATTGGGCTCAAATTAGGCAGGAGTTAAGGGCTAAAGGGCTATCTACAAACCCCATTTCAATTTGGCAAAGAGAAGGGAAATTGAAAGAGGAGGTATATAAAGTCCTAGATATAATAGCCGAGTACGATTTGGTGCTTGCAACAGGGCATTTAAGCCCTGAAGAAGGGATAAAGCTCATTGAGGAGGCAAGAAAGAGGAAAGTGAGGAAAATACTGGTAACACACCCTGACTTCCCCTCGACCAAGTACAGCTTACAACAGCAGAGGAACTTGGCTTCAATGGGAATTTACTTGGAGAGGTGTTTTTCCACTGCTTATACAGGCAAAGTTTCCTGGGAGGAAATGATGAAAGCAATAAAGGAGACGGGTGAAATGAACATTATTTCAACTGACCTAGGGCAAATAAATTCTCCATTACCTACAGAAGGTTTCAGGATGTTCATTGAGAAACTAATAAAACATAACTTTCCCTTGAAGTTAATACAGAGGATGGCAATTGACAATCCAAGTAAGTTAGTTTTGTGAGTAACTTTGCGCTGAAAGCTTCTTCCTCCTTGCCAAGGATAATCTTTTTTATATTAGTGCAGTTTGAAAATTATCGCTGAGAGATCTCCTACACTAAGGCATTCGATGCTCTAAAAGATAGTAGGGAAAGCCCTAACCCCTAAGGATAGTCATAACCTTTACGTGACTGAGGGAAATGTTAATTACCTATCAGAAAAGAAGTGAAAAGAATGAACTAGCTAAATACTAAAGTGCTTAGCATCCCTATATTTTAGATAAAAAATAAATCACTTTCCCTTCATTTTACTCTTTAATACTTGACTCCTTAATATTAAGTGGAGGATTGCCCCTAAGAGGAATAGTGAAGAAAGCACAAGAGTTCCCGCGTTATAGGAACCTGTTATGCTAGTTAATAATCCCACTATGAATGGGCCAACAAATCCACCTAAATTGCCAACTGAATTAACTAGCCCAACTGCAACCGCTCTAGCTTCCCCAGCTAAAGTAGTCTGAGGTACTGGCCAAAAAACAGAGACAGCTGGGTAAATTCCTGCAACAGCCATTATTATTCCTATATAGGATATAATAGCCATATTTGCTGCTAGAGACACTATGAGCATTCCAATGAAGCTAATTATCATGGGTATTGCGAAGTGATAGAACCTCTCCCCTGTCCTGTCAGAGTGCCTTCCAACTAAAACCATGCTAATGGCTCCAATAGCGTAAGATACTGCTGTAAGAACACCTACTAATATATTTGACGCACCTGTTAACTCCTTTATTATTGTTGGAACCCAGAACCCTAAGGCGTAATTTCCTGTTACGTTGCAGAAGTAGATTACCGCTAATAATATAACCCAAGGATGACTTAATCCTCTCTTAATTGACTTAACCCTTTCCTGAGGAATCGAGTTCTTCTCTTCAACGTATTTCCTCTCTAAATAGTCCCTCTCCTCTTGTGTCAACCACTTGGCTTCCCTAGGCCAATCCCTTAAAGCAAACAGTATTACAAACCCCCATATTATTGCAGGTATTCCCTCAGCTATAAAAACCCATCTCCATCCTGCTAGACCTCCCCAATTAACTCCTAATAGTAATCCACTAATTGGAGCTGCAACTACAGTTGATATAGGTATAGCACTCATGAAGAGGCTAACAGCCCTAGCCCTCTCGTCTTCCGTAAACCAATGGGTTATGTAAACTATTATTCCTGGGAAGAAACTAGCCTCCATTAAGCCAAGCAAAAACCTTAATATATATAATTGAATGACGTTTTGGATAAAACCAGTAATTACTGCCACTACTCCCCATGTAACCATGATCCTCATTATCCACTTCCTGGCGCTCCACCTCTCTACTATGTAAGTTCCTGGTATCTCGAGGATGAAGTAACCTATGAAGAATATCCCTGAAGCTAACCCGAACTCTGCTGCAGTAATTCCTAGATCACTACCCATACTTAATTGAGCTAACCCTATATTTACCCTGTCCATATACGCTATTAAGTAAGCTATCCATATTATTGGCATTATCATTGTCCATTTCTTAGCCAAAAGCTTCTTGACGTCCACTACAGTCTTCTCCCTTACCCCCTTATTTGTGAAGTCCTCCATAATTTAAGTTCTTAAGATCTCCTAAAATTTTCTAGAGAAATTTTTTTGTTTAATTCAATAAAATAAATGAAATATTATCAATTATTATAAAGTATAAGTAAAATGTTAGTGAGTTTAAATAAAACCCATACATGTTTTAATACAAAAATGTATGTATAAAAAATTAACTTAAGGTTACCTAGCCAAAGATATTCCCCTGGTTTCTGGACCTAATGCATAGCCTATGATTACTAGGGTTGCCCCTATGATTAGGAGTACTGAAGTAGAGAGCCATATATTTGCCCCTTCTATTCCAGTAAATAAGTAGTGGAGACCTAGGGTGTAAAAAGTATACCACCCTCCGATCAATAATCCAGAGGAGAAACCAAAACCGACGCCAGATGCCCTGTGGGAAGTTTTATATCTCTCAGCTAAATAAGCTGGAGTTGCACCCCATGGAGCATATGCGAGGAAAACTAATAGGAATGACAAACCATATGCAAGTAAAACGTTGTAATTGGAAGCAGCCAATATTATTCCATAGTATAAGGGAATTGCCAATATTATTGTTGCGAAGTGCCATCTAGTCCCTAGCTTCCTCCTCCCAATTAGCTGGGATAAATGCCCAAAAGTTATTGCTCCTACTGCCCCTCCTATTAAGCCTGAAATGTATATTAGTAAAGCACTTGGATAAGAGAGTATTGATGGTTTGCTCTGTAGGACTAGTAACTCGTTTGTAAAGCTCGAAAACGAGCACAGGAACATCCCGGTCATTAGGAGCATGATCTGGAGGAAGTCCTTCAGAGCAGGTCCCTTAAATATTGATGCCAAGGGAGTTTTCTCCAATGCCCCCTTCTTCTTGAGTTCCTCGAACTGAGGGGGATCCTTTAAGCCAATTCTTATAAATATAGCGACTGGCATTGGGATTAAAGTAGTTAAAATTGCATACCTCCAACCAAAGGAAGCGAAGGCATCACTACCATATGTAGTTGTGAAGAGAAAAACTGCCAGTGCAGAGAGGGCAGAGCCTAGAATAAACCCTGATAGTATTAAACCGCTCACTAAGCCCCTCCACTTTGGAGGGGTCCATTCCATGGCCATTGAATGGCCTCCAGCATATTCCCCTCCTACGAAGAACCCTACTACAAACCTTAGAACTAAATATAGAACAAAGCCCAAGTATCCTGCTGTGGCGTAATTAGGTAAAGCCGCAACAAGTGCTGCTGAAATGGAGTATCCTACTACAGTAATTATTAAAACGCTCTTTCTACCAATCTTGTCCCCGTAATTTCCGAAGAAAGCAGAGCCTAAAGGCCTCACTACTTCGCTCAGGACAAACCCTGAGAGGACAGCAATAGAAGAGAGCAACGGAGGTATTTGCTTCGGTAAGAAAACCGTGTTTAGGACTGTAGCTAATGATACTACTATTGTCAAGTCATAGGAGTCAAATAAATATCCTATTATTTGAGATAACGCTGCTCTATAAGTCATAGGCGTTACTTTGTCCACATCCTTCGAAGGAGTTAAATCTTTCTTCGGAAGTGTAGGTTCCATTCTACCAGGCTATTAGTTAAGCCATTTTAAAAACTTTTTGGAATTTTTCTATATTCCTATAATCGATTACTATGCCTCTATTCCTATACGTGGAAAAAAAAGAGTTAAAAATTAGATTGTATGGAATCTTGATTAAGCTAGATAGAAAAGAATTTTAGACTACTAGTTTAAGAAGAATAACATGATAAAGGAAATTAAAGTAGTTAAACTTAGGATGAAATTGAGGAGTGATGGGGAATTCTGGGAGGAGAAATTTGTTAGCCCAGCTGACGTTTATCCTGAATTAAAAGGTCAATGGCATTCCCCATTTAAGCCATTGAGGAGGATTTCAGGTAACTTATTTGAGGTATCTGATTACTTCTTAGAAGTTATCTCTGACGATAATTACACCGGGATCTCAGGTCCTTTGGGGCCGTATGAAGATTTAGAGCTTGTTTACATACTGAACTACTTAAAGAAGATTTTAATTGGGAGAGATGAGTTCGAGTTAGAGAAAATATGGGACATGTTATACAGGATAACAATGTTTGGGAGAAGAGGAGATGCAGTAAAGGCGATTAGTAGAATAGACATAGCGTTATGGGATCTCCTAGGTAAAAAACTTAGGAAACCAGTGTACAAATTACTTAAGGGGCCTTCCAGAGAGAAGGTAAGGGCTTATTTCAGTGCAGCTGGATTCTCAACAGATAGGGAATCCCTCAAGAAGACCTTGAATTACTACTTGGATAAAGGTTTTACTGCGTTTAAGTTCTTCTTTAAGTATGGCCCAAGCGATGGAATTGAAGGTTTGAGGAAGAACGTGGAGTTAGTTAAGATGGTCAGGGAAATGATTGGAGAGGAAAACGAGATAATGTTTGATTGCTGGATGGGATGGGATCTAGATTACTCAATAAGGGCTATAAGAGAGATAAGCAAATACGGTGTTAAGTGGATTGAAGAGCCTTTACCTCCTGATGAAAAGGAGGGTTATTCAGTATTGTCCTCTAAATCTGATATAGATATTTCCGCAGGAGAACACGAATATACAAGGTGGGGGATAAAGGAATTAATTGACATTGGCAAGGTGAGGATCGTTCAACCAGACATTTCTTGGGTAGGTGGAATTACGGAGATGGAGAAAATTTACTCCTTAGTTAATAGTTACGGTAGGATCTTGATCCCTCACTTTTCAATAGGGACTGTTACTGCAAACATCCACTTCATGTTTTCTAAACCTAGTTACAATTGCCCATTAATAGAGTATTTACCTAAATACACTCAACTCAACTTAGCTGCCTTTAAGGATCCAGTTAACTACGAAAACGGACACATTACCTTACCAAAGGGGGAAGGATTGTCCCTTGAGTACGATGAGGAGAAGGTAATCGAGAGGAAGGTAGTCTCATCCATTCAGGCTTATTAATAATATAAGCTCAAATATAAATGGTATTTATGCCTATTAAAGTAAAAGAGGAGATTTTTAAACTAGAAGTTAAGCTACCTGACTTAAAGATTGCTAGGCTTAACTCCTACCTCTTACTTGATGAGGTCCCTACCCTAATAGACTTAGGGAGCAACTCATATGGAGCTATAGAGTCACTAATGGAAGAGCTAAACGTTTTAGGTTTTATGTTCTCTGAAGTAAAGAGGATAATAATAACTCATTATCATATAGACCATTCAGGTCTATTACATTTAGTCAATTTAATAAACCCTAATGCGGAGATATTTATATCTGAGGCCGACTTCGAGATAATTAAAAACATGGAGGAGAGGTATAAGGAACTGGACTACTTGTTCTCTATAAACGGGGCACCCAGCGAGCTTATTAAGAAGGCCTTAAGCAAGGAGATAGAGGGAAGGATTAGAGTTTTTAAAAAGGCCTCTGGGTTAAAGGTCAACTTGATTAAAGGGGATGAAAAGGTGGGTAAGTTAAATCTCGTCCTTACCCCTGGTCACACCCCAGGGCATGTATGTGTTTACAGCGAAAGTAAAAGGGTATTGTTCTCGGGAGACCATTTACTATGGGATATAACTCCCAATGTGAGCTATTACAATGGAAACTCAGACCCCTTAGGGGATTATATAGCGAGCTTGAAGAAAGTTAAGGAATTAAAAGTGGATGCTGTTTTACCTGCCCACAGGGGGATTTACGTAGAGCACGAGAAGAGGATAGAGGAATTGATCGAACATCATAAGGAAAGGTTGAGTGAGATAGTTGAGATGTTAAGGGGGAGGAATTTGACTGCCTATGAAATAGCAAGGGGAGTAAAATGGAGGAGTGGGTCATTTGATGAACTAGACGACTTCCAGAAGAGACTTGCCCTAGGTGAAACAATTTCCCACATAATTTACTTGGAGAGAAGGGGGGTTTTAAGCAGAAAAACAGTTTCTGGAATAATATATTATACATTAAATGAAGAGCTAGGAAAAAGGTGGAACGGAGAATTAATTTAAAATTATTCATAATTAAAGAATATTATAGATACTTCGCTGCTGGAATTATCCTTTACGTAAACTCATTAACCCTTTACGAGCAACGATACCACGTCTTTAACTAAGTAGTTCTCCACTTTCATTGCTCTCTCAATTATCCTCTCTGAGATCTCTCTGGCCCATGAAAACCTTACGTTGTCTTTGAACTTGTTAATTACGTCGTCCCTGGTAACAGGATTGCCTGGCGTTCCCTTGTGGTTCACCACTTCCTCTTCGTATATTTTACCCTTAACTCTCACCCTAACCTTTGCTGGGGCTACGTTAGATGTGACGTGCTTGTCTAATTCAGGGTTATGGTAAGCCTTTATTCTCTCCATTATTTTTAGGATCTTATTGTCCCTTATTTTCTGTTCCTCGAAATCCCAAACAGTTACCTTTCCGTTAACTAATGCCACCGCGCAAATATAGGGGACACTGAACTTAGCGTCGTAGGTAGTGACAGGCTTATATTTCTCAGGTAAATGCAACCCTAGATCACAGGCTATTTTAGGTATCTCGACCTCTATTTCCTCTATATCTTCAACGTTAAAGCCGTACTTCTTCCTTAGCGCTATCATTGCATCTGCAGTGCTATGCGTTGCATGACAGGCTGGGTAGGGTTTTATTGATATATTTAGAGTCTCCCAGTTCCTCCCTAAATCAGATGTGGCGTCCTCCCACTTAACTTTCTCACCGTATAAAAAAGTATTAAAAACCCCTTGCCTCCCCTCGAAAACCCCTTTAGGTCCTTTATAACCGTGTTTCGCCATGAGTGAGGCCATTATTCCTGCATGAGAAGCCCAGGCTGGATGGAATGGCTTTACTTGCACACCCTCGTTTATACTTTGAAGTATTCCAGATGCAAAGCTACCTGCTATGCCGTATGCATTAACTAGCTCCTCATCTTTTAATCCCAAGAGCTTTCCAGCTACAGTAGTAGCTATGAAAACCCCAACTACTGAAGTTGGATGAAAACCCCTTTCGTGGAACTTCCAAGGAGCTACCTTCCCTATCCTAGCCCCTACCTCGTATCCAGCAATTACGCTAGTTAAGAATTCAGTGCCACTTGCATTGACTTTCTCACCAACAGCTAAACCTGAGGGGACTGAGGTACTGCTCACGTGAACTCCTGAGGTTAAATGAGTGTCATCAAAGTCTATGAAGTGAGCCATAGTGCTGTTAACTAAAACCGCATTAGGGGCTGGGACTTTTATTCTCTGCCCTACTATCGAGCTCTCTTCAGCCCCTCCAAGAGAAGATATCATGTTCATTAATGGTTTAACTTGCTCGAACTCGCTCACAGCAATCATCAGCCCAAAAATATCGAGTATGTGATCCTTGGCCTTCTCCTTAACCCTTTCAGGTATGTCCTTTTCTCTTAAATTTATAACGAAGTTGGAGAATTCCTCCGCTATCATAATTTTCCTTACTTTAATTAAATTGCAAGCTTATAAGCTTATACCATTAACTGCAATCGGTTGGCAATGGAAAGGATAAGGGATAAGGATTTGGAGGGAAAAATCGTGGATCCGATGGAGGCGGTTAATTTTATCCCAAAAAGGGGGGTTTTGGCCTTCGCTGGAATGGCTGGTACAGCTTACCCTAAAGTAATTCCTAGAGCATTAGCAGAGAGAGTGAAGAACGACAAGGAATTTGGTTACGTTATCCTAAACGGAGGAAGCGTAGGGGAGGACTTCGATGAGGCTATATCCAAGGTGAACATAATGAGGAGGTATCCTCTTGGCTCCTCCTCTGAGAGGTTAAGGAAAGAGGTTAACTCTAGATCATTTGAAGTTTCAGATTTATGGCTTTTCGAGTTCTCCAGATGGATAAGGTTCAATGTTTTCAAGAGGAGAATAGGGGAGATAGACGTTGCAGTCATCGAGGCCACTGCAATTACGGAAGGAGGAGAGGTAATCCCATCGCTATCGCTTGATTCAGCGCCATCTTTCGTTGAGTCAGCAAAAAAAGTCATAATAGAGGTAAGCTTGAAGAAGCCGGAACTCAGTGGAATTCACGACGTCTATCCATTTAAGGTTGGAGATTTAATCCCAATAAGGGGAGTCCTTGACAGGATTGGAGAGAAAGGGTTAAAAATACCAAAGGGGAAAATAGCGGCAATAGTTTTAAGTAATTATGATGATAGTGAGAAAATACACTACAGCAAAGGAGAAGAAATAGATTTAAAGGTAGCGGAAAACATAATAAGTTTTTTATCAGGAGAAATAAAGGAGGACGAGAACCTCAGGGGAGGGAGGTTTACACTACAGCCGGGGGCAGGACCAATAGCTAGCTTAATGTCAAGGAGAATAAGTGAATTAGAGGTTGAATTAGGAATCTGGGGGGAGGTGGCTTCAACTAGTTGGTTGCCCACCCTTTCCGAGAACGTTAGGGGAATAAGTAGCGCTGTGCTTTACACATTACCTGGGGAGAGGAAGTACAGGGAAGTTCTATATAATGAGTTCGAGGAATTTAAAAAGAAAGTAGTAATAAGGCCTTATGAAATTGCAAATAACCCTCAGGTAATTCTGAGGTTCAACCACGTAGTTATTCAGCAGGCAATAGAGGTAGATCTCTTTGGAAACGCAAATATAACTCACATAGGTGATAACCTATATGGTGGAGTTGGGGGTTCTGGGGATCACACAAGGCCTTCGTATTTAACTATAATAGCGTTACCCTCAATAACTAGCTCTGGGATCTCGAGGATTGTACCAATAACAACTCACGTAAGCTTACCTGGGCATGACGTTGACATAGTAATAACTGAACAGGGATGGGCAGACCTAAGGTTGCTCTCACCGACAGAGAGGGCTAAGGAAATAATAGATAAGTGCTCCCATCCGAAGCACAAGGATTGGCTATGGGATTACTATTCCTCTATAATTAAGCAAAGGGGACATAGTCCAATTAACATAGAGAAGGCTTTTAAGAGAAATTAGTTATTTGCATTATATATTGCTAATGAAACTCAATACTCTCCTGGCTTTCTTGACTACGGCCTCGTCAATCATTTGGTTGTCAACGCTTATTGCGCCTAACCCCCTTTTAATTGCGTCCTCATAAGCAGTGTAAACTTTCTTCGCCCACTCTATCTCCTTTTCCGAGGGAGTAAATACCTTGTTTATTACATCTACTTGGTTGGGGTGAATTGCAGCTTTGCCTAAATATCCCATTGCCTTTGCTTCTCTAGCCTCCCTCTCCAATCCCTCTAAGTCCCTGAAGTTAAGGTAAACTGTATCTATAGCAGAAATGTTCACTATAGCTGCTGCTATTGAAGTTAAGAGCCTGGGATAAAAGAGAATTTGGTTGTCTGACTCACATCCAACATCAGAGCAGAAATCTGCCCTCCCGAATGATATGGCCTTTATTCTCTCACTCGCCTTCACTATTTCGTAGATGTTTGAAAAGCCAATAGCGTTTTCAATGGTTACGATCAAGTCTGTTTTGTCTTTTAACTCATAGAGTTGCTCGAAGGACTCTATAACCCTTTCAACAGCGTAGACATCATTACTATTGTTCACCTTTGGTATCATGTAGAAGTCTGGGCCTTCCTTTATTGTCTCCTTAATGTCCAAAACCCAGTATTTAGTTTCAATACCGTTAATCCTTACCCCAACCCTCTTCTTTGCCCTGTCAATTTTGAGGGAATTGGAAACGTTTTCCCTTGCTATTTCCTTTTGACTTGGAGCAACTGAGTCCTCTAAGTCTAAGCTTATAGAGTTAGCGTTTAACTCGAACGCTTTTTGTATCTTCCTGAGATCACTTCCTGGAGTGAAGAGGAAGGAACCTAAGTACTTCACTTTTTCCCACCCTTCATCATTGAGAACCAGTAATTCCTTTTATAAACGTAGAACCTCCTCCTGAACTCGCAAACCAATTTCTTGAAGTTCTGCTTGTAGACTCTATACTTTACATTTACTTCCCCGTAGTCCTCTCTATTTAAATCCTTGACTTCAATTACCTCAGTCTCTACGTGGAGGGTATCCCCATCGAAGACAGGGGAATGGAAGCTGAGGTCTGCTATCTCCAGCTCACCTGCAATGTTTGGGAACTCAAAGGAAGTTATCCCATAAGCTATTGCAAGAGTCATGGTTGCTACTAATAGGGGTTGCTTGAACTCTGTTAAATCCATATATTCCTTGTCGAAGTGGAGCCTGGCTGAATTCAAAAGGGAGTGGGTGAAGTACAAGTTATCTTGATAAGTAACAGTCCTACCATACCTGTGGATCACCTTTTCCCCAACTTTGAAGTCCTCGAAGAACTTTCCGACGTAACCGTAAACCATGTTCACACCTTACCTACACTCTCCAAATATTTTCTCCAAGGGGAGTTCTCCCTCTTGTATATTAAATTACTCCTCTTTACTTCAGCGACTAGCTCGTTTTTTTGATTATAACCCCTATGTATCCATGTAACTACGCAAGCATAGGGTCTTGACTTCGACTCCCTCTTTGAGACTACTTCCGTTTCAACCCAAATAGTGTCTCCTGGATATACTGGTTTGAGGAGCCTCGCATATTCTTGACCTAGAAAAGCCACTGTGTTCATGCTTGAGTCTTTCACTGCCAAGCTCACAACCAATTGGAGAACTAATAAGGGATGGATTATTACCCCTTTATACTCGGTCTTCTTCGCAAACTCCTCATCAAAGTATAGTGGTGTGTAGTCCCCAGAAAAGCTGAGCCACAAGAGGTTGTCCTCATACTTAAGTGTTCTGGAGGGGTAAGAGACATACTTCATCCCCACTTCGAAGTCCTCACAATAAGGGCCCTCAGATCCCCAGTTAACCGCCATTCAATCACCTAATAAGACCTAGGTAATTTCAATACGTGAGTGCTAACGAAATTCAACACCATGTTTTGAGAGACAGGCGCTAGCATTTGCAACTCGTTTTGCCTCCAGAACCTTTCTATGTCCATGGAAATCGATAAACCGTAACCACCCATAGCCCTTATAGATGCTTCAGTGGCTAGTTTATGTGCTTCAGCTGCCATGTATTTAGCTATGTTTGAGTACAGCCCTACCTCCTCCCTTGGAGCATTACTCTCCATTAAGTCCATTGCCTTTTGGGCTAATAGATTAGCTGCTTCCAACCTTATGTAGGCGTCTGCCATTGGGAACTGTATTGCTTGGTATTTGGCTATTGGGTCTTCGAAAACCACCCTTTGCCTTGCATATTCCGCAGCCCTGTTAAGAGCCCATTTGCCTGCACTTATTAATTGACCAGCTATTAGCACTCTCTCTGCATTAGCTTCCTCCATGAGTATGTAAAACCCCTTGTCCTTTTCACCTATTAAGTTCTCGGCAGGTACCTCTACCTCGTTTAAGTAAACTACGTTAGTGTCTATGCACCTCCTCGCGTTATTTGGTATTTCTGAGAGCTCAATCCTGTTCCTGTTCTTCCTTATATCTACTAAAAAGAGCGAAATTCCATGAGTCTTCTTCTCTGCTTTCTCGTATGGAATGGTCCTCGCTATGAATATCCCCAAATCTGAATGTTTAACCCTTGAAATGAAGACCTTTTGACCTGTTAATATATAATAATCCCCTTCTTTCCTTGCAAATGTCTTTATTTTTGGAGTATTAAAACCAGAATGGGGTTCAGTTACTGCGAAGACTTGGAACCTCATCTTACCTTTTGCTACTTCAGGTAAATACTTCTCCTTAGCCTCATCTGTTCCATATTTTGATAATATTACGTTGTTGAAATAGACAGCGTGTACGGTATTTGAAGCAGTTGATCCTCCAGGTGAATAAGCTATTTCCCTTAGAACGGCGTCAGCTCCCCTTATAGATAATCCAGCTCCCCCATATTTTTCTGGTATATTTACACCCATGAAGCCAAGTGATTCTAGTTCCTGAACGAATTCAATTGGGTATTCCCTCCTCTCGTCCTTTTCAGTCCAGTATTTTGAGTCGTATTTGTCCACTACTTGCCTTACGCTTTTCCTAACTAGCTCAAGTTCCTGTGTTGACATCTTACTCATCATATGTGATGTTATTCAAACTTAAAAGGATTTCCAAATGCACTTAATTTAAGGAGTTCAAGTGCTATTTTCGTGAGCTACCTCGCCCTGAAGGGTTTCATGCTTCATGACCCGACATGCCTAATGGATAGAGGGCTGAGCTCCGCAGACACTGAAGGGTAGGCTCACCGTTTATCCCTACACTTTCACTTCAATATTTAATTTTCATCATGATCAAGGAGAGGCATCAATCATCAGTCCCTATTAATAAGAAATAGGACTTTGAGCAAAATGGCTTTACTAAACATCTTCTTCTCCACTCCTAACCTTTTGGGTACATTAGATGAAGGTCATCTTTCATAAAGGTGTAACATGATGAATGTGGAAAAGTTTCTATATAGAAAAAGGGATTCAGCCTACTTGAGATAACATATTACATCGAATATGAAATCTCGTGGAGCCTTAACCCCTGTGTCTCTTTCCATATATCCATGACTTAACTGATCATTATTCCCTTGATGCTCGCTAAGGATTGACGCGTGGTGAATACTACCTCACTTTCCCATTCCTCCGCTCCTTCAGGGAAATCGAAATTCTTGCTTTTAAATATTTGTAGAGTTCCAGTAAACAGACTTTTTAAGTCTCTGTGGATTCTAATTGCACAAATGTTAGAAGACCACAACCCCTGGTGGACATCCAAGGAGAGGATAGAGGAAGTGGAGGTGTTCGGGAAGTACATGGAGTCCGAGGTCAAGTGGGAACCAGACGTTCTGGAAAAGGTAAGTTTGAACCCCACTCCCTTAACTTCATCTTCGGACCAAGACAGATTGGGAAGTCTACAGCCCTCATACTCCTTGTGAAGAGGCTCTTGGAGAGGGGTGAACCCCAAGGCTATCCTCTACTACTCCTGCGATAAACTAGTTGACCACAGGGAACTGGACTAATTTTTTGTAGACATCCTCAAGACAAAGAGGTTCAACAACGTAAGCTCCTCCTTCATCCTCTTGGATGAGGTCACCTACCCTAGGGAGTGGTACAGGTCCTTGAAGGACAGGATAGATAGGAGTAATTTTAGGAACGACGTCCTGATCATGACTGGATCCCTCTCCGTCTCAGTAAAGAGGGAGATCGAGACATTCCCTAGAAGGAGGGGGAAGGAAAAGTGTTACTTATGCTACCTCTCCCATTCTCCAGTTACGTTAGGGTCTTCAATCACAACCCTCCAAGGGGTGATCTGGACTTCGTATTAGAAGAGTACAGGAAGTATCACCACTTGATCCCTAGATCCAATGAGCTCCTAGAGAGTTACTTGTCTACAGGTGGTTTCCCCAATGCCATAAGGGATTACGTTAGGACTGGGAGGGTGAAGGAGGGTACACTAAGCGACTTCCTCTCAGCAGTAATAAGCGACCTGAACAAGCTCAGGAGAAGTGAGACCTTCTTTAAGTTGACTGTCAGGGGTATCCTAGAGAGGACAACCATCGAGTTCAGCTATCATACCCTCTCTAGGTCCTTCGGTGTTGGCTCGGTGAAGACTGCCATAAGTTACGTGGAGCTCCTGCAGAAGATATACTTACTGAAGGTCCTGGAGCAGGTAGACCTGGAAGGAAACCCATTGCCCAGAAAGGAGAAGAAGTTCAACTTCGTAAACCCACTTGTCTACAGGGCTTTCTCTCATTGGACATCAGTTAACCTAACAGAGGAGATCAGGCTAGTGGAGGGGATAGTGGTGAACCACCTCTCAAGGACATACAAGACCTTATATACCAAGGTGAGGGGAGAGGTGGACGTAGTGGTGAGGAGGAGAGGAGAACTCCTAGGTTTAGAGGTGAAGTTCGGAAAGGTGAGACAGGAGAAGGAAAGTACTGGGGAGGATGAAGAGGATCTTCCTCCTGAGCAGGGACGTGGTGGACGAGAACGTGATACCTGTCTTTTTCTCTCCATGTTAGATACACCGCATACGGTGGAGTTGAAGGTGATGACGTAAGGATAAGAGTTTAGTCAGGTGGAGCCGAGGAAAGGCTTATATCATAAATCTGGAAAGTGTTGAAGTTTTGGTGAAACTATACTGATACTGGCTGTAGGTCATCTCTACATTATAAACTTATGAGTGAAAAAGGAGGAGCTTTGGAAACCTGGAGGATGCACTGGGAGATATAGAAGCTCCACTGGAACCTCAAGGTCATGAGGCTCTAGGACTCCTCCTTCAGCCTGAGGAACAGGCTACAAGGACTACCTGGTCCTCTTCATCATAGCGGTCAACGTGGTCAGGAAGGCCTCTCAGTAGTTTCTTCTTACTTCACTGAAATATATCCTCCTAAATACAGGTGTTCTGGGGCAAGCTACACTTACAACATAGCCCCTGCAATAGCAGGTGGTCTAGCCCCCATTATAGGTGCTTACCTAATTGTAATCAATGGAGGTCCTTTAAATGCCTGCCTTTACATATCTGGAATGCTAATCTTCTTCTGTGTAGTATCTATAATATGCACTTTCTTTGCTAGGGAAACAAGGGATGAAGACGTTACTAAGTTTACATAAGCATTTAAGTTGAAAGTCAACCCTTTTTTATGGTTAAATTAAATAGCGAAAAGCTATTTTATACTTTAAGGTAATGAGTAGTAGAATATAAAAATTAAAATTAATATATTAAAAAAATTAAAATAAAAATCTTTTCAATATCTCACTTTTATATAATTTTTAAGAATATTTCTAAGAATATTACAATAAAACCTATTATAAGTATTATATAATGGTACAAAGTAGATAATACATGTAACTCTTCTTTTCCCCATATATTAGAAATGTAATTACTAACTATGGTCCCCCCGATTATTAACATTAACAAGTTAATTTGGAGAAATGATGGACCTATTTTTATCAATGCTATTATTACGTTAATTAACGATGCACTTAATGTTGCTAATGCTAAATTCCCAAATTTGTATCCTTCCAAATGATAATACGGAAATCCATATGAAGAAGTTGAAAGCACTATTAAAGAGAGTGATTTAGCCATCATAATTCCCAAGGGATTATATTCCTTTGGCTTTGTATTACCTAGATTTTTAATGAGTGATCTTAATATATATAACAATGTAAATGATGTTGAAGCAAAAGAATATAATACAAACCCTACTTTACATCCATAAAATAATAACAATAAGGATCCAATACTTACAGGAAAGAGAATTTTAACTAATTCTACAAAATCAGAAGAAGATACACGATTAATTTTTTGTTTAATGAATTTCCTTAAAGCAATAGACTCATTAATTTCAACGTTAGTAATTGCCAATAGTCCTAAAGGACTTGGTGGGAATAAAGGGGGTACAGTTAAAATAAGGAGTATACATAGGAGTGGTGTATATTTATATCCTGTTTTAGTTCTAAAAAGGGATGTAAGCACTGAAATAGGGAATATATACCAGTAATCTAACAAAAAATTCAACTATTGTGACCCCTTTCCTATTTAAATGAAATTCATAGAAAAATTCTTAAATATCTTACTAAATACAATACTTAATATTAAGGTAGCTAATGAGCCTGTTACTGCCCTTAATCCATTACTATGTCCTAAACTTATCAGTATTAATCCTACAATTAACACTATAGTACTACTTACGAAAAGTGAGGAATTCGTAGTCTCACCCATCATCTAATGAAGAGATAACGTATCTTTTAATTATGGAAAGAATCTCTTTTACACTTTTAGGAATAACTAAATGTCTAATCTCTTCTGGGAGTGTGTTTCTCCAGTCTTCGAATTCCTCTAAATTAGCGAAAAATCTTAAATAAGGACAAATATTTGATGGTGTATTATGTGAAGGTGGAAGTTTTTCTGCATCACGTAAATTTATAAATGATAATATAAGTTCACTGTTAGTATCTAATTTAAACCTAATATTTTTCCCTGATAATATAGTTTCTATTGTGATATTGTGACAAGTAAGCACAGCGTATAGAAGTACATCTAATGCGCAATAAACATATATTTCCTTGCCATCCTGCTCAATAATCCTAAAGTTAGTCGGTCTTTGTGAAGTTATCTTATTGAGAATCTCTTCGTTCATATAGTCTCATCTCTTATGTAAGTACAAGCTATTAGGACGCATTTACTTTCATCTTCACATTCAAAAATTCCGTAACCAGAATTGCAAATAAATGTTCTTCTTATCGTATAATATTTACTTCTTTTTACTATCATAAAACTCACTCTACACAGCAGCTCATCCTAGATGGATCTCTAATAAAGGATTGTGCAGCAAGCTTTATGCTTTCTGATATTGTTGGAAATACATGAGTAGTTTCCACTAATTCTTCTAATTTTACTTTGTTTTTTATAAGCATTACACCTTCCATTATTATTTCAGAGGCTAGAGGAGATAGAGCATGAACACCTACTACTGTACTATCTTTAGGATTAACGACTAGTTTAACGAAACCCCTAGTATCTCCAATTAGCCTTGCTTTAGCAACATAATCCAATTTTAAGATTCTACAAGAACACACTTTTTCCCTCCTCATAAGTTCATCTTCAGTTAAACCAACAGAAGCAACTTGGGGATCTGTAAATACTACTATTGGCGTGGTGGAATAATCAATAGTTTCTATATTCCCTTTTATCACATTGGTAGCTGCTACTACCCCTTCCTTAGCTGCAAGAGTTTCAAGCATTAAATTTTTAGCTATGCAATCACCAGCAGCATATACTATAGGGTTAGATGTTTTTAAGAATTTATCCACTAAAATATAGCCTTTTTGATCAGTTGTTATCCCAGCTCTTTCAAGCCCTAAATTCTCTGTATTAGGTCTACGTCCTGTAGCTACTAATATCTCATCCACTTCTAGTCTTTGCTTTTCACTTTTAGTATTAATCTCTACTACTTTCGTGTCCCCCTCTTTACTAACCATAGTCACTGTAGATTTAGTGTAAATATTTAGTCCTTCATCTTCTAAATAATCAGTTAATGCATAACTAATTTCTGGTTCAAAATAAGGACTAGGCAGTATTCTATCCATAACCTCTACTACTGTAACCTCAGATCCCAATCTAGCTAAAGCTTGTCCTATTTCAAGTCCTATAGCTCCACCTCCTATCACTAATAGAGAATGTGGAAGTTCTTTTAAATCCCAAACCGTATCACTTGTTATATAACCTACATTTTGAAATCCTTGTATAGGAGGTATTGCTGGTCTAGAACCTACCCCTATTATAATTTTAGAACCACTTAGTTCTTGTTCTCCTTTTTCTGTATTAACTCTTATTCTATTAGGTTCGATGAAAGCTGCATCTCCTTTTATTAAATCCACATTAGGATAATAATCAAGAATTTTCTCGTACTTCTCTTCTCTTAATTCCGCAACAACCTTTTTTAATCCATCTATAATATCAATGAAATTTATTTTTGCAGTCAATTCTAATCCAATAAATTTTTTATTAGATAGGTAATATTTGCTTGCAATTTCTATTAAATATTTACTTGGGACACAGCCTACATTAACGCATGTTCCACCTAATAATCCCTTGCAGATCATCCCTATTTTAATCTTGCCCTCTGTAAGTTCTGAAGCTTTTATTGCAGCAGCAAATCCACTTGCTCCGCATCCTATAATTAAAAGATCATATTTATTCAATATTTCACCTATGAATATATATTCATATATACTAGTATTTAAGTATTTCCATTTACCACCATAGTGGTAAACTTTATATTCTTTAAAGATATGCTAATTTAGGTGAAATATGAATGGCGAAAGAGGAATACAAATGTGAAGCATGCGGAATGACATTCAAATCAAAAGGAGAAGCAGAGAAACACATGAGAGAACATCATTCCCATGAGCATCATGGCCATTCTCACTAACATTGTTGTTAACGGTAATAAGACATAAGTATTTTTTATTTTTATTATTAAGTTATCTAATTGGATAAATTATTCAATTTTTCCCAGAGAGAATGATAGCTAACTTTTAATCTGGATTAGTTTAGAATTCATTGCAATTCGTCTAACTTAAGAACTAAGAAAGTTCAACTAATCCATAAAGCAAAGAAAGGGAATAAAATTTAATATTAATATCATTGGGAGTAGTGTGTGGAAAGGAAAAGTAAATTCATTAATACTAAGATAGAGGTTATTTGCAATAAATGTAAAATGCCAGGCAGGCTTGCGATTAGATTAAGACAAAATATTGGCATAGAGTGTTATATATATCATGGAAAATGGCCTTTAGTATCTAAACATAGTGTTTCATGTAATGATTATAAAGATATAGTAGATAAGTTTATAAAAAGATAAATATTTTTTATACGATGTAACTATTTTATATAGTAATCGTTATTATAGATAATTTTTATTTTAATTTTATAATAAATAAATATCAAAGCTGATGACACATAATATATAGGGGATACATAAGGTCGTTCACGTTTCCTTTGCGAATTGTAATTTTCTCTTAGAATTAGTATAATTCTAAGAAGAAATAATCCAAATATATACTGAGTAAAGATAAAAATAAGGATAACTGTAATAATATTACAGTTATGAGATAATTAGTAAATAGATTATACGCTATAGCAATAGCCCGCGCGATTTGAAAAATCCTCCATGGGGAATGGAACTTGCCGAAACACCTCCTCTCCACAAGGGAATTAAAAGACTCGACAAGGTTGTTACTCTTTAGCCACTTCCACACTTCCCTCTGTGCTTCAAGGTAGTTAAGCACACCGTACTTGTCAACCACAGTTTCTCCTTCTTCAGCCCATTTGATGAGTTTGTCCAATCTCTCGCCCTTGCTCATGTTGCGTTTCATGTGTACAATGCAGCATTGTCTCTTTATTTTCATTTGTGAAGCATTAATAACAATATCTAGTGCCTTAGCACCATCGGCAACAATTATCACGACGTTATATTTCTTCCATAGTCGTACTAAGAGTTCACAATAGCTCCTCTTATTCTCTTCCTTGGCAAGGGTGATGTCGAGTATTGTCCTCTCCTTGTCTGGGGTTACACCCATTGCAATTAGGAGTACTTCCCCGTGGGTGAGCTTAACATGTTTACCGTCTATGATGATGTATTTGAAGTTGCCTTTGACCTCTAGTTTTGGCATTGATAGTTTTTGGTTTACTTTTCCGTCTATCACGGAGTGGGAGATGAGAAGGTACTTGAGTACTTTATCGCTCTCTTTCTCAAGTTCTTATGCTGGTTTTGATTCTCTTGTCTTCTTTGTATAAGATCTGACGGTTATGTATTGGGGTTTGTAGATTTTTCTTCTGCCTTTGAGGAAGCGGTAGTTTGAGTAGCCTTTTCTCTTGATCTCTTTTCCCCTAGCGTATTTTGGGCTTATCTTCTCGGCTTCTTCAAGGGCTGGTTTTTCGATTTCTTCAGCAGATTTGTTTATTAGTGCGTCTTGTGGAAGTATTTGTGGGGCAAACGGGAATAACGGTGACACGTTGGTATTCAAGGTGGTTTCAAGTTGTTGCATGGTATGATTTCCTGCTCGCCCCATAATTAATATTACTGAATGTAAAATCAATTATTACAATCTCATATTAACAAAATAAATTGAATTCGCAAAGGAGGCGTGAACGACCCGGATACATAAAATATAAACTAAGCATAAAAATTGGACTTTAATTACAAGGAGAGAAGATAAGAAAGGACAAAAATTAGGAATATAACGTAAGGAAGATCTTATAGTTATCCTTATTTTTTTACAATTCCTAATTCTTTAGGAGCCTTCTTAAAACTAGCTTTCCTTAAAGTATTTGCAACATGATAGATTGCAAAAACGGAAATAGTGGGTAAAATGTAAAAAATTAACGCATAGCCTATCGGATCTCCAAAAAATCTGAGAATTGCTAAAAGTAATGATGTGTCTGTCGAAAGTAACGATACTACAATTATTGTTGGCACTGATGCACAACAAGATGATGCTGAAACTAAGCTAATACCACCTATAATACCTAAAACTTTTTTCTGTCCCCTAACAGTTGAAAAACTATATCCTAGAAGACTTCCAATAACTAGGCCATAATATAGCATTATAGGTATAATATCTACTTCAATATCGCCTATGAAAAAGAATATAGCTGGACTAAAGGAAATATAATTTACAAAACTCCATAAATCCCTGCTCGTATACACACTATAACCTATACCTGCGTAAAATCCATTGACAAATCCTGAGAGT
>Ga0208314_100117_pt1 | contig 35278 bp, 31 predicted proteins | sample OSPB_Mat_host_9__FD_187144 | JGI IMG/M metagenome (GOLD analysis project Ga0208314, IMG submission 187144) | Extremophilic microbial mat communities from Yellowstone National Park, USA - OSPB_Mat_host_9_15 (SPAdes) (version 3) | ecosystem: Environmental > Aquatic > Thermal springs > Hot (42-90C)...
GAGGGAACACGACGTCAACGATCAGGGCGGTGAGCCTCCGTAGCTTGGAAGTCATGGATGCTCACAAACGGAGACCCACCGCCCACCTTAAATATTATACAAGCAAGTGAAATTGTGGGACACACTCAAGTGGGCTATCCATCCCCCGAGGGGTCTTCCGCCCCCTTTGAACCCCCATTCTTTATAAGCATGGTCAGTGAATTTCCTCAATGTCCTTTCTCCCAGAGGTCGAGGCCTTAAGGAAGGCCCTGAGGGAGGAACTGGGGAGTGAAGCTCTCAGGTCGGTCCCCAAGTATGTGGCCCTGACCTTCGACGATGGCATAGCGGGCACCCAGTACTCCACGGTAACCAGGCTCCTGTCTAAATATAGGATCCCGTTGACCCTCTTCCCACAGACCGATCCCACGGGAAGACAGGTGAGGGAGGTCTACAGGGAGCCAGCCATGGCTGAACCTGAGCACAGGGAGAAGATCAGGGAGATCCACAGGATGGGGGCAGAGATAGGTTCCCACAGCGTCACCCACAGGGATCTAACCAAGCTCTCGGAGGAGGAGGTGGACTCCGAATTGGCCCAATCTAGGGCCTCCTTGGAGGAGTTGGTGGGGGGTCCGGTGAGGTCCTTCGCTTACCCCTACGGTGCATATACGCCACAGGTAGTTAGGGCAGTTAGGCGTTACTACGATCAGGCCAGGTCTGTGGGAGCCTATGAGATGGACTCCAAGATCCCCGTGAGACCGCACAATAGGTTCACCCTAGCTCCAGCTCCTCTCTCCTCCCTTCACCTCCCCCTCCTCCCCACGATCTTACTCTACCATAATGAGGACCTGGATAGGGTTGAAGCAGACCTGAAACCCCTCTTCGCAGAGGGGGTGGAGTTCCTTACTTTCTGGGACTTCGCCAGGAAAGTCTCCAGGTTCCCCCATCTAGGGGTTGAGGTAATATTCCCATTGACAATGGCTGGTCTAACTTCAAGGAGGAAACTGTTACTAGGGGTTTTCCCTGGGGAGGTAGAGGTGACAGTGGTGGCCCAGAGTCCTGAGACTAGGGTTGGGGTTTACACCGCCTCCCCTGAGGCTCAGGACCTAGGCACCATCCTGACCGGTGAGGAGGTAGTAAAGGAACCTTCAATTTCCCAGATCAGGGAGCTGGGGAGCGACATTTGGGAAGTGGAGAGGTGGTCTTCCCCCCTCTTCACCCTAAGGCTCAGGAGACCTCTACCTGGCGCTGGGGGATTGAGTGTGGTAGTGGATCCGGCGCAGGGGACTAAGGCCTCAGTCAAGGCGTTGATCAGGGTGAGGCTCTGAGGGAGTGGATCAACTACCCTTCGCAGAGGAACTGAAATCTCCTGGAAGTCCACTCTGTGTCAGGAGTGCTCTTGGATGGCAGGGGTTAGGGTTTCCTTTAACTTTGCGGGGGTTAAGGGGGGAGTCCCCTTCCGTGGGGACGGACAACCCCCTCAGGGATGTTTTTACAGTTATCAAAAAATAAATATGCAGGCCTCGGCTGTAAGAGCTGAGGTCGCACCCTCGGGGCTGGGGTTCAAGCCTGTGGAGACCCTCCTTAACCCCACACGGGGTTCGCGGAACGGTTCGGTGGAAACTGCGCTGTGGGGGGATCGAGATCACCCCGAGGAGCGGGAAATCGCGGGGTGGGGATGCCCCGTCCGTTAGGGCGGGGTAGTTCACGGTCCTAGGCTTGCTAGGGTGGGTTAAAGTTATACTCCCCCAGGGCCCTTTGGAACCGTGCTCGAGATCAAGTTCGGAGGCTCGCTGGAGTTGGAGAGGAATGAGGTGGTAGCGCTTTTAGGGAGGAACGGCTCTGGGAAAACCACCCTGGTGAAGTCGGCGGCGTGCCTCAGAAGGGGAAAAGTTCGAGTGAGGGTGGAGGGGCAGGAGTTCTGCGTTGATCCTGACTACTCCAAACTCTCTGCAGTCCTCCAGGAACCCTCAACCCAGATCCTCGCGCCGACTTGTAGGGAGGAGGTGCATCTGATCTCCCTGTTCCACCCGGTGAGGGAGGAAATACCCTTGAGACTCATGGGGCCATACTACGACGTGGAGTTCCAGAGGCTCTCCGACGGTTACAAGAAGAGGTTCTCAATCTCCACTGTCCTAGCTTCCTCACCCCTATACCTGATCCTGGACGAGCCCTTCGCCAACTTAGATGAGGAGGGGATATCTCTGGTTAAGTCCTCCATCCCCAAGGGGACGCTCTTGACCGAGCACAGGGTGAGGGAGGTGAGGGGATTAGTGGATAGGGTCTACCTCCTGAGGGAGGGGATAGTGGAGGTGGATCGGGACAGGCTTTGGGACGAGGACTTCTTGAGGGCTGAGGGGCTCAGAGGGTTCAGTGTTCCCGAGTCCCGGGGGAAACCGGGGGAGGAGGTGCTTAAGGTAGGGTGGTTGAGGATCAGGGAAGGGGAGGCCCTCTGCCTCGTGGGTCCCAACGGCTCTGGGAAGACCACTGCGCTCAAGAGGCTGGCGGGGAGGGCTTACCTGGTCTTTCAGGAGCCTGATCTCCAGTTCTTTCACGAGACCGTCAGGGAGGAGGTCGGGGACCGGGAGGCTCTGGACCTCTTCGGACTCAGGGGGAAGGAGGACCTAAGTCCCTACCTCTTGAGCCACGGGGAGAAGATGAGGGTCCTCATGGCCTCAGCCTTCTCCTCCGGAAGGAAGGTGGTGGCTTTAGATGAGCCCAGTGTGGGGATGGACGGCCAGTTCCTCCTCTCCCTATACAGGATGGTGGACTTGATGAGGGAGGAGAGGAGAGGGGTTATCATAGCTACCCACGACAGGGACTTAATGGGCCTCTGCGACACTGTGATCTCCCTGAGCAGGTCCTCAGGTCCAGAGCTGGTGAAGGGTTAGGGAGGAGGCGAGGCAGAGGGAAGCCAGGGCCAAGAAGAGGAGGTCTGGGGGCCTGGGCTTGAGATCCCTCTTCCCCCTGAAGCTACCGTAGAGCTTAGTGGTGTAAGCGAAGTAGAGGTCCTCTGCCACCTTCACCATTTCCACGAGTATGGGCCTGGCCAACTTCAGGGGGTTGAGGCCGATCCCCCTGGCCCTGGCATTGAAGATCACCTGGGAGGCGATCCTGCGGAAGAGTGGGTAATAGGTGAATGCGACCAGAATGGGAACTCCCCTTTCCCCCAGGAGGTCCAGCAGGGTGACCCTGTCTAGGTAATCCCCTAGGACGGCGTAGAGATTAATGTAGGTCAACGCCCTAACCGTGTAGGGGAAGAGGTACTCCCTCCCAGCGAAGTGGAGGAGGATCAGGGAGCTGAGAGCCACGATCCCCTCAACTAGGATCAACCTCCACCTCCTCAGGAGGGGGGCGGTGATCAGCAGGGGGAGGGAGGAGGGAGTGAGAGAGGCTGAGAGCGCCATCAGGACGCTGAAGGTCAGGGAGTAGAGGAAGCTAGTCCTCGCCCCTTATCACCCCTGACTTGATCAGGTATGAACCGAGGAGGTGGGAGAGGTAACCCATGAGGGCGCTCTCCCCGAGGTATCCCAGGGAGAACGCGGTCATGTAAAGGGAGAGATCACGGGTCCCAGTAGGGACGCCGAGCATGAGGATCCCGAAGATCACGCTGAGCACTCCCACTAGGGTCCCCACCAGTGTGGTGTTGACCATGACGGCTCTGAATCCTCTGTACCCTACTATCCTTGACACCGCTTCGTCTACCGCTCCCGCGACGAGGAAGGTGGGGAGGAGGAAGAGTACTCCTGTGGCAGCGTAGAGGAGGGAGCTGAATAGTGCTATTAGCCCCGGGCCATACCTTGAATTCACTACCTGTATACCCACTGAGATCAGGATCAAGGGTACCGTGAGGGTCAGGAAGGGATCGGCGAAAATACTAAGGGCGAAGGAGCTCGTCCCCAGGACCATTCCCGCTGCCACTGCGTAGGAGGCCACCGAGAAGACAGCCGCGTATACTACTGCTCTCCTGTTCATAGCATACCTTAACTTTAGACGGTAAAAAGTTTTTCAAAGCCTTCCTTTAGGGATCGGTGTATCCGCTTCGGTCAAATGAAAGACAAGCCCCTTCTGAGGGATGAGAGTTTAGAAAATAAAAGTCCAGAAAAAAGGACGGAAATGAAAGTGTGGGGAAGCCCCGAAGGGGGCTCAGTGTGTGTGAACGTGCCCCTACATCCCCGGGTCCATGAAGACCGCGGAGAGGCGGCTCTCCGCGGCTAGGGGTGATGGGCTGAAGGCCCAGCCCATGGTCTACCGCTGGACGAACGGAGCGGGGTGGGTGGATAAACGTTTCACTGAGCGTGAAGTGATGAGGATGAAGGTGGTAAATCGCGAACCATGATCCACCCTTGAACCCTTCAGGACGTGGAGGAGGTCAACTCCAAAAGCATTCTCCTCCTCAATTTCACTTCTCTTAAACCCCAAACTCTTAAATGTCCCAAGTGAATTTGACTCCAGGTCGAGAAAATGTCCAAGAGACTGAACCCTTTCAAAAGGGAGAGGAGCTACCCCAAGTCCCCTGACCTGAGCAAGGTGGTGGGGGAGCTGGAGAATTACTTGAAGTCCGACGGCTGGAAGGTCCAGTCCAAGGTGGAGGGGAATAGGGCGATCCTCCAGGCTCACAAGGGAGGGATCCTGAGGGACGTCATAGCTGCGGACAGAGCACTGACCTTCACCTTCGAGAACACCGGCAATGGCCTCAAGTTGACCGCGGGAATAGGTAAGTGGGTGCAGAACCTTGCGGTGACTGCGGTGGAGGCGATCCTCCTGACCCCACTCTTCCTGGCCATTGACGTCCCTGAGATGCTTTGGACGGAACATGTGGAGTCCAAGATCTTGAAGAAGGTAGACGAGATCGTGGGTAAGTCCTGAGCTCAATCTCTTTCTTCACTTAATTCCACTGGCTTGATTCTAGTTGATCCAGAGCTAAGGACTTTAGGGTGAGAGGTCCTGGGGAAATTTATTCCTTAAACTGAAACATATAAAAACACTAATTCAAATAAACTGTAAACAAGAAGACGGTAAATAGGAAGCGGGCAGTAAGAGTACTACTCGAGTAATACTCGAGTTAGTAAAACCTCCTTCTCGGCCTGTCCTCTACTGTCCTCTCTGAGAGGTTGTTCTGGGTGTTGACTTCGCCTATCTGGAAGCTCGAGTCCTGCATTTGTCCCTCTCTCCCTAGCGTCAACCTCATTGAGCCCCTGTGTACAGCTACGAAACCGTTCCTTATCTCCACGGTCTTCCCTGCAGATACCTTTCCTATATCGTCGTCCCATAGGCTCATGATTATCGAGCCCGTCTCGTCCCCTACTAACACATCGCTCACCCTGTGAGTTGAGCCGTCTCTCCCTGTAACGGTTCTGGGCTCTCCCACATTCACTACTTTAACAGTTACATCCGCTCTCCTTCTCGGAGAAAGCTCTCTTACCTTCAAACCAATCACGTGCTTTAGGGTTCTACCTTAATAAATCCTCCGGTGCGCTGGGGAGTATACCATGCTATTTGAATACAGATAAGGAGGTTAGGAAGGCGTGGTGAACCCCTTATTTAAACCGCGTGAATCCTAAGGTAGAGTTGGCGACACCTTTTCGGCTCAACTGACCCCCCGCACTGAAGGGTTCCAGAGGTTCATGGTTCCCACCGTGAGGAGTTACACCTGGTGGACAGCCAGGTAGCTCAGAGGACCACTCCATCTGTGGATAGATGAAGCGGAACCTTCATCCATAACCTCTGGTTCCGTGAGAAGGGATACTGATGCCCCTCCCTCAGTCCCACTTCCTGAACCGGGCTGGGGAGGGGCATCAGTAGCTTCACTGGGTAATAAAATATAGGGGGCTGTCCGTCCCCTTGGCGGGGCTTTACGTCCTTAAGCCCCATCACTGTAACTCCCCCTGTTAATGACAGTCCCTTCAACGCGGGATACAGGGGTTAACTCCTCGAGGTCGAGGCTTCGGGCTTAAGGTGCAAGTCGAAGATCTCCTTGAATACCCTGTAGGCCTGTTCCCCGTAGAGGCAGATGATCACTGAGCTAACGTGGGAGGGCTCGAAGTCCATCAATGCTCGAACCATAACCTTGGCGCAGTCCGAGTAGGGGTAACCGAAGATCCCAGTGGATATGGCGGGAAGTGCAACTGAGTTGCAGGAGAGCTCGTCAGCCTTCCTTAGGGAGTTCAGGATTGCTTGATAGAGCTTCTCGTCTCCCTCTCCGTATCTAGGGCCTACCGCGTGGATCAGGTATTTACACTTCAACCTACCGCATCCAGTAACCGCTATTCCCCCCACAGGGAGTTGGCCGTTCCTCTTAACCCATTCCCTACTTTCCTCCTGGATCCGCTGTCCCCCCTTCTTCACTATGGCATAAGCCACTCCGCCACCGTGTTCTAGGTAGGAGTTAGCAGCGTTCACTATGGCGTCAACCTCTAGGTCCGTTATGTCCCCCTGCACCAGCTGAACCATGTAGCCTTTCAGGGAGTACATGGGCGTTGAGCTGCAGTTGAGCTAAAAAGCTTCCACCCTCGATCTTAGACGTTATCGACCTGCACAGGCAGGTAGTTAGTGCAGATCCAAATGGCAAAGTAAGTATCCCTTGGGTGAACTCGCCGATTTCAGAGGGAAATCGCCATATTACTACTGTGGGGGACTTCCCTTTTTGAGCGAAAAGGGAGTGCCATAGGTCACACACAGTTTTCTTCGTTCTAGGTGATTCTAGTCTGAAGGTGTCGAATCCATGGAACTTCGGACGCGAACTTTTCGACTTAGCTGAAGCCATTGATCGCCACAGCAGGGCCTCTACTTCCAGTCGGGTTGGATGATGAAGTTATTAAGGCTCGCGGAACATTTAACCCAATGCCCTTAAGGGTCCTCCAAATATCCTTGGAACACGACGATTGGTCCAAGTTGACCTCACCCTACTCCAAGGACCAGCTCAACTTCAGGATGGTGAGCTATGCCATCTCCTATAGGGACTCGAGGATATATGAGATCACCAGGATATGGGCTAAGAACAGGGAGCTTCTGAGTAAAGGGGTGAGGATAATGAAGAGGCACGACAGAGTCCTGGACGTCTCACTGTTCAACGTTCATAAGTCGGGGAAGGGAGTTACGGCCCTAGTCTCAGTTACGGCCACCTCTCCTGGAACGGTGATGGAGGTGCTCTCGAACAACTCCTCGTTCTTCTTCAATGAGTCGGTATGGGAGGGAAGGGAACACTGGCTAGTGGTAATCGACGACCTCTCCCTGAGCAGGATGCTCGAGGAACTCAAGGGGAAGGGGAGGGTGCACGATGTAAGGGAGAAGAGGGGGATGGAGATATTGGACTGCAAGGGGAGACTCTCGGAGAGGGAGAGGGAGGTCCTGCTCACGGCTTACTCTAATGGTTTCTTCGATTGGCCCAAGAAGGCTAACGCCAAGGAGGTGGCGGAGATCCTGGGGATCACCAAGGTCGCCTTCACCCAAGAGCTCAGGAGAGCACTGAAGAAGGTGGTGGAGGAGGAGGTCCTCTGTGGGAGCGCTGACTGAGGACACCTCAGCCGACCCTCCAATGGTGGGGAGAATTGTGTGGCTTCAACTCATGGAAAGGTGAGGGCAAAAGGTTTATTAGGATTGAAATGCAGCATGTCTCAGCTTGAGCGAGGACTTCATAAGGGTTCTCCTGAGTGAGGAGAGGAGGAAGTTCGAGGATCCTGAGGAGTTCCTCCCTGAACTGCTCAGGGGAGGTGAGATCATAGCCGATGTGGGGTGTGGACCTGGGTACTACGCTCAGACCCTAGTCAAGTTCGCCTCCAAGCTCTACTGTGTAGACGTGAACCCCAGGATGCTCCAGGAGTTGAGGAAGAGGGTCAAGGACCCCAAGGTCGTGACATCTGAGTCGACCTCCAGTATACCAGACTCCTCGGTGGATGTGGTGATCCTGGCCAACTCCTTCCACGATATGGATAGGGAGAAGGCTAGGGCTGAGGTGGAGAGGATCCTGAAGCCTAAGGGTAAGGTAATCGTGGTGGACTGGAAAAAGGAGGATACACCCATTGGACCTCCTCTACTCAAGAGGATGAGTGAGGAGGACTACGTGAGGGAACTCAAGGGGTTTAGACTCATTCTGAAGTTCCCAGTGGGGCCCTACCACTACGGCCTCCTCTTTCAGAAAGAGGACTGACCCTCAGCTGACTCCCTCCCCACCCTGGAGGGGTTCCCTCCGAGGGATTCATGGTCCCCACCATGGGTTCGGAGCTACATCCCTGATTTAGTGGACGGTCTGCCGGCGCAGAGAACTGCTTCCACTCGAACAGTCCGGATCCGGAAGGGAAGAGTGGGGATCAGTCATATGTTGTTAAGGAAGTAGAGATTCTGGTTTCCGTTTGTCCCTACACTTTCATTGCCTCATTTCGTTCAACCATGATTAGGTGCAGGGACTCAGTCCCCTGCCCGGCTTAAGGACAGGTCGTGGACCCTGCCCAAGGGCGCGGGACCCACCCCCCCCTTTCACTCCCCCCGGGCGGAGCCCACACCCAGTGGGAAATAACTCCCTCATGGAGGAACTCCTAACGTAGACAAACATAAAACACCTATTAACTTGAATAAGGATTCAGTCCGGCGCAGTGCAATTGAACCCTCAATGAAGCGGGGGAGGAGCGTCGTTAACTTTACTAAAAATAAAATTAGATAAAAATATTTAAATGCAGGGGTCGCCCGTCCCCTTGGCGGAGCTTTACGCCCCTCGACTCCCATTCTTTGTAAGGTGAAGTCTCAAATTGTGTTTAGCCTGGATCAGCATAGGTTTAAAAGTTCCCTCTGTGATTAAGTTACCATGAAGTTAACCTGGATGATAGGAGGTGCACAAGGGAAGGGGATAGACACAGCGGCCAACCTTTTCGGGAACGCTGTGGCCAAGGCTGGGTACTACATATATGGGAACAGGGAGTACTACTCCAACATAAAGGGAAGGCACAGTTACTTCAACCTCACCATAAGTGACAGGAGAGTCAACAGTGTTTCCAATAGGGTCGAAGTCTTAGTCACCTTTGACGCCGAGACCGTTTTCCAGCACTTCACGGAGGTCAAGGGACACGTCATATACGATCAGAGCCAGGAGGGGGTTAGGTTGGAACAAGTTCAATCCATGGAACCTGAGCTCATGGACGAGGTAGTGGAGGTCTTCAAGGACAAGGGTTATAAGGTCGCAGTGAAGGACCTGATCTCCTACCTCCAGGGGAGGGGGGTTAAGGCTGTGGCAGTGAACTACGACGCAGTGCTGAAGCAGGTCGCTGGGAGGTCCAACCTCGCCCTCTCCGTTGTGGACAGGGCCAGGAACACCATAGGTATCGCAGCCTCCTGTTCCCTCCTCGGCTTGAAGCAGGACTTCCTCCTCCAGGCCATTAAGGAGAGCTTCAGGAACGAGACATACTACAAGTTCAACGCCATAGCCGCTGAAATAGCCTATTCCCTGGTGTCCCCAGAGTACGACCTGAAGCCCATCCCCGTGAGTGGGAGCAGGGTGATCATAGACGGTAACACTGCAGCTGCCATGGGCAAGATCGCCGGGGGGCTGAGGTTCCAGACCTACTACCCAATAACCCCGGCCTCAGACGAAAGCGTCTACATAGAGGCCAACCAGGTTGTGGACATGATAGACCCTGAGACCGGGGAGATGAGGAAGGGAGGGATCGTAGTTGTTCAGACCGAGGATGAACTAGCTGCCATAAATATGGCAGTGGGAGCTTCCCTAACTGGAACCAGGGCAGCCACAGCCACCTCAGGTCCAGGGTTCTCCCTAATGAGTGAGGGGTTGAGCTGGGCGGGGATGAATGAGGCACCTGTGGTGATCACCTATTATATGAGGGGTGCTCCAGCAACGGGACAGCCCACTAGGAGCGGACAAGCGGACCTACTCTTCGCCATGAACGCCGGCCACGGTGAGTTCCCCAGGATAGTGATCGCCTCAGGGGACCACGTGGAGGTCTTCCACGACGCCTTCTTAGCCATGAACCTGGCTGAGAAGTATCAAAGCCCCGTGGTGCATATAGTGGAGAAGGCTTTAGCTAACGCTTACTCCCTGGTGGAGGAGGAACTGTTGAGACCAGGGAAGGTGGAGAGGGGGAAGTTCGTCCCAGAGCCGAGCCAGGATTACGCCAGGTTCAAGTTCCAGGAGGACGGGATTTCCCCCAGGGCTCCCTTGGGGAAGGCGAGCATGATCTACACCGGTGATGAGCATAACGAGGAGGGACACATAAGGGAAGCCACCAGGGTCAGGAACTTAATGGTGGAGAAGAGGATGAGGAAGCTGGAGACTGCAGACAGGGAGATCCCGGAGGAGGTTAGATACAGTGTGTATGGGGACTCCAAGGTCGCCCTGCTCAGCTGGGGTTCCCCCAAGGGTGCGATCCTAGACGCCATGGAGGAGTTAGAGAGGGATGGGATAAAGGTAGAGTTGGTCCAACTCAGGATCTTCAACCCCTTCCCCAGGACCCTGGGGAAAGCGCTTCAAGGCAAGGACAGGATCATAGCGGTGGAGAACAATTATACAGCACAGGGAGCGCAGGTGGTTAAGTTGAGGACCGGAGTGGAACCCACCAACTACATCCTCAAGTGGAGCGGGAGGCCCATGGCGAGGGATGAGGTGGCGGAGGCGGTTAAGAAGGTCCTGGAGAGGGACGAGAAGAGGGTAGTCCTGTCAGGCGGAATGTGACTCCTCGCTCCTCAGGCCTCTCCATACGCCCGGCGCCCCCGTTAAATTATCACTTCCCCGTGCTTGAGCCTCACGTGGAGGTAAGCCACGCAGAAGCCTAGGACTGAGGCTAGGAGGGCTATCCACACCTGATCCCCCAACCTCACCTGCGGAGGCATGTAGAGTTGAGACCCCTGGTAGATCACAAGGATCAGTCCAAGAGCCATGGCAGCCACTATGGGTCCTCTCCCCCCTTGCCTAAACTGTAAACTCCTCCTCCACCACTCCCCCGCTGCGTAGAACGAGATCACGCCCACCTCAATGGGCAGGAAGTTGAGGAGGAAGACCCTGAGGAAGTCCAGGAACCAGGGGAGGAAGCCTCCGTGGATGTGCTCGTATATGACCAGGAAGAGGAGGGAGGAGTAGAAGAGGGTCCAGTCCGCGAGTCTACTGTTCTTGAACGGACCGTAGACCCTTATCCACGGCGCCTTGCCCTCCTCCCTGAGCTCGGGATCTGAAGTCCTCCTTACGAGCCTCACCGGGTCCTCCATATACCAGGTTATCCTGGACCTCCCCCTGTTCACCCTTCCGTCCAAGTCCAGCTTGAAGGACCTCACGAACCTCCCCAGGGGGAAGAGGACCTCCACCCCCCTGTCTGTAGGAGAGGTGAGGAGGTCCAGGAGTATGTGTAGGAAAACTCCCAGGCCCAAGTATTGGTTGAAGAGAGAGAGGGATCCGGCGAAGAAGACGTTGTGTAGGAGAGCCCTGTGTAGCTGATACCTCTCGAAGACCCTCCTCTTGGTGAAGACGTATTCCCTGTCCAGGTCCGGGATCGCAGCGCCTATTGCAACCAGAACTGCTAAGTCCACCCTGTGGAAGGCAACTGCCCCCACTGCCAGGGCCAACATTATGTGCGTGTTGAGGTTCATGTGTTGGGTGGAGTGGGAGTGGTAATAAAGGAGTCGTCCTAGGCTACCCTATACTTGTATAGGGCCTCCCAGTTGAACTGTATCCCGTGTCCTGGTGCCTCAGGTGGGTAGGCGAATCCACCTTCGAGCCTATAGGAGGACGATAGGACTCCCGAATCGTGGAGGTTGCTGTTCCTCAGGTGCTCCAGGAAGAGGGCGTTGGGAACCGCGTTGAGGGTCTGCACTGCTATCTCCTCGCCGAAGTGTGGGGCAACGGGCAAGCCCTGGAGTTCAGCAGTGTGGGCCAGCTTTAGCCACTCCGTTATTCCCCCTACCCTTAACACATCGAACTGCACCACGTCCACACATCCCTCGTTGATCAGCCTCAGTGCATGGAGCCTGTTGTAGACCGTCTCTCCAGCGGCGATCCTCAAGTCCAGGGACCTCCTGAGGACCTTGTAGTCCTCCAGGGCTTCAGCCTCCACAGGTTCCTCGAGCCAATATACCCCCTCCTCCTGGAACTTCCTCCCCCTCCTGAGCGCCTCCTTGAGGGACCACTTCCTATTGGCATCGACCATGAGCTCCGATCCCTCCCCGATCACGTCCCTCACAGCCCTTATCCTCCTCACGTCCTCCTCAACGCTCTCCTTCCCTACCTTTATCTTGAAGGCGGTGAACCCAGCCTCCCTGAAAGCTGAACACTCGGCCCTGAGCTCCTCCACAGTGTAGTTCAGGTCTATCTCGCTCCTGTATGCCCTCACCTTGGAACCCCTCTTCCCCCCGAGCATTAGGTAGAGCGGGTAATCGGCGCCCTTGGAGAGAGCGTCCCAGAGGGCCAGATCCAGGGCTGAGAGGGCTATCCTACTCACTCCCTCTAGGCCGTAGGAGTAGGTCAGGGAGGAGGCCTTCCTGTTGAGCTCGTCCGGACTGGAGATCCCCTCGTTTATCAGGGCAGGACCATAATAGTCCCTCAGTAGGTGCAGGACGGCCGTTCCCCCTCTTCCCTGGGTATAGGTCCACCCTATTCCCTCAATGCCATTGTCGAAATCGATCCTTACCACTGCATACTCGTATTCCGTGAAGGTCTCCAAGGCATTCCTCTGCTCCCTCCTGGAGGGTATCCTGTAGAGGTTCACCGTGAAGCTCTTGGGCCTCATGGACTGAGTTACGCAGGATATTAGTTAAATTCTTCTACCCGTGGATGAGGTCTGAATCCTTATAAGAAATGTGGAAATTTATCTTAACAAGGGGTTCAAAGGGGGCGGAAGACTCCATCCGTAAGGGTGGAGATGGATAGCCCCCTTTGTGACTCTTATATACTTCTTTTTCGAATATTCTCTTAATGCCCACCGTAGGGTTCCGTTTTAGGGCATACACCGACGAGGGAACATTGAGGGCGTTAAAAGCCCAGTTGAAGTTGGCGTGTGAAGCATACAACACCCTACGGTGGGCAGATATCTATTTTCATGAGAGGGATGGAAAAGGTCTCACCGAGACGGAGTTGAAGCAATTAGCCCTCGACTTGAGGAAACAAGATGAGCAATACCAACAACTCCACTCACAAGTAGTACAACAGGTTGCAGACCGTTACTTCGAGGCTAGGCAACGCTTTCTTGAAGGGCTAGCACGTTTCCCGAAGCAAAAGAAAGCACACAAGTGGTACTCCCTCGTCTACCCTCAGTCAGGTTGGAAAATACTGAAAGTGAAGGAGATCAGGACGAAAAGCAAGAAGAACAAGAAGAAGGTAATAACGTTAAAACTGTCAAACCTAGGAGTCTTCAACGTTATTGTTCATAGGGACTTCCCTCTGGACAAGGTAAAGAGGGTAGTAATCAAATTAACAAGCAGTGGGAGAGTATATATTTCGTTCATAGTTGAGGGCTACGAGTTCCCCAAATTACCAGAGACAAACAAAGTGGTAGCTGTGGACGTTGGTGTTGAGAAACTCCTGACGACGAGTGACGGCGAGTTTTTCCCTAACTTGAGACCTTATGAGAAAGCGTTGAAGAAGCTAAAGATCTTGCACGGACGTCTCTCAAAGAAGATGTTTCTGTCACGCAACTGGTTTAAGGCAAAGATTAAGCTAGCGAGGGCTTATGAACACTTGAAGAACCTTAGGAAGGACTTGTACATGAAACTCGGGAAGTGGTTTGCTGAGCATTACGACGTCTTGGTCATGGAGGATATCCAAGTTAAACAACTCGTCGACAAGTCTCTGAGAAGGCTGAGGATGAGGCTTCATGATGTTGCTTTTCATGAGCTTAGGAGTATCATGGAGTATCAACTTGGGAAGTACGGTAAGGAGATTCTTTTCGTGAACCCTGCTTACACTTCAATGGCTTGTGCTAGGTGCGGATATGTTAAGAATGACTTGACTTTGGCTGATCGTATTTTTGTTTGTCCTAATTGTGGTTGGTCTGTAGACCGTGACTATAATGCTTCTCTCAATATTCTGAGTAGATCGGGGTCGGAACGACCCTTAATGCCTGTGGAGCTTCGCCCTCTACCCGTAGCCAAACGCTACGGGCAAGGTGGGGCTATGAAGCAGGAAGCCCCGTCCGTTAGGGCGGGGTAGTTCACGACTTAAAGACAATTCTAGACGTCCTTAGACCTGAACAAGAAGTTTCAAAAGCGATGTGTAAGCGTATTAATGTGGCAGATGATAGAGAAAATAAGTAGGATTCAAGGAACTGGAAAGTGTTTTTCTTAAACCTCCTCAAACTTTTTAGCAAACTCCTCAAACTCTCTCTTTAACCTTTGGGGGTTAAGGGGGTGAAAGTCCCCTCCCTAGGGGATGGATGACCCCCTTATAGATATATTTTATAGTTGTAAACAAAATATATACATAGACCTAGGCTGTGAGAGCTGGGCCTCGGGACTGGGGTTCAGGCCTGTGGAGACCCTCCGTAACCCCACGCGGGGTTCGCGGAACGGTTCCGTGGAAACTGCGCTGTGTGGGGATCGAGGTGGCTCCGAGGAGCGGGAAATCACGAGGTGAGGATACCTTGTCCGTGAGGGCGGGGTAGTTCATGGACTTTAAGCCCATTCTCTGATCTCCTCCATGCTCGAAATGTAGTCACGAACCCACGGTGGGAACCATGAGCCCAGGAATCCTCCAGGGCAGGGAGGGGGTCAAACCACAGGCGAATACGATCTCCCGCTCCACATTGACCCACGTCCAAAGGAATCCTCAGAAGAGAGGTATGACTTATGCCCCCAGGGAGTGGAGTCGTCCTCAGGGGGTTAAGATAAGCTTTTAATGAAACCTATCTATCTCCACCCATGAGGATCTACGTAGCGATCAAGCAGGTTCCCGATGCTGACGACCTCAGGATAGACCCAGTGACTAACAACCTAGTGAGAGAAGGTGTTCCCGCGGTCATAAATCCGCCGGATCTACACGCCATAGAGGAGGCCGTGAGGCTAAAGGAGAAGTATGGAGGGGAAGTGATCGTGATCACCATGGGTCCTCCCCAGGCCGAGGGCTCGCTCAGGGAGGCCCTGGCCATGGGAGCGGACAAGGCCTACCTCATAACGGACAGGGCTATGGCAGGAGCTGACACCTGGGCCACTTCCTACACCCTATTCAAGGCCTTCCAGAAGATCGGGTTGGGTGACCTCTACCTCTTCGGGAAGAGGGCGGTGGATGGGGAGACAGAGCAGGTTGGACCTCAGACCGGGAAGTGGCTCGGAGTACCAGTACTCGGCTATGTCTCCCAGGTGCTTAGCGTGGAAGGGGAACAGGGAAGGATCGTGGTCAGGAGGACCACGGAGTTCGATGAGCAAGTAGTGGAAGCTCCCTTACCCGCGGTCATGACGGTAATAGAGACCATAAACAAGCCCAGGCAGCCGGACATCATGAGCATAATAAGGGCTAAGCAGGCCAAAATCCCCAGGCTCACCAAGGACGACATAGGAGCCGAGCCGGACAAAATAGGCCTGGCCGGTTCCCCCACAAAGGTCATAAGGGTCCGTCCTCCCCCCAAGACCAGGAACCCGGAGATAGTGGACGGGAGGAAGGATCCTGACAGAGCAGCGGAGTGGTTTGTGCAGAAGTATAGGGAGGCCATGGAGGCTGCGAAGTTAGTGGCCAAGGAGTACGTGAGGCCTAAGCCCGTGGTCAAGCTGGGGAGCGAGGTCTGGGTCTACGTGGATCACGTGGGGGAGGAGCCCAACGTGGCCTCCTGGGAGATAATGGGGGAGGCCAGGAGGATAGCGGACATGATGGAGTCCAAGCTCGCTGCTGCCATTGTTGGGGACAAGGTGGATCACCTAGCGGAGGAGGCCTTAAGTTACGGCGCGGACAAGGTATACATTGGGAGGACCAAGGGATACGACCTATACGACAACGACGTCTTCACCAAGGCCCTCTCCTCCTTGATCCTGAAGTATAAACCCGAGGCTGTCTTCTTCCCTGGGACCAGGAACTGTAGGGAATTGGCCTCCACCACGGCAATAACGGTGAACACTGGACTTATAGCTGACTGCACTAGCTTCGAAGTGGACGAGAAAGGGGTGCTCTACTCCACGAGGCCTGACTTCGGCGGGAAGGAGATGTCCACCATAATCTGCCCCAGGCACAAGCCCGTAATGGTGACCGTGAGGCCTGGTGTCTTCTCCAGCCTCCCCAGGAGAGAGGCTAAGGGGGAGAAGGTGGAGGAGGAGGTGCAGGACCTCTTCACCAGGTTCAAGGTGCTGGAATACAGGAGGTTGGAGAAGAGGAATATATTGGCTGAGGCAGAAGTAGTAGTGGGAGTGGGTAGGGGGATAGGGAGCCCAGAGAAGATAAAGGTAGCCGAGGAGTTGGCACAGGCCCTGGGGGGAGTGGTCGGGGTCACCAAACCCTTGGCAGACATGGGTTGGTACCCCAAGGAGAGGCAAGTAGGGCAAACGGGGACCACCATAAGGCCGAACCTCTACATAGCCTTGGGGATCTCGGGGGCCATACAGCACTTGGTTGGGATACAAGGGGCCAGGAAGATAATGGCGGTGAACTTGGACCCAGAGGCCCAGATCTTCTCCAACTGCGACTACGGCATTGTGGGGGACATATTCGAGGTGGTTCCCAGGGTGATCAAGATCCTGAAGAGGTGAACCAGGTGGACTTCGACGTCATTGTGGTGGGCGCAGGTCCTGCGGGATCGGCAGCTGCCCTAACGGCAGCCAAGGCTGGCGCCAAGGTCCTCCTCCTGGAGAGGGGGCCTGAACCAGGTTCCAAGAACGTCTCAGGCGCCATGGTAAGGATCAGCGAGATAGCCGAAGTGTTCTCCTCCAAGGACATTCCGGTGGAGAGGAACGTAAAGTCGGTGAAGCTGATCGTGCACAGCCCCTCTGGAGAGGTGTCAGTGGACGTGAAGGTGAGCGGAGGGTTGGGGAACGTGGGTAGGCTGAAGCTAGACAGGTGGATGGCTCAGCAGGCTGAGGCAGCGGGGGCGGTTCTGGTGACCAAAACCACCGCCCTGGGACTGGAGTGGGACAGGGGGGAGGCTAAGGCTGTGATCACTGACAGAGGCAAGGTGAGCGGGAGGGCCTTCGTCCTCTCCGAGGGGGTCAATGCCCTCATCTCTATCCAGTCCGGTCTGAGGCCCGATCTTAAGCCAGAGGAGGCGGTGGTCACAGTGAAGGAGGTGTACGCCATGAACAAGGACGAGGTGAACAGGAGGTTCTCCCTCAAGGAGGACGCGGAGGGAGTGAGCTGGAGGTTCCTGTTCGACAAGCCCCTCCCAGGTGCTGGGTTCCTCTACACATACAGGGACGCTGTGGCAGTTGGAGTGGGGGTGCCCATGTCCTCCGTGATTAGCTCCAAGGTCAAGCCGGAGAAGGTGCTGGAGGAGTTCCAGGCCTTCTCAGGGATCAGGGAAATAGTGAAGGAGGCTTCCCTGCGCGAGTACTCCTCCAAGGTCATACCAGAGGCAGGGTTCCCCTCCTGGAGGTCCTCCCGTTCCAACGTCTACCTAGCCGGGGATGCGCTGGGTCTCATAAACCCCATAACCTTCGACGGCATAGGACCAGCTGTCTCCTCAGGGGCCTTGGCTGGCAGGGCAGCGGCTGAGGGCTGGGGAGAGGAGAAGTATAGGGTGGAGCTACTCAGGAACAGGAACGTGAGGAACGTGGTGGGCTCGAGGGGCCTCTCCTCCAGCCTGCTCTCCAAGCTCGACCTCTATGTCAACCTGCTCCCGTCTCTCATGGTGAAGTGGGTCCAGGGGGATCTGCTGGGCATGAGGGAGGAGAGCCTTAAGGTAATGGGGAAAGTGGCACAGGACGTGATAAAGTTCGTGACGGGGGTGAGATGATGAGGGTGGAGGAGAAGCTCTACACGCTCAGATACAAGAGGGACGAGCAGCCGCACCTGGTGATCAAGGAGGCCCAGAAGTGCGTGGAGTGCGCCATGAAGAATGGGGTCCCACAGCCCTGTATTGCAGTCTGTCCCGCAAACGTCTACTCCTGGATAGACCAGAAGATAGTGGTGAGCTACGAGAACTGCGTAGAGTGCGGTTCGTGTAGGATAGCTTGTCCATACGACAACATATCCTGGAAGTACCCAAGGTACGGCCTAGGGATAGCCCTGAGATACGGTTGAGAACCGCCCGGAGGTTATGTATACATTTTTGTGTAAAATGCATTATTTGCACTGAGTGTTGCATTTAAAGGGTTAACCCCTCTCACAAACCCATGGCCTTGACTGATTTCAAGAGAGTTCAGGAGGAGATGGAGGAGAGGAGTGCCCAGGAGGTGCTTCAGTGGGCCCTGGGGAAGTTCGGGGACAGGATCGCCTTGGCCAGTAGCTTCCAGGCCGAGGACATGGTGATCCTGGACATGATGACCCAACTGGTCCCGAAGCCCAGGGTCTTCACCATAGACACGGGTAGACTCCCTCAGGAGACCTACGATCTAATAGATAGGGTGAGGGAGAGATATGGGATCGCGGTGGAGGTCCTCTTCCCTGACAGGGAGTTGGTGGAGGAGATGGTTAGGGAACACGGGGTGAACCTCTTTTACAGGGGCGTCAAGCTCAGGGAGAGGTGCTGCTGGGTCAGGAAGGTGGAACCGCTCAAGAGGGCGCTCAAGGATTTGGACGCCTGGATCACCGGTCTCAGGAGGGAGCAGTGGGACAGCAGGAAGGGGGTCAGGAAGGTGGAGGTGGATCAGGTCCACGGAGGGATAATAAAGGTGAACCCCTTGGTGGACTGGACTTGGGAACAGGTCTGGGACTACGTGAGGGCAAGGGGGATCCCCTACAATATCCTCTACGATAGGGGTTACAGGAGCATAGGCTGCGCTCCCTGCACCAGGCCAGTTAAGCCAGGGGAACACCCCAGGGCGGGGAGGTGGTGGTGGGAACAGGGCTCAGGGAAGGAGTGCGGACTTCACGTGACTGGGTGAGGGAAGTGGTGAACCAACCCTACGGCGGGAGGTTAGTGGAAAGGTTCTCCCCCAGGGATCCGGATCCCTCCATGAGGAGGATCGAGGTGAGGAGGACCTATGCCTTGGACGCTGAGAAAATAGGCATAGGCGCTTACTCCCCCCTGGAGGGATTCATGACTTCCCCCGAGCTCCAGAGTGTGCTCAGGAGGAACGAGTTGGGGAACGGGCTACCCTGGACCATACCCGTGGTCCTGGGCGTTCAAGCAAAGCCGGAGGAAGGGGATCAGGTACTACTCACCTGGGGTGGGAGACCCTTGGCGATCCTGGAGGTAGAGGAGACCTTCAGCTGGGACAAGAGGGACTTCGCTGAGGCTGTCTACGGCACCCTCGACCCAGAGCATCCAGGGGTGGTGCAGGTGATGAACATGGAGGACTTCCTGGTGGGAGGAAGGATCACCCTGATCTCCAGGATAACCAGCGACTCCACCCCCATGGAGGTCAGGGAGGAGTTCAGCAGGAGGGGGTGGAAGAGGATCGCTGCCTACCAAACCAGGAACCCTCCCCACAGGGCTCATGAGCACGTTCAGAGGCACGCCCTGGAGTTGGTGGATGGCCTCTTCATCCATCCCGTGGTGGGGGAGTTGAAGGGCGACGACTTCCCGCCCCAGGCGATCCTGGAGGCATACAGTTTCCTGGTGGAGAACTTCTACCCCAGGGAGGTGGTGATCCTGGATACGCTGACTATAACCATGAGGTACGCCGGGCCCAAGGCTGCAGTCTTCCTGGCCACCGTGAGGAAGAACTACGGATGCACCCACTACATCGTGGGTAGGGACATGGCAGGCGTGGGGAGCTATTACGACCCCTACGCTGCCCAGAGGCTCCTCACCCAGTTGAACCCGGGCATCGAACTCCTCCCCTACCCGGAGGTCTACTACTGCAGGAGGTGTGAGGGCACAGTGACGGAGAAGACGTGTTGTCACCGGGAGGAGTGGGTGAAGATAAGTATGACCAAGGTGAGGCAGATGCTGCGCCAGGGTTTGGAACCACCTCGGGAGATGATAAGGCCCGAGGTCGCCTCGATCCTTGGGAAGTACTTGAGGGGGGACCCTGATCAAGGGAAGACCTCAGCCTCAGATAGGTTGGGACACTGGGAGTCCTTTTCACTGAGGATTGGCTTCAGGGGCCACACGATCCCTATTTCCGGGTCGTCCCAGCTAATGCACCTCTCGTGGGGCTTGGAGTACTCCTTAGTAACGAAGTAAAGCACTAGGGAGTCCTCCAGGGCCTGGAAGCCGTGGGCGAAACCCGGGGGGATCCAGAGGAGCTGGTGGGATCCCCCTCCCCTGAGCTCCACCTCCACGTGCTTCCCATAGGTCTCGGAGCTCTTCCTCACGTCCACAGCCACATCCAGGATCCTCCCCTGCACCACCCCCACCAGCTTCCCCTGCTCCGCTGGGGGGAGTTGGTAGTGTAACCCCCTGAGTACTCCCCGCCTTGAGAAGCTCAGGTTCGCCTGAACGGGGGAGATCTGCACTCCCTTCTCCAGGAAGGCGGAAAGCTTGAATACCTCCCCGAAGTAGCCCCTATGGTCAGGGAAGAGTTGGGGAGTGATCAAGATCACCCCCTCTAGCTCAGTGTTCCTGAAATGGAAGGGCAAAGGATCACCTCCTCCAGGGCGTCTCTTCCCTGAAGAAATGGTCTCCGATCAGGGGCTCCCACCACCACCTGTTCTCCAGGTACCAGGAGACTGTGAGCTTGAGGCCGTCCCTCAGTGACGTAACGTCGTATTGAAGCTTCGTGTTGACCATACAGTACTTCCTATCGTGTCCAGGCCTGTCCTCGACGAACTTCCTGCGCACCTCCCTCCCCATGACCTCTCCGAGGAGGTCCAGGAGCTCCAGGTTGCTGACCCTTTGTCCCCCAGGCACGTTGTATACCTCCCCCTTCTTACCCTCCTCCAGGAGTCTAGCCAGCACTGTGGCTGTGTCCTCCACGTATATCCAGTCCCTCTCCTGCCTCCCATCCCCGTAGACGGGGACCTCCAGGCCCATTAAGGTCCTCAGGATGACCTTGGGGACGAACTTCTCTGGGTACTGCCTGGGCCCGAAGTTGTTGGAGGGTCTCACGATGAATGCATGGAGGCCGTATGTCCTCACATAGGCCTTCACCATTAGGTCCGCTGAGGCCTTTGAGGCTGCGTATGGGGAGGAGGGGTTGAGGGGTGAGGCCTCGTGGGCGCACTCCTCCCCGTAGACCTCATCCGTTGAGACGTGGAGGTACCTGAGGTCATGCCTCCTGGCCGCCTCAAGGACGTTGAGGGTGCCCAGGAAGTTGGTTCCCACGAACTCCGCGGGGGAGAGGATGGACCTGTCCACGTGGGTCTCCGCTGCCAGGTTCGCTACGGCCTCTGGGGAGTACTGCCTGATCACCTCTTCCAACTGCTGGGGATGTCTAACGTCCCCCTGGACTAGGACGTGCTCCACCCCCCTCAGGTTCTCCCTCCTCCCCGCGTAGGTCAGGGCATCGAAGACCACTGGCATCCTCAACTTCCTCACAAGGGCTGAGCCTATGAACCCAGCTCCCCCTATCACAAGGACAGCCAAGAGTTCTCACCCAGGACTAGCCTATGCACTCCCCTACCCCCTCCTCCCCTCATCACTCTGCATCCCTGGCCCAGGATCGAGTCCGTTATGGATATACCCTCCAGGATCACGTTGTCCAGGATCACCGAGTTCTCCACCTCCGTCCTCTTCAGGGAGCAGTTGTCGCCTATGGACGTGAAGGGACCCACGAAGGAGTCGTCCACAACCGTTCCCTCCCCTATCACCGCTGGCCCCCTAATCACCGAGTTCCTCACCCTGGCCCCCCTCTCCACCACCACCCTCCCCTCGACCCTGGACCCCTCCGCGATCCCCTCCATCTTCCTCTCCCCGTATTGGTCCAAGAGCGTCATGTTAGCGTCCAGCACGTCCTCAGGTGTCCCAGTGTCCTTCCACCACCCCTCCACCAGGGAGTAGCCCACTTCCCTCCCCGAGTCCAAGAGGGCCTGGATCGCGTCCGTGATCTCCAGCTCCCCCCTCCAGCTCGGTCTCAGCCCCTCTATTACCTCGAAGACCTCCTGGGTGAAGGCGTAAACCCCCACCAGGGCCAGGTCGGAAATGGGCTCCTTGGGCTTCTCAACGACCTTAATCACCCTCCCCTCCCTTACAACCGCCACCCCGAACCTGGAGGGGTTGGGGACCTTGGAGAGGAGGATCCAGGCTGAAGTCCTGAAGGAGAGGAGGGATGAGAGGTCCTGGAGGACTATGTTGTCCCCCAGGTAGACCAAGAACCTGTCCCTCACTAAATCCTTCACCCTATACACCGCGTCGGCCAATCCCCTGGCCCTCCCCTGGTAGACATACTTCACCTTCACCCCGAATTTGGATCCGTCCCCATAGTAGTCCACTACCTTAGAGGGGAAGTTGTCCCCCAGGATCATTATGACCTCCTCCACCCCGCTCCTCCTCAAGTGGTCCAGTACCCACCTGGACACCGGTTTCCCAGCCACCTTGAGGAGCTGCTTGGGCCCCGTGTGGGTCAAGGGTCTGAGCCTGGTTCCCTGTCCTCCGTGAAGGACTACAGCCTGCACAGGGGTAATTGGGTGGGGAGAGTAATAAGGTTGCCACTTAGGTGAGGTCACTGGGAAACTTATTACCCGGGGGGAGGAGTGTGGGCCGTGAGGGTCAGCAAGCTCTTCGCGCTGAACGCGATCCTGAACGCCGTGGGAGGACTCTCCTACCCAGTGATCCCCCTCTACCTCAAGGGGATCGGGGTGGGTGTGGAACTCACGGGCCTGATCCTCTCCCTCCTCTCCTTGGGGACCTTGATCTCAGCCCTTGTCTGGGGAAGGCTCTCCGACTCCCCCAGGAGGAGGGGGAGGGTGGTGGTGATCACGTGCCTTGGAGGTTTCATATCCTTCCTCCTCCTCTCCCTTCCCTGGCCCCTGGAGCTCTTGGTCCCCCTCCTCTTCCTGGCCAACCTCCTGGCCTTCGGTGTGATCCCCGCGGTTATGGCCTCAGCCAGCGAGGGGGAGGGAGTAAGGGAGGAAATGGGTAGGTTCTGGATGGGCGCCTCCCTGGGCTATTCCCTGGCCACCTCCGTCTCAGGCGCCCTCCTGGACCGCTTCGGCCTACAGGTGATCTTCCAGGCCTCCGCAGCCCTCATGTTGCCAGCCCTCTGGGTCTCTAGGAAACTGGTGATGGTCCCAGGGCGGGTTGAGGTGCAGCCCCCCGATCCCCCCAGGGGGATCCCCAAGTCCTTCTGGCTCTTCGCGATCTCCGCCGTGATCTTCCTGTTCACCGATGTGGCCAAGAACCTCTTCGTCCCCGTGTTCTACGCCTACGGGTTAGGGACAGGGGATGCGTTCGCCACTGCAACCCTGAGTGTGGAGGCCCTCCTGGAGATCCCGGTCATATTCCTCTTCTCCAGGGCCTTGGCCAAGTTCAACTGCTGGAGTGTCTTCGGGCTCAGCTTCCTCCTGGCAGCGGCCTTTTTCCTCTTGAACTCGGCAGTCTTCGACCGGGTCTCAGCACTCCTGGCCATGTGCACCTACGCCCTGGTCTGGGGGTCATACAGCGTCTCCAGCTCCCTCCTGGTTTCCCAGATCGTGGGAAAGGGGAAGAGGGGGACGGGTTACGGGGTCTACAACGCTGCCTTCCCAGTGGCTAACGTGGCCGGCCCCCTCTACTTGGGCTCTGTGATCTCCAGGTTCGGATTCAGGGAGGGCCTGATCTACCTCTCCCTCCCCGAACTCTTCACGGGAGTGATAGTGATCCTGAGGCAGGGCCGAGGTCCCGCGGTGAGACGTGAAGGGACTTAGGTGTCGTAGGTGGTTTCGACCACTCGCTGATCGGGGCTCATCCTTCGCCTCTGTGGAGAGTCACTAGGGATACCTCAGCCTTGAGGAGTGGGGAGCACGAACTAAATCCTTTTCCATGTCAGTAAAAGTATTTTTATCTTCTCGGGGGGTTAAGGGGGTGAAAGTCCCCTCCCTAGGGGATGGATAGCCCCTCATTTAAATACTAGCTTTCCTTCCCTTAGTGTTGCTAACGACGCCCCTCCCCAACTCGATCGAGGGCTTAATCGGGCTGCGGGAGGGGCAACCAACTTCCTCACTCCTCTTGCAGGGACTGGATGAAAGTCCCCTTCACATGGGGGCTCTCCGGCTACCCAGACTGCCCTCAAATGAGGGGTGTAACCCCTCACGGCGGGAACGATGAACCCCCTGGAAGGGAACCCTTCCAGGGCGGGGAGGAGTCAGAGGTGAATGAGATTGTTGGACACACTGGGAATCACATAGGGTAGAGTTAAATAGGGACTGAGCGCGTGGAGTTGAGGTGAGAAGAGGCGCCCTCCTGGGCATAGGTTTCGCCCTGATGAGCTTCAATTCCCTCTATCAGTATACCTGGAATGTGTTGGCCCCCCTGCTCCAGAGCGGGCTCAGGGCTGGCTTGATCCAAGTGGAGACTGCCTTCACCCTCTTCACAGTCCTCTCCACCCTCTCCCAGATCGCCGGGGGCTACTGGGCCGACGTGAGGGGGCCTAGGGAGGTGGGGCTGATCTCCTCCCTCCTCTCTGCCCTGGGTTTCCTGGGTGGATCCCTCTCCCCCGATCTGGGCTGGTTCTACCTCTTCTGGTCAATGGGGAGCGTTGGGGAGGGAGTGCTCTACGGCATCGCGTCCAACGCAGCGGTCAAGTGGTTCCCCGAGAGGAGGGGTTTGGCTACAGGACTGGTCTCCATGGGCTTCGGCCTCGGCGCGTCCATTGTGAATCCCCTCCTCTTCCCGTTCAGTGACTTCAGGAGGCCCATGCTCTACATAGGCATTGCCGAGCTCCTTTCCCTCCCCCTCCTGGTGTCCCTGGTGGACTACCCAAGGGGCAGAGTAGGGGGTCTACACCCAGGGGAGGTGATCAGGACTAGAAGGTGGTGGCTCCTATTCTCCTCCTATGTCCTGGTCACGACCCCCCTGGTGACCCTCTCCTCCTCCCTCTCCCTGATGGGTTTACCCAAGGGAGAGTTGGAACCATTGGTAGCTCTTTTCCCTCTCCTCAGCGGGGTGGGTAGACCCCTCATGGGCTACGTCTCGGACAGGATAGGCAGGGTGAGGGCTGCCTTGCTGGTCTCAGGCCTCATGGTCCTTGGCTCAGCCTTCCTCTTCCTCAACGTGTTGACCTCAACCATTGTGGTGGGCCTCTTCGGCGGATCGGTGGTCTCCCTCTACTTCGCCCTGACCGCAGATCTCTTCGGGTCCAAGTATTCGACCTATAACAACGCCTTACTCTACGCAGGGAAGGCCATCACTGGAGTCCTAGGCGGGGTGTTCTTCGGTTCCCTGATCCTCTACGGAGTGGGTTACGGTTACAGCTTCCTGATCCTCTCCACCTCCATAAGCGTCGTGATCCTCCTACTCCTCTTCCGTTCCTCCGAGTGAGGCTTATCTATTTCGATTCCTTTCTGAATACAACGTCTGAAGAAGGGTCACCCAGAGAAGAAGAGATGCTATGCTTTCAATTCCTTTCCGAATGCAATCATTGTAGTATTCCTTATTGCTGCGGTTCCTCTTATCGTCAAGAACACTTTCTTCCTTTCTGGATGCAAGTGTGTCCAACTATTTCGCCTTTTTGTATTTAAGTCGAGTGGTGGGCCTCCGTTCGTGAGGGAATGTGAGTTCCAAGCTCCAGGGACTCACCGCCCTCATCACTAACGTAGTCTTCCCTCACTTAAAAATCCCCCACTCCCCGGAGGAGATCGCTAGGGCGCTTGCCTCTTTTTACAGAAAAGGGGGTTAAGGGGTGGAAAGCCTCCAGCGGGATGGACAGCCCCTCTTTAAATACCCCTTCGTCGAGACGATTTTTACTGATGATAACGACGCTCCTCCCCAGCTCGACTAGGGAAATGGGACTGAGGGAGGGGCAACCAACTTCCTCACTCCTCTTGCAGGGACTGGATGAAAGTCCCCTCTTCAAGTGGGGAGTTCTGGCGCCCCCGACTGCCCACCAGGGGTGTAGTCCCGAACCAATGAGGGGAAAGATGAACGCCTTGGAAGGGAACCCTTCCAGGGCGGGGAGGAGTCAGCTCAGGGCACAGCTTCAGGGGCGCTGGGTTGCCCAAGGGCACCCTCCATCATTGGAGAACGCTGTCTAGGGTTACTCCGCCCTCCGAGTTGAACGGGGAATGCTATTGACGAGACAGGGGTCAGGCTCGTCCGGGGTTTGACTGGTTTTGGGTGGTCAGGGATCTGAACACTGGGAGGAGCGGTGGGGTTGAGCGGGACCAGGACAGGGTTGGACGTAATAGTAATGATGGAAAAGAGATTGATGACGGACTCTGCCCACGGGGCATGGGGAGTCGGATGGGAGGGCATACGTTCCCCTCGATCGACCCAAGGAGTTGAGGGTGACCCTGTGTGAACCCTTACGCACGCCAGTGGCTGAATTGGAAGTGGGTGAAAGTAGGAGAGTCACGCCCACGGGTAACACCCAAATTACCCCGGGGTCTCCTCCCCTCCTCGCCCTGATCATTGAAGGGAAATGCCTATATCCTTCCCAGCGGACAATTCCCTGTGAAGATTGAGAGATCCCTTAAGGTAGCTGTCTTAGCCTACGCCCTACTCTCAGCACTGAAGATCGGGGGAGGGATACTCTCAGGGAGTTTCGGTCTCATCGCCGACGGGATTGATAACACCTACAACGTCCTGACCTCCTTCCTCGCCTTGAGGTTCTACAGCATCTCCTTGAAACCCGCGGACAGGGAGCACCCGCTGGGACACTCCAAGTTCGACACCTTCGGGGCCGTGGTCATATCGGCCATCATGATGGCCACAGGTGCCTCCCTTATAACCGCCTCCTCCCTGAGGCTCCACACCCCAGTGCAACCTGTGGGTCTCCCCTTCGCCCTGGCCTCCACCCTCTTCACTGGGTTCATCCTGACGTTCTACGCGATCAACCTGAGGCTATCGCGGAGCTCCTCGGTCTCAGCTGAGGTCAGGCACACCCTCTCCGACTTCATCCAGTCCGCCATGGTCTTAGGGGGGGTGGTGCTCTCCCTCGAGGTCTCGTCCTACTTCAACGCAGCCTCAGCAGCCGTGGTGGGAGGACTTCTCCTCTACCAGGGGGTGAAGGGGATCGTGGGGGTTAAGGACGCCATAGTGGACAGGGAAGTGGAGGAGGTGAGGGAGAAGGTAATGGAGATCGCCAGGGAAGTCCAGGACATAAACTTCAGGGAAATACACACTACTTCCTCTGGGAGGGATAAGGTGAGGATCGAGATCTACCTGCAGGTGGACTCAGGCATGTCAGTGGGGAAGGCCCACGAGGTAGCCCACGAAGTGGAGAGGATGATCAGGCAGAGACTCAAGGGGATCGTGGAGCACTGTGTGATCCACGTGGAGCCATACGGTTCCCACAGGGAGGGGGATTGAGGGGAATAATATTTCGTCGAATAGGGGCGAGGAGTGGACCAGGGATCCGCTTGCGGGGGTAAGTCTAAGGGTCTCTAGACTGATCTAGACGCCGTCGTCAACCGTTTCCGATAAGCTGTGAAGTTTATCTTCTCCGGGGGCTTTGGAGGACGGAAGACCCTCGTGAGGGAGGGGATGTCTCCCAAATTCAATGAAGCTCAAACCCTCATGTAAGGGCGGACTCACCGCTGTGGGAGGACACCCGCAGGCTATATTTTCTATATAGGTCACCATAGCACTACTCCACCTATGTGTTCTCTGTAGGGTAGTCTTTTATCTAGGGTTGAAGAGCCAGGAATCGAAGGGTAATGAGCAAGAAAGTCTTCGAGAACTTGGACAGGATGAGGTTGAGCTTCAACCACATAAAGGTCTGGTATACTGCGGGCATGGGTTTTTTCACCGATGCCTATGATCTCTTCAACATAACCACAATCCTCATAATCCTCAACATGTTCTCCCTACCTGGGTTCGACATCCACAACGCTTTGGTCACGGGTCTCCTGGCTTCCTCCTCCATCTCGACAGCCGTCATCGGCCAACTCCTCTTCGGTTTCCTGGGGGACATAATGGGGAGGAAGACGGTCTACGGGGTGGAGGCAACCCTTATGGCTCTTGGGGCTCTCCTCTCCGCGTTCTCCCCCAACGTATACTGGCTCATAGCCTGTAGGTCCCTCATGGGGATCGGGATAGGTGGAGACTACCCCATATCCGCCACCATAATGTCTGAGTACTCCAACGTGAAGGACAGGGGTAAATTGACCGCCCTGGTCTTCGCCAATCAAGGCATTGGATCCGTAGCTGCAGTGTTCGTGAGCCTGGCCTCCGTGATCGCCTTCCCCCCTGACCTGGCGTGGAGGGTTATAGCGGCGGTTGGGGCGATACCAGCAGCCACCGTGATCTACCTGAGGAGGAAGACCCCTGAGACCCCTAGATACTCCCTCCTGGTCAAGGGGGATGTAAAGGAGGCCCAGAGGGCTGCGTCCTTCCTGGGGGAGAGATTAGAGGTGGGCCAAGCTGTGAAGGCCAAGAGGATGGGGGTTAGGGATTTCCTGAGGGACTATTGGAGCCTCCTCCTTGGGACTGCGGGCACCTGGTTCATCGAGGACGTCGCCCTCTACGGCACCGGGGCATACAGTGGCGTCATAACCTCCACCGTCTTAGGCCCCAGTGGGACCGTGGAGAGGGCGATCCTCTACGCTGGCATACCGTATATGGTGGGCCTCTTCGGTTACTTCACGGCCGTAGCCTTGATGGACAGGCTCGGGAGGAGGGTAATACAGACCCAGGGCTTCCTGGTCATGGCCCTCATATACGGCCTTGTGGCTGCCTTGGCCTTGACTTCAGGGACTAAGATCCAGGGCTTTCTGATCCCATCCTGGGGGGCAATGGCGATTTATGCCATGTCCTTCTACTTCATAAACTTCGGCCCCAACACCACCACCTTCGTGATCCCAGCTGAGGTATACCCAGTGCGATTCAGGACCACGGGCCACGGGATCTCGGCTGCAGCGGGTAAGGCAGGCGCCGCCATTAGCACCTTCCTCTTCCCACAACTCCTCTCCTTTATGGGAGTCAAGGGGATCTTGGAGATGCTCCTCCTCCTGAGCATTGTGGGGGCGGTAATGACCATGGTCTTGGTCAAGGAAGGGAAGCAGAGGAGCTTGGAGGAAGTGTCAGGGGACGTGCTGGTGGAGCAGGGAATCCTCGAGGAAAGTTGACAAAATGAATGACAAGCCTCGCCCCTTCCGGGGGCGGGGTAAAAGTTTTTAAATTCCAAAACGTTTTAAAGTATAATAAAATGTGTCCCCGCAGGGATGCCCAATAAATACATATCCCCAAGTCCCAAGGATCTGGGAGTGGAGGGCAACTCCCAGTGAGGGATAGGGGTAATGGGCTGAAGGCTCAGCCAGTGGTCTACCGCTGGACGAACGGAGCGGGGTGGGTAAAACCCACCAGCTATGAGGTGATGAGGATGAAGGCGGTAAACCACAAACCTATGATCCGCCCTGAGGGAACCCTCGCCCTTCTAGGGCGGGGAGGAGGTCAGTGTTGAGTCCTGGACTAGTGTTTACTCATGGCTAAACTTCTCCTTACTTTTAACTTCCAAATACTCCGCGGGCACCTGAGGGATCACACAGGGTCACCCCCAGGTCATTGGGGTGAGGGGAACACCACCCTCCCATCCGCCTCGTCCCTCCCGTGGGCGGAGCCCTTCATCGGTTTGGAGATCGTGGAGGGTCCCGGCCCTGAGTACTCGGTCCACTATCCGTGGGGCAGAGGCTTACCTCACTGGCTCAGGCACCTCAACGGCGCTTACGCCGTCGTGACTGTCATTGGAATAGGCCTAGGGAAAGTGTGTTTTGGGGAAAATCCCCTGGGGACTTGACTACACCGCCCCTGCTCACGAAAAGTGATCAAAAGTTACGTAGAGGTGTTAAGTCTTTTTCCATGAATGAGTGTACGTGGAGATCATCCTCATAGGGTACTTATGCCCTCCCGACCAATCCGCTGGTGGTCGAGGTCTGAGTCCTCTAACCAGTTCAGTTGAGGTTATTACGTTATCATGCAGTATTGGGAGTATAGGCCGAGGAGTGCTTTACAATGATAGGAGTTGGGGGGGTGGAAAGCCTCGCCAAGGAGATAGACAACCCCTCACTCAATCAGTTTTTCAGCTATTATTGATCCTAGTGATGCCCCTCCCCAGCTCGGTTCAGGAAACGGGACCGAGGGAGTACAACCAGCGCCTCTCACTCTCCGTATTCGGATCCCCTTTCAGGTAGTCCTTTGATCCACTGCCCACCGGGTGTAACCCACATGATTGGAACCATGAGCCCAGGAACCCTTCATGGTGGGGAGTAACTCAGATGTAGTAGTGGGGCATGGGACTAGATTCACATCGCTTTGGACTGGGACTCCAATGAGAGATCGGATTAGATGGTAAGTGAACTACCCCGCTCTTATGGACGGGGCTTCCTGCTTCATCGCTCTACCTTACCAAAGGCAGAGGTTGCCAAAGGCAGAGGGCGAAGCTCCACAGGCACTAAGGGTGGTTCCCACCCCGATCTCCTCAGGATGTTAAGAGAAGCATTATAATCACGATCAACAGTCCAGCCACATTTAGGACAGCTGAACACACGATCAGCCAAAGTCAGATCTTTTTCACGTATCCACATTTAGCACATGTTTTTGAAGTAAAAGCAGGATTCACGAAAAGAATCTCCTTACCGTACTTCCCAAGTTGATACTCCATGATACTCCTAAGCCCATGAAAAGCAACATCATGAAGCCTCATCCTCAGCCTTCGAAGGGACTTACCAACAAGTTGCTTAACGTGAGTGCCCTCCATGACCAAGACGTCGTAGTGCTCGGCGAAATACTTCCCGGGTTTCACGTACACGTCCACCCTGAGGTCCTTCAAGTGCTCGCAAGCCCTTGCTAGCTCAGTTTTCGCCGTGAACCATTTCTTAGATAAGGAACTCCTTCCTTGAAAGGCTCTGTGAAGCCTCTTCACCTTGTCTAGTGCCTTCTCGTAAGGTCTCACGTTTGGAAAAATCTGTCCATCCGACGTAGTGAGGAGCTTCTCAACTCCGACATCAACCGCTATTACTTTCCCTGTCTTTGGGAGTTGAGGGTACTCTTGGTCGACAACGAAGGTGATGTACACTCTTCCTGGCGGTACTAACTTCACTATGACTCTCTTTCAGGGAAGTCCCTATGAAGAACGAGCTTGAAGATCCCTAGGTTTGACAGTTCTAGATTACCTTCTTGCTCTCCTCGCTCCTTATTTCTCTTACCTTCAGGACTTTCCAACCTGAGTGGGGGTAAACCAGGGTGCCATCTGTGCGCTCTCTTTTCCTTGGGAAAGCGTGCTAACCCGTCTAGGAACCTCTGTCTAGCGTCGTAGAAGCGGTCTGCGATCTGTTGCAGTGTTTGGGAATAGAGTTTCCTGTAATGCTCGTCCTGTTTCCTAAGATCGAGGGCGAGTTGTCTCAACTCCGTCTTGTTTAATCCTTTTCCGTCTCTCCCATGAAAATAGACGTCTGCCCAACGCAGGGTGTTGTACACTCCTGATGCTAACTTCGACTGGGCCTTCAACGCCCTCAGTGTTCGTTCGTCGGTGTACGCCCTGAAGCGTAGCCCTACGTCGGGCATTAACGGGGTGCGTGAAAAGAGAGGTATATAAGAGTCACAAAGGGGGCTATCCGTCCCCGCCCTTACGGAGGGGGTCTTCCGCCCCCCTTGAACTCCCGTTAAGATAAACTCTTTAGCCTCGCGGCCTTCCCTGCTCCCATTTTGTCCACACTTAACAAGGTTACAAAGAAGGGGCAGGGCGTAAAGCCTCCCCCTTCTATGGTCGAGGATGGATAATCCTTAACGATTTTTAAAGAAATGGCGACGCTATATCGCCAGGTCACCTATTACTCGAATTTACAATACTCGCATTGGGGGAATAGGAGCCTCGTTACTCTAATCAGGCACTCCTCCTTGGGTCCATCACACTCCATTAATTTAACATGGGTTTCTATGGCCCATCTCACTAGTTCTGAAGTTAATTTAGGCACAATAAGAACATTGAAGTTCTCACCTTTTTCCCTACTTATTATACCGTCCTCGGATACCGAGTAGATTTCCCCGTTCTGCAATTTCACTAAGACTTTCACAGAATACTGAAAGAGGGTAACTATAAAAACAGTGTGAGAGCCATTTCCCTCGATATACTCCTTGTTTCACTCAGCTCCTAGATAGGATGCTTCACCCGTTCTAGTAGGTCTATCTCAGCTATAAACCCGCCAACTCCTTCTCTCGTTACTATTCGGCCAGAATCATATCATTGGGACTGAGGTTAATGTGGTATCCCTAAAGCCACGTCTACTATCACACCCAAACCTAGAACTACGGAGGAGTATATGTTATAGTAGAAGGCCTTTCCGAAGTTCCCCCTTTTTGCCAAAAGATATGCCCTGAGCATTATGAGGCCGTGTATTACCGTTGCAGCATAGGATATGGGTCCCAGGGAATATAGGAAGTCCCCCACTATCGCCAGTATCACAGATCCCAGTTGGTTTGCTCCGGCGAAGGTTAACGCCCTACCTCCCAGTACCACAGCGAAGCTGTGAAGGTTATTGGTCCTGTCGAACTCTGCGTCGGGGATATGGTTGTAGAGATCGAAGCCTATAGCCCACAGGACGGTGGAAGCCACGAAGTACCAGGGGATCCTCTCTGCAAGGATATTAACACCGAACCCACCTAACGATGCCACTGCACCACCGAAGACTGCTAACCCTTGTATTGAGGCTAGGTGGTAGTTAGCAAGTGAGGTATACCTCTTCATATAGGGGTAAGTCATGGTGACCGCAGCAACTAAAGGCGAGAATACTAGGGCCCAGAAGTTAAGTAGGTAGGCGGAAGCGAAGAATCCGACCAATCCCGCTACGATCATTAGCTTCGCCTCACTCACCTTTATCCTACCCGTCACCAGAGGTCTAGTCCTAGTCCTAGGGTTCATCGCATCTATTTCCCTATCGGCGAGGTTGTCGTTGGTCATACCCGCCATTCTCAGGAAGAACAGTGAGGTGAAGACGAGCACCAATTCCCTTGCAGTGGGAATACCCCTCAGTCCCACGAAGGCACCTAAGTAGGCCATGGGTAAGCTGAAGAAAGTCTGCTCTATCCTCAAGAACCTCAGGATCACGTAGAGTTTACCCCGATTGGTTGCTGAAGCGCCAGGATCCCAGGATGCCATCCCTCTCCTCTATGTTACCTGGCTTAAAAGCAGAACTTGATTTTTGAGTCAAAAAGTTGATTCGACGCTGAGAGGAAAATTTCCTCTTTTGGGCCAAGGAGTAGATGGGGGAAATTCCTGAGATCAGAAAGTGGCTAAGATCTCCCCTCGGTTAAAGTGCTAACAATCGTCTAAACTTCGTGAACAAATTTATCTTAACGGGGGTTAAGGGGGCGAAAGTCCCCTTCCGTGAGGATGGATAGCCCCCTTATAGGAACGTTTTTATACCATAACTCTAGATAAATTATAGGCCTCGACTGAAAGAGCTGAGGTTGTACCCTCGGGACTGGGGGGACTCACGCCTGTGGAGAGCAGACCCTCCGTAACCCCACACGGGGTTCGCGGAACGGTTCCATTCGATGGGACCTCCGCTGTGGGGGGATCGAGGTCGCTCTGAGAAGCAGGAAATCTCCATCGTGAGGTGGGGATGCCCCGTTCGTTAGGGCGGGTAGTTCACATATTTTGAGGAGCACAAACCACTGTGATCAAGGAACTACAACTAGTGTTAGAGCATTTCGACGATTGGACGGTACTGACTTCCTCCCCGCCCCGGAAGGGTTCCCTCCCAGGGAGTTCATAGTTCCCACCATCGGTTCGGGACTACACCCCTGGTGGGCAGTCGGGGGCGCCAGAACTCCCCCCAGTGGAGGGGACTTTCATCCGTGAAGTCCACTCCCTTAAAGAGGAGAGATATTAGTTTGCTCCTCCCTCAGTCCCATTGAGCCCTCAATCGAGCTGGGGAGGAGCATCGTTAGCGTCACTGAAAGGAATTTACAGCAGTTATGGGATTTTTCGTTAGGTGTAGCCTTGAAGTCAAGGCAAAATCTAATAACTGCTGGAATTTAGAAGAACTAATATTTAAATTGGGGGCTATCCATCCCCGCCCCTAGAAGGGGCGAGGCTTTCCGCCCCTTAACCCCCAGTTTCTGTAACTGAGGACCTAGACAGGATCTCGCTGAAGTCGATCGGATTTACGCCTAGACCTCCCAATTACAACCTAGAGGTGCTTCTGGCCTCAGGGGACAAAGGCCAGCCGCTGGAACTCACTGAGAAGCTCCGCAAGAGGAAATTAAATGCCACCAGGAAGGTCCTCTACCTCAATCGCAGCCCTAACGGCAATACAGCTGAGATCGCCATGCTGGGCGATTTCCAATCCTCCATAAGGCGTAGACTAATAGAGGGGGGAGTGATTTTTAAGAAACTGGAAATATCAGGGGGCTTTGAGTATTACACAGTGTTCTCGTTAATGTGCGACAAGGAATGTTTGAGTGATCTGAGGTTGGACCTATCGTCGTGTCCCAAGGTGTTGGAGTTCTCCTATTTCCCAGTGAATCCCCCATTAATGGGGGAAATGACCCTTACTCCGCAGGAGAAGAGGATCGTTAGGATCGCTTATGAGAGGGGGGACTGTTCAGCGTTCCCCGTGGGGTGACTCTAGAGGAGTTGGCTAGGGAGTTCGGCATGACCAAGAACACTCTCAACTACCACATAAAGAACGCCGTTAGGAAGATTCTGAGGAAGTATTTATCTTCATGATCGAGGGTTTCCCTCTGAAGCGAGGCTATGTCCAATTCCCGTCTGCCCTCTGCGTGTCCCCTTATTCATATCCGAGCGGAATCTAGTCCTTCCGTTCGTCCCTACGCTATTATTCCACTCATTTCATTCAACCTTGATCAAACGTAGGGACTTAGCCCTCGATCACCCACTCAACCTAAGGACGGGCGGGTCGTGAACCATGCCCAAGGGCGCGGGGCTCACACCTTCTTGATCCCACCCCTTTGGGCAGAGCCCACATGGGTATGGGGGATCACCTCCTCGTCGCTAGAAATCCAGAACAGGATCTTGGCTTTCTATAGGGGTTTCCTGCTGATGAGCAGCTCCTCCCAGGATAAGTGGCATCTTTACCCCTTCATGGAGGGTTACAGCCCGGAGGACGGGAACCCCTTCCACATCGGGGGAGTGAGGTCCCAGAAGGTCTACGGAACGGCGTTCCCTTCGTAGCCTTAAATCCTTGGGATCACCTGAGGGAACTAACCTCAAGGGGGGAGATCGCTGTACTCTTGAGAATGGACGGAGCTGTACCTCA
>Ga0208314_100120_pt1 | contig 34874 bp, 32 predicted proteins | sample OSPB_Mat_host_9__FD_187144 | JGI IMG/M metagenome (GOLD analysis project Ga0208314, IMG submission 187144) | Extremophilic microbial mat communities from Yellowstone National Park, USA - OSPB_Mat_host_9_15 (SPAdes) (version 3) | ecosystem: Environmental > Aquatic > Thermal springs > Hot (42-90C)...
TTTACTTATCTTATCACTTAAAGCTTGATTACCTTTAATAGAAAAAGTATAGCTTTTTTCTAAAGAGAGGAAGATACGATTTTTAAAATTTGTATATTAACAAAAAATTACGATTGTCACAAAATGGTACGCAAAGCAAATTAGATTGTGTGAGCAAATTGTGTTAACTTGATAGAAACAAAATTCGTCTTTCAAAGCGGTGTAGGCTTTTGAATGGTGATTTAGTGTGTGTTTCGTGTTTTTCTGTGAATTTAAGAATAAAGAACAAAAGTGGATTTTTTCTATAATTCAGATGGTTAAACTTAATTGGGTAAGCGTTGTGACCCTTTTTACTAGTTTCCAAAAAAGATTTGATGACACATTGGTGTTCAAAAAATTGCATTATGATGGACAACAATTTTTAAAGGAACAAAAAACTAACTTAGGTTGTAAGAAGCACAAGGATATGCGAAAGCTAAAAGTTAAAGCCTTGATGCAGATAGTTAGCAACGTTAAGCGCTTATTTCTTTTAAAATCAGAAAAACTATCGGCTAAAGTAGTGATCACAGAGATGTTAGTCTCCCTTAAAATTTTCGCGAATGGAAAGGAGGCTAGTTGAGTTGAGAGAAACAACCAAAATCGTGCGCGGAGCGGCTGCGGGTTTTTCTTCGGGTTTAGTGTTCAACTTGATGTCATTTGGGTTTTATCTTGCGATAGTTCGATTACTCCCCACAGATTCGCTAGGCGTTTTCTACACCCTACAGCTTGTTATGGGATTTATAACCACTTTCGGCCTTCTTTCTTTGCCAAGTGGTGTAAACAGGTTCGTAACAGGGTTTGTTCAAACCAATAGACTCGAAGAAGCGAGATACCTTTTTAGGAAAGGGTTGACAATGGCTTTTTTGATTTCGATAATTTCACTACCCGTCCTCGTGCTACTTTCTTCGTATCTTTCCTACTGGTTTCTCGGTACTACAAAGTACAGCCTTCTTTTTGACTTAATAGCTTTTGACTTCGTGTTAATTGCTTTTAACAGCTTTTTCGGTGTGTCACTTTACGCATACCGAAGATTTGGTAGGCTAGGAGCGTTACAGGTCGCATATGGCGGCTTTAGGTACGGTGGAGGGGTTTTGTTCATACTTTTGGGACTTCAAGTCAAGGCGATAATTCTTGGTTGGATTACTTCCGATTTATTTCGAACTTTTACTTACGCTTACTACTCCCACCCTCTTTTGTTTGGTGCTTCCTTGAAAAACGATCTAAAAAAGGTGTTTTCTTTTTCACTACCTTATGTTATAGCAAATGGAATAGTTGTAGCACTGCAAAATGTGGATTCACTTTTTGTTTTGAAGTATCTTGGGGTAAATGCGCTAGGCGTTTATGGCACACTGTTAAACGTTTCAAGTATACCGCAGATACTTCCGACGTCAATCGGTGGTTCTCTAATGCCAGCAATTCTAAAAATCGAAGACAGTAAGGGTCTTAGCGCAAACGTAATCACAAACGCAATAAGGTACATCGCCCTTATCGTTTTACCAGTTTTCTCTCTTGCTGCGGCAACTGGTAAACCTCTGATACACATTTTTTTGGGCGAAAAATTTGCTATCGCTTGGGTATCCTTTGCGGTTTTGCTAATTGGGTATGGCGTTATGAGTTTGGATATACCAGTAAACCAAGTTCTTGTAGCAAAAAAGAAAACCAAGATTCTCGCGTTTCAACAGGTTGTAAGCAGTGGTGTTCTTGCGCTACTCGCGGTGCTACTTATTCCTCGCTTCTTTCTTACTGGCGCCGCACTCGCTTACGTTCTTGCAAGAGTGATAGGATTTCTTGTAACAGGCCCCCCTGTTTACAAAATGGGGTTACTCAAAGTGGACATAAAAAGTTATGTAAAGATACTTCTAACGAGTGTATCAGTGATACTTTCCGTGTTACTGGTTGAGAATTTAACTCGGTTTGCTTGGTGGTTACTGCCTTTGTATCTAATCATAGGATCAATAAGTGGGATATTAATGGCCAAAATTGTGCGTCTTTTTAATGAAGACGATTATGAAACTATTATGGACGCTCTTCCTAAAGAGCTAAGGTTATTCGCAAAGTATTTATGGTTAAAGCTCGATTTTCCTTTACCAAGCTCAAAGAAAGATGCTTGAGAGTTTTGCGATTGTACGCTTGACAATTGAGTTCCATAGAATTTCGCGTGTGCGCGAATAAAACTTATAGTAATTTGGTGTTTCGAAAAGCTTTCCCCCGAAACTCTTTTTGAATAAGTACAAGCCATGCTGTTTACCGCTCATGTCGTTTGGCGCAGGAACGCCCATTAAATCAAGACTCTTTATTCCATCCGCTGCTTCCCTTTTCATAACTTCCCATAAAAGTATGTTGTTTGGCTGGTAAGCCCAGTATTTTGAAAGCGAACAGCTCATGTAGTAGTAGGCTTTTTCACGATATCTCAGAATTATGGTGGAAGCTATTGGCACAGAATCAATCTCCGCAAAATAAAAGCGTGCGTTTTCATTTTTGGTCATAAGATTATAGATTTGTTTGACCAAGTTTTTATGAAAAATTGCTCCGCCTAGCCTTTTATTTGTGTCAATTTGAATTCTCGAATAATCCTCTAACACTTTCTCATCTTTTCTTTCCCTGACTTTTACGCCTAGCTTCTTAGCTTTCTCGACGCTATTTCGGCACCTTTTTTCAAGCGCCTTCCAAATTGAGTTTTCTCCGCCACTAAGGTCGACGATGAACGTATAAAGTAGGCCGAATTTTCTTTTAACGTAATTCATATTAGTGAGAAAATCAAAATTTTTGGTAGAAACGATTTCGTGTGATATCACCCTTTTCGAAAGGAAAGAATCTAAATTCTTAAAGTACTCTTTGATCACTTTTTCGTTGCAATCCGATCGAACAACTGGTGCATATTTTGTGTGAGAGCTTGAAAGAAGCGAGAGAAGGGGATATTTAGCGAACCATAAAGATGTGACGCCTCCGCACATTATATTATTTTCTTCCATTACATAACAAAGAAAAGGCGATAAGTTCGCTTTTGAAAGAACTCTTGCCCATATAAGAGATTGAAAAATTGAAGCATCACGCGCTTGATCTACAAACTCTTCCCATTTATCGTCGGATATGTTGTGCTTTAAAAGTATTGTTTGTAAATTCTTTCAAAAATATGTGTTAAGAGCAACAAAAGTTTTTTGGGTTTTTATGGTATATATGATTCATAGAAATTAAATTAATTATTTTAGAAAAAAATATATATCTCCTAAATAGAAGGTATACAATGCAGTTAATAAAGAGGCGTGCTTATACAGCTAGAGTTGGTCCAAAACGAAGAGGAATAGCGGTAGGATTAAGTCTTTTCGTGTTCATGCTCTCTACTGCGGTTGTGCTCTCATCAGTTGTCTCTCACATGAGCAGTGGACCCGCATATTCTTCACTGCCAATATCTACGCTTAAGAAAGTGAACAACCTGAATGGCGCGGTTTTTGAGCAAGTGATTGGTAATCCGCAACAGATCATTCCAATTCTCCGGCAAGAAGGTGTGACGGGTGTGGTGATTCTTCTTGGTGGATACGATAGCGCAAATCCTTCAAGCCAGCTTGTAAACGAAGTTAATGCGTACGACCAAGCGGGATTTCTTGTCAACTTAGAGTGGAACTTTCAGGGAGGATGGGGCAGACTTTACGACATGAATCCTTATGTGTACAACTACGTGCAGCAACACCCAAGCGAAGGCTGGGCCTCTTTTGAAGACACGCTTGTCAACTTATCGAGCTTACCGAAGCCTTCGCAAGAGCTACCGAATGGAACCCTTGTGGTTTTCCTGCAACATGCTGAGTATTACGTGTATCAGTTTTACTCTGCTTCAAATTTCACGTGGCTTTATAATGAAACTTCTTTAATATTATCGAGGAATTACAACAGTAATATCGAAAATGGGCTCCCAGTGCCTTATGGTCATTATCACGTTTTCTATAATTCTACGGGGCTTTATTTGGCAATCAACACGCACTACACACCCAAAATTGTGTACAATTTGCACTGGATCAGCTTCGATAACGACGCGCAGGGTAGAGTGAACTGGGCGTCGCTTTTCTTTTCTGATTCTTTTAGCGCATGGCAGACCGCTTGGACTCAGTTCTGTCAGTTTTGGGCGGGTAAGATAGCTGTTACGCAGGCGGATAATTCGGGTGTGCCTAGTTACGACGCAAACCCAGCGATAATTCAGTACTTGGAAAACACCTACCACTTCAACTTCAGCTTTGAAGGGTGGGGAACTCCAACTCAAAGCAACCAGCTTTGGCTGTGGGAGCAGTACAATCTTCTCAAGAACTTCGCTTTAATGAAATTAAATATCGCACATGAATATGGCATACTAGTGGAAACAGGAACGAGTGACATGAGCATTGGTGTGAACTTCATGCCTACGGACATCTTTGCAAGTTGGCCAGGTTCTCCAATCTACGAAAGCGTTTTCGGAATCTTTTACAACGCAGGCTGGCGTAGCGGGATGAACTTCACAAGATACGTGGGAATAGTGGACTGGGAAGGAAGCCCTCCTTCTACTCAAACAATAGCGGATTACTTTAACATGACAATCCTAGCAGCTGAGGAGGCACAGCCGACAGGTGCACTTATAGAGTTAGACTGGCAGTTTCCAACAAATCAGACCACGGCGCAGGACATTTCCGCTTTAAACTACTGGATACAAAGGTTTCACGCGGCTCTTTATTGGGGTGGCTATCTTTCTAGTATCGGCGCCCAAAGGTACTCTTTAGGAACGGTTTACTTACAAGGAAACTATCCTTTTGCAAGCGGAAGGCCTTGGGGTGCAGGCGGTCCGCTATTTTCCACCCCGTTGCAGATTCAAGCGTTTGACTTTGGTGATTTGGGAAAGTGGATGTCTATTTCGGCGTTTAACCAAACAGGGGTAAGCCAGTGCTCCCCTCAAGGTTACTTTATGGATATGAGCACAGGGCTATGGGCGTGTGGTGGGCTTGCGATTGCGCAGGAATCTGTTAAAGCGCTTCCGTTTTTTGCGTCTTTAATCGGTAAGTCCTCGGCTTTTTACGTAAGGAACAACTTTAACACCTACGTTTTCCAAAGTGGTGGTCTTTACTACGTGCTGATCAATCCTTCTTACGGCGGAGAGGTGAATGGGTACACGCTTGGTGGCGTTCCCATCATCGAACCACCCTACGTTAACTTCAGCTACTACCACTTACCTGGTTATAACGCGTACGATGTAGCATCACACACGCTCATCCAAAACAACACCCTGATACCGAGTAACGGTTATATCGGTACCCTTGTAGTGCTTGTTCCTAGTGGCTTTCAGGGTACGTCATTGGTTTGGACAAGCGCTTGGAACTTTTCCGCTCAAAACGGAAGCCTTTACCTTGCAAATCCACCGCAGGGTGCAAACTTGAGCGCTCTAATAGTATCTTCCCAACCCATCGCAAGCTTTGTGGCAAACACAACTCTTCAAATTTTTTCGCTTTTGACAAATAAAAACACCACCTTAATTCATTCGGAACAGTCAAACCAATTGTACTTCTATTACATCAACTTACCTACGCTTAACGCAGTGACGATCAAAGCAGTTCAGCCAACTACAACGACAAGCTCTAACACCCAGTCTTCTACAAGTTCACCATCGACGAGTGCTACAAATATTACGAGTTCTCAAAGCTCTACCACAACTTCAACAAGTTCTACGACAACCACAACAAGTGCATCCACTACGACAACTCAAAGCTCTACCACAACTTCAACAAGTTCTACGACAACCACAACAAGTGCATCCACTACGACAACTCAAAGCTCTACCACAACTTCAACAAGTTCTACGACAACCACAATTACTTCAACTCAAACCACTTCCTCATCAACGCAAACATCAACTACCACCCAACACACGACAAGCTCTACTACGACAAAAGATTCAAAAACAACTACTACTAACACGCAAGCCTCTCAAGGTGTGACATCGCCGACAAGTTTGGTTAGCTCCTCGACTTCAACTTCTTCTAAACAATTTATGACTCAAACGACACAAACAAGCGTACAAAGTAGCGACGCATATTCAGTCGCGCCTAGTAGCGAATCGAGTGAATTTTCTGGTTTGCAAAAGATCTTTGGTTCTAGTGCCACAGAAGGAACTCCACTCTTTGGCTTACTCAAAAAAGAGGCAATTCCTGCTTTGATAATTTTAGTGATCGTTAGCTTACTTGTGTTTATGCTAAAGAGCTCTCATGTGTACTATACGCTGACTAAACAAAGGTGATTTACCATTTCCAAGCCTTAAGTTAAGCTCTCCAAAAATCCCAAAAGGGTGCGCAACCCGAAAAGCTTCGGGTTAAAAATACGAGCGCCCGCGGTGTGCGGGAAGACCTGTAGTCACAGAAGCCTTATAACTCGAAAAGAGACGTGCATGTGAAAAAGGCGCAAAGCTCTTAAGGTGGGTTGCTCGAACAAATCCCAAAAACTTTATCGAAGGGTTTTGTATTATACCTGAGTTGTTTTACGCCGTGTAATGAAGCTTTTTCAAAAGCTTATGCTACTTGATGCTCTGCTATTATCCATTTTAGGGTTTGCCTAAGAGGATGCTTAGCTTTTTAGAGCAGGATAGTCAAAAAATTATTGATTAATTTAAAAAAATTAAAATAATGTGGCATGAGCAATTTATTTGGCTTGGATGTATTAACGAAATCTTTCAGGTTGCTTAGAAGCACAAAAAACTGGTACGAGATATTGTTGTATCACGCAGGTTTAAAGAAACGTGTTATACTAAAAACACGGAAGGGAGTAAGCTTTCTCTATATACCTGGTTTCTTCAATCTTGAACATATTTGTGAAGAACCTTATAGACACGTGAATGTTTGGGGGAAGGATGTGATAGACGTCGGCGCTTTCAATGGTGATTCAGCGATTTACTTTTCTTTAAAGGGTGCGCGCAAGGTGTACGCCTTTGAACCGTTTCCAATGTGTTTCGAAATCGCACGACAAAATATAAAAATAAATGGCATAACCAACATTGTGCTTTTCAATCAAGGCTTGGGTGCTAAAGAAAAATATGTAAGAATAGATCCACAATACAAATCCTCCACGAACAGTTCAATAAGAGAGTTCGCTCATGGGAAACCCGTACTTATTAGAACGCTTAAATCAATTGTGAACGAATTACAACTCAAGGATGCGGTTCTAAAGCTTGATTGTGAAGGTTGCGAATACGAGGTGTTAGCCCACTCTGAGTGCGATGTTCTTTACGCATTCACGGAAATAATTGTAGAGTATCACTATAAAGGATATGAAATGCTTGTAAAAAAGCTCGTTCAGTGTGGATTTAAAGTGAAATACCTAAAGGGAAACGGGGAAATAGTGGAAGGTGCTGTCCCAGATTTGGGAATGATTCTTGCAACTAGAAACTGACTCTCCGATTTTATATAGCGCTTTTAGTTTTATTATATGGAAACAAAAGAACAGAGTTTCATCTAGCTCATTATAAACCAATGGATGCAAATAACGATTGGTTTGTGTATCAGTGTAAGTGGAGGGAGAAAAATTGATAATTGTTGGAATTCCGGCTTTTAACGAAGAAAAATACATCGCAAAAGTTGTCTTACGTTCAAAGAAGCATGCCGACGAGGTGGTAGTGATTGACGACGGGTCGCAGGACATGACTGCTCAGATCGCGATGCAGATGGGTGCCAAAGTGATAAGGCATGCGAGGAATTTGGGAAAGGGAGAGGCGTTAAGAACGCTTTTTGAATACGCCATAGAAAGGAAAGCTGACGTTTTGATTACTCTTGACGGTGATGGTCAACACGATCCAGACGAAATACCAAAGTTGGTCGCACCCATTTTGGAGGGATATGATATAGTGATAGGCTCACGTTTCCTTAATAAGACAAGTGTTCCGCTATACAGAAGGTTTGGTAACAAACTCTTGAATCGCGCAACAAACATCGCACTAGATAAAAAAATGGAGCTTAGTGACACTCAGTCTGGTTTTAGAGCGTATAGAGTGAGCGTTTTAGAAGAATTGATTCCAAGCGAAAGAGGAATGGGAGCAGATTCTGAAATCGCAATTAAGGCAGCTCGACTTGGTTTAAGAATAAAAGAGGTGCCTATAAGCGTGACATATGGTGAAGACACTTCTACTTACAACCCAATTTATCACGCGCTTGATGTTTTCGCCACCACAATCAAGCTTGCTACAATAAGACATCCTCTACTTTTGTATGGTGCACCTGGAATTGCCACTTTTGGTGTGGGACTAGCGGTTGGTGTGTATGCGGCGTCCGAATACTTGACTTCCCGCTATATTTCCTTTGTTCTATCATATCTTGCGGTAACCTTGATTATCGTAGGTTTGCTTGCAACATTTACGGGTGTTATACTTTACACCATGATAACAGTCGTGCGTGATGCGAAGAAGGTTTTGAATTTAACGCCCACTAACGTTGTATTCGATTCTCAAGCTTTAAAGCAGGAAAACCGTTAAAAAGGGTAAAGACGATTGAGCCTAAAACCAATGCTTTTGTTTGTTTTGATCACCCTTTTGTTCGCTTTCCAAGCAATCGGTCTAAGAAGTTACTCTGCACTTTCTTTAAATCAGTCTGATTTTTTTAGGCCAACTGGAATTGTTGATTTGGGTTTTCAGAAACCTTTGAACACTAGCTCTTTAATGTGTAACATCACGGTTTACACACTTGATATAGGTCTCGATTTTGCGTCTAGCACAAACCTAACAGTGACTGGAAGTGGAAAAGCTTCTATTCAGCTTGATGCGGTATTAAGGATGTCCAAAGATTGGTACTATTTACAAAATGAGCTTGCTTTGAGCGAAAACACTCAGGGAGAGTTCAACGCATCCTTCTTGGTCAGCGTGTGGAATTTGAGTTCAAAGCGCTCGACCTTTTCCCCTCAGTTTTCTGTGCCCTCCGCTACTATTGTGTCAACTCCAAATGGATCGGTTTTGGTGTACGCTTTAAACGTTCCGTTTTTGGTTCGCGTTCCGTTTAGCTTTGAGCCAATGATATTCGTTGTGGCAAACCAAGGACAAATTACCATACATTTTTACGATTACCTTTTGCAGCAGCACTTTTCGCCATTTTTTAATGACTACCAAATTTCACTAAAAGGCATGCAAGCTTCATTAGTTACAGGTGGCCGTAACCCTGTAAACTACAATTTGTACCAGTGTGTGTTCGGCGGTGCCTTCGATCATGGGGTTACTCAAATAACTTCGCTTGATTCGCAGATGCTGCTTTACTACTTAAATGGAAGCTCTTATTCCGCGGTGCCCGAAGCCGTAGCGTATGGCTACGATAGCGCAGAGGGGGTTGGCGGAGTGGCGGCGTTTCCGGTATTTATTAACGGTGTTCCTCAGGTTATACTTTCAACTGAATTAAAGGGAGTCATTAACCTTTGGCCAATTTCCAACTATTTTGTAAAGCTTAATATTTCGAGATCGTCTTTCTTATTAATAGCAAACTCCAAGTTCTGGGTTCCACAGGGCATCGTCGAACTACCAGCCTTGCTCGGTAAAGCTGTTTTCAGTTTACCTCTTACGATTGAACCTTTTAACAAAACCATGTTTGAGCTAATTGCGCCACAAGTTCTACAAATAAATTCTACAGCTAGAGCTGTTCTTTCTTCAATAGAAGTAAATGGCTTGCCAACGAACAACTCAAGGATTTCTGGTTATGTGTTCGCGCCAATTTCGTTTTTCTTTAGTTACACCATGCAATATTACGTAAGCGTTCTAGGTCCAAATATAAGCATTCAGGGTTTTTACGACGCTGGTACGACACTAAAGGCGGACGCACCTCCACGTTTGGGAAATCCGATTACGCCAATGTCGTTCTACGGCTGGATTGGCACCTTTAACATAACTTCCGTAAGTTTACGCGTAACTGTTGAGCAACCAATACATGAGGTGGCCTACTATAAACAGAGCTATCTCAATCTCTACATCCTCATTGTCCTTATTGCGCTTATAACGCTTGTGACAGCTGTCACAATCAAAAGGGATTTGTAACAGATAATTTTTTTATTATATCCTTTATTTAGTTTAAATATATTGTTACACAGAAACAGTTTTATAACAATTTTTGATTATAATCATAAAAAACTATTATTATATATAAGAATTTACTTTAAGTTTCTGAACTCTTTTATAAGTAGTCCAAGTAAGAGTGGTCATGCAAAAAAATTCTAGCGTTAGAGACACTTTGGTAGAGTTTAACGATTCTGAGCTTCGCGCTTCTTTGCGTGTTTTACGTAAGAAGGCGATAAGGCTAAGGCTGTGGCTTTCCGCATTAAGTGACACGGAGCGTGGTTTGCTGAACGCAAGTCTTTGTGTAGAGAAAATAGGATTGCGGCTACGCTTTATACTTTCTGGAATCGTGGTAAAGCTCAGAAAGATAGTTCAAGAAGGGTATTTCTTACGCCTTGAGCAACTCGGGTTAGAGTCGGCAAGGCGTCTCGTAGAGTTCTTTTACGGTTCTTCTGAAAAAGCCAAAGAGCTATTACAAGACAGATGGTTTCTGAGGTATCACGGTTTGAGAATGGAAACTCTGAAAAAACTTGGATATGCACTCTGACTGGTGCACTAAATGAAAATAGTGCTTTACGTTTTAGACGGTTTGCAAGTGGACGCTTTAAACTCCATAGAAACACCAGAAAGTTTGGAGCTAAAAAAGAGAGCTGTTTTGGTTGAACAAGCGAACACGATTTACCCTAGTCTCACAGGCCCAGGACATGCATCAATCCTTACGGGTTTACTACCTTCTTCTCATGGTCTTATAAGTCACATGTACTGGGACTTCAGAAAAGGTCTTAAGAACATTTACTCGGATAGCGCTTTTCAAAGCTCTACACTGTTTGAACTGCTAGCTCAAAAAGGAATTAAGAGCGCAGGCCATGGTAACTATTTTAGAAGAGGAATTTCTGACGGCGCAAAAAAGAGGTTTCTTAAATGGATGGCGAACAAACTGGAAAGAGCGTCGTTTGTGACAAATGCGCTTGAAGCAATGCCTGTGGTTGAAAGATATCTCAAAAAAAGCGTAGCAGGTACGCTTAAAAATGTTCAAGATAAGGTTGTGAATTCTAACGCGACTGTGCATTATATTCTCGATAACTCAACCGATAAGGCATCCCACAAATACGGCCCGCTTTCAAGCGAATACCACAATGCGATAGAAAAGGGTTTGTGCACACTTCTTGACTTGATTAATGCGCTTGATTCCAAAGGGGAGCAGTACGTGGTTTTTGTGACTTCCGATCATGGACACACCACTGTTGATAGCAAACTGAACGCACAAGATATGGATCTTGGTGAAATTGGATTGCCGATTTTAAAAAGCAAGGTGATAAACGCCAATCTAATTTTGGAGTACGGTCAAGCTTCGACCGAAGCGGTGTGTGTTATAGTTTCGCGACATGTTCAGGTTTACCTTAAAGACAAATCAAAAACAAAAAAGGTTGCCGAGTGTCTTTTGAAAAAGGGCTTCTTTGATAGACTGCTAATTGGGGAAGAGATAGAAAAAATAGGCGTTTCTAATAAAAGAACAGGTGATATAATCGGTAGTCTAAAAGATGACTTTGGTTTTGTCGAAATGCCAATTGGTGTCAAAGGTGACCATGGTGGGTTTACCCAAAAAGAGATGAACGTGCCACTTTGGATCTTGGGTAATAAGATTGTTCCGCAAAAGATCAAACGAGCGGATGTGATTGACATCGCACCTACGATTTTTGCTTTACTTGGTTTAAACGGTGCAAAATTTGACGGTAGTGCAATCAAGCTTTACGCTTGAACCAACATTCTTTCACAGGGAAGAGTGGCTTAGCCTTCTTCAAAAGAGCTACGGTTATCAAAGGTACGACATCTCAAGTGACACATGGACAACACCGCTTTTAAAGGTTGAAGGTATTTTTGGTAAGCGCCTTATTTCCACTCCTTTTTCAGACTATGGTGGACCTATCGGCGAAGTTAACGCTAATGAACTTACAGATCTAGCAAAAGACGTTCTTGAGCGAACTAGCTGTGAATATTTGGAACTCAGAGTGAGTGACCACAACTTAAAATCGGCTCTTAACAGCCTGGGCTTTTGTGATTTGGCGCAGTATGCAACTCATCTGTTTGACGCACAGGAAGGTGGTATAGAGTGGTTGTGGCAAAACTCCTTAAGCAAAACCGCAAGGCGTTATGTGAGAAAAGCGCAAAAAGAGGGAATTGAAATCACCGAGGTTACCACAAATTCCGAATGGGAGTGCGCATATCAAGCTTATTTCAAGGCGGTAAAGCAGTTAGGCTCACCGTGTCACTCTAGGAACTTCTTTTTTGCTCTAAGGGAACTTCGCCCTCTATCACACGCCTACTTGGCAAGTTGCAACGGAAAGAACATTGGTACTGCTGTTTTTCTTACTGGTAATCAAAGTTTACATCTTTGGCTTATTTACTGCTTAAAAGAGTACAAGAAGCTCGGTGCGATTTATTTGCTTGACTGGGTTGGGATAACGCTAGCGCACAACCTTGGATTAAAGTACTTCGATTTTGGTCGCACAAGAATTGGTAGCGGAGTTGAGCTCTATAAGCATCACTGGAAGGGAAAGGACAAGCAAATTTATCATATAGCGCTTTTTAAAAAACGAAGGTCTTCCCCCGATCCGTCTCAATTAAAGTTTAGGATGTCATCAATTCTCTGGAGATTTTTACCAGACTCCGTGATAGCGAGGCTTGGACCTAAAATAATAAGGAGTATTGCGTTGTGATGCACGTGGCAATGGTGACATCCTATTATCCTCCAAGCACTGGAGGAATGGAGAGATTCGTTTACCAGCTTACGCAGAGGCTTAGAGCGAGGGGAATTAAAGTCACGGTTTTTACGGGCGATCATTTTGGTCGAACGAATCTTTCGGACGTTGTTCAATTGAGGACAAGAGCTGTGTTACTAGGCAATCCCTTGGTGCCTTCTTTGTTCAAGCTCTCTTTTGACAGTTATGACATTTTACACGCACATGACGAACACGCGCTCACGAGTAACGCCGTGGCTTTTGTGAAAAAGGAAAAGCCCTTTGTGATGCACTGTCATGGTAGTTTCAGCGGAGGAAGCTTCGCATGGAAGATGTTCGTTGAGTTTTATATGCACACTTTGGGTAAGTTCACTATTTCAAAAGCTGATGCTACAGTTGCGCTTTGTCCGACAGAGGCGCGCCAGCTTGCAAACTACGGTGCAAAGAATATCAGGATCATACCCAATGCGCTAAATCCAGATGAAGTAAATCTCAAGGCAGACCCGGAAATTTTTAGAACGCGCTACAATTTAAAGGGAAAAAGGATAGTTCTTTTTGTTGGCAGGTTGATTCCTCTGAAAGGCGCTCAGCTTATACCAAAAATAGCAAGTGATTTCAATGACGATGTCGTTTTTGCAGTCGTCGGTGATGGTCCGCTTAGAGCGAAATTGCTTCAAGAAATTAAAGAGAGAAAACTTAAAAACGTGATATCAACTGGTCGCGTTGATTCTCAGACACTATTTAGCGCTTACAACGCGTGTGAGCTCGTGATAGTTCCGTCAACTTCTGAGGGAATTCCAGCGGTTGTTCTTGAGGCTATTCTTTTTGGTAAACCTCTTGTGTGCTCTGACTTGCCAAATATAAGAGACTACTTTGAAAACGTGTGCTCTTTTGCAAAACCAGGGGATGCCAAATCTTTTGCTCAAAAAGTGAGTGAGGTTTTAAAAAAGCCTCCCCAAGATTCTCAATTAGAGCTTGCAAAAGAGCTAGTTTTTGAACGCTTTAATTGGGAGCGTGTAATACAAGACGTGCTCGATATTTACAAGGAAGTTGTAAACAAATGAAAAAAGACGTCAATCCTTCGGTTATAATTTTGGTTCTTGTTGTTTCTAGCATAGGAAGTATCGCCGCAGCGCTTGACATTGCGAATTACTTTTCATCGTTTGGACAACCTTCTATTGCGCTTCTAAACTCTCAAGGTTTTTCGCAAGACTATCCGAGCGTTCTGACAAACGGCACAAGCATAAATTTACTTCTTAGCATAACTCTTCCTAATGCGATTTCTAATCAGTATGCGATAGCTGTGTACGTTTCAAACGCTAGCGATTTTTCACATGAGGCACAGGCGCCAATAGGAAAATTGGTCGCAATTTTTGGTCTTCCAAAAGCGAGCAACGTGAGCTTTCCAATATCCATCACAATATGGTACAAAGTTGTGCACGGGCAAAAAATGGTTTACAAGATTGTGGTTAATGGAGTCAGCTTAAACGAAAGCATTAAAATAGACTATTCCCTTCTAGGCGTGTTCTTTCAACTTGTAAAAGTGCGCGGAAGTGGTTACACTTTCACGCATGAGTGGGTCAATCTGTGGTTAAACGTGAAATAAAATGAAAACTAGTTCAACACTACTTGTAACACTTTTAGGACCGTTACTTGGCGGTTTTATGTTTTACTATGGTTTACTTGGTAACTATGTTGTGCTTAGCATGGACGGTGCCGCACTTGTGATTGTTTCATTGGTTTATGCATTGACACCAAGACAAAGATTACCTGAGCCTGCCGTACTGAATGCTCTTCTTACTGACACATTGCTATTCAGAGAAACGCTTGACAAGACAGAAAATAGATCTGTGGTCTTTGATAAGGAAAGTGTGTATGTTTTTTTGAGTAATGGCAAAAAGCTATCTTTTGAACTGTCTCAATGTGAACTTGGTAAGCTTTGTAATACTCTTAAGAGTTCAGACGGTGAGTTTCGCGCGACACACACATTCTCCCAGTTTTTGACAAGGCAGGGCTTGGTGAGCGAAGTTTCAGTAAAAAACGGAAAAAACGACGTTTTACTAAAAGTCAAAGAACCGCTCCTCCTAACAAAGGTCTCACAGCCGTGCGATGTTGCTCTTTCTCCTTTGCTTTGTGTTTTGTGCTCGTGTGTTTCAAAGGATTTGGGAAAGAGTGTGAGCGTAATACACGTACAAAATGATGAGGACGAGCTAATCGTAAAGCTTGGTGAAGCGAATGAGAATTGATTCAGATAGGATGGTAAATCTTTCGCTTATCGCGATAACAGTGTGCGGAACACTTTTTAGGTTAATTCCTCCTCTTACAACGGTTGGTTTACCATTTTACGACCCGCACGGCTACTACCACGACATACTTGTGATGCAAAAAACGCATTCCGATCCTCTACTTTCTCCTTTCGGTTATACTGGTGAAGTTCCTTTGCTCGATTATATGCTTTATCTAGTCATGAGCTATAGCGGTCTTGATGCTCTTTCAACTACGAAGTGGGTGCAACCCTTGCTACTAAGTGTTGTAAACATACCAGCGATTTACTGGCTTACGGCACGCATAAGTAAAAGAAGGGACATAGGGTTAATAGGCGCATTACTGTTTGCGATTTCTGATGTAGGAGCTTTGAGAGAAAGCTACGCCATTCCTGAAGGAATCGCAACCGCTATTTTGCTTTGTATGGTAATCGCTCTCTTTAAGTTTGTTGAGAGTAGAAGTCCGAGCTGGCTACTTGTGTTTTCCGTGCTTTTACTTGGAGTTTTCACAGCGCACAACCTCACCCCCTTTATGTTCTTTTTAATTCTACTCGGTGTTACACCAGTTCTATCCAAAGTGGGTAGGGAAAGTAGTAGCTATTTGCTTATGCTACCTCTGAGCATAGCCGGCGTGTTTACCGCTTTTACTCCTCTTGGTGCAAGCATCGATCAAAATGCGTACGTTAGATACGCACAGCTTATCTCTTTGGCTTTTTCAAACGCCCAAGCAATTACAAGTGGTAGTGGCTTTGGCTCGCCGCTTGCGGGATACCAAACTGGTGGAGGGCAGAGCCTAATATCATTTATGGAGCTACACCTTATAACCGTTTTTACGCTAATGCTTGCTCTCTTTGCGCTATTAAAGTACTTGGCAAAGCCTAGCAGGGATCCGTTTCAAGCAATCGTCTTTGCTTGGCTTATAATCACGGGAGTCACGTTTGTAATGGGAGTTCTTGGCGACTCCCTTTTTGGTGCAAACAATCCGTTTTTTGGGTACAGGACTTGGATTTACCTTATGTTTCCCGCATCTATTGTCGCTGCGTACACTGTGCGCTCTCTTTTTACTCGAGGTAAAAAGCTTATGGTTCTAGGTACGCTTTGCTTGATCTTTGTTCTTTCGGTTTCAGCACCACTTACCGTACATTTTATTCAAAGTGATAGCGAGAATTTCGAGCTACTAGACGCACACGAGCTTGCCGTAAGTAACTGGCTAGTAAGCCACGTTACGCTTCCTTACACCGTTTATTCTGCTGGCGCCTTTACACCTACGATAAACGGTTCTCTTTTTGAAGCACCCAAAAAAGAATCAATGGCACTTCTTTTGGGAAATGCTACAGTTTGGCCACAGAATCTCACACATTACTACGTAATACTCTCGCAAAGAACTTTGGACTATCCTTTCGCATCTTCAAGTTACAGGGTGAACACCAACAAGTTTTATTCTCCGTTTTTTGACGTTGTTTACTCAAGCCAAACAGTATGGGTTTTTTCCAATGTGAATTTGTCTTCTATCCAGTACAACTTTACGATTAACAGTTTACAGGGAGATTAACATGAATTTGACAATAGTGTCGTTTTCTGGTAATTACCCTCTAGATGTTGGTGGTCCGCAATCTGTAGCGTATTACTTGGCCAAAACTTTACAGGAAAAAGGCGTAAACGTAAGCCTTTGGCTAAGATTTCCGTCGATGAAGAAGGAAACAGAGTGGAGTTTAACGCCAGAGGCCAAATTGTTGAAAGAAATGGGTGTTAATGTCAAAGCGATTTTTGCGAACTATTCGCCACTCTCCTTTTTGAGGTATCCTTTTTACATTGCCAAAGTTTCGAAACAAGCGGACTGCGAAAGCTGTGAGCTTGTTCATTTTAACTCACCTCCAGTTGACGCGGCATTATCGTTACCGAAAAAATTTGCATCACAAGGAATTCCCATGACAATAGCGATTCACGGAGGACTGTTTTACGAAAGCAAAAACTTTTTGGGACGTCTTCTCTTTAAGAGGCAGGCAAAGCTGTTCAAAGCCGCGGTTGTTTTTAATTCTTTCTCAAAAGAGATCGCACTCAGAAACGGTTTTTCAGAAGAAAGTGTAAAGGTTATTCCAAACGCTGTTGATGTGAAAGCGATTGAAAGCTTGGAGGCTGAAGCTCTTTCTGGTGAGCCTTCCGTGTTTTTTTCGGGAAGACTAGAAACAATTAAGGGTGTGCAAAACTTGATTCAAGCGGTTCAAATTGCAAGAGAGGAATTGAAAGGACTACGCGTTTACGTCGCAGGCTCTGGTTCACTCGAAAATCTCGTAAAAAACGCGGCAGAAAAACTCAAGCCAAACTTGGTTTACCTCGGAAAGCTACCTACAACCACCCAAGTGATAAAAAGGATAAAGGGTTCAAGCTTTTACGTCTTACCATCGCTTAAAGAAAATTTTAGTATTTCGTTGCTCGAGGCAATGGCAAGTGGTGTGCCGATAATTTGCTCCGACGCTCAAGGTAACACGGAAGTGTTAAACGAAAATGAAGCGTGGATTTTTAAGCGCGGCTCGCCAACTTCACTTGCAGAAACCTTGATTCTTGCAAATTGTAATGAAAAACAATCGAAAAGTAAGGCGAAGAACGCATTTATTAAGGTGAAAACACAGTTTGACTGGTCGGTTGTGTCTCAGAAATACTATGAATTTTTTGAAGGTTTGGTCCAGTGAATCGAAGAATAGGCTTAGTTTTGATCCTTCTAATGTTTTCAGTGCTCGCGTATTATTTTGCGCATTTTGGAAGGATAGATCCGTGGTTTGTTGCTATTAGAACTTTTATTTCAATACCTTCGATCGTGTTCACACCTGGTTATTTTATTATGGAGACTTTTACTAAGGAAAAAGACACTCTTGCAAAGTTTCTGATGAGCGTCGGGCTAAGCCTTTCGATTTTGGGGATTTGGGCGATCTTTATCGACATGAGTAGCCTACGCATAACTCCTGAATTGGTTGGTCTTCCCGCGCTTGTGATCTCAGTGTCTTTTGGCGTGTTTTTAATTTTTAAAGGTAACAAAAATGGGTAAACTACTCCTTACAGTGGATGTTGAAAACTGGTACAACAGCAGGCTTTTTGACACAAAAGCCGCTGATCATTATAAATCTTGGGTGAGCGACTTAGAGGAAGACTTGGATGCTACACTTGAGCTTTTCTCGCGGCTTGGGATCGTGTGCACTTTCTTTGTTCTAGGTTGCGAGCTTGAAAGACGACCTACGATTTTGAGCAAAATCAGAAAGAGGGGACACGAAGTTGCAATGCACGCTTACCGCCACGATATGCACGAAGACTTGATATCTTTTAAGAGTGATCTTGATCGTGGGTTTAAGGTTTTTCACACTTTGGGTTATCAGCCACTGGGATATAGGCACCCTTACTTTAACATAAACAAGCAAAAACTTGAAATTCTTAGTAACTTCTTTGAGTATGATTCTTCTCTTGTTCCGTCGTTGCACATTCCTGGTCATTATGGCTCTCCTTTCTCAAACACAAAAGTTCACTTTTATAATCGCATGATGGAGCTACCTCTCACGGTTTTTCCTTATTTAAGGCTACCGGCGGCAACAGGGTGGTACATGAGAAACCTTGGTTACTCCTACGTTAAGTTCATGCTCGCAAAAAGGCTAAAGAGTGAAGGTGTTGCGGTTCTTTGCGTGCACACTTGGGAGTTTACTCCCAAACCTAGTATTAAAGGTGTACCAAACCACGTTTTTAAAAACACCGGTAAGCAGATGGTGAAGATGGTAACAAATTTAGTGAGGGAGTTGGAGTGTATCGGCGCTCAAAGCGCAACATGCTACGAGTTTTTGAAGTGCAGAGAATGAGAATAGGTTTTTTGAGTTATTTTAACCTTCAAGCTGGAGAAGGATACGAGCACTGGTTGAGTGATGTGAGCTCAAAATTAAATGACCACGAAATCTACATAGTCACTTCGGATAAGGGACCTAGGCGATGGGACACCAAAGGTTGTTTTGAGAAAGCTCAAATTCATGAAATTTCATTTAAAAGGGCAATTGTAAATCGATTTTCGAAAGACTATCGCGTTCTAAATACGCTTTTCAAAGATGTTGACCTTCTTTATACGCTTTTCTTTACTTATAACAGGATGAGCTTGATTCTTGATTTTTTGGTGGCAAGCGCCCAGCTAACGCATGATCTGCCTGTGATTGCGGGTCACCACAACCCACACGACTGGTTTAGTGTGCGTACGGGTGTTTTGGCAAAACTGGGCGTTGCTGTTGGAAAAGTGATAAGCTCTCATCATGTGTTAAACGAAGATGCAAGGCTAGACTTGGTCGCTCAGGGTGTGAAAAGGGTTTTTAAGGTACCAAATGGAGTTGCAACGCAAAGTTACACGCCTAGAGAAAAGAAGGACGCTTTTAAGATACTATATGTAGGTACTTTAGAAGAGAGAAAGGGTGTAAATCTTCTTCCCTTTGCGGTTGCCAAACTCAAGCGTACAATTAAAGAGTTTGAGCTGATAGTTGTAGGCGAGGGTGAACTTGAACACGTCGTAAGGCAGATGAGCGAAAACGGTTATGTAAAGTGGTTAGGGTTCGTTAACGAAACGAATAAGCGAGAACTTTACTCCACAAGTCATGTGTTTCTTGCACCTTCGAAGCGAGAAACTTTCATGCTCACAGGTCTTGAAGCTATGGCCTCTGGAACGCCCGTTGTCACGTTTGACATTCCAGGTCCCCGTGAGTACGTGGTGAACGGCTACAACGGTTTCTTGGTCAGATCACTCGACGAAATGGTTGAAAAGGTGAACAAGCTTTACTCACTTTGGAAGAGCGGTTCACAAGAATACTGGGAAATGTGCAAAAACGCGCGCAAAACAGCAGAAAGATTTGACTGGGCAGTTATAATACCAAAACTCGAACACATGTTCCACACTGTGGTAAAGGAACATTATGGATTTTCCTAAAATAACGGTTGCAATTGTTGCGCACAATTCAGGAAGAATTATAGGCGATTGTATACAAAGCGTAATCACGCAGGAGTATCCAAAAGACAGGTACGATATAGTTGTGGTGGACGATTCTAATGATGAGGATACCATTAGGATCTGCAAACAAAACGGTGTTCGTTATATCTACGCGCCAGAGGCGAATTCACCGGGTAAGGGACGAAACATAGCGCTAAAAAACGCGACTGGTGAAATAATAGCGTTCATAGACACGGATTGTATAGCACCAAGGGACTGGCTGATAAAAATCGTTAAAGACTTTGCTGAGAATCCAGATGTTGTAGGCGTTGTAGGTGGCTTTTCTGGAGGTAAAAACTGGCTACAAAGGCTTGTGAACAAGGAGCATGTTAGAAATCTAAAAGTAAAGGGATATTCAACTGGCTTCTTAGAGGGTAACTGCGCTTTTAAACTGAATGGTCTAAATGGGTTGAAGTTTGGTGAGTACAAGTACGCAGAAGGTATTGTTCTCGCAAAACAGCTTTCGGCTAAGGGTTTGTTTGTGCTTACTGACTATGATCTAAGAGTGATTCATAAGGGTTTCACACACACTTTAAGAAAATTCTTTAAGATGGGCAGGGCGCATTACCATAACACAAGGTCATATCTCGGTGATGTTTTAAAGTCTGATCTTTCGGCGCTCGCTGTAGTGTTCAGCCTTGTGTTGCTTTTGGTGGGCGTGCTTTTCAAAATTTTGGTTTTTGCAATCCCTGCTTTACTAATTTCTGGAATGTTTATAGTGTACGCTCACAAATGGCACAGTCCTGTTCCCCTATTAAAAATAGTACCAAGCTATCTTTACTTTCTGATTGCACGATGGATTTTTTGGCTTGGGTATTTTAGAGAGTTTGTTAAACCAGAAAAAGTTGGGTGAGTTTAATGCTCACGGAAAGGGAAAAGGCAGCATTTTTGATTGGTCTACTTGAACTAGAAGAAGACGAATTGATACAGATTCTTTCTTATTTTGTCGAAATGAACGAAGACGAATGGAGGAGTTTCTACAACGAGTTGGGTTGCTTTGTCGAAAGTTTAGAAAAGAAGTTGGATCGCAGATTGAAAAAGAAAGGGTTGGGCAAAGCTTGAGCAAAGTCGCACTACTTGTTCCCTATTCACTTTCTGCAAATCACGGTAACGCTGTACGCGTAAAGAACATGATAAAGTTGGTCAACGCTTACTATAACGTTGTGAGCTTTGACCTTCCTTGGATTCGTCAAAAAAGTGTTTCTATTCCTTTTACCATAGTTTTAAAAGCCGCTTTCGAAAGACTTGTAAGAAAGAGGTCAATTCTGGATTTGCTACTTTGCGAAGATTCGTGGAAAATAAAACAGTTTTCGAGTGTATCAAAAGTGTGTGATATAACACAAGCCGAAAACCTTTGGGCAATAAAGCCCGCTTTGGAAAGTAAGCACAAAGAAAAGCCTCTTATTGCAACGCTTCACGATGTGTATTCTGATAGGATGTTTGAGCTTTTGACGCATTTTGGCGTAAAAGAAAATCTTAAAAGGGATGCGGTTAGTCGCACGCTAAAGCTTGAAATGGAATTGATTTCTAAGGTTGATACTTGTGTGTTTGTCTGCCGCGAAGATCTAGAGAGGTACAGGGAGCTTGGGGTGGATCCCTCGAAGAAATTCGTGATACCAAACGGGGTAGACACAAAAAAGTTCAGGCCACTGCCAAAGAAAGAAGAGTACTACAAAAAGTACTCCTTGCCAAAGCACAAGTTTTTGGTGCTCTTTTCTGGTAGCGACATGTACCAAAACAGAGAAGCGGTCTTGAACGTGTTAGATGTGTTAAGTGTGCCCTCTTTAGAACGCTGTACGCCTGTTTTCGCAGGCTCAATTTCCAGATTCGCTCAAAAAATGGCGTCGGCAAAAAGGGTAAACGCGATTAACCTCGGATATGTTGAAAATTTGGAGGAGGTTTATGCGCTCTGCGACGTTGTGTTTTTGCCATTAAACTCGGGAACTGGGACAAAGCTTAAGGTTTTGGAGGCGCTTGCCTGCGGTAAAACTGTGATCGCTACAAAAAAGGCGATAAGGGGTTTTGATGTGTCACACGTTTGCGTGGTAGCTGACACAAAAGAGGAGCAACTAAAAAAGATCAAGGAGTTGCTTACTTCAGATTGCTTTATCCCTCAAGAAAATGCAAGAGAAGCGGCTTTGCGCTACGATTGGAGCGTCGTTATGAAAGAATACGAAAAGGTTTATTTGAAAAGTGGTTGATAGACACGAAAATAGAATATTTATGGACACTAAGTGGTGTGAGTTGAACAGTGGTTCGATGACCCTAAAGATTACACAAGATGTAAAATATAATTTCTTTTGAATTAAAGAATTTGTCACGAATTAAAGACACTTGCGAAAAACTTTTTATGGGATTTCATTGTTGTTTGTAAACCATTTTAATAAGTGATTTTCGTTGTTCACAAAGCGTGGATCATATCAAAGTCTGAACGGCAATGCATTACCGCTTGTTTAAGGTGTCTTAAAATGTATACAAGTAATGCGCCATTGATAACCGTGATTTTAACAGCGTATAACAGACGACGTTACTTAGAAGAAGCAATAAACTCTGCGTTAAATCAGACGCTTTCAAAAGAATTCTATGAAGTAATTGTGATAAAGAATTTTGAGTGGGAACACGACGATCATTACCGAAACCTAGGAGTGAAAATCATAAATGTGGAAGAGCCTAGTCTAGGAAAAAAGGTATACTTGGCGCTAAAAAAATCGCGAGGTGAAATTATTACTCTACTAAATGATGATGATTTGTACTCAAGAGAAAGACTTAGTGTTGTCAAGGAGTCTTTTGGCAAATACCCCAATTTGGCGTTGTATCATAACGAGTCAAGTTGGATCGATGAAAATGGAAAACCTTTAAAGCGAAAAACCAAGTTCTTTGAACATCATCTCACACGAACGATATACATATCAAATCCTCGTAAGTATACTCAGTCAATCAAGCTATTTGTGTCAGGTAGACACTCAGATAGCGCACTCGCCTTTCGAAAGGGCTTTATACAAGCTGATTTGCACCATCTGGCAAACTGTTACCTTTCTATCGATGTGCTACTATTTGACCTTGCATTAACATCAAACTTCGGAATACTTTACGACAATAGGAGGTTAACTTATCTCAGGCTTAACAGAGGGAGTGTGACGAATACGCCAGGCGTGAATCCAAAGTTTAAACTATCAGAGCTTGAGATTCTTAGCGCGTTGACTAAGAAAAATTGGAGCCTTTTCGATATTGTGTCCACTGAGATAGCAAGGCTTAAGATAAATTTGATATCCGCGGGGTATATCAATGGTCGCATCACCGTAAAAGACTTTTTTTCATCACTACTCAAATTTGCTCTTTGGCCTGACAAAGAGAGCACGAATACCCTTTTTTATTCTATTTTGTGTTTGGTTTTACCAAAAGTCGCAAAAGTTGTTTATAAAAATAGAAACATTTTACCATTACTACTTATTACATCCAGTAAAAGCTGAAAATAGTTATTCAATGAAAAAATGAAAATAGCGTTTATTTCTCGTTATGGAATTTTCACTGGTGCAGGAGGCATAGGGCGATGGGTATACGAAGTAGCGATTAGACTTTCTAAATTGCACAAAGTAAACGTGATTATTTCAAATGAATATCTACCAAACCCTTGGCCGATCATAGACGGAGTCAAGCTTAGCTGGTTACCTTCGTTACACTATGCCTTTCCTAAACCAAGGCACTTTGGTTTGTTAATGGACGCATTTTTTGAACATGATATAGTGTACTTCGTTTATTGGGGAGTCGGTCTAAAATTGATGATGCCCCTTTTACAAAAGATTAGTGGAACCCCTGTTATAGCCGGTCACCATAACGGCGTTTCTAAAAGCGAACTTCCTTTTTTTTGGCCCAGAAATGATACGCCTAGGTAAAATTTTAAGCGCTCATCACGTGCTAAACACTCGCGACTACAAACAACTAGTAAGCTTTCGCTGTAAGAATATATTCAATATTCCTAATGGAGTGGACAGCGCTTATTTTAAGCCAGCTAAGAAAAATGAAAACTTTGATGTGCTGTTTATGGGAAGACTTGTAGAAGGAAAAGGGGCTGATCTCTTACCCACAATTGCCTTAAAACTTGTTTCAAAACATATACAAATCGTAGTGTGTGGAACTGGGCCTCTTGAAAGCCTGATTAAAAAGTGTAACATGATAAAATTTTTGGGTTTTGTGGATGGACACCTTAAACGTGAACTCTATGCCAAATCACATGTTCTAATTGCTCCATCAAGATATGAAACTTTCATGCTCACAGGTCTTGAAGCTATGGCCTCTGGAACGCCCGTTGTCACGTTTGACATTCCAGGTCCCCGTGAGTACGTGGTGAACGGCTACAACGGTTTCTTGGTCAGATCACTCGACGAAATGGTTGAAAAGGTGAACAAGCTTTACTCACTTTGGAAGAGCGGTTCACAAGAATACTGGGAAATGTGCAAAAACGCGCGCAAAACAGCAGAAAGATTTGACTGGGCAGTTATAATACCAAAACTCGAACACATGTTCCACACCGTGGTTAAGGAACACGGTAATAACCAAATGCAATCCCACTAAATCTAAAATAGGCTTATGAAAACAAGGGATTTATTGTGTGTGAAAATTGAGGATAGGTGTTTTATCATGCCCTAGCATTTGGGGGGGTCATGGTGTAGAGCATTGGTTGGATAAAGTAACGAGCAGATTACATGATCGTCACGAGTTTTTTGTTGTAACGTCGTTTTATGGACCTAAACTGTGGTCGCCTGCTGATCACTTTAAAAGCTGTAGGATCATGGAAATCAACACATCGTTATTCAACACACCCAATATATCGGGGTTAGTTAAAATGAAAGCGCTATTTGATTATTGTGATCTGGTTTACTTCGTTTACTGGCCGGCTTCTTGGAAATTCATTTGCTTATTTCTACAAGAAATAACTAAAACACCAGTGATTGCTGGACACCACTTGAGTTTTGATTTGGCTCCCAATGTTAAGTATGGATTTTCAATGCTGGGACCGCACGGTTTAATGATAGGAAAAAGACTTGCGGCTCATCACGCTCTTACTCTAGAAGCGAAAAGTGCGCTAATTTCTTTAGGCGTTGGCAATGTATATTATATACCAAACGGCGTTGATACAAAAGAATTTTCTTTTCGTGAAAAAGAAGAACCTTTTAAGCTACTTTTTATAGGAAGGCTTGATGAGAATAAAGGCGCGGATCTTTTACCAAAATTGGTGCAACTACTCAATCAAAAGATGAATTCAGATTTTGAGTTTAACATAGCAGGCAATGGAAAATTAAATTATTTGGTAAAAGCATTAGAAAAGACTTATACTAATGTTAAATACTTGGGATACATTTCTGAGTCGCAGAAAAGAGAATTGTATGAGAAGTGTCACGTTTTGGTGATTTTGTCAAAAAAGGAAACTTTTTCTTTAGTGGGTTTAGAGGCTATGGCCGCGTATACACCAGTGATATCAACAAACGTGTCGGGATTACGAGAATACATTAAAAGTGGTTATAATGGGTTTTTGTGTAATAATTTCCAGGAAATAATTGAAAAAATTCTCCATGTTTACAGGATGTGGAAACAAAATGACTGCTATGAGGAGCTTAGGTTTAACGCGCGCAAAACAGCGGAAAGATTTGACTTGAGCAATGTATCAAAAAAAAATTGAAGCGATGTTTTTAGAAGTTGTGAAAAATGCAAGATAATCGTTCACAGTTTATGCATTATTTTAGACCAAGTATATTCAGAAATTTGCTTTCAAATTTTTCTTCTGTAAATTGTAACGCTTTAACCTTAATTTTGTCCTCGATTGCTTTATCTTCAAACGCGTGTAATACACTTTCAACGGCCGAGTCTATATCGGAATATCCATAACCAAACTTACCTCTTTCTATTATGTCTTCCCACACCCCCCATCCATATATACCACAGGTACAACTCCAGCCAACATCGCCTCAGCTACCGCTAAGCCGAAATGTTCACCATGGAATGTGTGCAAAAGCACTTTACTTTTACAAAGCAATTTAATTTTTTCTTGTTCAGTTGGATTTGCTATTATAGTGACAACATCTTTACCTAAAAGTTTTATTTTTTCGTAATACGACCTATAAAAGTCTTGAGAGTAAACAACTTTTCCTGCGATTATAAACTTAACATTTATTTTTTGTTTCACTCTTTTAGCTATTTTTATAAACTCTTCCCAGTTCTTGTCTGGAGCTATTCTTCCTAAGCCTAAAACAATATTTTCTTTTTCGTGACACGAGCAAGTGAAAGTCTTAATCGGTGGATGCAAAACTTCGCATTTTATTCGAAACTCTTGTTCGACCAATTTAGCGGTCCAAGAAGAGTTTGCGACAACCTTTCTTGCTCTGATAAGCAACCGATCAAAACTAAATGTCTGAGCAACATTGAATTTTTTTAAGATATCTTTAAATGAGCATCTGCTTGGTACATGAACGTACCCCAGGTCGCAAAATCCTATCAGCGAATTGTAAACGGCGTCAATGATTAAATCGTAATCGAGCTTATGAATGAAGTAAAAAATGGACTCCACGATACCTGCCAATCTTTGTCTTTTTGATAGTCTATAAGGAAATGCTTTAAATATCTTATCTGGTGGCAAACCAAATTCTTCAATAGGCCATATAGAATCGTAAGGCGTGCCGAAAACACCCAAGTGAACCAAAATGTCCTGCTTTTGTAGCGAATGAGTCATGGCAGACACCACTCTTCCGAAACCCGCGAAAGGATATCCATAAATTGGTAATAGGATCAGTGCTTTCATTAAAATGTTTAATTATCATAGATTATTATAATGTTTCACACGTTAAATTCATATTAAAAATTAATGAGCATATTTTTAATCCTAGCAACGTTTGTTAGAGTCGTTCAATTAGCTTTAAGAATATTTAGTATTATGCGGGCTTCGCTATTTATAATGTCTTGCCAAGTGATTTTTTGTTGCAAAAATTCAAAAAGAATGCGTTCGTTCATGATTTCTTGTAAGTTTTCTATAGGTGTGTTTAAAATATTCACTACCTCGCAAGCAAGACTCTTTCTGTCAAATTCTCTTACCGTCTTTACCGCCTTAAATTTGCCATATACTATTTTCATCGCAGGAATATCGTAAGTTACAACTGGTGTGCCTAGGCATAATGATTCAAAAACAACATTTGAAAAAGAATCAAAATGACTTGGGTAAACTAAGAGCTTAGCCTTACTAATTAATCTGTAGAGTTCTTTTTGAGGTTTGTAACCCATGTAAAATGTCGTATTTGATATATTAACTCTATTGCACAATTTGCAAAAGATTTTTGTTAGTTGTTGTGTACCAGGTCCAGTAATGTATAACTTTGCGGAAGGAATTTCTTTAATCACATATTTCCAAATTTCTGGGAGTTCAAACAATCCTTTTTCAGGCACAAGCCTAGAGACAAAGATCGAATATTCTTCTTTATTTTTACTTCTATAAGAGAGAAGCTCAGGATTTGTTATAGAAGGGGCGTCAAGAACAAATCTATTGGAAAAATCACGAATATTTGCATCGAAATACGGTGCCTCAGTAACGCCTATTAAGAAGGCAAGAAACTTGTCGGAGATGACTCTTTTGAAATTATAAGCCTTTGAAAGGTTTCTCAAAAATTCTGAAAAAACAACATTTCTGATTTCCTTTATACTTAAGAATTTTAGTGGAGCGAATCTTATTGGTTTCAAATAATCTGCCCAAAATGGAGGACCCTTTAAAAGACATCCGTATTTTGTTTCAGTTAGTTTTGCTATGTACTGTGTAAGGTGACAAGTAGTTGAATTTTCATCGTAAGCATAAAGGATTGAGGGTTTTCCATTTCTTTGTAGATAATCCGCATAAATTCTTCCAAGTTTCCTTGTAGTACTCATAAGAATGTCTTCTTTAATCCAACCTTCGATAAATTCGGTGGATAAGTCTTTTAATGATACAATTGGGATTTCTAAACCTGCTTGTTCAAAACCTTTTAAAGCCCTTTGGGCTTGTTCATCGTTTCTGCTTAGCGATTTTAAGAAATTTGTTTCTGGAAGAAACACTATATCGAAGTATTTTTTCAGACCAATGATTGTGTTGTAATCACGAAACGGCCCTCCACCACCAATAGTTGAAGGAATTGCAGAACCTAAAATAGCGATTTTCAATTATAACCCTCGTAGGTTGTTGTCAGAAGCATCTTTCGAAGTGAATAACAAACTCTTTCCTGTTCTTCTTCCGTGATAAATGGATCAAGTGGGAGGGAGAGAATTCTTTGAGAAACATGTTCTGTGACTGGTAACGATACCCGAAAATCTTGGTAGCTTTTTTGTAAGTGAACTGGAACAGGATAGTGCACTCCCGTCTCTATTCCATGTTTTAAAAGTTGTTCCCTTATTCGATCGCGGTTTTGTGTCTGAATCACGTAAAGGTAGTAAACATGCCTTGCAAGAGGGTTTTCGAATGGTGTGAGAACAACTTCGGAAAGTAGCTCGTTGTACCTTTTTGCAGCCTGCCTTCTCTTTTCGATCCAGTGCTCAAGCTTTTTGAGCTTCACCCTTAGTACCGCGGCTTGTAATTCGTCAAGGCGTGAGTTGTAACCCAAAAAATCGTGGTGGTACTTTTTGCTTTGCCCGTAGTTTCTGAGCATCTTTGTGCGTTCAGCCACCTCATCAAGGTTTGTCGCGATCAATCCCGCATCACCGTAAGCACCCAGGTCCTTGGAAGGATAAAAGCTGTAACAAAGCACATCGCCGTACTCACCCAGTTTTTTACCTTTGTAAAGCGCGCCGTGCGCTTGACACGCGTCTTGGATGAGCAATAGAGAGTGCTTGTCGCAGATTTCTCTTATCTCGTCCAACGCCGCAGGCTGCCCGTAAATGTGAACGGGTATTACCGCCTTGGTTTTTTTGTTGATTGCGCGCTCAAGCTTTGACACGTCCATGTTGTACGTTTTTTGGTCGATGTCTACGAAAACTGGTTTTGCTCGAACCATTCTGATTGCATCCGCGGTTGCGATAAATGTGTGAGAAACGGTGACCACCTCATCTCCTTCGCCAACACCACAAGCTTCAAGCGCGATTCTTAGTGCATCTGTTCCTGAATTCACACCGCAACCGAACCGGCAACCTATGTACTCACAAAACTCGCGCTCAAAAGCCTCAACGTTTTCGCCAAGGATAAAAGAGCCACTTTCACACACGCCCTCAATGGCGCGCATTACCTCCTCCCTAATTTCCAAAAACTCTCGCTGTAAATTAACGAGCTTGATCAAGCTGAATTAACCTCCTCTTTAAGCTTTCAACCAAATCTTCTTTCTTGTACTCTTGCTTAATCACGCGGGCGGGGTTGCCTACGACGATGCTTCGTCTTGGAACGTTTTTTGTGACCACTGAACCCGCACCGACGATCGCTTCTTCGCCAATTTCGACGAATGGTAAAATCGTGGCATTAACACCGATCTGCGCCCCTCTTCTAATCAAAGGTCCCTTCATTCTTTGTTTTGACTCTTCAATTCCAGGGTAAAGATCGTTTGCGAGAACAACGCCAGGAGCCAAAAAAGCGTTGTCTTCGATCACCGAGTACTGAGCGATATAGCAATTACAGTGAATTTTCACGTTGTTACCGATCACGCAACCGTAGTCGACCACGGAGTTGCTCCAAATGCTTACGTGATGTCCTATCACGTTTCTTTCTCTTATCACGACGTTGTGTCCTAGTTCTAGCGATTCACCGATCTTTGTCCCTAAGTAAAGCACGCAACCTGACCTTATTTTCGCGTTTTTTGAAATTACGAGAGTTTCTTTTTGTTTTAAAAGAGGAGAGGGATATCCCAAAATCGCGCTAGGATGCACATCGCACGGATTTTCGACAAGTACGCTCATAAGCTTTCCACCTTTAGTGAAATCGGATCAATTAGCTTGACTTCTTGCCCACCTTTTTTAATTGACATGTTCACGGCCTCCGCTATTGCTACAGCTCTGAGCGCAACCTCGTCTTCCCAGGTGTAAGGTGTCTCGCAAGCTTCAATTCTTTGTGCAAATCTTTCTAGCTGTAGCGCAAGTGGCTCTTCGTAAGGAATGAAAGGAGATATCACAGGACCGTTCTTTATAAGAAACTTGAACGCCGCTTGCGACCCCTCAAGCTTTTGCGCTTGTGCGCCTCTTTCGTAAATCTTTACAGGCTCTTGAGTGTTCGTGTCGTCAAAAATTATCATTTCCTCCTGTGTTACTATAGAAATTTCGCGCCGTTTTAGCGGGTCTAGCCAGCTCACCCTGATTGACGCGATGGACGAGCTCATTTTTAAGAAGCACAAAGCGGTGTCTTCAAGTTCACCGAGTAGCGCCTCGCCAACTCCCCAAACTCTTTCGGGAAACTGCGTTAAATAGGTTGTGATCGCAAAGTCGTGAATAGCAAGGTCCCAAACCGCGTTCACATCGTTTCTTATCGGTCCCAAACCCGTTCTAGTGTGAGCAAGGTGCAGCACTCTCCTACTCTTTAGTCTTTCACGGATAAAGCGAATAGCGTTGTTGTAAAGGTAAACTTGACCTGCCATAAGCACCAAGTGATTTTGCTTGGCAATCTCAAAAAGCTCCTTTGCTTGTGTTAAAGAAAGCGTAAGAGGCTTTTCCACCAAAACGTGCTTACCAGCTTCCAAAGCAAGCTTACAAAGCTCGTAGTGTGTGGTCGCTGGAGTTGAAAGAATCACACAATCTACATCAGAGGAAATTGCAAGAAGAGGATCGATAAAAAGCTTTGCATTACTCTTTTTCAAACCCTTTATTCCAAACCTCGTTGGGTCTTTATCGCAAACCACCTTGAGCGTAAAGCTTTCGCTTTCGGTCACAAGTCTAAGGTAATTAGGTCCCCAGTAGCCCACACCTACAAGTGCTACTGAGTTACTACTAGCCATAGCACATACACAAAAAAAAAGCGTAATAACCATTCTGTTCCTTTTTTGAAATTGCGATATCTCATTAAATGCTTTCATAATGCCCAAATTCAATTTTGTACACAAGAATTATATTTTAACACGGTAGTTAAATAAGAAGTTGCAAATATCACAAGCTGTAAACGGATTGAATTGGTGCCAAGTTTTTCCTTCTTCTGGCGATGGCGAAGTTTTCGCTTTGGGTGTTTCAAGTTTGGATTCCTTTCAGAAAAAGGACCTTTACTTTTCGATCAAAAATGAGTTAGTAAGGAGAGGATACACCGTTCTTGCGGTTGGCCAAAGAGAACTGTTAGGCAAATTTTCAAAGGACAAAGGGGATATGGTTGCGGAAACCATCGCATCTGGTCCAAAGTTGGGAAAAGCGCTTTACAGATTTTTTGCAAAGTATAGACCAGATGCTTTCTTTATTCGTTCAAAAGTGCTAAAGCTATTTAAAGAAGTAAAACCTTGCGCTTTTCTCACTCAGTGGTATGTTCCCCTGATTCTAGACGTCGTTAGGAAGTGCGGAATTACAAGTGTGCTTTGGTGCATGGACGACCCAATGATAATAGAAGAAAGGTGGTTCTATGGTGACTGGTTTAGATACGCAAGCAATTTCGATTTTGTTTACACAATCTCAAAAAGCGCTCTTCCCTTTTACAAAGAGGCGGGAGCAACAAGTGTCAACTGGCTTCCGCTTTACTTTGACCCCTACCTTAATGGTGAAGAAATAGGGATTGAGTGTGTGATATCTTTTGTGGGCAACTACTTTTCTGACAGGTTGCCAGCATGTGAAAGAATTTTATTTCCGCTCATTCAAAAATTCGAAAAAGATGTGCACATTTTCGGTAGCGGCTGGAACGAAACTATTGTAAAGCGTGCGAGTTTGCACCGCGCTATACCGCGAAGCGCGCTAAAGAGCGTTTTTTTAGGCTCTAAAATCAACCTGAATATACACCGAGAATCCGCTTATAAATATCCTGCGTTCAATTTTAGAACGTTTGAAATAACTGGGTTTGGCGGATTTGAAATGGTTGAGTACGTAAAGGGATTGGAAGAGCTGTTTGAAATAGGAAAGGAGCTCGTCGCACCAAAAAGTTCACAAGAAGCTATAGAGTTGGCGCAACACTATTTGGAAAACGACGAACAAAGGTTAAAGATTGCAAGTAACGGGCAAAAAAGGGTTTTGAATGAACACACAATCTCTCATAGAATAGACAGGATTTTAAAACAAATCAAGTGAGCGCGATGATACGCGTAGTCGCGATAGCATCTCCAGAAGACTATGACGCGTTTAATCCTGTTTTCACTGGTGAGTATTTGATCAAAAATTCTGAGTGGCACTATATAAACTCTTTTTCGCGTCACATGAAACAAAACGGGATTGAACTCATAATCTACGCGTTTTCAAGCTCTGGAAAAGCGGGTTTGTACCACTCGGGCGATAGGCTTACGCGCTTAATTGAACCATCAAAATTCGCGTTAAAACTTTGTCGTTACGGTTTTCTTGGTAAAACCCTCGGCTCAGGGATAAACTTTTTAAGACTTGTCAGACCTCTACTTATTGACTCGCCTAGTGTCGTACTAAGCCTGCAGTTTCCTCTTTTTCCAAGAAACGAATTGCTCACCGTTCTTTCCAAACTTTTTAGAAAGAAGTTTGGTTGCTTTCAATCTTTTACACTACCAAAAGGCTCCGTTTGGCACAGAACCATCGGTAGGCTTTTCAACTCTTTAGTAAACTTTTTTGTTTTGACGGAAACGCAGGCTTTACGAGCTATAAGAAGTTACGGGACACAAGGCAAAGTTTACTACGTGGGTTTGATTCCCCCTTATGAACTCACAGAATTTTTGCTAAACAGCGCTTCGATGACAAGAAAAAAGGCGGTTTTGTTCGTAGGAAGGCTTGACGACAAGCAAAAGCGCGTGTCTTTGCTGCTAAACGCTTTCAAAAAAGTTCAAGAAAAATGTGTAGACTGCGAGCTTTTGATTGTCGGCGACGGCTTTGACAAACCAAAACTAGAAAAGCTCACCTTTAATCTGGGGTTACGTAATGTTCGCTTTTTGGGTTGGAAGAGTGGTAAAGAGCTTGCGCTTTTGTACCTTACTTCGTCTGTTTTTTGCTTACCCTCAGTAAGTGAAAGTTACGCTGTGGTGGTAAGCGAAGCCATGCTTGCCGCTTTGCCCGTCGTGGTTTCGAACTTGCCCTGCTTTAGCGATAGAATAGTCGATGGAAACACTGGTTTCGTTTTTCAAGTAGGTGATGTAGAAACTCTTACAAAAAGGCTTTTGATGCTATTAGGAGAGCCCGAACTTTCTAGAGAAATTGGTGAAAACGCAAAAAAACACGTATTAAAGCTAATAAACGATTACGCAGAAAGGCTGTGTGCTGCGCTCAGTTCGCAAGAATAGACAATCATCGAACGTGATCGTGCGCTTCAGCCTTTTAAATAATGCTTTACACATAAAAGGATTTGCAAAACCATTGCGGACTGCTTTCACTTTGTCTCACAACACATAAATATACGATCATAAGCTCTGGTTTGTTCACATCGACCAAATTATCTATACTATTCTCGTTTTAGACTTGTTAAGCTTGCTCACAAAAATTCAGATTTATTCGAATTATAAAAATGGAAAAAACTCAAGATTTTCAAAAAACACTAATTTGGATTAAATAAAAGAGATGAATATATTTGTGGAACTTATAAAAGAGCGTGTCTTCTAATCAACCTAATACTACAGCTAGGATGACTTAATTCGCTATCAGCCAACGAACTTGGTTTATTATTAATCAATACCTCTTTAAATGCCAAAGATTACACTTTAAACAAGGACAAAAACTTGTAAATTACGATATACTAGTGATTGCTAACGAACTTAAATTTGTTTATAGCAATCACAGTTTTGTTGAATAGAGTATTTTAATTAATATTATTCCTTCTAAGGTAGAACATGCGTATAACATTAGGCATAATCGTCGCAATCGCCACTGCAAATAAACCTTTCATTTCGTTGGCATTAAAAAGCCAGCCTTTCGTGCGAACGTAGTTAGTTAGCTCGGCAAGTGTCATTCTTTCTCCATGAAAAGCCCGACGTACAAGTGAGTGGCGCAACTTCATTCCAAAGAACTGTTCTGCGAATGCTTTATTGCCTGAGTCCACTACCATACGTTCGAAAATGTCATCGTCCTTTTTCCGATCTCCCAAGCGAAAACTGTCAATGCGGTAATACGTTAGTGGTTTGTTGTCGAACACCATTTTACCACCGCTAATGCCAGCTACTACCCAGAAAAACACATCAATATTATTTTTAATTTTCTCTAGGTAAACAAGATTATTATTTAGTATATCTTTGCGTATGCTCATGCAGCTACTATTATAACAACCGCTTGTTGATAATCTGCGTGGCGCCAAATTTTTTCCAAATACGCATATCCCATTATGATAGTACACTACGTTTGGATCAGAAGAAAAGACTTCAAAAACTCTTTCGAGCTTTCTCGGTGCCCACAAATCGTCATCGTCGAGAAATGCTATAACTTTTCCTCTGCAATAAGAAAGTGCGTGTTTAACCCTGATTCCTTGACCACGCTCGTTAAAGTATAAAATTTTCACGCCTTTTTTTGGATGGTGTCCGGATAAGGCTTAAACGTGGTGGGCGCCACGGTTCGGAATTGGTGACTACCCGTGGATCCCACCACGGATGTCTTTACATTCTTTAGGAATTTAAATGTTTTCGTGAGGAACAAGAAGAGGTTCGAGCTCAAGGTGATGGCTGTGCTCCTCAACGCCTTTGGGTTAAGCCTCAGAAAAACATCTAGCTTCTTTAGACTACTCTCAGAGCCAGTCTCGAAGTCGAGTGTTGAGGAGTGGACGAGAAAGGTTGAGG
>Ga0208314_100122_pt1 | contig 34710 bp, 33 predicted proteins | sample OSPB_Mat_host_9__FD_187144 | JGI IMG/M metagenome (GOLD analysis project Ga0208314, IMG submission 187144) | Extremophilic microbial mat communities from Yellowstone National Park, USA - OSPB_Mat_host_9_15 (SPAdes) (version 3) | ecosystem: Environmental > Aquatic > Thermal springs > Hot (42-90C)...
CAGGAGGGAGGAGGCAATTCAGTTGTATAAAACCCTGCCAGATCAGATATTCTGGCTGAGACGCATTGTTGTCGACTACGAGATCAACGGGCAGAGGTTCGTCAAAAAGCTGAAGCATTATAGGTTAAGAGCGTTATTATTTAATCCGTCTTCACGCATTTTCAGCATCAAAATCATCCCGTAGGAAGGCGTGTGCGGTGTCGGATCCTCCCTCCGGGGCAGGCCGGCCCATTTGAAATATCTTTTTCTCTCTCCTTTTTTGAGCCACAGCTCAGTTCCCAGCCGTTCTTACTTACATACCTCACCGTAACCTCCGTGGTGTTCGCCTCAACCGTATGTTTGGCAGACTGAACCGCGACTTTTCCAGAACTTTTCAGGCGAGGGAGCAGAACTCGGCTCCGTTTTCTTCCCCGGGTGTTTCGGGTTTAAGCCGGTTTTCCGCTTCTCTTAGACGGCTGTTTAGCGGAAGGAAACTCCGCTTTATAAGCATCGGCAGGTGTAGATTATAGCCGGTATGAGAAGTGACAAGGAAGCCACAATCCTCGCAATACTCAACGCGATAGACTATAAAATTAATAGAAAATCGTCAATAGTGAGATATCTTAATTTGAGTAGCACATCGGCGAGAGACTACTTGGACTATTTAGTTAAGATCGGGGCGATAGAAAAAATTGACGGAGAATACAAGCTTACGGAAAAAGGGAGAAGAGTCCTGGAGCTTCTAAGAGAGAAGAGGAAAATAGAGGTAGAATTAGCTTTTATATTTATGGAGCTGGAGGATCTGATAAGGTAACATTCTGGCGTATTTCATCATTTTTATATATCGCAAACTTCCTCGTCACCTACGATAAAATGTTTTATTTCGTCTATTACAAACGCAATCCCGTTATCGCATACTTTCAGTACGAATTCGAAAAAATTGCCGTTCAAAATAATGCTACCTAAATATATCTCTGTCAATCCATTTGACCATTCATATGGAATGACCTTAAAGTAGGGAATTATAGCGTCTATAGAATCCTTTTTGATCTCAATATTGAAGTGTTTTAAAATCTCAAATAGATATTGCGGGTTTTTATTCTGTGCGTATACTTCTAAATATTGTTTGAGCTTCTCGTCTTTTATCTTTCCCATTACTTCCGTTAATTCAATACTTTGTTCCGCACTCATTTCCGTCTACCCCATTAGATCTTCGGCTCGGGATTTATTTAAAGGGTTAACCCGAGATACCGGTCATTTTTCTCAAATAGAATGTTCTTCGGGTTGGCGGATCCGATAAGTCGACTCAAAATTTCTCCTCGGCCTCATCGAGTGTGTAGAATTCGTCTAGCTTCATCTGGCACTTTTCTCCGAAGAATTGCTGGCACTCTTTCAGGTACCGTTTCGCGGTTGACTTCCTCTTCACCACTTTAAGATAGATAGTAACCCCGTCATAATCTTTAGCGAAGACGACCCACAGCTTCTCCATTCTGCTCACCCGTTCGTTTTCATTCTTTCCAGATCCTTTCTATGAGCCTTACGGCGTTCTCGTATTTGTTGTTCGGCAGGACGTAGCCTAGCAGAAGCATGATGACTATGCCAGTGGCGATTTTCGATAAAGCCGTATATGAACTTATGAAGAAAACCAGGAAGGTCAGAATTACCACGGCATATATTACAGTGCCGTATCCTAACCCCATGAGTATATCTTCGAGTGCCTCCCCGTGTTTTCCGAGGAGCTGTTTTATATCGTCTCTCCTATAGAACGCGACCAGCAATTTGTATACCGCCCCGTACTTGCCGAAGAAGTATTGAACGGCCACGAGATCGGCTAGCAGAAACAGGAAGGAAATCACGACTTCAGTACTGGCAGGGAAGGGGCTCCAGGCCATGCCGAGCGACGAGTCCAATAGTAGCAATATAGAGTACTCCGTGGACAGGCTTAAGGCGACTAACGGCAAAGCCATAACGATCACTAGCAAAAAGATGCGTGATAGGCCAATAGTCGCCGATTTCAGTAAAGATATTTGGAACCTTATTACATCCTTACACGTCAATTTACGACCGCGTTTTTTCGCAACGATGTACGTTGCGTACTCAAACAGTACAAATGCGGTTGCTAGCAAAGTTGGAACTAGTATGTTGGATATTACATATGCAGACGTGTTCACATTAATAACTTTTCCGGGTTTGCTTTTTAAAACGTGAGAAAACGTGAGCCTTCACATCCACGCTCACACAGCTGTTTGAGATAACTGCAGGCACACGGGAAGCCCGGCGAGGGGCAGACTCACGACCAGAAGACGTGAACGAAAAAAGAACGTTTCGTAAGCTTAGTAGTTGACCATCGCGTGCACGTTTCTAACTACATTCTCTATCATCTGCAGGATTTGCATGAGGATCTGCTTCTTCTGCTCGTCAGATAAGGACTGGTATTCCTGCACCAGCATCGTCGTGTCGTTAACCCCTAAAGCCTTTAACAGACTGTCGAACTCGTCACTGTTCAACGGTCTGTTTTCCACCGTCAGGATGTAGTAAAGTTGTGAATAGATGTTATAGAGGTACTGCGTGTCTTTTTCGTCTACAGCCGTTTTCTGATAATACGCCAAGGCGTTTTGGACTTCTTCCAGTATTCCCATACCGGTCATCTACTTTTCCCGGCTAGGTTTATAAATGAAGGATGCCCGCCTAAAGGGGTCTGCACTATGAAGCCTCACTATTTAAGGCGATTTCTACATTACCGGTCAGGCAGAAAGCTTAAATACCTATTTGGCGGAAGATATCCTGCGGGGAATAAGGTATGAAAGCTGGAATAAGTGGAATAAGAATAGAAGGGGTCGACCCCAACGAGATTAGAGTTGCAGTGAACAATTTGGGAAAGGATGTCGCTGTTTTCGCTCAGATTTCCAAAAGGTGGCCGGTCATATTGTATTTCGGAGACGTTCCCCAATCGTTCATTCCTCTAATTGTAACATCCCTGTATTTACACAAGGATGAAAAAGGGAACAAATGTGTAGTGTTCTGTGGATTAGTACTTGAATATGACGGTACGAAGATACCTATAGAGCTGAAAATTCCCGCCAAATATTTGAAGTCGTTCCTGAATGATTATATAATATTCGATTTCTGTAACAAGATCGAGAAGATAGAGGACGGGAACATAATCTGCGACAGGCGAAGGACTTTCCTGGCCCCGAACCCGCTCAGCAGAGATTATGTCCATAAACTAATAGAGGAGATGAAGAACGCAGGAAATGAAGACGAAGCCTACAACAACTTCGAGGAGAAGTATGAGTATCCTCCCTGCTTTAAAACAATACCATAACTCCCCAGTTTTTCCCTAGCAGATTTTTCGCCCCAGCTTTTTTGACGTAGCACTTTATTTGAAAGGGGTTAACCCCCGGCAAACAAACTACTACGTCAGCTTAATTTTTCCTCTTCCCCTTGTTTCTGCCTGACCGGTAAGGCATATTTATAGGGTAGTCCACGCCAATATAATAATAGAGGTGTATGGTCAAGTTAAAGCTCGAGATCAAGCTGAGGTGGCGAATAAGGTGTCAGAAGAAGGGCGGGAAGGAGTACTGCCTCTATAGGATAACCGTCCGCAGTCCGTTCGGGAAGTTATTGAGTAAATACGTGCCGTACTTGAACCTCAGGGAGAAGGTAATCGAGTTCAAACCCAAACCGGGTTTCGCCAGGAAAGGTGTAAGAGAGAGGCTAAAATGGAGCGTCGTTACGGAGAAAAAGAACGGGAAGACCTTCACGGAGTATTATATAGCGGTCAAAAGCGAGCTTGTGAAGGCACTGCAGTTGCTTGACCTCGACCCGTACTTAGATCCTGAGCAAATGGTGATCGTGTTCAGGCCGAAACAAGGCGATACTCAAGTTCAACAATAGTCCTTATTTCTGCCTTACCGATCAGGCAGAAAGCTTATATACCAGTTTGTTTAACTAATATCTCGAGGGGACAAAAAATGGCGGAATTTAAAACGTCCCAAATATGGGCAAGAATGGTTGAGTATTTTTTCAAAAAGAAGTTAAACATAGGTGTCTACCACGTACACTTTAGAGACGATATACTTCTTGATAATTATTACACGATCCTGTATCCTTATAGTGACGGCAGGAATATGCTGTCGTATGACGATATACAGAAAATAGAGGATTTCTTCGTTAAGGAGTTGGGGATGAAGGATGGCGACGGAGAATTCGAAAGGGAGCTCCGAGAAGTGAGAGAGAAAGGAATAAAAAACGGTGTATTACACCTAGAATTCTATTACAATGCGTTATTTATCGTGTATATATCGTTAATTTATGCTAAAATTGGTAGTAAAGAGTTCTTCTTTCTGAGTGATATAATGATAGAGAATAAAGAGGATGACGAAGATATGATCGAGATGATAATAAATAAGGCGATGAAGGTTCTTGAAGGTACTGAAGTCCTCAAGGAGCTAATGGAGGAATGGAGAAAACACGAAGAAAAAGAGAAAAACGTGACGGAAGAGACAGATAAATACCCTGAAGTTAAGGATTTGGTTAATGCGTTAGAGGAATTCAAAATCCCATATTCGGTGAGAGGCAGGAAAATAAAGATAAAACTGAAAGAAGACGCGAAGATAAGCCCTCCAGAGATTTCGTTGTACGCATCAATGTCCCTCATTTCGGAAAACGGTGTCGAAATAATCATCAAGGAAGGCCTGTTCACCGATGAAAAGCGTATAACGTTCATATCACCAGATGAGAAAACAAGAGAGGTAGTTCTAGGAAACTATGTGAAGTTCGACATTAGAGATCCATATCTCATTCTGAAGTTTAAAGAATGCTATTATATATGAAATAGGCTTTTTGGGAGGATAAAACCAATCCCGTTATTATCGACGTCCTCGATATTTATACGTGTTTAACGTTGTTGGCAAAATGAACAGCAAGCCTCGCCCTTTAGGACGAAGAAGAAGTTAGTGTTCTCTCTATGAGCTTTAGTGCATTATCATATTGTTTATTGAATATAACTTCAATCAGCAGAACTGAGACAGCCGTGAATATAAAATCTTTTGAAAAAGACGTATATGCATATTCTAGATCTAACAGAAGAACAATAATTGTTGCGAAATACAGCAAGGAACCAATTGCCAGAATCACTTGTATATAGCTATGTTTTTCCAAGAACTGTCCGATATCCTTTCTTACTAAAGATAAGAATGGTAACTTGTAGATCGCCCCGTACTTCATAATTGTGAAATGTGCTAGTAATAACATCATATACAAAAGCAGGAAAGTGATTACGAACCCAAAAACAGGAGATGGGAAACTGCTGTTGAACACATAGTCAACAGATAGCACCGTATAAACGAAGATAGCAAATAACGGCAGGGAAATGTATGCAAACAATATCGTATATCGAATTATCGATGTTGGTTCGTTCGAGCTCGTTACATTCATTAGAATCTTCAATCTTTCATCACGTCTTTTGTCGTACACGGTTTTCGAAACAGCATGTAAAACAACCTCTAATAATGGAGGTGAGATCACCATAAGATAAGCAAAAAAGAAAATTAAGGACACTCCTAAGATCAGCCCCAATGACTGCATCATGGCTATATCTATTTCTGCGGGGTCAATAATAAATGTTTCTCTTACGTAACTTTAATGAGAATAGAAAAAATAAGTCAGAAGAATTAGACTCAGGAACAAATTGAGGGATCCATCTTTTTTATCGCATCAACCACTTCTCTGGCTGTAGGTCTTCTCTGTGGGTCTGCTGAGAGCATTGAGTTCAGGAGCGGGTCTATTTTCGGGTCTATATTTACGTTCCATTGCGTTAATTTCATCCTTGCCTTTTCGACCTCGCTCTTCACACAGCTCACGTCACCCTTCACATAGCAGTCTATAGCGTTGTTCATCTCGTTCAGGTCAGGTCTATCTATTTTCCTTGTAAGCAGTACATATGCCGTCATCCCCAACGCGAAAACGTCAAAGTAAGGTTTTGCTGACTCTAGAAAAACTTCAGGTGGAGAATATTCAGGAGTGATTTGCTTGACCTTACCGTTAATCCTTACAGCACTGCCAAGGTCACCTAGCTTAAACATCACTTTGTCCAGTTCAGACGGGTCATTAGGTCTCTTACTCAGGAAGATGTTTTGGGGCTTGACGTCCATATGGACGAAACCCTGAGAGTGTATATAATCCAAGGCTTCTGCAGTTTCGCATATAGCCCTTAATACAGTTCTTTTCCACTCGGAGCTGTAATAGAACGTGTCATCAGTCAATAAATCCTTCAGTGTACCACCGTCCATATATTCCATTACTATCATCGGTGGGTTTTTCACATATAAGTCTGTCTTTCCCTTCAGAATACTATCAATAACAAATTCATCAACATTAACAGAATAGATTTTCACAACGTTTTTGTGACCACTAAGATTAACTAAGTTAGATGCTTCTGTAACTAAATCCTTGAAAAATTCGTCTGGACTGCTTCCATATAATTTTAACACTTTTATAGCCAAAGGTTTGCCAGAATATTCACCCTTCAACACATACCCGTTCCCACCCTCTCCTATTACTTTCTCTATTTTGTAAACCGAAAGAGTGCGGTTTTCCCATACCTTAGGATCCCAATTATTCAAACTTATACCCATTAACGGTCTAGAAGGTGTTTTGGACAGATTTTGTGTGAACAACCCTGATACTCCTGATAGAGGGTTAGGGTTAGGTTGATATGATGACTGAGAAATAGGTTGGAAAGTTGATTTCTGCGTGTAATGCTCTAAAACTACATATACAATTGGAGGAAGTATAACCATGAGTATAAGCATAACATCAATCATCATCATAGATGATATCTCTGATTGAACCAATTGCGACACGAGATTTGCAAGATCTGTAATATTCGATTGGTTTGCCAGCGGGGTCATTTTCAACTAGCAATGAAAAATGGTGAATTAAAAATGTTTCTCTTACGGGCCTAAGAGAAGCACCGCGAAGTTTTTATATTTCTCTCTCGGAGGACAAGACGAGGGAAAGAGAAATGCAACCCCAAGGAGAGTTAATTCAAACGCCTGAGTACAAAATTCAATTTTGGGGGTTGGAGAAAAATGGATAAAGAGGAGCTAAAGGTAATCATTCAGAACCTTCCCGATAACTCCCCTAAACTGCTCGAGTATTTGCAGGAAGCGAAGGCGAAGGGATGGACTGACATCATCGACCTCATTGCAGAAAAGCTGGGGCTGAAGCCGAAAAAGGAGAAGGAGGGGAAGAAGGGAAGGAGGAAAGAAAGCGAGATACTCAAGAAAGTCCTAAAACCACTCGGGAAGAAGAGGATAGAGCACACCTGGGACGATTCGGTCGACTTCCTCGAGGCCAAGAAAGTCCTAACGGACGCATATAAACAGCTGTATGACATGAACCTGATGCCCTACGAGGCATACGTCGCGATTCTCCTCATACAGCTGGTCAACGGTGCCAGGATAGGCGAGGCGATCAGGGCTTTCAAGACGTTCGTGGAGACGGGGCAGAGGGAGTTCCAGCTCCAGGCAGAGAAGAGAGGCAATATGAAGTTCTTCATCATTCCGAACATCATAAAAAATAGACCATCGTACAGGTTTGTGCTGGCGATTTCCGATTACGATCTGAAAGCGAGGATAAGGATGTTCACCAGGAAGTACTTAAAGTGCACTACTCACTCGCTCCGTTATGCGGTCATTAGCTTTCTTGCAAAGAATGGAACTGACCCTGCGATCATCGCGAAAATAACCGGCCATAGGAAGCTGGACAGGATAGTACAGTACACTCAGTTAAAGGACGCCGTCGAGATCCAGCGTAAACTGGCGAGTTAAACTAATCAAAATTATGGGTTAAACTAAGCTAAGCTAAGATAAGCCTGCTTAATACGTCATTTAATTTCAACCTTGGGAAGTCCGCCAAGAACCTCGGGGATATTTTATTCGTCATTTCATTGTACTGATAAGCAATACTCAGCATGAAGTTCGCCAAATCCAGCTCTAACAAGGCTGGAGAATAGCTCTTATCTCCTCCATAATATCTCGAGTAGATAGACATCGGTGACTCGTTAACAAGATCCGATATGTTTTTGACAATATATTTATGTAAGTCAAATATATAATTCAGGTTCTCTATCAATTCCCTATAACTTGCCTTGTCCAGCGTGTATACGTTATGAGACTTTAAGAAATTAAGGATATACAACCCCAATCCCGTAGTCGTATACCTTCTCTTCTTCTCTTGGTTCAAGTTAATTTCACTGCTTAGGCCCATAAACAGAAGAGGGACAAGCCCGTTACGGAGTGTGTCATCTGGCGGAATACAAGTAACACCACATACTTTCTCCGCAAACCTCTGGATGTCGTCTAATTCCGCGTTCAATAAGAGGAGTTGTGAGTTGTAGAGGCAAAGGTATTTTCGGAGGCAAAGGTATTCTCGCAATGTTTGCTTATTTATTGGGTTGTCCGGCGTTAGGGATTTCATGGCGTCTGTTAGTATTAAAAAGGAAAGTATTGACGCCTCCCTGACCCTGTAGTATTTATCATCAATTAACTCAGTCCCAGTGGATTCCGATATCGAGTTAGCGAACTCGTCTGCCTTTTTCAACAGTTCATCGAATGCCTCTGGAAAACCGGAAGCTGATAAAGTCCTAATTTTTGCTGGTATGACAAAACCGTTTTTAACTAATTCGATAACCTTGAGCGAAGCTTTCTCGTAAGCCTTAATGTGTCTTTTCGGTTTCGGCTTCGATATAAGGTTGGTGAAGAATTCTAAGGAGGCGTCGATCATCGTGTTATAGCTATCGTCGAACTGGTATATAAGCTTTCTGCCTGACCGGTAAGGCAGAAAGAAGCGAGCTATATGTTACTTAAACAGCTGTATAAGAAGCGAGTCGTTCTCGCTTATTTTTAAGCTTTCTTGTGGAAGGTTAAAGACATGAAGCCAGACTGTAGAACCCTTACGAAAGCATATGAGCATCTGACCCAAATAGGAATAAGCAAATATGACGACGACTTCCCGGAGATACTGTCCACCGAGTACCTTATACAGAAAGGTTACTGGAGAGTAAATGACGACGGGACGATCGAAGAAGTGATCAAACCGCGGTACTCCGTGAAACCCCTGCTCGACGTCATGAGAAAGATCACGGAAAGAATCAGGAACGGCACCACGATCGAAGAAATCGTAAACGAAAAGGAGCTGTGCGAGGACGGCGAGGAGGTTTAAGAAAAAATGGCGAATGTGAACACTACTGTAGTAAATGCCCTGCCTCCGTTCTTCTACACCCAGGTCTTCCTGATTGACTTAGCGGGTGGCTTCATTCTAATGGCGATAATTACACTGTTCATGCTGAGGAACAGTAGCTTGACCCACCTGAGGCTCGCCCTGCCGTTCCTGATGTTTTCTATAGGTTTTACCCTGATTTCGCTGTATCTCGCCCCTTACATAACGTACAACCCGGTGTATACTTCGCCTTATAACGTGACGTACAGGATTACGCCCTATAGTGCCGACGGTGCCGTGCTGATCTACGTCAGTATAGCAGTTCTCGCCCTAGCCATAGTGTACATTGTATATGCCTTCATGGTCGACGTTCTGCACCTTTCCTTCGGCAGTAGTAGTAAAGACGAGGGATATTACATCCCTTAAGGGCGGTGATGGCACAAATGTTCTTGAAACTGTTTAAGAAAAATGCCAATAAAAATGAGCAACAAGCCGGCTACGGTTACAGGAATTACGACGCCCTGCTGTTTCTGCCTCCGGTCACGGTGAAGCTCGATAGAAAAACGAGGGTAATAGAAAAAAACGGCGTGCATGTAGGTATAATGTATTCGGAAACCAGTGGAATTGAAGTGATGATGGATCTACCTACCGACTTCCTAAAACAGTATTATAGGATGACGTTACAGATAAACCAGGGCAACCCGAGTAACAGGATAGTCTATTTCGCGATGGTTCACATTTCTCCGCAAGAGTTCGCGAGGAAGAGAGCGAAAGTAGTTAAGGACGTGTTGCTGAAAAGGAAGGCTAGCGCCAAAGGGAAGTTCTTCGTATTTCCGAGGTGGATCTGGCTGATATTGGAGCGTCATGGCAACGTGACGAATTATTTCGTCATAAACAAGTTCGAAGACAACGATCCTACAAACTACTCGAAGGAGTTCGACACGTTCGGTGCCGTCGGGGTCACATTCAACGATTATTTCATCTTCGCGAGCGTCGCGAGGAAGGACTACTTGGCTTCCATAAACAAACGGATATCCCTCGGTCTGGGTGGGTTGTAATGTCCCTCTCGTATTTGGAATCACTTGTAGGGAAAAACGTGATATTGTTCAACTACCTGCGTAACGTGTTCAAGAATAAAGTAGACAAAATGGTCGAAAGCGGGAACGAATACACCCTTTATATCGATATGGGAACACCTGACCGGTCGATGCACAGGATAACGTATCCCGGCGTTTACTTCGTCACGGACGTGATGATAAAGGGAACCAGTTACGTAGTTTATCTGAAGAAACAGGTCGACCTGAAGAAGTTCGCATTAGTTAGCTCGACATCAACTTCCGAGTATTTCGTTTCCTCGTACCGAAAGGCGCAGTACAAGGACGGAGGGTACATATTGGACGCTTTGGAGTTCGAAATAGGTGGATTCAAGCGACTTACGTTCAACTACGATAAGTACATTGTAGTGAAGGCGAAAAGGCCCGACCGCAAGCGTACTGCGATATGCCTGGGTAACAGTGTCGTTTTAGAAGATTTAAACAATATTACGTGTAATGACGACTGGTACAATATAGAATAAGTGATCCGTAATGCCACGAACGAGAAAAGAGAACGAAGTACCTACTCCCGAGCAGTTCCAGTTCATCGTCTACAGCGAGGTCTGCATGGATCGTACTAGTATAACGCACCCTAATTTGGGCATACAGAGGCTGACCACCGTGATCCTTACCTATTACAGCGACACCGAAATAGAGGATCTGTGGAGGGAATTAGTCCTGAAAAGGTACGAAAACGCGGTGTCCGAGGTCGAGCTGATGCAGATCCTGAAGATCGGTTGTGACATCATGTTCATCGTGATGAATGCGTCCGGCGAGGACGTTAAGTCGCTGGTAACGAAAATACTGGACGTCACGAGTAAGAAGCACCTGTTCTACGTTAACGAGGAGGCACTCGTCGCAGAAAGCTCGTACCTAATAGACGTGCTGACGAGAATCGTAAACCCCAATGCGTTCGACGTGCTCACCGTTCTGAGTACGTTAAAGGACGTACAGATCAGGACGGCCACCATGATCAGTAGCATCAAGGGAACGTCACTGTACCAGGCACTCGTTAACGAGTTGGGAATTGATGAAAACACTATTGCGAGAAAATGTACCGGGAAATATTACAGAGAATGTGTTACCGAGAAGAAAACGCAGTTGTTGAAGGCTCTGCAGTTTATCAGGATGAATATAAACATTCCGCGTTAGAGTTACCTTAAAAATTTACCACGTGTTTAGATTTATGTTCAGTTTTCTGAGTAGTTCGTCCAGGAGGTGTCTGTCTGCCTTTAAAATGTCTGCTATATCATCAAGGTACTCGTTCAATAATTTTTTCAAATCATTCCGATTAAGCTGAATATCGCCAACGTCAACGTCGATGTAACCCCTGAAATCGCCACAGACGACCCCTTCTTGTTCGTCATGATCGCAAAGCTCCTCGATCTTGCTATACCTTATGAACACGGGCACTTTCATTCAGCTCACGCCGGTGTTAATGTTACCAAAACCGGTTAAAAACCTCAGACAGCTGTTTGTGTGAGGAAGTCAGTCTTCTATAACCTGTCCGTGCTTATCGGGGTAATACCCAACGTCTGTGCCGTTTCCAGCGGTGCGAGCATTTCCACTCTCAGTTTCGCCTTACTTACTCCCGCAATTTCCAGTATACTTCTCTCAAGCGCTAGCAGAAGTGCTATCACAAGGTCGTGTGCCTCATTAAGCTTGGCTATTATGTCGTCGTAGTTAGCATCGCTTGCAATCAAACTGTGAATCTCTGCTAGCTTTTTGTTCAATTCGTCAGTGGCTAGACTTGAGAACCTATCCGCTAAAACCGATGATAAAGTTTGGAAATATTCGTCTACATCATACGGGGTGGTGAACTGCAGAGTCCCGCTCTTAAGGTCTTTCGTCAGGGTCAGTACGTAGTTGTTTATGGTTTCTTGCTTAGCCATTATCTCGAGGACTTCTTTCTGAGTCACCTGTTTGGTCGGTATGATGGCTTTTTCCCTGATGGCCTGCCTTACCGAGTTGGGGTCTACTTTTACGATATTCCTCCGTCCGAGTGGCGATAACTGGGGTTGCTGTGGGGCCTGTTGCATGGGAGTAAACAGTGGCGTCGTTGCCGGTGGTGTTGAGGCAACTCCGGATATTTCGTAGACGGGTTCCTGTTGCTGTTGCTTTTTGTTGTTGGAGTTGTTTAGGCTCACAAAATTTCCTTAGTACAATAAGCCTTTTAAAATAGGAGATAGGAGATTCGGGCTTTCACGGAGGGTTTTAATTTCGTACCGCTGAAACCGAGATAACGGGAAGAAATTGAGGGAAAGGTTCGAGAGGGATATAATAAGCCAGAGTTCGAATTCAGGGAAAAAGGGTTACGCTAATTCGAACCGACCCTAACAGTTCGCTTCCGCTTGCGGAGTCCCGTTAGGATCTCAAGAGTTAGGTTTAAACAGCTGTCTAACGAAAACTTTGAAGCTTTTTTAACCTCTAGTTCCAGATACTCTCAATGCAATTGCAAGAACAAGAACAGAACACCGAAGTCCCTTCGCCTTCTGTAGATGTTTCAGCTATTGCAATGCGTTTGAAGGACGAACTAGATAAATACGTCGTCGGTAATGAAGACGTCAAAACGGCTGTCATAACAGGGCTTCTGACAGGCTTTCCTACACTCCTCATCGGAGACCCTGGAACCGCAAAAACGTATACCATAGAGATCTTATCGAAGATGATCGCCGGGATCAAGCCGGAAGAACTGTTTATAGTGTTAGCCCATGAAGCAATGACTCCGGAGGACATATTCGGCAATGTAAACCTGAAGAAGCTGAGGGAGGAAGGAGTCTTAGAATACATTACGGAGGGCTTCCTGCCGTCCGCAAAACTAGTTTTCATCGATGAGATCTTCAAGAGCAATAAAGTCCTCGCCGAGTCGCTGTTCAGGGCGATCAACGAAAAGAAGTTCAGGAACGGGAGTAAGGAGATTTCGCTACCGTGGATTGCGTTCTATTCCGCTTCAAATGAGGTCAGGATAAATACGCAGGCGGACAGGGCGTTCCTTGACAGGTTCAAGATATTCGCCACGGTTCTGTCACCTAATTTGGAAGACCTGGAGAACCTCAATTCGGTTGCGGAGAGGTATTACAAAGTCCTCATGGCGAGCAAGCCAACTTCCGTCCCGATCGTGACGAGTTACGACGAGGTCAAGAAAATACAAGATAAAATTCTTTCAGAATACACCAAATACATAACGCAGGACGTCGTTCTAGAGGCAGTAAGGCAGGCCAACCTCATCTTGGGAGCAATAGCTCAGGCTCTGCGGAACCCGAGGGCGTTCAGCGATTCCGGAGTCGTGAGGTCGTATTTCAGATCGATGGGCGGGTACCTGACGATCAGTGAAAGAAAATTCAAGAGCATAATGCAGGTCGCCAACGCGTTGCGTGAGATGTTCGGCAATTCAATGATCACACCAGTACACATCGCGCTGGCGTTCTATCTCACAATCCCCTTCACTCCGGAGCTGAAGAACATAATATCTCCTATAATTTTGTCGATCATCAAATCATATTTCGATACAAACACACCTAAGAGCACTTCCGTGGATATCAAGAGCATTGTAAATGGCATTTCTGAAATTACAAAGAAAATCTACGCGAATGAAGACCTGAATAAGTTGTTAAACGACGCTTCAGCTTACGCAGTAGACGTTATTACCCATACGTTTCCTGCGTCGACGCCCGAGCTGGCTCAGTACAGAGCCAGTCTCATTTCGAAGTTTTTAGCGGTGACAAACGACAAGGCCACCACACCGCAGAAGCTCGACAGTCTTGTCGATGCTATAAACACCCTGAACGATGTCGCGACCATACACTCCAACAACGTTAAAGTAAGGACTACGGCACAGAGACTGCTCCGATATTTCGGGAGTGCCGTCGCGAACAAAATAGATGTGGATCGTATAGAGCGAGAGCTGAAGGCCGAGCTCAACAAAGTCTCTGAGACGATAAAAGCTGAAATAGAAAGGAAGCTCAGTGAGCTGGCGACGCTGGGAGATAGCGAGCTCAGCAGGCTCGTCACGGGGATACGTAAGTTCTTTCCGCAGTTTTCGGAAGCACTGCCACCCGGAGTGGGAGCGGGAGGCGGAAATGAGAAAGAAAAAATAATGGAAAAGGTTGATGATGAATTACGTGCAGTGAGAACCGAGATAGAGGATTTCATAGCCAAGTTAAGAGAGGTCAAGGAGGTACTTACACAGCTGGCGAAGTGAGCATAAATGCAGAGCTTCTTTAATGATGCTGATGAGAAGAAAGGACTAATAGAGCTGACGAACACAGTATTCAAAATAATAATAGAGGATTTGGAATCCAGGTCTTCTTATCGTTCAGTTCCGCCGAACGTTAAGCAGAATTTATGGAATACCGTGCATAAACTCGTTAAAATAGCGTCAGAACAGAACAAACTCCTTTTACAGTTCCCGGCGATTCTCGCTTATTTTGTTTATAATTTTCTGCAAAACATCGATCTAGATGAACTCGAGCACGTAAACGAAATACTGGACGACATTCAGCGTCTGATAGAGCGAAAGAAATTGCAGGGTCTATCATTCAACACTGTCAAACAGATATTGCAACAGGAGTTACAGAAGAGAAAAAGCAGGAGTGAAAGACAACAAGAACAAGGTAAGAAAGAAGGAGGAGAGGGAGAGGAGGGAGAGCAACGGGAGCAGGAGCCAGGGGAAGAAAGCGGAGAGAGTAACGAGCAGGAGCAGGAAGGAGAGGAGTCAGAGGGTGGAGAGGAGGAAGGTGAAGGTAAAGAGAGCCAGAGCGGAGAGGGTGGAGAGGAAGGAGAGAGTGAAAGCGAAGGAAATCAAGAGGAGGGAGAGGAAGGAGAAACACAAGAAGGTGGTGAACGAGGAGAGGAAGCCGAATCACTAGGTGAAGAACAGCAGGGTTGGGAAGAAGGGGAAGAAAGCGGAGAAGAAGGACAAAATAGTGAGGAACAGGAAGGTCAGAACAGCGAAGAAGAAGGGCAGGAAACCGAAGGAGAACAGCAGGGCGGGGAAGAAAGCGGAAATATAGGCGAAGGTGAAGGACAGGGAGGCGTAGAAGAAGGAGAGGAATCGGAAGGAGAAAGCGGAAACGAGGGAAGCCGAAGCGAGGAAGAAAGCGGTGAAGGCGAGGGAGAGGAATCGGAAGGCGGTGAAGGCGAAGGTAATCAGGGTCAACAAAACGGTGAACGAGGACAGGAGACAGAAGGCGAAGGTCAAAATGGTGCAGGCGAAGGACAGGGAGCAGAAGACGTTTTCGAAGACCTCGAAAGGAAAATCAATGACGAAATAAAGGTCTTAGATCTGCTGGAAGACAGCCTCCAGAAGGCTTTGTCAGCGTTGTCCATCGGGAAAGGCTCGGGAGGAGGGATCCTGAAGGAGGTCAACCCCAGGGTTCTGAAATTACTAGAAAGGGCGAACAGGGTCATGGCCCTGGCCAACCAGGTCGACCTGCAGTACGCCAACAGCAGGGGCGTGAAAGACCAGGGAGGCGTGATGAAGGGGATAACGACCGGGAACAACCTTAAACATCTGTTCAAGAGCCAGCTGATCCTGCCGGACGAGATCTTCCTGGAGCGATACACCAACAGGGCCCTTCTACAGAGGGCGGTGGAGAGTGAGGGTGTCGGTGACTTCTATTTCATTATCGACAAAAGCGGGTCTATGGATGACGAGATGCCGAACGGCTACACCGCATTCGAGAACGTTTCCGCCGTAGCCCTGGCCTCCGCTATGGAAGCCGAGAAGAGTAACAGGAAGGTGTTCGTGCAGTACTTCGACGAATCGACGACGGAGCCGATCGACGTCAACGACGTCCTCGAGCTGGCTCGGGTCAAACCCGGAGGAGGGACGGACATGATGGTCGCACTGAGGAAATTCATGGAATACTACAACAACTATCCGGGGCTGAAGGACGTAAAGCAGGTCTTCATAATGTCGGACTTCGACACGAGCTATGACAGGTACACGCTCGAGGACTTCAAGAACTTCGCGAAGAACAACGGCTTAATAATTACGTGCCTGCATGTATACAGGGGCAGTGTGCCTTCCAATATACAGGAAATAATAGACGAAATCTGCGACGAATATTACAAATTCAATGATTATGACGCGAGCGAGTTGTTCTCGGTAGTGTATAAAAAAGTTTAGCTTTTATTTGTTAAAGCCTCTAATTTAGACAAATCTTCATCTATGTCGTATAACACATCGCCTATTGTATCTAGCAAACCACTTAACAATTCTAATTTCTGATCATCATTCAACACATTATAAAAGGCAATATAATAGCCCATTAGATCATAGTAATAGTAATTCTTTAGCCCGAAGACGGCATCACCCACCTTGTCGTACCAGTGAAGCAATTCTACCTCGGTTAACGGTTTCTTCTCCTTTAATGCACGATCGATAGCGTCGGCGAACTGTTCCAACACCGCCTCATAGGCTTCCAGACGTTCAACTTTAGTGGAGTCACTGATCAAATCGTTTTGAACTATTTCTTCATATAACGCTTCCAATTCATCACTTAGGATTCCGCCAAGTTCTAGACTCATTTCTTCGTTCCACAACGCCTCATAAAGTATTTTCACCTCGTTCCAGAACTCCTCTGGGCTTTTGTACACGTCTGAATTCTTCTCAATAAATCTTTTTAGCTCTTCGACTTCTTCCCTATTAAGATATTTGTTTACGAACTTGTCGAATTCGTCTGGACTGTGGTCTACCATACATCTAAGCCATTCATCACTAGGTTTATGTTTGCAAGAATCCTTTACTCTATCGAGTATATCCTCGGCCGTCCTGTATGCTACCTTCGCTAAACGTGCCTCCCTATCCAGGCCTGCTTCCGACGCTTCCCTCTCCATCAACCACTCGACATGATCGAACTCGAATGGGTTCATACTTGTTTCCCTCAAACATATGTGTCGCATAGCGTTTAAAAGCGTTTCTGCCGAACAAGTGGCAAGCCCTGACCTCCAGGGCGAGATAAGTCGTTTTTTAAGGTTATCGCCCAAGTTAACAATCATGAAGTTCTATGTGGTTGGCACGAGAGTTTACCTCCCGGAGCCGATAGCTGAATACTTCGCGAATTGTTTTTCACTGAAACTACCGAAGAAGTACTATGAAGTCGCCAGTGCCTCGACGGCAATAACGATAACGTTCAGGGACGATGAAAATAGGGTAAGCCTCAGCGTTCCACCAGACCAGGTTGGGGACGTCAGGGACGCTCTATTGGCGTCCGCGTTGGACTTCTACATAGCACTTGGCGTTTGTACGGACAGTAACGTTACGCTGTACCGCGTGATCAGGAAGGCTAGAGAAAAAGTAAAGGAAGCCCTGAAAATAGACAACATAAACCTCGACCCCGAGTTCCCGATCTGCCTTAAAGGAGGCGGTAAGTGATGCCGTCCGATCTCACGCCTGCGGACGTGATTTCGCTGATATCCGAAGCCTTAGGGGAAAAGGACGAGGAGGGAGAGCCGGAGACCCTGCTGAAGTTGTTATTGCGGGACGATCTGCCCAAACAGACCAGGCTGATCGTCCTCAACTGCATCGTGAAGAACTGCGGGCTACAGAAGAGCCTGTCCATAATCGACCCGTTCGTGCCTCAGGACGAGATCGAATCGATAGAGACGCTGAAGATCGAGGGGACGAAAGTGCTCACGTGTATTAACTACGCGAAAGTCAAGGATTGCTACTTGATAATTTTAGCGAACAGGCAGTTCCACATAAAAAGAGTGACTAATCCTAACGAACTGTTACAGAAGATGAAGCAACAGGGAGGAGCGAAGAAGCAGACCAAGGATCTCATTTTGAGCAAGCTCAGCGGTGAGGATCTATGATCTGCGAGGTCGTCGCCAGTTCATTTAAGCCCCGCGACGGTGACGTAGTGAACGCAGACGTAGTAAACATACGTTTTGCCTACCCGCCGAACTGTATTTTCTCCTCCCAATACACGCAGTTCATCCAGGTCACCCATCCCTTACCGAAGGTAAGCCGTCTGAAGTTCAAGAGGGAGAACGGCGAGGAAGTGAAGGACGACAATTACGTTGTAGTAGATATGGGAGACGACTTCTTAGTCCTGCCGATAGAGGTCTGGAACAAGCTGAAGGAGTTGATAGCGACCTACCTCAGCGAAGGAACCCTACACGGAGGCATTTTGCTGTACGGCGTCCCCGGCACCGGCAAATCCTACATCGCCACCAAACTGCTTCCGAGGATCCTGGGGCTGAAGGTAATCGTCAAGCAACCCACCGATTTCATGACGAAGTACGTGGGCGAGCCCTATCAGCTACTCAACGACTTCATCAACAAGCAGTTGTTTTCCAACAAACCCTACATCATAGTCTTCGACGAGGGAGAGATGTTCTTATTAAAGAGAGGTGGCGGAGGTGGCGAAGCCGAGAAGCTCGTTGTGGACAACATGAAGAACATACTCCTGGAAAAACTGCAGGAGTTCGCGGATTCGGGCTATCCTTCAATACTCATAATCGCGACGAACGCTTCGATAAACGATATGGACGACGCGATGCTCAGGAGGTTCCCCTGGAAGGTCTACTTCCCTCCGTATTCCCACACCGCCTACGAATATGTAGCGAGGAGGGTTTCCACGCAGAGGACTTTCAGGATCGAGGACAAGGAATACGACGTCCAGAGGCTGGCGTTCTATGCCTCCGCTACGGGCATCTCGGTGGCGGAGTTCAGGACTATTGTACAGACCGGAACCGTCTCCTTCCTCAGAGGGAAAACTAACTTCCCGAGGAGGCTCGTGCCGTTCGAGCTACAGGACAAGGAAAACATCCTGGACATAACGAACCTGCCCCAGCTCAGGCGTTACGATATCAGGAACAAGAACGTGAAGATACTCTGCGAGGGAGCACTGTATACAATGACCGCGATAATGGCGAGCTATTTCCTTACGAAGGAGGGCAGACCGGTTTACCTCGTGGATCTGCAGGAGTCCACCTCGCTGAGGTACGGAAGCGACGACGTAATCACCTTGCTTAAGCAGGAGAACAAACCGGTAGGCATAATCCACCTGCACGGTACCATCAACATCAGCAAACAATTACTGATAGAGCGTCTGCTGGAGGAGGACAACATCAGCTTCGTCGTGATAACGAGCTTCGACAGCTCGTTGTTGCAGGTGCAGACGCTGAAGCTCCTGCCAAGGGTCGATATAACCCAGTTGCCCGCGTCCGACGTAGACGTCCTGAGGAAAATAATATACACGGTCGACACGTTCTACGGGCTTAAATTGGACAGGCAGAGAACCCTGAACGAATTGTATAAAGAAATGGACTTCAGGAAAGCTATGGACGTGTTAGAGAAAATGATTGCCGTGTCGATCTGAAATGAGTAGGCTTAGTTGAATATAAATGATTTAGATAAAAAAGTTTAGCTTTTGTTGGTCAAACCTTCTAATTCACGTAACTCCTCATTTACTGTTGAGATCGCATCGTCTATTTCATTTAGCAATATATCTAGCATATCCAATTTTTCTTCGTCATTAAGCTCGTCGTAATAGCTCAGATAATAGTCGATATCAGTATCATAATCGTAGTTTCCACCTCCGAAAGCAGTATCACCCAGTTCCGTGAGCCAGTAATATAAGTCCTTCCTGCTTAGTGGTTTCTTCTCCTGTAATGCACGCAGAACTGCGTCGCCGAACTGATCTAACACCCTAGCATAAGCTTTCAGACGCTCAGCTTTGCTGGTATTGTTGAGTCTAGGATTATCAGTTATATAAGATAACGTCAAATCTATTTCATTGCCTAGAGAAAAGCCAACTTTCGTAACAATCCATGATCTCCATAACGTCTCGTACTCCTTTTTAACCTCGTCCCAGAACGTGTCTGAATTTTCAATCGCCTTTTCGAGCTCTTCAGCTTCTCTCCCCTTAAGATATGCGTCTATGAACACGCCCAATTGGTCTGGGCTGTGGTCTGCCAAACAGTCAAGTGGCATGTCGCCACTAATATGCTCGCAATAATTTGTAACTCTCTCTATCACGAGTTCGGCTACTTCACGCGGATCCATCCTGCCACCCTCAAACATATGTGTCGCATAGCGTTTAAAAGCGTTTCTGTCGCCAAACTGAACCACCAGCCTCACCGTTAGATGGAAGTCCAGCTGAAAGCTTTTTATACAGCTGTTTAAGAGAGGTATGCGATGAGTGAAAACGACCGCAGGAGGAAACCATCCTTCGAAGAATATGCGGATGCAATAACTAAGATACTGAATTTAATAAACGCGATAAACCAGCTTTCACAGTACTACAATCTAAATCAAATCTCTATGCAGTACCTCAATAAGCCGTTCAACCGCGTCTCAGCCCAAAAAGTCGCGAACTATTTCGGGGCTCAGTACCACGAAATACCGAGCCTAGTCCAGCAAACCCAGTACAACCCCGTGGCACTGGTGACGAAGGCTTACCAGATCGCTGAACAGATTCAGCCGAACGTTCTGAACACCCTGGCGTCCAAATACGGCATCGAACCCGAGATAGTCGAATCGTTACAGGTGTATTTGCAGTTAGCACAGGTTCTGCCGAAGGCTGTCAGCACTAAGACCGTCCAGGTCGCCAATAACGTGCAATATACCGCATCACCTAACGTTGTCAACAGTATCCGATAAGCCGTGAATTCTAGGTCATTTGATAAAATAAATGGCAAACCTCGCCCCTTCTAGGGGCGGGGTAAAAACTTTAAGTGTAAACATCTATTTCTCTTTCAGATGCCCTCCCTTGGTCAACTCTCAGGCTATGAGGAGCGGGAGCCGATTTCTCCCGCAATACCAGGGGAGGGCATCTACGAAGTTAAATATGAAAATAGGAGGACGAATGTAATCAGACTCCTCCCAAACGGTTTTCAAGAAAGAAAGCTAAGGAAGTTAACCGACGCCTCTGCCAGACTATTTAATGAGGTCAACTACGAGAGAAGACAGCAGTTCTTCCAACATCAACGAGTGGACTTCAAATCGACATGGGACAAGTACTACGAGAAGTATAAGGGTATACTAGGTGTTAACGCACAGGCGGTACTTCAGAAGAACAACGAGGCGTGGTCATCGTTCTTTTCGCTCCTCAATCTAAAGAAAAAAGGAAAACTACCACCGCATATGAACCACATTTCGCCACCTCGTTACTGGAAGAACGAGAAGAAGAGGAAGTTACTCCTTGTCATCAGACAAGACAGATATGAAGTAGATGAGAAGAACCACAAGCTCATCCTCAAGGACTTCAACCTCGAAATAAAATTCGCTGGTAGGCTGAGGTGGTACGGTAAGCAGGGTAGGTTGGAGATATACTACGATGACACAGAGAACGCTTGGTATGCTTCAATTCCAGTCGAAGTAGGTGTTGAAGAAACAAAGACTGGAAAGAAGAGTAAGTACATTGTGAGAGGAGAGAGGAAGTCAATCCAGGTCGAAGCTCCGAAGGGAAACAAGGTCGCGTCCATCGATTTAGGCATAAACGTCCTAGCTAGTGTCGTAGTAGACGACGGTACTTGGTTGCTCTACAAAGGCATCAGAGCTAAGGAAGACTACTTCTACCTCCAAAGGAAGATAGCCGAGGTTCAATCTCTCGCCGATAAGGCAAGAAATCTAGGAGAGTATGAAGCTCAAGAAGAATTAAACAGAGAGAAGAGGAGGCTATTCAAGAAACTAACCAGGCGTCTGCTTCATCTGTACAGAACCTTGGCGTCCCACATGATTAAAACGCTTCACGATCAGGGAGTTTCGACCATTTACCTGGGTTACCCGTACAGCATCGCTCAGGATAAGGGCAACAAGTTCACTGTGAATTTGTGGTCATATCACAAATTAATGAACGCCATCGAGTTGAAGGCTCAAGAGTACGGTATGAAAGTGTACGAAGTCGTTGAATACAACACGTCGAAGTACTGTGCTTATCATGAAGTTGAGGTCAGTAGGAACCCGAGAGGGGTAGTCACTTGTCCTAAGGGGCATAAGTTGCACAGCGATTTGAACGGTGCATTGAATATCCTGAAGAAAGCTATAGGTACCACGATCATGACAGTGAAGAAACCGTTGTCTTTTCTAGTACTGCATAATGGAGTAGCACCCGTAAAAGGGGTGTAACGCCTGAGACCTCGGGGAACCCTCGCCCTTCAGGGCGGGGAGGAGGTCAGGCAAAACTATTAAAACAGAAAAACGTATGTTTTATTGATGAGAGCCAGTAGAAAAACTATATTCCTGATCTTAATTTATTCGGTTTTCTTTATACTGCCGTTTTTCGTGTTGCCGTCGAAAGCCAGCCTTATCCAGGAGGAAGTGCCTATATCGGTTAACGTAAACGCGAACATCTCGCAGGGGCTGATTTACATCGCCCCGCTCCCGGAGCAAACCCAAGTGTTCGGGCAGAACTACTACGTGTCGAACACCTTGGGCTATTACGAATACTCGTACTTGTTCTCGACGGTTCCACCGTTACTGGTGTGGTACGAGTATGCTCCCACGACGCAGACCTACTATTTCGTTTACGGTGGTAATACACAACCTACTGCCGTAACCACCGGAGTCTTCAGCTTCTACACTCAGTTTTACTACCTCAATACGTCCATCTTCAACGTTTCGGGCGTTTCGTTGCTCGGCGGTTCACTTGTCCTGAACGGGCAGAACAGCGTTGTGACCTTTACGACGTCAGCGTTGCGTTACACTTCCGCGGTCATACTCTACAACTTCCAGTCTCCGGCTGTCATAGTTCCGCAGACTTCATCTGGGCTGACGTACTCCGGCCCGGTTCCTCCGGGTAGCATAGTCACGCTGAGTATTTTCTCGTACACCGTCCCGCAGACGATTCCTTCTTATACGGCGTTCCCCTTCGGGTCTACGACCTGGGTCATATCTTCCGACGACTACGTTAAGAGCTCGCAGTTCACGATTTCGGGTTCGCAATTCACATACAACGCCCAGGTGGCAGGAATGCCGAACGAAGTAGTTAACCAGGTCGCTCTGCCACAGTCACCTATCTACGGATTGGTGTTCGGGTCGTCCGTGTCTCTGCAGTACCCTACTGCCGAAAACCTAGCACCGCAGACCGCAGTCCCGCAGTCCGTCACGTTTAACGGTACCTTCGCGGTGGCTCAAGGTGCTATATACGGCACTAATTCCGTGCTTTTGGAAAACCCGGTATACTTCTTCAACCCGACGTTGCTCAACGGCTCCAACATAATGGTGTACAACAACAGCAAATGGTACTCGTTACCGGTGCAGGCCAGTGCCCTGAAGCTCGACCCGAGCCATATGGTCATGTACATTTTACCTTACAACCCGTCTTCCAACTACATTTACTTCGAGGATATCCCGGCAGGTAGCAAAATTACGGTCGAGTACGCGAACGGGACTACGTATACCGTTACCGCGAACGGGACTACGGTGAACACGGTAGGTAGCGTAAGCTTAGTCAACCTGAAAGTTTACGGGAAGAACGTGACGGCGATAACGATCCAGCCGTCGCTAACGAACACGCAGATTAGTTACAACATGCTCGTAGGGTTCACGGACTTCAACCATAAGGCTGGGCTAATAATAAATACCACGGGCGTGTACATCTACGACTCTCAATCAGTCGTTACAAGGCTGACGAATAAATCGGTATTCCCGGCCGATATCGGTGTCGGCTATGTGGACATAGGCAACAAATTCTATCTCATAGGGTTCTACTATTATCCCGGGTCTTTCCTCACGTTCATCACGCCTATGCCGAACCCGGTCGCGTCTACCGGTATAGTTCCCTACATTAACTACAACGGCACAATACCGTTAGCAGTATCCAGCATCGGCATAACGCTGTCTTCTGGGCTGTACTATGAAGCTACGGGCATCATATCGATTGCAGAAGGTCAGCCTACGCCGTTGCAATCCTCCGTGCTCAGCCTGACGACTGCTCCCGGAGAGGCGATAGTAAACAACAACAACGTGATCTACCAGACCAAGCTGGCGAATTCGTCGTCGTCCCTGACGCTGATAGGCTTCGCCGGGTACAACCTCGTCGTGCAGTACGGGAACATAATGTCACAGCTTATCATATCGAGCAATTATTACCCGACGAACCTGCCAACCAATTTACAAGTAGTCGTTACGGTGTCGGAAGCCACCAGGACTGTAACTATTTCGACTTCACCGCTACCGGTGAAGCCGGTTCAGATCGCGTCGCTGAACGTCACCAACGTAACTCCTGTAAAGTACAACGGCAATACCAGGGCTTCGTTCATGAGTAACATACATTTGCAGTACAACGAACTGATAGGAATAATAACGTACTACGGCTTCCTGGCGATCGCCGTGGCGTCTTACCGCTATTCTTCCCAGCTCTGGTCTTCGACGCTGTTCCTCAGCTTCGCCACGCTCTCAATAGGTCTGCTCTTCGGCGACTACATAGTACTGCCATTCAGCATCGGTGCCATAATCTTGGGCTTCATATTCAAAAGGCTGAACATCTGACAGCATCCTTTTTCAGCTGAGACCCTCCCAGGAGAAGAGGAAAACATAAATTCGTTTCAAACAGACGTTTTAGCGGGAGAAAGGGATGTCGTCACAAGTACCGGCTGTGTACATACTAAATATGAGTCCGAACAATGTCAGTGTTACTGTGTCTGGTTTAACCCCTACCGAAACCACAATAAACGGTGAGACATATACCGAATACGTTTCTAATGGGAAAACGATAACAATTGCATTGGCACCGTATAAAAGTTATAGCATTACATCTAACCCAGAAATACCGGCCGTGATAACATCGTGTAATGATGGCATCCAAATATATGTATATAATATGGGCGTGTATAACTATGAAGGATTTTGCGGTTACCAGACAGTAACATTTGTTATACAAAACGGCAGTGTAAGTATGCAATTAGACACACCACAAGACATACTTCAGTCATACCTATACAACAACATTCTAAAGAACATGAATAGTTACCTTACAGAAATATACCAAGATTTAACTACATTGATTTCTCAGTACGCTTCTGGGCAAACATTGTCACAATCCCTTTTATCTGATGTATCATCACTTCTTCAGGATGTTGATAATATGTTACAAAACGCTGAACAGTTCGAAAATGAAGCTTCGTTGAGTTTCGATGTAGTATCCGTCCTTCAGCAAGTATATAACAATTTAAATCAGATATACAGTTCGCTGACCAACAAGACGCTGACAGTCGGAGTATTACAGAATTTGCAATTAACCGTCAGTTACAGCACGCCGGAAGCTTCTACCGTAGCTTCTGGTTATTCACAGTTCCTTAATAACGCAATTAATATTATGCAAAACGCCAGCCCGCAGAGCAGTAGTTCATCATCTCAGTCATCGACTGTTACTACTTCTACAACGACCAGCCAGCTGAGCACCTCTCTTCAGTCAACCAGTTCTTCATCATCGACGTCAACTAGCCCTACTCCGTCTCCACCAGTAACCAGCTCGCAGAGTAGCAGTTCCTCTCCTACTACCTCCCCGGCTTCGAGTTCCGCCACGTCTCCAACATCACCAACAACGTCTTCTCCCACGCTCTCCCAGGGCCAGGTACTGGCTCAAATACAGGCAGGCGACATATCAACACTCCTGTCAGAGGCGTCGGAAATACCTCAGAATATGATCCCACTAGTCAACGCCGTAGTCCAACTGTACCAGCTGTACGGGCTACCCGACGGAACTCCGTTGTCTACCGCAGTTGAGCGTCTGCTCAGCGATATCAGGGACGCGTACTACAAAATAAGCAACCACCAGCAGGAAGAAGTGAACACACAGCAGATAACACAGCTGTTGCAAATATACAATACCCTCGCCAGTAATAACTTGGCACCTCCGAGCCAGAGTGCAACGAAATTAAGCACACTGGTGCAGACTTCCGGAGTTATGCCGGCCCTGCCGGCTGTTTTAGGTCAGTACTACCCGGGCAGGGTCTACAGTAATTACGTCTAGAAGCTTTATGTACTGAAAGTAATTTTTTCTTTTTCAAATAGTTCCCGTAACCTTCTGACTTCTTCATCGCTCCTCTGCCCGCCGGCAAATAGTAGAGGCACTGCTATTGGCTGTTCCGTTAGACCGAACACGTTAGCGAACTGTGTTATGATTTCCTTCAATATGGACGTCTTCAGCATATTGATTTCGTGTTCTATACCGAACGCGGAAGGCCGGAGCCACAACTGCAGGATGTCGTCGATGTTCGCGTTGATGATGTCGTTGACCTTCATCAGTAATTCCCTGGTGTTCTTCGCGTCCCCGAGGTCTAAGCCTAGCCTGATGTAATTCTGGAGGACGGTCTCGGCTATCCGTTTCAGCTCATTAAAAATTATGTTGTTCTCGGCTACATCGAGCTCGCTGACCTGCTGTTCCAGAAACGTGGTGAGGTCTGCAAACCCAAATAAAATTGAGTTAGCATCGGAATACGAAAGGATGGAGGCTAACTTTTCGGAAAGCTTCATATCATATAACTTTAAAATAAGACTTAAAAAAGGAGGGTTGGCTTATACGTTAACCGTTTTTCGCTTACGCGTTGACCATCTTGGTCGCTTTCATCGAAGATAGTAACTCATATGCTTGTTGCACTACCGGCATGTACTGTTGCTGGACTTCGGGCGGGATCTCGACATTCTGGAAGCCCATGCCCCTCCTCTTGAGACTCGCCTGCTCCACGGCAGTCCTGATCGCTTCAACTACCTTGTGGAGGATCTCTTTTACCTGCGGGTACCCTTCCTTGGTAGCGTTAGCCTCAATCCCGGCGAGCTTCAGCGTTACCTCAGGGTATTTATTCACTTTTCCCTCCATTATTGCTTTTAGGAGGTTTCTGGCACCATCTATTACATCTCCCTTCCTGGGGAAGTACTTATCCGCCATTTTGGGTCTCAAACATCTGTTTCAGCGGTGGTTAAAAAGCTTTTCGGATGCATTTCATCGGATTTCACTATCTCTCTACGTTCGTTACCCTCAATGCCCAGATGGCGTATATCAGGGCAACGACCGCCAGCACGACCGTCAGCATCACTATAGACGCCGGGAAGCCTATGGCGAGGAGGAACGGTGCTACCGCGGTGATGTAAACGACGGCTCCCAGTGCCATGGCGTTGGGCACCGTCCTGAACACGAAGCCGATGTAGAACGACACGAAGAACAGTATAAGGACTGCGATAGCTCCCATGATGGGCGAATTCATAATAGCGTTCGTCAGGGAAACGACGTTGAACCGCTGGTAAGTGATGGGTATGGTGATGGTAGAGTTCGTGGTCTTTACCGTGACGTTCCCGGTGGCCACCGGCAGTGTTACGGTAGTCGGGGACACCACGCTTTCGGACAGGAGCACAGTGCCGTTGGACGCGGTAAACGTGACGTTCACGTTGACGTTCGTCGGCGAGGATAGCACCAACACGGGCTGGTTCGCGGAATAGTTGTAAACCAGGTAAGCCGTAACACTGCTGTTCACGGACGGGATCGAATAGTGAACCAGCCAGGGTGCCGTCAGGTAGACGCTACCGTTGATCACGACTGTGACTTGGTTGGGGTTGATGCTGGTCGTGGCGGTCGGTGGCGGTAGTGACGAACCGGTGGAAGAGGACGTGGTAGAGGAGATGCTGGTCGTGATGATAGATGATGACCCGGTGGAAGATGACGACACGACGGTGGAAGACGGCACCAGGTTAGGTTGGTAATTAGCGTAGAACGTCACTTTTCCGGACTGGGGAAGTACCACCACGCCACCGGCTAGGGTCTGATAGTTCTGTTGAGGTGCTCCATAGGGAGAGATCAGGAACGTCTGGGACGGAGAAACTACCGTAAAAGTCCGTGCCTGTGAGTTGTACGTCACCGATACAGGAGATGATGATATTGCGAGGACTGGGACGTTGTTCGTTACGTTGTAAAACGCGAAGGAAGCACCTATGATGCCGTTAGTGCCCGGGATTATGAGGTAGTTCTCGCCGTAAACCAGCTGTGTGTTCTGGACTATGATCGAGGCGTTCGTGATGGAGTAGGGGAGGGAGAACGGCGAATAGAAGTTGAATGACGTGACGCCTGAGGAAGAGACCAAGGGAATCGAGTTTACGGCGAAGTATGAGACGTAGAATAAGTTACCGGAATCACCTCTTATTCCCACGTAACCTATCTGGCTCCAGGGGAACGGAGTGTTGAGGTTCACCGTGTAAGCCGTACCGTTAACGTATACGCTCTGCACAGTGACGTTACCCGCAGAGTTCTCAGTCAGGATGACAGTGAACGGGTAGGATGCGGAAAGTGCGGAAAACGCCGAACTCTTCAGGAGCGTGTACCCCGACGTCGCAGAATGATAGTAAATGTTACCGCTAAACGACACCAGGAGACCTTGGAAACTATTAACATTATTGTCGCTGGCTTGGTCTCCGACGTTAGGGGAATAAATCACGATGCCCGGGGAACCCTGTACACCGCTGGGATAACCTGCCATGCGGATAGTGATGTTGATTGTATTTGATATCGGCGAATACCTCCAGGCGATGTACTGACCAGAAGTACCCGCTCCGGTGCTGTTAACCACCAACTGGCCGTTCTGCCAGTACGGGTAGACTTTCCAGCTCGTGCTTTCAACCATAGGTATGTTCACATAGATCTGGTTGCCCACTGCCAGCGTAGTTAGGAATAAAGACGTATTTGCGGAAGTCCAGGCACCTATCGAGGGGATGACGTTAACTGTACCGCTACTCGTGCTCGTCGAAACCACCGGGTAGGGTGTGGTCGTCGAAGTGAACGAAGGTGAGAACACTGGGAGGGGAGACTGAGAGCTTGTGACCGGTGCCGGCGATACGTAAACGTCATAGCTGATGGGGTAGGGGAAGACCGCCACGTAAACCGTTCCAGTGTACGGCGTGTTCGTGGAAGGGTTGGTGACGAGAGAGTAAGCGTCCAACAGCTGTGTGACGGCAAAGTAAGAGACGTTGAACAAGTTGCCGGGATCCGCTCTTATCCCTATATAAGCGATCTGGCTCCACGAGAACGGCACGTTAACGTTTAGGCTGTAAGCCGTACCGTCAACGTATACGCTCTGTACTGTGACGTTGCCGGCAGAGTTCTCAACCAATATTACGCTCATTGTGAACGGAGGGTTAGGCGTCGTGAACGTCGCGAGATTGGTGGAGCTACTGCCAGAGAAATAATACACGGCACCGGTGTAAAACGCTACCATAAAGTAAGGGGAGTTCTGCAGGCTCGTGCCGTAAAACACTATACCCGCGTACGTGCTTTTAGAAGGATAGCTTGCCATGCGGATGGTGACGTTGATGACGTTGCTTATCGGCGAATATCTCCATGCGATGTACTGACCAGAAGTACCCGCTCCGGTGCTGTTTATTACTAGTTCGCCGTTCTGCCAGTAAGGTAACACCTTCCAGGGCGCTGACTCCGCGTTGTTCACGAACTGTTCTGCACCGCCGTAGGGTGCTGGAGAGACGCCGAAATATGAGACGTAGAATAAGTTGTTGGCATCACTCCTTATTCCTACATAACCTATCTGGCTCCAGGGGAACGGAGTGTTTACATTGACAGAGTAAGCCGTACCGTTAACGTATACGGTAGACACGGTGACGTTACCGGCACTGTTCTCCGTCAGGATGACGGTGAAGGTGAACGGGTAGGCTGTAGAAGGTTGGGGTAAAGAGGAGTAGAGCTGTACCCAATTACTAGATGTTGGGGAGTGGAAGTATATTGAACCTCCGTAGAAGTCAACAAATAACGCGTAAAAACTGGTATTACCGTCGTTTTTCTGATTTCCTATGTTAGGTGAGTAAATGGTAATACTAGCGTTACTCTTTGATGATGGGAACGACGTAACGTGGATGGTGACGTTGATAGTGTTGCTTACTGGCGAATACCTCCAGGCAATATATTGGCCTCCAGCACTTACTAGGCTTTTTGAAATACTTGTTATTGACGGCATTACGTTATTGGGCGGTGTCGGTATTACGATCACTACGTCTAGATATATATTCGCAGTATTACCTGAGGTACCTGCACCTATGAACACTGTTGGCACGGTTCTGGCCGTTCTCAATTGAAAGGACGAAAAACTAGATGGTAATGTTATTTGGAAGGGCGAACCATGATTACTGTATCCATAATATTGTGTATTCCCTTGGACTGCGAAATACGTTGTAACATAATAAGTACCTGTGCCATCAAAGCTAGTTGTCGCATACGTTGACGACGAGTTTTTAATGTATGTCGTTGATACACGGAATTCGTTCTGTGCTCCAGTACCTCCCCATGCATATGGCGTTGCACCACCAAGTGTACTTCCTAAACTAGAACTAGTTGTTACTATCAATTTTGATACGTTTCCGTACAATTCCTGCAGAATATCGTCACCTGAACCACTGTACCACCACGAAACAATTACTGCATAATCGTTGGTATTCGGTAACGATGCCCAAGCGTAAGTCCCGATATATGAATTACCATTTGCCATCTCTAACCCACTTGTTGTAACAGTCGGTGTATAGCCACCGTAATATGAGCCTACATTCCACCCGCTAGGTATCTGGTTCCCGAAGTAACCGTACTGAATGAATACGTTTGCACCGTTGTCGTAACCCGAATAGACGGCTGAATAGATCCCAGTGTAGGGGTACTGGATGGAGTTCGTGAAGATGATGTTTATTGTCACTGAAGACGACGCAGGTATGCCGTTAGGTAGCTTCACCCACACCGCCACCCACGAGGAAGTGTAATTCTGTATCCAAGCGTAAAGCGTCTGTCCGTTTTGCTGAAATAATAAATTGAGGAAATGGTCTGACCTCGCCTGTTGCCATAGCTGAGATGCGGTGGTGGAACCTAAAGCTGTGGCTATTTGCGACTCCGTTATGTTTAAGAACTGGTCGAAAGGTGCTGGAGTAGGGATGGGTTGTGAGTTGGTCACCGTGACGGATACGGACTGAACACCAGTATTACTTGCCCCAGTGTTATTCACTACTAGTTCGCCGTTCTGCCAGTAAGGTAACACCTTCCAGGCTGTAGACTCTACACTATTCACAGTGGCTATCGTTTGCGGTAGTTGCTGTTCGTAGGCGTACAGCTGACCCGTCAGGTTGGGGTACTGGAAGAAACGTATGTTCGAGCCCAGCTGGTTTATCGCCGGCAACGTCGCCGTATTCAGGACGAACGGGTTCGAAGACACGCTAATGGTTGTAACGTATGCCGAAGCCGAAGGCGGTGTCTGCGAATCAGCGGTGATTGTCGGTACTAATTCAACCAATAGAAATGATAGGATTATGAGACCGACCAGTACTTTCCTGTTCATATCGATCTTAAGATATGCGATCTGGCAAAAAACTCTTCACAGCTGTTTGAGTTAACTGCTCTGGTTTTAATTTCGTACCGCTAAAACCAAGAGAACGGGAAGAAAATAACGGAAAGGTTCGAGAGGTATATAGTAAGCCGAGGTTCGAATTGAGGGGAAAAGAATTACGCTAATTCGAACCGTCCCTTAAATTATCAGGTACTGTTGCTTCGATTGATAAGACGCGAACTGCGGGGTTGAATACGATGGCGGTAAATTGATCCCTCCTCCGCCTTGGTTTCCTTCGACCGTGGCGTTGGGTGGCGTAGCCGGTGGCGGTTGCAACAGTTGCTGTAGCTGTTCTAACGTCGTCCCTTGTAACGGGATATCGCCGACCGCCAGCGTCGTTTCAGGTATTTCCTCCGTGCCGACCGAAAGAGAGTTCCCGGTTATCGTGCTGTTCTCAAGCTGGGTCGACGCGATCAGTGAATTGATGTTGGATATGACAGGAACGGGGATGGCCAGCAGGCCGTTGAGGTCGTTCACGGCTATCAGGGTCGCTATATCGCTGATCTTCAGCTTGAGTTGTTGAGACAGTGTCTGTAACGCGTTGATCACCCTAATCAACTGCTCAACGTCGAGGTTGATCCCCATCTTCTCAAGGGCTTCCCTGATCTGAGTCGCGATGTCCAGCACGTCCTTCGTCTTCACTCCCTGGTTCAGCTTCACGACCAGCTCCTTGAGGAGCGGAGTGATGTTAGTTATCGTTTCTATCTGAGGCTGGGTAAGGATGACCGCGTTCTGCAACTGTTGCGGGGTGAGCGAGTTCAGCTGGTTTAGGAACTCGAGTGCCGTGGCGACGTTGTACCTGTCCGCCACGAAGCTCGCGATGGACAGGAGGTAAGAGAGCCTCTGCAGGTCGAACCCTACTTTCTTCTCCAGCTCGCCTATACTCTTATCTAGGCTGTTCAGTACTGTTTCCTCTTCACTGCTGGACGTCGTCTCGACTTTCACGTTGTCGGCCATCTTCTTCAGACTGTCGAATATCGCTTGTAGCTGTGTTTGATATTTCTCTATTGCGTCCTTTAGCGCATTCTGCAGGTCTCCCGGCGATACTTCTCCCTTTTCTTGGAACAGCCTCTCGACGATGTTCCAGAATAATACTTTCACACCAGACGGCAGTTTGTCGAAGTCCGGGAACATCGATTGTATTGCGTTATTGAACGTTGAGAACAGCTGGAAGTGTGTTTCGGCTCCTTGTTGTACAGATTGCTGTGCCGAGGACTGCAGGACTGTAGCGGTGCCGTTCGAACTGACATTTGAAGCGGTTCCCTCCGTAGAACTCGCTGGAGTAGTACCGCCCGAGGGTGTGCTCGTGGAGCTCGCTGAGACGGGTGCTTGCGACCCTTGAGGGCCTTTATTTTTGATAGTTTCTATAGCATTATCTATATCTTGAACTACATTCTCCAGCCCTTTGGGAGTTATCGGCAAATTGTTCTTGATCGCTATGGCAATCTGGTCGAACGCCTGTGCCAGAATGTAATCCCTGGCTTCTGGAGAGAAGTTTTTCAGCTTCTCCATTACCTCATTGTATACCTTGGGATCCGTCTTCAGGTAGTTTAAGACGACCTTAGCCTTACTTGACGTGCTTAAGTGGTCTATGACGTCCGATAAGGTGATTTCCGGTACTTCACCTTTCAGTACGGCATCGGGGTTTTTCAGTATTCGTTCTTTCACGATCTTATCGGCAATCTTATTAACGACGCTCGAGAGATTTACGCCGTCAAACAACTCGTTGAGTTGCGGTTTATTACTCAGTTGATTTTCTATACCTTTCACTTCCCTGTCCAGAGCCTCGTAGAACGACTTTATCTTGCCGGCTATCTCTTGTAGCTGATCGATATCGTTGGGCAGTTTCCTCTGAGACGCTAGTTTCTCCAGTAAGTCCTTGACCTCGGGGTGCTCGTCGATTAGCGGTCTGAAAATTCGTGAAATCCTGTTGTCGAAGCTGAGTATCTCATTAACTTCCTGTGGCGTCAGATAACTGACCTCTTTTTGAGCTATGCTTTTAGCTAACTCAGAAGGAATATTTCCTTCTATTGTGTTGGTCGTTTCTATTTCGCCTGGGTTTATCCTGGTCTTAGACGTGAACTCCAGCTCGTTCCCCAACGCGTCTTTAAGCTTCAGGTACTCGTTCCTCACGACGTTGCCCGCGAACTTATTCGATAAATAATACTCGATGCTCTGTAGGTTCTTGTTCTTCTCCAGTAGTTGTTTTATCAGATCTTCATTCTGAGTAACGAAGCTACCTGCACTGTCCTCCGCGAACTTCGTCAGCTTAGCTTGTGCCATTAAGGGATCTATCGCCTTCATCTCCTCAATGCTACCGTCCTTCTTATAGAGCACGTCGTAGAATTGGCCACCGAAATAAGCTATTTCCTCGTTTGGGGATATCTTCACTACGTTACCGTCCGCCTTTTTGAGGTCATCGAACAGCTGTTTAGCGACGATCGACGCCAGGTTGAGCTTGATGTTTTCTAGGGCCGACGCAAAATCGTTCGAAGAAAGTAAGTTCTTTATAGTCTCCTCGCTGACCGTTGTGAGCTTGAGTTTACCGTTTTCAAGCGTCGCGACCGCTTCGTTAATAGGTTTCGGCTTGATGTTAACTTTTATATCATTAGCGAGGTCTTTGCTTAACTTTACTCTAATATCACCCGCTCCATTAATCAATTTCAGTTTAACGTCTTTGGAAATTAAGTAAGTTGTCGTCGTGACCTTCGAATCGGATATTTTGGTATCAACGAATTTGAGTGCTTTCCCTTCGACCATCACTATCGTGTTACCGAAATCCTTATTTTTCAGTGCCTTAATGTTCAGCTTCTCGATACTTACCTCTTTCACCAAATCATTCCTTTTCGAGAAGTCTGGAGACTTAGTTACATCGCTCTTGATAGTGTTGAGAACCTTATCGCTTATTGCCGATACGCCAACCCTGTCCTTTATCGAATCCTCAATTTTCGACAGAGCCGATCTAACGCTGTCCGCAGTCTTGACTAAGTCGACGTTTTCTATATTACTCGGCTCTATCAGCCTTCTCGCAAGAGCGCCAGCTACAAGCGTCCCTATCATCGATAGTGACGTCGGGCTCGTGAACATCTGCTTGAAGGAA
>Ga0208314_100143_pt1 | contig 32194 bp, 30 predicted proteins | sample OSPB_Mat_host_9__FD_187144 | JGI IMG/M metagenome (GOLD analysis project Ga0208314, IMG submission 187144) | Extremophilic microbial mat communities from Yellowstone National Park, USA - OSPB_Mat_host_9_15 (SPAdes) (version 3) | ecosystem: Environmental > Aquatic > Thermal springs > Hot (42-90C)...
TCGTCCTAGTGAAGAAGAAGGTGAACAAAACGTACACCTTTGAAGCGAAGAGCCTGCTTTCCGACCCCTCCATTGTGAGGGAAGCGCTCGAAAGGGCGCTCGTTTGAAACACTACCAGAAGCGCCACTAGCGCTTTTTCGGAGTCTTCGGAAGCGCCTGCTCAAGCTCCTTTACTCTTTGGCTCAATTCATAGGAAATCGCCTGCTCCCTCGCAAGCGCTTCATGTAACCTCCTTACCTCCTCCTCAAGCCACGAAACCCTGTGAAGAAGTTCGGCTTCACGAAAGCCGGAAAGCGCTTCCGGAGAAGAAATCAAGAAAGATGGCCAGCCGAAAGCGCTTTTTTCGTTCTGAGAAACCTCGGGTCGGAAAGCGCTTCTTTCAAAAGCGCTTTTCTCCTTTCAATTCCTTCAAGCCGGATTCTTATGGCAACTATAATATTCTTCTTTGTCGGAATTATAGGCTTTCAATTCCTTCAAGCCGGATTCAAATTCGGTATTGTCTCGGGTTTAACAAAGAGAAAGAATATCTTTCAATTCCTTCAAGCCGGATTCGACAGTTGCTTATACAATTACAATAACAAATAGCCAAAGCTTTCAATTCCTTCAAGCCGGATTCCTTCTTAATAACATAATTACCATTCTCGTAGATTTGACGAACTTTCAATTCCTTCAAGCCGGATTCATGCCCCGTCCGTGAGGGCGGGGGTAGTTCACAAATTTTCCTTTCAATTCCTTCAAGCCGGATTCATGTTGTTAACGTTTATTAAAAACGTTAAGAAGCGTTGTACTTTCAATTCCTTCAAGCCGGATTCCTAGAAAGAGGATTAAAATCATAACCTTAAGATACGGTAACTTTCAATTCCTTCAAGCCGGATTCCTCCAAGAAGGTCATGAAGTCAATGCTTAGAACGTCGAGAACTCTTTCAATTCCTTCAAGCCGGATTCCTAACTAATTCGTCAATCTTCATTGCTGTCACCTGGCCTTTCAATTCCTTCAAGCCGGATTCTTTATATAGCAACAACGAGAAGCTGCAAAAAATAATCTTTCAATTCCTTCAAGCCGGATTCGGTACTATTTCTTATTTTATAATAAGGTGTAGGAAGTGAAAACTTTCAATTCCTTCAAGCCGGATTCAAAGAAAAAATAAAGGTAATATTTGGTATACAACTTGACAACTTTCAATTCCTTCAAGCCGGATTCAATATATTTACTATCGCCGAAAAATGGAAAGATATAACTTTCAATTCCTTCAAGCCGGATTCATTGTTGCAATTATTTGTGCAAATACATTTGCAATGTTTCTTTCAATTCCTTCAAGCCGGATTCCACAAAGTTACAATTTTCCTACAATATATTGGGTTAGAACTCTTTCAATTCCTTCAAGCCGGATTCCAAAATAATTTTGTATTAAATTTTGTACAGTTGCAGAACCCTTTCAATTCCTTCAAGCCGGATTCAGCAAGAAACACAACAAATAAAGTATGAAGTTAAAATTCTACTTTCAATTCCTTCAAGCCGGATTCATGCAATTGTTCCATATAGTAATGAAGCAAAAAAATATAAACTTTCAATTCCTTCAAGCCGGATTCAAACAAACTAAAAGAATGTCGAGTTGTATATATAATATTACTTTCAATTCCTTCAAGCCGGATTCCTGGTATAGCGTATTTAATATATCCTAAAGATTATACAAGCTCTTTCAATTCCTTCAAGCCGGATTCATATAATTAACAAGTTGCTAATTACAAACTTAGCCAAAATCTTTCAATTCCTTCAAGCCGGATTCCTATTGGCAGGGACGTTGGTAATGGCATAAAAACTGTTTACTTTCAATTCCTTCAAGCCGGATTCCTATAATATTTACCGAGACCGTAGGTTGGACGAAGTATATCTTTCAATTCCTTCAAGCCGGATTCGTGCTTAAAGCAAATAGGATAATGATAACACTAAACCCTGGCTTTCAATTCCTTCAAGCCGGATTCCAATGATATTAACGATAAACTAACGACTCTTCTTAAAATAACTTTCAATTCCTTCAAGCCGGATTCATGACATCAAGTACCATGTGAAAAACAATAATGTAATTATCTTTCAATTCCTTCAAGCCGGATTCTTGAGAAATTGTTGATAAGTAACAGCATAATTCTCAATTTCCTTTCAATTCCTTCAAGCCGGATTCAACACTAATTAGCAACTTGTTAATTATATATTATATAATATGGCCTTTCAATTCCTTCAAGCCGGATTCCTAACGTTACTGTAATAGACGTGTTGAACAACGTCAAAAAGACTTTCAATTCCTTCAAGCCGGATTCGATACCTTGCTGGGAGCAGGCGATACAGCCTGTTTCCGCTTTCAATTCCTTCAAGCCGGATTCCAGATGAAATATCCCATTAAAGGGGGGTACAAATTCCATGAAATCTTTCAATTCCTTCAAGCCGGATTCCTACTACAGCATTAATGGTCCAGTGGAAGAAAATGCTAAGCTTTCAATTCCTTCAAGCCGGATTCCCCTATAGTTTAATAATTAATAAGCTAGAAGCTCCTGATATCTTTCAATTCCTTCAAGCCGGATTCACAACGTTACAAATACAGCAAAGGACACATAAATATAGAACTTTCAATTCCTTCAAGCCGGATTCAATATATGGTGAAACAATGCAAGAAAAGAGAGAGAAAATAAACTTTCAATTCCTTCAAGCCGGATTCCCGATAGTTTTCAATTAGTGGTAGAATTTCTTTTTGTACTTTCAATTCCTTCAAGCCGGATTCCTAACATCGGCTGTAACGAAAACCGCAACCCTACCTTCCTCTACTTTCAATTCCTTCAAGCCGGATTCACGAGGTGTTACAGAAAATACTTGAGGATAAGGTAAATAAAACTTTCAATTCCTTCAAGCCGGATTCGTAAATAAGCATAAGTTAAACGACCATGAACGTGTAGTATAGCTTTCAATTCCTTCAAGCCGGATTCCTTATTTTTCTAAAATAAAAATTGGCACGGTGTATATATAACTTTCAATTCCTTCAAGCCGGATTCAGAACCTGTTATTATATTAGTTACAGCGTCAAGTACTGCACTTTCAATTCCTTCAAGCCGGATTCAAAACAGCGGTTGGCAGAAGGACAAGTCCTAAAAACAATTGCTTTCAATTCCTTCAAGCCGGATTCACAAGAACAAGCCATAGATGTACAATTAATTTTACAAGCATTCTTTCAATTCCTTCAAGCCGGATTCTTATCACATAAATTAATAATTCTTTGCGTTAGTTCATTTGCTTTCAATTCCTTCAAGCCGGATTCATACGGTATAGATGCGTATATAATACCTAGAGGTATAAACTTTCAATTCCTTCAAGCCGGATTCCTACATATTAGGATCAAGAATTTACATCAAGCTATGGAACTTTCAATTCCTTCAAGCCGGATTCCAACTTCGTGTCGTTGTAGACAACTCTTTTTCCATCTTTGGCTTTCAATTCCTTCAAGCCGGATTCCATCACAAAATGTCGACGATATTGATGACGATATTTTTGATCTTTCAATTCCTTCAAGCCGGATTCAGAGATTATAAAATTACTAAGCGAAGATGTTGAGCTATTCGACTTTCAATTCCTTCAAGCCGGATTCATCGATACTATCGCATAAGTTTTTCACGTCATTACTCTTATGCTTTCAATTCCTTCAAGCCGGATTCCTGTACTAGAAAGTAGTATATAAAGTTTACGTGTATGTACTTTCAATTCCTTCAAGCCGGATTCGAAATACCTTCGTCTTTGCAGAACTTGGCAAACACCCTCTTTCAATTCCTTCAAGCCGGATTCCAGCATTAAAAGACAATTATACTTAACGTTTTACAGACTCGTCTTTCAATTCCTTCAAGCCGGATTCATTCTATAAGACGAAAAGACAGTGAAGAACAAGAAGTCGACTTTCAATTCCTTCAAGCCGGATTCCTTATATAGAAACGTAACGCCTCCCCTATGGTGGAAGCCCTTTCAATTCCTTCAAGCCGGATTCCCTTATGATTTGCCCCCATTCATGGGAGAGGAAGGGGTGCTTTCAATTCCTTCAAGCCGGATTCAAATAGCTAAAAGAATAGAAAAAAAGGGAAAAAAGAAATTACTTTCAATTCCTTCAAGCCGGATTCGGTGAGGTTATAGCATATCAGGTAACTACATCACAAAATATCTTTCAATTCCTTCAAGCCGGATTCGAAAACTTTATAAACCCGCACACTAATATGTGTGTGGGCTTTCAATTCCTTCAAGCCGGATTCATATGGCAGGGTAACGGCTTATGTTACCCATGTAGACTACATACTTTCAATTCCTTCAAGCCGGATTCAAACAATAAGTAATCTTGACTTTATTAAACCATGACTTGCTAACTTTCAATTCCTTCAAGCCGGATTCATTTTGCTGTAGCAGAACCATTAGTAAGTTATGAAGTAAACTTTCAATTCCTTCAAGCCGGATTCAAGAAAAGCTTAAATACCCCTTTCGCCTAAATTTCCCCTAGGCTTTCAATTCCTTCAAGCCGGATTCTGCACCCGATTTATCACATCCATATTGGATTCAGGTTATTTCTACTTACAAATTATTTATACTCCTCCACTTTTATTTTTTTCCCTCATCCAGACATCCCTCGTTGATTTGAAAAACTCTTGGCACTTCTGGATGACTTTTCAAGTAAAACTCATTATTCCATTAAATAGAATGCTCAAGAATTCCGCATAAATAGCGTCTGGATGATGTTTTGAAGAATGCTATTTCAAAAAAATAAAAACAACGTTTTTTTATCTCCTAACTAGATTAACTTATAACTGGTGAATAAAATTAATTTATTTGAAGTAATACTAAATATATGGATCCTATCATAACTGGGATTGACATTAAACACTACGCATTCTGCCCCCTTATTATTTACTACAATAGAGTAATGAATGTTGACGAGAGGTTTACAGAGGCAATGAGGGAGGGAGGGGAGATTGACAAGGAGGAGGAAATAAAGTTCGTATATCCCTCTCTTTCCCCGAAGAGGGTTGAGAGGAAGCCTTACCTCTACTCAGCCAAGCTTAACGCCTCTGGAACTCCTGACTTCGTGCTGCACTTCGATTTCCATTCCTCTCCCCTGGAAGTTAAGTACTCTGAAAAGAAGCACAGAGACCACTTTCTCCAAGTGAAATACTACTCCCTGTTGATGAGGGAGCTCAACTACAAGGTTAAGGTAGCATTTCTATATTATAAACCTTTGAAAGAGTTGGTCAGGGTTCACGTAAGCGGGGAGGAGTTGGATGAGGTCAGGGAGATAATAGAGAGGATAAAGAAGATAATACTTAGGGGTAAACCGTTGAGGGTAAGGAAACCTTCCAGGCTTTGCATTAATTGCGGGTGGTTAACTACGTGCAAACCCAAGTTTGAAGGAAGGGTAGCTTACGGTGGTTCCTGGTGAGCGGGTTGAAGAGGAAGGTAGCTATTATAGACAAGTGGGGCTCATTTGTCAAGGTAAGGAACGGGATGATAATAGCTGTTAAAGGGGAAGAGGTTCTATGGGAGGTATCACCTGTAGAGCTCTCAACAATCGTCTTCACAGTTAATGCAGGGATATCGAGCGAGGTCATTAGGCTGGCAAATGAATACGGAGTCGACGTCGTATTCCTCAAGGGTAATTACCCAATGGCTAGGCTCCTTAATTATAAATACGGCGGTTCACTGAGGGTTTGGACGTCCCAGCTCAGGGAGTTTAAGAAACCCCATTATTTAGCTAGAAAAATAGTGGAGGGCAAAGTTCATAACCAATACATAGTCTTGAGGTATTACCAAAGGAAATACGAGTTCTCATTCTTAGACGAACCAGTTTTCACCCTCATGGATTACGAGTCGAAGGCTAAAAGCGCCAAGACAAGGGAGGAGGCAAGGGAATTAGAGGCCCACGCGGCAAAACACTACTGGAAAGGTGTTTCAAACCTCCTACCTAAATGGGTTAATTTCAGGGGGAGGGAGAAGAGGGGTGCAAAGGACGCATTCAACTTGTCCTTGAACATTGGGTACTCTGCACTTAAGGTAATAGCCTGGAAGGCAGTTGTCATAGCTGGGCTCAACCCATACTTGGGTTTTCTCCATTCCTTCAGGAACGGGAGACCTTCCTTAGTTTTTGATATAATGGAGGAGTTCAGGGCCCCCTTTGTGGATAGGCCGTTGATTGTGGCATTCAGGGAGGGGAAAATAATAGATGGGCTCATGAAGTACTTAGAGGACTTGAAGAGGGAGCGGAGGGAAATAGACAGGACTCCCTTAAAGGAGGTATGGAAAACAGTTATGAATTCCATTAAGGAGGAGGAAGTAATTACCCAGGCCAGGAGGTTAGCTAATTACTTAATTGGAACTGAGGAGGAGTACAAGCCATTCAAGGTGGCATCTTGATTTACCTGGTTATCTACGATATATCTGACAACAAGTTGAGGGGCAAAATAGCTAAGTTCCTAAAGCAGATGGGATTGAAGAGGGTGCAGAAGAGCGCCTTTGTTGGGAGCCTTAAGTCCTCTGACATTAGGAACCTAGAGTCTGGGATAAGGTTAATAGTGAAGGGAAAGGTGGACTACAACGTCCAACTTTACCCTTTAACTGAAGTACTATTCAACCAGAGGGTAATCTTCTCAACACCAAATTACAGCCCAGAGGAGGAGGAAGTCATATGAAATTATAGGCTTTTGATTTCATGGAGAGCGTCTATAAAGTAAACGATATCGTATAGTTTTCATGTGACTTCCTTTATGATATTTATGGAAATTTGTAGTTAAAGCTGTTTAGATTACCTGAAACCACAAGTTTAGTAAAGTTATTCATGGAAACGCAATTGACGTTATATTAACGCTATTAACCTTTAGCATTTTCAATTCCCCACTGTAAGAGCAAGGCAGATTTGATCTATAATAACTGTTAACGTTCTTAATTTATCCGTTTGTTCCGAGGCCCTCTTGAGGTAAAATAGGGATTTACTGACATTTATGATAAAATTATATATTTAGAATTAGTTTTAAGTTTATCTCCATAAAATACTTTAAACTCTTGGGGAAATGTGATTCACTCTGTTCTTCCCTTTAATGTTTAAAGGGAGTTCTTTTCACTAAGAGAGGTGTTTCATTCAACTGCTTTTCATTTTCATGAGATTTTCTTGATTTGCGCTTCAATACATTAGTACATGAAAGTGAAATAATTACTTCCTCAAAAATTACTTGACGCTCATGTTTCCCTTTAACATATGTATTCCCCAATTTCAAAGGATTTTTAATTTTTAAAAGTTACTTGAAATTTTGGGATACTACTAACAGTATTTTACTTAAAATTGCTCATCGAGCCTTCACTTTTACTCGATGAACTCAGCATTAATATAGCCTCAACAATTAACTATCCATAGTCATTGCTATTATTGTCACTGTTATTACTTCTAATTCTCCTCATTAATTTTAGGGCGTTCTTCGCTCTATTAGCCATAGCAATTATTTCGGCTTCCTTAGAAGTCTTCCTCTTCCGCCTCACTTCCCTTATGTCCATTTTCATTCAAGGTTAAATTGGTAATCCTAGTTTATAAACTAAGATCAAGAACACGAGTTCGCGCCTAACCATCAATTTAATCCCAACGTAACCACCTTGATACCACAAGTATTTGAAAATGACCACATCTAAATCTAATAGACAAGGAAAGACTTTATCAATTTGTGTATGCTAAGTTATCTTCAAAATACCCACCCTTCAAAACTAATTTAAATCCGTTATGAAGGTCAGGTCTTAGATTAAAGGGCTATATAAGATAGTCAAACTCTTCAGAACGCGTTAACACCACTAGTTCATTATATCTAATGAGATATCTAAGGTAAAACTCCTAATGTATAAACTCCAACACCCTTACAGAAACGTGAGGAAATATGGGAGTTTGTATTCAGTTATTAGGAAAGTAAATAATATAATTATATTTAAACAAACATAAATGATAAATATCTATTTAAACTTCTGCCCTAATGATAAAATTTAATAAAGTTTAATGAAAAACAAACATATGGAACAGGAAAACAAGAGATTGGGGATAATTGTGCAGTCAGGGGCTGCAAATAGGATATGCTGTGTTGCCGTGTATTCCGCTGCAGCTTTGGCGTCTGGGTGGAAAGTGACCCTTCACTTGGTAAACGAGGGGTTAATTGCGTTCAAAAAGGGAGTTGCAAAGAAGATATGGGGGAGCATGAAGCCAGAGGACTTCAGTATATATCCTGGTGCGTACCATCAAGAAGTTCAGGTTTTCCTCAGGAAAGTTCAGGAAATGATAAGGGAAGGGAAGTTTCAAGATTGGCCAGACATGCTATCTGAACTTAAAAAGCAATATCCAGACAATTTCAGGATATATGCTTGCCCTATTGCAGCCGCTGCATATAACGTAAAAAAGGAGGACTTGCTAGATATAGTGGATGAAATAAAGGGCGCTTTATCCTTTTTAGAGGAAGTCTACCCAGGGATTGTAATGGTATTCTGAGGTAACAGTGATGAAAGTTGAAGGATGTTTTTGAAAAGTTTAAAGAAAATATGGAAAAATATAAGAGTATAGGACTAAACCCATTGTCTTTAGCTACAGGATGTGCAGTGAAGGTTGATCTAATAGATATAGTTTATCCAGCCTTAAACATGATAAGGAAGGACTTGGAGGCAATGAACATAGAAATACTCCCTAGGGAGGACGCAGACATCTTTGTTTCCAGGGAAGAAATGGAAGTGAAGAGGGTGATAAACTCTGGTGAGTTTGGAGCTGACAGAGCGATCAGCCTTATCCAGGTTAACCAGCAAACTGCTTCTAGTCCAGAGAGTTTCGCCCGATTTTTGCTAAAGGTTTACAGCTCAGTGAAAACGGGAAAGAGGTTAATTATAGGGAAGGGGCACTCAATCGTGACTACTAAGAACGACGGAGAGGTGGCGGTTCTGGACATGATCAAGTTGGGAGGGAGGAAGTTAAACTCATATACTGCTGCAAACAATGATACAATACAAATAGTTGATCCACTCGAGGAACCTGGATCACAGATGCAAACTGACGTGGCTATATCTAATTCACTTAACGATTTATTCACTAAGGGAGTTTATAAGGACTTAGTTTTAATTCCTCTAGTAGATGCCCCGGAGAGGAAATTAAAGGAGAGGATTCTCTCTAACTTCTATGATTACTCAAGGAGGTATAATATAGAGGTGAAGGAGGAAATACAACCTGAAACAAATACCCTCATGATTGGGGCTACGGTTATAGGGAAAAGCGACCACGAGCTTCCAGTTTACTATTCAGAGGTAAGAGAGAACATGTATGTCCTAGTTACTAGGCCTGTAGGTGAATTAACTCCAGTAAATGTTTACCTATGGTTACTTGCCTTACCTGATCTTTTAGAGGACTTGGAGAGGAGGGGAATAAGTTTGAGGAGGTTAGAGGAAGTCAAGAGGAGGGCAATTGATTACATGAAGAAGCCAAATATTGAGATAGCGGAGGCTATATATAATCGTTTACCTGAGTTCGGGAGGAGCTTCGACGTGAAAAACCACATTGCTATGACTACAGATGTCACCGGGCCGGGCATCTTCGTGATCAAGGAGTTTGCAGAAAAGGCTGGAGTAGACATAGAATTATTTGAGGTTCCAGTAATCGACAATGATATATGCGAGTTCGCAACTGAGAACTTCATAATTCCCAACTCAACAGCTGGGACTAACGGTGCAACTATAATATTTGCTACAAGGAAAGTCACGGAAGACCTGATGCAGGAGTTAAATAAGAAGGGATTAGAGCCAAAGGTTATTGGAAAGGTATTGAAGAAGGGTGAAGGATGTGTATATGCACCTAGGGGAATATTAAAGCTCATTCACAGGGAAAACATCTTAAAGTATTTTAGGGTAAAAGAGTAATTGAAGTCAATTAAATAATTAATTCTATTAATTAAATTCAAAATAATTTATCTTAATAGATTTATATTTATTATTATATAAGAAAAGCATTGCATTTAGAGCTAGAAATATTTTATTAAGGTTAATACATTATTAAGAGTAATATGAGCGGAAGCATGAGGATAACGAAAACGCTTGACTTGAGAGGAACCTATTGCCCAGTCCCTGTAATGGAGACTGCAAAGGCGATTAGAGATGTTAAAATAGGGGAAATAATCGAAGTACTTGCTACAGACCCCTCTGCTAAACCAGATATAGAGACCTGGGCCAAGAAGGCAGGACAGGAAGTGATTAAAGTAGAACAATCTGGTGGAGTAATAAGGGTTTTAGTGAGGAGGACTAAGTAAATAACGAAAGCATGCAAAGTTAACTTGGGCAAAAACGAGTATTTGTTTTAGCACTACATCAGGTTAGAGATCATCCCCTGACCAGTTTCATTCCTTCTTTATAAATAGCTTCAACGCTTGGTATTACAGCTTTCTCGAGGGGCTCTGAAAAGGGTATTGGGACGTCTGGCACTGCCAACCTAGATATAGGTTTCTTCAACTCCCCAAGAGCTTTGCTCTGTATCCTGAAAGCTATTTCACCTGTTACACCGTAACTCATGTAGTCTTCATCAACTATCAATACTCTCCCAGTTTTCCTTGATGAATTTACAAGTAAGTCCTCGTCTAGAGGGATTAACGCCCTAGGATCTACTACCTCAGCTGATATTCCTTCCCTTTCAAGCATTTCAGCTGCCCTCAAAGCCCTGTGAACCATTAAGCCCAGTGCTATGATAGTTAAGTCCTTCCCCTCCCTCCTTATTACCCCTTTGCCTATATCTATTGTATAAGGCTCCTCAGGAACCTCCTCTTCTCTACCTTCATATGGTAGGAATGGAAGGCCTGTTAATAGCTTGTGTCCAAAGATCACAACAGGGTTCTGGTCTCTTAGAGACGCTATAGTTAGCCCCTTTGCATCATATGCAGTAGATGGAACCACTACCTTGAATCCAGGCAAATGAGCGAAGAGGCTATAAAGAACTTGGGAGTGTTGAGCTGCGTCACCATAACCACCTCCTATAGCGGTTATTATTGTGACTGGTTCCGTGAATTGACCCCCTGACATGTAGTGGTTTTTAGCCATGTGGTTGAACATTTGATCGAACCCTGCACCAAGGAAATCCACGAACATTAACGAAACTACAGGGTGAAGACCAAGGGAGGCCATACCTACTGCCATCCCCATGAATGTCTGCTCAGTTATTGGAGTGTCAATGACCCTCTTCCTCCCGAATTTATTGAATAACCCCATTGTAAACCCAAAAACTGCGCCCCAGTAAGTGACGTCTTCCCCTAGGACTACTATGTTCTCGTTCCTTTCCATTTCCTGGCTTATTGCCTCCGATATGGCAAAGGATATCCCCTTTACTTTCCTCACTTGAAAACACCCCTTAGGGCTTCAGAGGGGTCAGGTAAGGGACTTCTTTCAGCGTACTCAATTGCCTCCCTCACTTCCTCTCTAGCCTTTTCCCCAATTTCCCTTAACTCCTCTTGGCTAGTTAAACCCAATGCAATCAACCTCTTACCTAGCCTGTTTATGGGATCTAACGACCTCCATAACTCCACTTCCTCCCTTGTCCTGTATTCTTGACCATCCCCTTCGAAATGTCCCCTAAACCTGTATGTTAGAGCCTCTATGAGCATAGGGCCATCCCCTTTTCTAGCCCTCTCTATTGCCTTATTTGAAGCCCAATAGACGTCTAACACATCCATACCATCAACCAATATAGAGGGAACATTGAATCCCAACCCCCTCTGGTAATGATGTGTAGTAGATACTGAAAATGACTTAGGAGTTGAGTCTGCATACATGTTGTCCTCAATAACTACAACCAGAGGGAGCTCCCAGAGGGAGGAGACGTTTAGTGTCTCGTAAAAGGTCCCATGGTTAGCAGCCCCTTCCCCTGCAAAGGCCACTGCCACGTTATTAAGCCCCTTATACTTAAAGGCGAAAGCAGCTCCCGCTGCCTGGGGAAAGGAGGCGCCAACTATTCCACTACACGAGAACCTGACTGAGGAATCGAAGAGATGCATATGCCCTCCTTTTCCCTTACATAGCCCCGTCTCCTTCCCGAATATTTCAGCCGCTAAGCTCTTTAAATTTACCCCCTTAGCTATTGCGTGATGATGTGGTCTGTGAGTGCTCACAACAACATCCCCTTTGCTTAAGGGAGAACAAACTCCTACTGCAACTGCCTCTTGCCCTGAAGACAAATGCATTTCCCCCCTTATTGATCCAGCGGCCATATTAAACGGGTTTTTCCCCTCATAATATTTAGAGGCTATCCCCTCTTCAAACTCCCTTATTAAGGACATCTTATAATACATGTCAATGAGTTTCTCCTTGCTTAACTTCAAGGAATCTATGATATAGACTAAGTCCTTTAAAGTAGGCTCAGGTTTTAGGATCAATATCTCACTAATTATTTTTAGTTTTAGAGTTTATAAGTATTACTCACGTTTAATTAAGATAACGTATTTACTTAATATTCTCACTTTAGAGGTTCTATCATTATAATTTTTTATGATACATATCAAACTAAATAAAAATTAATCTCACAAACGTTGAACTGTCATGAAAGTGAAAAAGATTTACCAGGGGATTTCTCCCTGTGGATTGTTGATGATAGATTAAGTATGAGAATATTGTCCAATACTACACGAGAAATCAAAAATTCACCAAAGTGTTGCCTTAATGGTAGTTAGAATTTAAAATGAATTGAAAAACTGGAACAAGGTATTAGTTAACATAAAATTAAAATGGTAAGAAAGTTTAGTAACCATCACAAAGTAAAGCCAATTTAGGAATGGAGATAAAGAAAGCCCTAAGAGAGGAAATTTCATGATTGGGAATTCCACAATGTAATCCTCTTAAAAGTTGGGGTATTCATAGTATCCATTGAGTCAAAGTAAGTAATAGAAGTTGAAGTTCATAATGTGAGCAACTTATACTTACAGATTAAACACATTAAATAGTTTGGAGAACTCCTATGAACAAAGGGATCAGACACTCCAGCATAACTTTTAAACTCTTTAGCTTTTTTCAATGTTAAAGATAAAAATTCACCACGTTTTTCATTACTTTTAATCCCAACCACGTCTCCTAATCGATCATATGCGCTAATCCTTAACTCTTTGGGCTAGTGAGGGAAAAACACTCACACTCCTATCCACCTCCTCAACTCCAGTAGACAGAGTTCTTCATTAGTATAGAGTTTTACTAAGGGTAAATACTTAAGGTATAAGAGTGGAAGAGGATTGCTAATTTTACTCTATCTTTAGCTTAAAGTTAGAATCTAAGAAATATGAAAATTCATATCAAAATTATAAGCCAATTAATAAACATTTATTATCTATGTGGAGCTCTTTGTAAATTGATTATTTCCCATATATATAAAAGAATATTCGTAACTTAAGACTATTAAATCGTTTGCCTTTCTGCATTCACATCTCATAGTAACTATTTTTCCACCTTTCACGCTTTTGCTATCCCTAACATCAATTACTTCGAAAATTGAATAAAGTGTATCGTTTGGATAAACGGGTGAAATGAACTTTACGTTGTTAAGTCCTAACATAAGAATAGGCTCTTCTTCCCAATCTATAATGTTTGATCTTAACAAGAGTCCTTGGCATATGCTTAGTGTTAATAGACCATGGGCAACCCTCCTCTTGATGATATCATTTTTAGATGCGTATATTTCATTTGTATGTGCTGGATGGTAATCTCCAGTGAGTCCAGCAAATATCACTATATCAGCCTCTGTTAAAGTTCTTCCTGGAGTTTTGATTTTACTTCCAAGTTTTAGTTTTTCAGTCATATGATGTTTGTTTCTGTATAATTTTTAAGCAAAATCCCTTACTTGTAAAGGGGGTTGTTTATAAATCCTAGGTTAATAATCAGACGTGGTAAATTTAAATGGCTAGAGGTATTTATACATTGAAGGTTGCACTAAGGCATTATGGAGATTGGTCCGAGATAACAGAGAAATTTCCTGAGATTAGCATAACATGCCAGGAATTTTACCCAAATCCCTTCAGCAATTATAACTTTGAAATCTTAGACGTCGAAGCTCATGATAAGGCAACACTCGAAAAGTTCTATGAAAATTTAAGAAAGCCAATAATGTAAAAAAGGTCATTTTTCTTAATAGATATAAGTTAAATTACAAGATTGGATTTCTAGGAGGCTACGATTTTTCTATTAAGAGAATTTTCCTGGAAAATGGATCAATTATCCTAAACACTAAAGTTAAAAAAGGAATGGAGTTTTTCTATGTAATTTTGTTCAATGCAAACAGAAGTGCTATAGACAGAATTAAGAGTATAATAGAAGAAAAAGGGTATGTTTTTGATTTTTCAAGGAATCTAATTAGGCATGAAATTAGGATTTCGTCTACTGTACTTACTAGAAGGGAAAGGGATATACTGGAATATGCTTACAAAAAAGGATATTTTGAGGTAAATAGGAAGGTTAAGCTGGAAGATATAGCAAATAAGTTCCATGTAACTAAGACAACTGCCAATTTTCACTTAAGGAACGCTATCAAGAAAATAACAGGCGACTACCTTTTAGACTACGGTAACTTGGATAATAGTGATTATATTTAATTCTCTGAGAGCTCTGGAACACTGTATTTCCTTGCATCAATTCCAATAATTACTCCTAATATTGTGGTAGCTAAGAAATATATAGCTAATCCTATTGTTAAAGACACTGCAGTTAATGGAGTAGAGATAAAGAGCGGTCCAATTAAGGCTCCAATTGTTGCCCCAACTTTACCCATTGCATATCCCCATCCAGCTGCAGTACCTCTTTCATTAGGTCCAAAGAAAGCGTTTATAGACGTCATTCCTTGAGCTACTGGACCTATGACGTGACCAAATATAAATGTGCAGACAAAAACTACGAAAAGCCATGTAGGCAAGTTTAGAAGGAATGCAAGTGATAATCCGAGGAACGAAATTGCTATAATTGCTCCACCTACTATATATTGAGATTTAGTCCCAACTTTAGGAGTCAATATAGGGCTAACTATTGAACCTATTACTCCAGCCCCCGTAATAAATTGCAGAAATTTCTATTGATGCTAAAGCTCCAGCTAATTTAAACGCTAATAACATGAATGGGACAAAGAATCCAAAAGACCAAAAATCTATTCCTCCTGAAAAAACTCCGTTTAGTGAATATATAACTTCTTTCCACTTCTCTCTCCTGAAGATTGAAAATACGCTCTTAAGACCTACTCCCGTTTTCCTGTATTCAACGTCAATATCTGGAACGTTTTGTAACTCTATTCCATAAGTTTTCTTGAGAATTCTTTTAGCAGTCGCCAATTTACCCTTATATGCTAACCACAGGGCAGACTCAGGTATTCTAGACCTCAAAATTAGGATTATGAAAGCAAAAATTCCACCTATTATCATTATAAGCCTCCATAATAATGGGTCTATTAATGAATTAGTTATTAACCAAAGAGGTAGAACTATTCCAAATATAGTCACTTCATACATTGTATACCATTGAAGTTGCCACGCATTGGACCATACTAGCCTTTGCTTCGCCTCAAGGTATTCGAAGATATATGTGAAACCAGTTGCCGTATCGGCACCTAGAGCGAAGCCTAAAATGAGCCTAAATATAGAAAACTCTAGTGGATCTGTGGACAGGCCCGCGCCAAATGCCATAATAGTAAAAATTATCATGTTTATAGTAAACATGTTCCTTCTCCCTATTTTATCAGTTAACCAACCGCCTATAACAGAGCCGACTATAGCTCCAATTTGGACAGAAGCTATCGAGAAACTGTAAATAATTGGCGACATGGATGAAAACGTATTGCGAAAAGCGTTTACACCGAAGCTAAAAGCGCCAAAATCATAGGCGTCTAACCATAGAGAGGCCATGGCTATAATTACAATATACCTAGATGAGATATTTTTGTTGATAAAACTGCTCTAAATACCTCCCTAATCCCTTTTTCTATTTCTTCCCTTTTGACTTCCATGTGGATTTTTATATAACTTAATTTAAAAATACTATATCTTATCTGTAAGAATTTCGAGTTTGCTAAAAATTTACTCTTATTAGAATTTCGGAACTATAACGTCCATATAGCTTATTATACGTACTTCATTAAATTGATCTTTTTATTCTAATTGGCTCCTATTTGAGAACTAAAGGCCAGCAATACTAATTCACTTGTTATGATGTATATGCATTATGCTTCTTATAACCTTATTAATAGCGCTCCTTATCAATGCCGAAACCTCGGTTTTACTAATACCAAGCTCCACACTTAGATCGAATAGATTGGCTTTTCTGGGAATATCAAAATATCCCTTATTAAGTGCTCTATTAATTAAAATTTTCTCTTTGCTTGTAAATGCCAAGTAGTATAATGCTCCTGATGAGACAAACGCTAACACATCGTTTAATTTACTCCTTTGTATAGACAATATTTCTATATAAGAATCTTTTTCGAGAAACTTAATTAAGTTTTTAGCCTTGAAGCTATCAGAAATAAAATAGAAAGTTTCTTGATTATTCGCCACAACTTGAACGAAGCTGTTAATTCCACTTTTTAAGAATTTCGATACACTAGTAAATGCTATTGGTACTTCCATTTCCATCAGGAATAGGTTACTTTGTAGTTTATTTATGTGAAAATTCGTAATATGATATCTCTTCCTGAAGCTATTTTTATGTAAAGTTTCGATTATTATAGACCTCCTCGCTTTACATACCCTCAATGCTCTTAGACTTGGAGGAGTTAAGTTTAGGCTTACTATAGTATCAACGTAATCTTTAGAAATTTCGGAACTCCAGCAATTCTTGTGCAGTAATTCAACCCTGTAAACATTTAGTTCCCCAATATCTTCTCTCATTACATCCTTATGTATTGTAAATAGAAGTGCATTTAATAAGCTTATATAGTTCTTAAAGTAGCTATTTATCTAACATTTAGCTTATGAGGGATATTATTAATAGTTTCTAAAGGATTTTATCATATGAGGGATTTGATGAAGATGGCATTAAATGTCTTTCAAATATATAAATCTCTTAATTCCCTTGCAATTACATTTATATTTTCGTTGTTCTTCATGAACTCAAGGATTACTTTACCGCTCCTCTCATGAATCTTAGTATACCCTGGCTTATTTGGTCTAACATATGAAAAAATCACTGAAGATATTGTATTTAGATATGAATTGGAATGTTCTAGGTTTACATTCTTGTCAAGCCATGCATTTACGTTATAGCTCTGCTCTCCGTGTTTAGAATAGACTTTTATTTGTATCTCTTTAGATAATAGCCACTTTAAAAATTTCACAATCCTTTCTACGTTATTTATTGCTCTCCTAGATATTGCTATACCCGCTCCGCCTAGGGTTGCTCCTGTAGGAATATAAGAGGTAGTATAGGAATATCTTTGAACATAATTAGTTTCTTTCTATAACCAATTTTTGAGTAATTGAAGTAACCATATACATACGGTATATAGCCTATTTCATTGCTTTCTGACATTTCATCTAAGATCTCAATAGCATCTGTGTTGTAGCTTTTTGGATGTAGAAACTCAGATATATCTAATAGGATTTCTAATGCTTTAGGAAGTAATTCATTTCCGATTTTCCTGAAATCACTAGCACTGGTTTCACTTGATATGTTAAATAATATGCTTAAGAATGTAGAATGAGCGTGCAAAGGTTTTAACGGGATAGCCACTTTATATGATAGTTCCCTCTCAGTTCTTCTTGCTAACTCCAATAATCCTTTCAAAGATCTAGGAGGATCACTTAAAATGTCTGGTCTAAAAGCTGAGAATTGGGCACTTACATCTATTGGTAAAGCCCATATATGATTTCCGTATTTATAGGAATTGAAGCTGTCTCCTAATGATTGAGCTTTTATTTTCTCTAATGTCTTTTCGTCCATTAATAAATCAATAGGCATATATTTTCCACTTATTGCAGCGTCTCCAATAGAAGGATAATCTATTACGATTAAATCGTACTTCTCTGCTAATTCCTCTGGAGGTCTCATCGTAAAATCATAGAGGGACTGCTTTTCCCACTTAATGCAGAATTCGCTATCAACCTCAATGCTATATTTATGGCTAGCTGCCTCTAGCCCAGAATACCCCCTTGGATCATCCCAAGTTATGCCTCTTAATTCACACATGCAAACTATTTTGACTCACTATTAAATAAACTAAATTATAACTGGTAAGATTATCCTTATCTTTTACTGTATTTCTCCTTAAAGCTAAATTACTCCTTTTCTCTTATACTCTTCAATTTGATTTCTGTTTAGACCTACAAGATTCAAATAAACTTCCTCGTTATGATATCCTAAGGGATAACCTCCTCCCCATTTAACCTTTCCAGGCGTTTTCTCAAGTTTTAAAGCAGAACCGGCAACTACAACCTCTTCTCCCTTATAAGTTTTCACTTTCACGTATAATTCTCTATAAGCAACATGTGGATCTATGAGTTGGTCTTTCAAACTTTTCATCTCACCTGCAGCACCTCCAATCATGTTCACTATATCCATAGCCTCCCTTTTTGTTAATTTAGAGAACCAAGATGATACAGTCCTATGTAGCTCAATGCCGGCACTCAAAAGCGGATCTGAAACTTTTATTTCGAGGTCAGGTCTATTAACTATTTCAGGGTCTTTAAAATTCTCAATTAACTTCTTCCATGCCATTAGCCTTTTCTCATTTTTATCAAATCTCTCATCATTAGCAAACTCTGGTTTACCGAAATACTCACATAACCTCTTCCATGATTCATCGTTATGTATTATCACATATACATAACCGTCCCTAGTTCTATATAAATATTCAGGATAAAAGAACATTCCAGTTGGTCCTACTCTATAAGGAAATCCAGCTAGAAAATAAACCATGCTTTGCTGAGATGCTATAACACCAACATCGAACATTGACATGTCTATTCTCTGCCCCTCTCCCGTTAAGTCTCTATATCTTAAAGCAGCTAATATTGAAAACGCAGAATATGCAGGCGTCATTATATCAAGTATTCCCATGCCTAGCCTAGTAGGTGAATTAGGAAAACCGTTTGTATCCATAAGGCCGCTCATTGCTTCCACAGTAGGGTCAAAACCTGGTAATTCCCTATATGGACCATTTCCATATCCAGAAGTTGATACATAAATTATTTTAGGATTTACTTTTTTCACTTCTTCATAACTAATACCTAGTTTATCCGTAGTTCCTGGTTTGAAATTTTCTATAAATACATCTGCTTTACTTATCAGCTTAAAAAATATTTTTCTACCTTCGTCTTTTTTTAAGTTAAGAGTTATGAATTTTTTATTTGCGTTGTAACTTATGAAGTGAAGAGAGATTCCGTTAACTAAAGGAGGGACGTTCCTTTGAGGATCGCCGTTTGGTGGCTCTATTTTAATAACTTCAGCTCCTAACTCGGCAAGTAGTCTTCCTGTATAGGGACCGTTCCAGAAGAACGTTGCCTCAATAACTCTTATATTTTCTAAAGGATACATCTAATACCCCTTTTATTTTCCAGTGAACTTAGGAGGTCTTTTACTTAAAAATGCTTCCAGTCCCTCCTTGGCATCTTGCGTGTTAAATAGCATTGAGGTCACATCCCACTCCCAGGAATTCCTTAATCCAAATGCGTTATTGACGGTACTATTTAATATACTTTTTACTTTTTCCACAGATATCCATGCACCAATTATATTTCTTGCGAAATTCTTGGCTTCAATAATTAACTTATCCTTTTCCACTACTTTATTTACTATCCCTAACTCCATTAATTCATCTGCCTTTATCGTTTTGCCTGTCAATAAAAATTCCTTTGTCCTGTTTGGACCTATATATAACAGAAGCTTCCTGAATCCACCCCCTGGGATTAATCCAAGCTTTATTTCTGGAAAGCCAAATTCTGCCTCTTTACTCGCTATTATGAAGTCACATGCCAAGGCCAATTCGAAACCTCCCCCTAAAGCATATCCATTTACAGCTGCAATTACGGGTTTCTCTATATCTTCTATAAGTTCAAATAATCTATTTGCTAGCCTCTGATGTTTGATGAATTCAAGTAAATTAGATTCACTTTTCCATTTTATATATTCATATATATCTGATCCTGCTGAAAATGCTCTCCCCTTTCCGGAAACTATTATTACTCTTATAGAATCCTCTTCATTCATTTCGCTAATTACGTTATATAAAGTCTCCTGCATCTTGTTGTTTAGAGCATTGAGTTTTTGTTCCCTATTTAGAAATATTAGCCCCATACTCTCTTCTCTCTCTATTAAAATCTCTTCACTGCTCATTATGTTAATTTATATCAATAAGTTAATTAATGTAAAATCTAACTGGTAAGATGCCTTATTAAAGCACAATAGATCTTAAATTAGATTCTGGGTAACCTTAAATGAGTTACCACAAATGATTAGCATGGAATTGGGTAATGTTATTCCTAAGGTTAATATACAGGAATGCTGATAAGTAAGGACTACATAATATTATTGATTATGAAATTGCAAGCCTTTGATTACAAAATAAACCACTTAATAATGGGATTTAACAAGCTTGATAAAACATGAAATCAATTATTATTTATAAAGGTTCTATGCTATATAAAATTATGAAAAATGACGTTAATCCTTATATACATATTAAATTGAGTGGCATTCATGATAACTGCTGGTCTAACAACTACGAAGTTAAGACTAAAGTATTCTATTATCAACTAGTCCGGCCATACATGAGAGTTAATATGATTGTTCCTGGAAACAAAAGGAGGATAGTTATTGAGGAATATAAGAAGTTTCATAAAACCTTTATAATTAACTCAATGCAAAAATATAGAAAGAGCTACTTAATTAGTGTTACCAAAGATATAAAGGAAACTTCTATCTTAAACTTGTTGGGTAATAGAGGTGCAATTTTTATAAGTGAAGAGACTTGGAACGGTATGGAACATTGGGATTTTGCAGTACCTGTAAAGTTAAAAAATGATATTATAAAGGATCTTAGTAACTTAATTAAAATAAAGGAGATTAAAACCAATGCATTTGAACCCTACTATTTTATGGACTTAACACCTCTCCAAATCAGAATATTGGAGACAGCAATTAATTTAGGCTATTATGATTATCCTAAGAAAACTTCCCTCAAGGATATAGCGCAAAATCTTGGAATAAGTAAAAGCGTAGTACTATATAACTTAAGATCTATAAATAAAAAATTAGGTACTGGTTTTCTGAGATTCAGAACGTATAGAGAATAACCGTAAAATACTACTTTTTAATTATCATAGAATTAATTAAGTCTTCAAAGGGATTATGATCTAATATCTCGAATATATGCCAATCATTTTAGCTACTTACTTGGCCAAATGTCCTAGAGTTTCCATTAGAAAACAGAAGCTGGCGTATAACATCAAAAATCTGCATTTATTCCTCTAGTTTCCTTAAATGCATTATAATATAGTGCTAAGGTTATAGTTAAAATAGAGCCTGTTAGGAAAACTAAACTATAACCGTAAGATGTATACATTAATGTAGCAATTATCGGTGGAAAGAATGAGAAGCCTCTGGCTATTTGTAAAGCTGATGAAGTTCCTGTGCTCCTTACTACTGTTGGGAATTGTTCGCTAAATAGTACACCTAAGTTTTGAGCACTAATAGAAAATCCAGCTGCTTCTGTAAAAAACAAGATATAAAGTAATTCATTCCGTATAAATGAAGCAGTAAGGAATAACAATATAGAAGATATTGAAGCAATTATCATCCCTGAAATTCCAGTTCTTATCCTCCCTATTCTGTCTGTTATGTATGCACCTAAAACTCCTCCAAACCACACACCAGCACCAATTATTAGGATAAAATAGGAAGCGCTGGTTAAAGATAATCCAATTGAAGTTAGATATAAAGGTAATGCCAAGTTTATAAGATAGTAACCAAAAAATTGGATTATCCCAGCTACAAGGCATTTAAAGAACACCTTTAAGAAAGAGGGGTTATATATAGTGTTATTTAATAGTACACCTCTTTCCTCTCTCTTCCTCGATTTCCATAAACTTGACTCAGGAGTCCACTTCCTTAGAATTAACGGTATTAGACTTATTAGGAAAGAAAAAACAAAAGTTAGTCTCCATCCAATCGTTGGTATTAAAAATATCCCCACTAGAGAAGCTATAATAGTCCCTACACCGAAGAAGCTGTAAAATGTACCACTCCACCACCCTCTTCTTTCTTTTGGTGAAATCTCTGTTATAAGTGCTTGGCCTACTCCATATTCTCCTCCTAACCCAATACCTGTAATTATAGTCCAAGTAATTAACCAAAAGTAATTAAAAGTTAAAGCCCTCATTAATGTTCCAAAAGCATAAGTCCCAATAGTAATGTAAAGTGTGTTTCTCCTGCCTATTTTATCACCAACAACTCCGAATAATATCCCACCAATAGCTATGGATAATAGTATTAATCCTGCAATAACTGCTGACTGTATAGATGTAAAGTTCAATTCCTTAGAAATAGCCACAATTATTATGGAGTTCAGTGAAATTTCATATGTGTCGAAAAGCCATCCTAAAGAGACTCCCAACCATCCTAATAGTAATTCCGATTTCATCAAGTATTAAGTAGTAGAGCAATTATTTCAGATTTTCCTTCAACCAGTTACAACAAAATTAGGAAAAAACCATTAAAATTTATATATTACCTCACATGTGAGAGCGAAAGATTTATTTAAAAATGTAGTTAAAACCCTTTATGAGTGACATAGAAAAAGAGTTCTATTACGATATTATAGTCGTAGGATGTGGGGCTGCAGGTCTATCAGCTGCTGTTTCTGCTTTGGAGCAATCTAAAGAAGAAGGAAAGAAAATCTCCTTATTGCTCATAGATAGAAGTGATATGAACCGAGTGGGGGGAAATACTAGATATACAACCGCTTTAATGAGGATGAAAAGTGAAAGCGAATTAGCGGACAACTTCGTTGAAGATTTTTTAAAGTTCTCTGAGGGAAAGACGTCTCCAGAATATGTCAAGAAATTAGCGCAAGAAGCTCCAGAGACATTGAAGTGGTTAAAAAAGTATGGAGTAGAGTTCACTAAATCTGAGGAAATGTTCATAATAAAGTCTAGACCTAGAATAAGACCTAAAGGCGGTGGGATAGAGATAGTGGATAAACTTCTCCTAGCTGCAAAATCTCTGGGTGCTGAAGTATTTTATGAGACGACTGCTTGGAAATTGTCCCTGGACGATGAGGGGAATATAAATGGTATATATTTAAGGGGAAAAGACGGAATCTCAGTAAAGGTCAAAACCAAAGCCGTAGTTTTGGCCTGTGGCGGATTTGAGGGGAACCAGGAAATGCTTTCCAAATACATGGGAAGGGAAGTATATAATTTCAAACCAATAGCTGAGAGCATTAAATATCATAGAGGAGAATGCATTAACATGGCTGCTGAAATAGGGGCAAAGCTGTCTGGAGACTTTACGTTGCTTCACGTAGAGCCCGTAGATTTACGCGCACCAGAGAACTTCGCGGAACCTTATGTCATGGTATTTCCCTTTGGAGTTTTGGTAGACATAAACGGTGAGAGGTTTATTGATGAGGCTTCCTCTACACCAGATGAGATTTACGAGGAAGTAACAAGGAAGATTATGTATTTACCCAAGTCAATGGCCTGGCTTATTTTAAGTAAAGATATTGTGGAGAAAGTACCTAAGTTCTATGATGGATTGGGATATAAGGCTGAACCTATAATTGCCAATACATTGAAGGAGTTGGCTGAGAAATGCAATTTACCAATTGATAAACTGAAGGAAACCATAGAGAGATATAATAATTCTATAGTTAACAATATTGAGTTTGATCCAAGTAAATTAGACGGTAAAGGGACTAAAGGGATTACCCCTCCTAAATCTAATTGGGCAGTGCCAATTATTCCCCCTTTTTACGCTATCCCAGTAGGCGTTGGTATAGTTTTCACTTTCGGCGGGTTATCAACCGATTTAATGGGAAGAGTGTTGAGTTGGGATGAAGTCCCCATCCAAGGGTTATATGCGGCAGGAGAAATTACAGGTGTTTATTATGGGAAATATCCTGGAGCAACTTCAGTGTTGAGGTCATTAATTGGTGGGAAAATAACTGGGAAATCAGCATATAGTTTTGTTATAAAATTAAAATAAAATTTAATAAAATAACTATATCTAATAATTAATAAATAATTTATTTAATTACTTATTAATTCTAGGCAAAAATGACTTCAAAGAGTTATAATCTGAGCGATTTTCAAAGACATTTAACATTAGATGAAGTAAACGTACAATCCCTTTCATACAGGGAGCTTCTTGCGTAGTTTTGCTTTTATTATAAGACGAGTTATAACTTATTAAGCCTCTCCAGAAAGCGATAGGACAAAAAAATGTAAATGAGATGCTATGTAAAGCATTAAATAATTGAGGGGATAAGTGATGCCTGATCGTAAGCTAAGTAAAATAATTGAGATGAGAGAATAAAGGCGAACTTGTTTAATTTAACTATCATTAACATAAGTATAATAGACTAGACCATTCTTGACCATTGAAAGGGTTCTTTAATCGTTTACTCCAACTGTTTTAAATTTGGACTCCTTTGTAAATTGTGTCATTCAACTACTTTTATTCTAATGACTAGGATTATAAGGAAGGCGATTAATTGTAATAAAGCTATCAAGAGCGTTACTTCAATCAGGCTAAAGCTAATAAATATCAAGACAACACCTGATACTCCATACCCAAAATCCCTTAAAAGCCTGTAAATCCCTAAGGCCTTCCCCCTTATAGCTTCATTAACTACGTCATTCACAAGGGCTATAAGGGTTGGGTAAACCATTCCCATGCCAAGCCCGTTAATCAGTGAAGCTATGTAAAAGTTATAAGGAAAAAGGATCACTCCCAAAGCCATAGAGGCAAAACCTAGGAGTATTACGCTTTTCCTGTTAACGAGGTCTGATAAGAAGCCAAAGATCGGTTGGGTGAAAGTCCAGGTAAAGGTGTAAGTGGAGATGACGAGGGCTATATCTAAGGGTCTAAGCCCCAAGGATTTAAGGTACAAAGGTGCAGTTGCCCAATAAAAGGAGTCAACGAATTTCTCTAGCAGGCCCGGTATTCCTATTAATATTGGTAATAAAAGAGAAGAACTAGAAGTAAACCCTTTCTTAAGTATTAACTTAGAGGTCTCCACAGCTATTGCAGAGCTAAAGAACAACGCTACCAAGGAGACAAGTAACATGAAGATGTATGGGGAGAGGGATTTATAGATGGCTAAACCTGCAATAAGTCCACCTAATGTAACGCCTCCGTAGCCGGAGGCCTCATTTATGCCAACTGCTAGTCCACTCCTCCTCTTTCCTGCAATATCTATTTGAGACGTAACCGTTGTTGTCCAAGTAAATGCCTGATTAAGGGCAATGAGGGAGGTTAATATAGTTATTAGCTCGTTTGAAAATGTTATAAAGGAAATCAAAGGCAATGGCAAAGCAACAAGCCAGCCTGAAATCAAGGCAGCTTTCCTACCATATTTATCAGAAATTAGGCCTGATAAAAGGTTTAAAGACCCCTTCACGAATCCAAAGACTATTAATGATAAATAAATGAAGAGAGAATAAGTGGACTGTAGCGGATATGCTACCCTGAAAACGCCTAAATAAATGCCTGTCAACAAAACCAACACTGTGAAGATAAAGAACTGGAACTTCACAAATAACAACTGTTATAAGGAATTAATAAGTAGTATTCACTGTGAGTGGTGAAATATTTAATAAATTGGAGAGATTGGGATTCACTCCATATGAGGCTATGGTTTATATAACTCTTCTTAAAAAGTGTGTCTCAACCATGAGGGAGTTAGCAGATGAATCTGGCGTTCCATATCAGAAAGTTTACGAAGTTTGCTCTAGGTTGGAAAACAGGGGCTTCTTAATTGTAATAAAGAGCAGGCCAAGGAAGGTTAAAATAGTTAATCCAGAACTCAGCTTTGAGAAATATAAGAGTGAGCTAGATGGTTTAATTGATGAGATAAAGGAGTGGGCTAAAAGTGAGGCTATTAGCAAGGAGGCGAGTAAATCCCTTCACTTAGAAGGAAAGAGAACCATAATAAATTTCACAAAGAAATTAATGAACTCCTCGAGGAAAGTTATGGTCTGTTTTCCAGAAATACCTGAATGGTTGTTAAAGATAATCAGGGAATTCAAAGGGGAGGTCCTCGTTTTAACCTCAAGAGGAGAGGAATCAAAGGTGAAGTGGTTAAGCGCTAAATACTCTCTTGCTGATAACTTAGAATCTAAGTATTTGATATTCGATGAATCCGTTACATTGTTGTTCTCAGGCGAGGACTCAGCTGTGGTGGAATCTTGTAGGGGATGTATTACTCAATCAATTGAGCACTTCAAGGCTTATTGGAGGTTTTCATTGAGTTAATAGCGTTTATATTTTGCATCTTCCAAACGCAATTCATGATTTTCAGGCAAATAATTTCCCCAATAGGATGGTGTATTGCTATTTATTTGATGTAACCAAATTGGGGAACTCTTTTTAATAGACCCTAAGTATGAATTAGTTGAGGAGATATTTAAGATTATGGAGGGAATGGGGATGAGGATAGCTTATATTATAGATACTCACACCCATACAGATCATTTATCTGGTAAAGTGAAGCTCTCTAAAAGGTTGGGGACGAGGATTTAGGTTCACTGAGCCCTGTTAAACATGAAGCAGAGGGGGTAAAGGATGGGGTGCTCAGACTATTTTATGACGTAAAGAGTGTAGAAGTTGCAGGGAATTTATCATGGATTATTAACAACAAGTACAATGCAATAGTGTATTTCAACAATGTTGATATTGTATGGGAGATTTATAATGATAGAAAGTTAAAGGATAAGATCTCAGTATGGTTATATCCAATTGGTGATAATACAGGGTTACACTTGAAATTCGAAACTAATAGAATACTCCCGCTAAAGAAACCTCTAGAAAATGAAGTCAAAGCAGGAGTAGAATTACTAAAAAGTTTGTTAGATGCTTTGAGGAGGTTCTGATGAAGTTAAGAACGCATTACGTGTTTTCTTTAGGCTTACTATCATTGCTTGACTCCTTTATCTTAAACGACTTCCTTGAAGTTATAATAATCTCAGGGATTATCTCCGTAACAGCAAACAACGTTATTGATTACCTGGGTCACGAAATAAGGGGAAAATACGTCTCAAGAACGCCTAGAACTCACACATTACCTAGGAGTATTGGTTGGGGGCTATTAACCTCCTTGCCGATAGTCCTCGCTTCATATTTCCTATTATACTCACCTACTGAACTGATGTTAATAACCATCCTGGACGGGGTTATAGTAGGCCCTTAACACATGCTACTCGACATTTTTACTGAGAAGGGAATTTACCACAAGGTTAACGGAAAGTGGAGGAGAATAGCTTTAGCCCACTTCTCTTACGATAACCCCATTGTCAACGGTTTAGCAATATTGCTGTATGCATCCAAGAAGGGATTGAAAGTGTGCTGGCAGTTTAGCTACCGCCTTCATTGCCTCGGGGGGTGCATTTCAAAAGGGATTGAAAGATGTTAATGCCGTCCTTGTCGTAAATCGTGTACTCCGGAGATGCATTTCAAAAGGGATTGAAAGTTATTATAGTCTTTTTCATAGTAACTGCAACGAGTTTATAACTTTTTCAAATACAAAATATAGAAAAACTATGTAAAATTTTCTATATCATTTACAAAAATCATAAACTTAATAACTAGTATAATTACCACTATATAAATTAAATTTCTATTATAGAGCCCCAACCTTTTTCCGTAAAGTAACCCATATAGTCCTTATTACATAACACCTCTACGGTCGGCATTAATGATAACCTTATTTGGAGTCTTTTGTCTATTTCAAAACCTAAGGATAATAGTCTGTAAGTTACTTTGTTTTTAAGCATCCTTATTTTAACTTTTTCTGAACCCCATTCAACGCTACTACCGTCTCCTCTGTCTATTATCGCGGGCGAAGCTAGTAATCTTTTACCTAGCTTTTTAAAACTTACCTCCTCTACGCTTATCTTCGCAGGCCTAGACTCTCCTCCGAACGGCACTATCAGCCCATTTAATTTTTTCACATTTTCATCATCAATTTCTATTAAAATTCCATATTTTTCCGGCTCTTCTTTAGGAGACTTTCCATTTTTAGCCCCTCCTTCGTTCAGTATTCTTTTAGACAGTTTATATAAATCGAGCATTTTCTCCATATAAATATAGCCTTCCTTAGTCATCTTAGTTTCTCTATCTATTGCTATTCCTATTCTTCTTTCAAAATCTTCCTCTTCAACTTTAATATCCTTCTCTTCTCCTTCAATATTGCACTTCAGTCCTAGAGGATATGCGTGAACGCAGATTGCTTGCTTTTCCTTGCTTTTAGCGTATAATAGTGGACCTTTAAATTTAGGCGCCTCATTACCTAATTTGGTAATTATGTATGCGTATTTTAAAAGTCCGTAAATTGTTGATGGCATAGGTAGTGGTTCAAAATAGCCACTATTTATAGCTCCTCCCAATAATATGGAGTTATATCCTCCCCACTTGAATACTACTGAACCTAAAGGTTTTATTAGTAAATACATGTTTGCTCACCTTAAGTAAGATACTGCGTAAATTATACTAAGGAACGTTTCCTTATTCTCACAAGCATTACCATTACATACATAATTTCCTATTATGTTATTTAGCTCATTATAAAGGCCTTTTGCGACTTCCTCATCGCTTGTGTTCCTATCAATTACTTTATAAACTAAACGTTTGAATACCTCTTTTTCTCCTTTGTATTCACTTATACTGATGGTATCGTAAATGAAACTATTGCTTATCTTCTTTTTATTCTCCATCAATTCGAGGATTTCTCCTACCATTTTTATTTGGCTATCGTCATATTCCCCACTCTTACTGAATTTTAGTATACTGTAATCAAAGTTAGAAATTCCCCTGCCAGAAGATATGAAGACAACGTCTTTTCCTTCAACTCCGTCTTTTAGCTCAAGTAAGTAATTTGATATTGATAAGGATAAGGGAAGGGGATCTTTATAATGTGCTATAAATACGGAGTAACTCCTACCGTAAGCTCTTAAAGAGTCTACCGTCATTCCTGCATATGACTTAAATCCGTCAAATTTATTGTTAGAGTTGTCTGCAAATCTCCAATAAGATTCTCTATTTTGAGTTACAGAATCTAAAACTACGTACTTTTCGTTAAACTTTATAGGCGATAACGCCAATATGTCGTCACCACCCAAATATATAGGTACAGCATTATTATCGCGTAATATTTTATTATCAATTACAGCCTGAACGGTTAAAGATCTCGATAACGTATATGCGTACGCTAAAGTAAGTGGAATTTGATCATGTATTTTCTGATTAGGATATAACTTTTTCCTTATATCAATTAGAGTTTCCTCTACTTTAGACGAGCTATTAACTATACTTTGAACTAAATTGTTATTTGCCCCTATTTCTTTTAGGTAATTCGCTATCTCTTCCATGTATTCCTTGATTGTTATGCGATCTTTCTTGCCTGGTAATATACCACTCCAAAATCCCTTGCCCATATAGTCTCCGTCGGCCTTAATAATTGCATAATATAAGTTACCGTAGTTCTTCAGTAATTTTTCGTCACTGATATTACAAGCTGACTTTACGCCGGCATAACACTTGCAATAGTTTTCTGCGGCTGCAGGGTTTTTGAACACAGCATCAATATTACCGCCTAATACTTCTTCTTCAACTTCAGGCAAGCTTTTTAACGTTTTTACATAATGTTCTGCAAAGTCTGCCATTGCTAATTCAGACGTTGAAGGAAATCTGTATTTTATTCCTGAAACTTTTATGCCCAGTTTTTCTAGTACATTAAGTAGTTTAACTCCTTTCAATTCGCGTTTGATTGCACAGTATGGGCATAAATTATCCTCTGCGTCGTTTTCTTTATCATCTATTTTATCGTCACTGTGATAATATAATATTGAAGGCAAAATACCGCAAACCGTGCACACCTTATATGACTGTGCTGTTACTTTAGTAATAACGTCGCTTATTAGACTTCCGTAAGAATATTTCACTCTATTGTATTCTGTAGCTCTTCTGTACAAATATTCAAAGAATAGGGAATATTCTAACGGAAATGTTCCTTCTTTACACTTTACTTCTTTAAGTCCTATTTTTTGCGCATACTCTTTAAATATATCATTTACATCCACTACGTTAATTACAGGATTTACTGGAGGATTTTCAATAGCTTTCCTAATATATTCACTTAATTTTCCCCATTCGCCTATTGCCTCTTCTGCAATGCTCTTCCACGCATTGTAAAAGCTCTTTCTGAGCTTATCCTTTATCTTGTTTGTATCATCTTCCGGCAGTAGTAATATTACCTTTTCACTCATCATTGATATCCTAGGATCATCTTTTAATCCCGCATACTTTTCTGCATATTTTTTAACCTCAAATTTACTATTTTGAACCTTATTATAAAGCCAAGCTATAAAGAAGTGGTTTAAACTCACTTCCGGCCTTAAAACTACGTCAGGCCCGTATTTTTCTACAAATTCTTCTATGGATTTCCACAATAACGCTGAAGATAGCCAACTGGATGCCCATAAATCCCTGCTTTTTCTACTTATGGATATGAATTCTTGTATAGATGGAAATTCTAAAACTGCTATAGAACCCTTAAACTTTAACGTATCGCCTTCACAATCTATTATATTTAACATTGCAGCAGTAGCAGTTGCATGGTCGAATATTGTGTGAGTAGGAACTCTAGTATCTGCTAATGGTGGAGTATTTGGGAAGTAATCGTACCAAAGCAGTGGGGATAAGAAATAAATTAAGTGGTATTTTAATTCTTCCTTTTCATTATTTATAATATTTACAAGTTTATTCTCATAATTCTCTACTTCTTGCTCAGATATTTGGGTTCTATATAATTTAAATCTCTTTGATGGAGAGAATATATTTAGCTTAAACATTACTTTATTTACTCCAGCTTGATATTCCTCGGCGTTACTAGAGTATAATTTGTTGATAATCCACCTATCTATTGTTGAAGATAATTTGTCTGCAGCTTTAATTTCTGGAGGTATTTCGTTTATCTCTATTCCTAGCTTTTTTAATAATTCTATTGCCTGCTTTTCGTGACCTTCTCTAATATTCCTTGTAATTACCCATACCTTCCAAGGAGGATCGTGGAAATAGGCTATTATTTTCTTATTTAAGAACTCGGACATTTTAATTCCACCTGCTTAGATATAATTTCTAAATTACCATAACCCCTACTAGTCCTTCTTCCCCAACCCATTCTTGTGGAAAAAATAATTGATTGTAAGAGTGAACTAAAAGCGTTCTTACCGCACTCTTCTAACTCTTTCTTGTCAAACGCTAAGAATGTAGTAAATTCAACCCCTTCATTTATAGCTAGGAATTTAATGGGGACCGGCATTACGTTGTACTCGTTATTAACTCCCTTATAGTGAGGATTAATTATATCATAAATGAGTATTTTTCCACCGTTTGTAGGATAAGAGTCAAAGAATATTACTTTACCTACACTGTTATTATCTCCGAAAACACAAGAAGTCTGCTTATTATCTCCCGTTAGTTCCATAAAGTAGTCCCTTATTATTCCCTTTATTGTAGAATCAGGAATATATGGAACATCAAGTATTAAGTCCCAAGCCATAGGTACTTCTGTTATAAAATAAATTGGTCCCCATCCAGCAATAAACTTACGCAATGTCCTAAATTTTATTTCTATAAAGCACTCATTGGACTTCTCTAAAGCCTTACGCATATCGTTAACGTAAGCAGTAATTAGGCTAAGGTTTAAGCTATATGAAGACAGTTGCCTCATCGCGTTTTCCTTAGCGTCTAATCTAGCATTGGAGATATTACTACTGTTTTTTAAATGATCAATGTAAGTTTTTATTGCACTAAGTAATGAGTTTACCATTACCTACACCTTATCATATGCTGTAATGCATTTGTATAATTTTCGATCAATTGTTTTAAATTTCCAAATGCTAACGCATTATTCCTCGAGGCTAATTGTGATTCGTGAGGGTTTAATCCAGTTCCTTTCAT
>Ga0208314_100150_pt1 | contig 31338 bp, 31 predicted proteins | sample OSPB_Mat_host_9__FD_187144 | JGI IMG/M metagenome (GOLD analysis project Ga0208314, IMG submission 187144) | Extremophilic microbial mat communities from Yellowstone National Park, USA - OSPB_Mat_host_9_15 (SPAdes) (version 3) | ecosystem: Environmental > Aquatic > Thermal springs > Hot (42-90C)...
TCAAAGTTTATGGACCTTACTGGAGGTATTTTATGAGAAGTAACAATGTTCGAGATGGCATTTATGGGCCTGAAATGGTCAAAGTGTTTAACTCAGCGAAAATAGTTCTCAATATTCATGTTGAAGATGATCTGCCCTACAAGGTTAACATGAGGACTTTTGAAGCTACTGGCAGCGGCGCGTTTTTGTTAACAGACAATGCAGAAGATCTTGAATCTTTCTTTAAAATAGGAAAAGAAATCATAATCTTTAATGATATGAGAGAATTGTTGTCTCTAATTAATTATTATCTTGACGATAATGATAAGAGAGAGGATATTGCAAATGCTGGATATGTTAGGTGTCATGCTGACCACATATTTGAGAAAAGGTTAAGAAATATGATAGATATGCTGAGATGAAAAGTAGAATCAATTTAGCTTTGATAGGCCTAGGATATTGGGGTGCCAACTATTTTAGGGTTTTACAGCAGCTTAAAGAAGTCAATCTAAAGCACGCTTGTGATAAGGAAACTAGTAAACTTATGAATTATGCTGAACTAACTGATACTAGTAGTGTTAATTTCACAGACGATCTTACAAAGATTGCAGAAGACAAAGAAGTAAAAGTAGCTATAATTGTTACTCCAGCTTCCTCTCACTATGAGATTGCTAAAATGATGTTAAAAGCTGGAAAACACGTGTTAGTCGAGAAACCGTTAACAATGAATTATGAGCAAGCATTAGAGTTATGTGATTTATCCAAGAAAATGAACAAAGTTCCAATGGTTGGACACATTTACTGCTTTAATCCTGCTTTAAACTACATTAGAAACGTTATAAGCTCTGGCAGACTTGGAGATCTTTATTACGGCGTCGGTTTAAGGTTAGGTCTTGGCCCCATCAGAAATGATGCAAGCTGTACATGGGATCTTGCAACACACGACATAGCCATGCTTAGTTATCTCTTAGGCAAGATGCCCAGCTATGTTAGCGCTCATTGATTATCATTCCTCCAAAAAGAAAGAGGAATTCATGACTTTGCCAATATTCAATTAAAGTATGATAACGGTTTCCAATTCAACTTAACCGTAAGCTGGTATGCTGCAGAAAAAATACGCACATGGTACTTAATAGGTTCAAATAGTATGCTAAAGTTTGACGATATTAGTAAGAATGCACCTGTAACAATTTACAACAAAAGTGTAGCTGTTGTTCCCACGGATCAAGACAATATACATAATGTTGGCGAAATCATACCTACAGAAGGTGATACTATTATTCCCTATATTCAGCAGTCTGAGCCACTTTTGTTGGAGTGCAAGCATTTTATCGAATCCATAAAAACTGGTAAAAAACCTTTGACTGATGGCATACAAGGTGCAAAAGTTGTAAAAATTTTAGAAACCATAGAAAACTCAATAAACAGTGCTGGGTTACCAAAAGAGGTAAGATATGATTAGGACTAGTGAATACATTAGGTTAGGAAAGGATTGTAAAATCGATAAAACAGCTGTGATAGGATACATGCCCTCAAGGCAGCTAAAAGATTTAACTCTAATTATTGGAGATCAATCAGTAATAAGATCTGGTACAGTTATCTATCTTGGTTCTAAGATAGGGAATTAGTTTGAGACGGGGCATAATGTTATAGTTCGTGAGGAAAATATTATAGGTAATAATGTGAAGATTTGGAGTAACACTATAATAGATTATCGATGCAAAATAGGCAATAACGTTAAGATACTCTCTCAGTGCTACATCGCTCAACTCACTACAATAGAGGATAACGTTTTTATCGCACCCGGAGTCATGGTGGCTAATGAGAAATATCCCACAGGCATCTTCTCGGAGGAACGTATAAAGGGTCCAACTATAAAAAAGGGAGCTAAAATTGGCATTAACTCAACAATATTGCCAGGAGTTACTATAGGTGAAGGTGCTGTCATTGGAGCTGGGTCGATTGTAACCAAGGATATACCTCCTTACGCGGTTGCATATGGAGTGCCTGCCCGAATTTATAAAAAAGTAGACGAATTAGAGGGCTACTAAATGGAAACTATTAGTTGATTTAAAAAGACAATATCTAAACATTAAAAACGAGATAGATAGAGCCATAGAAGGAGTACTAAATAGTGGTAGATTCATCCTTTGAGAGAATGTTAAATCTTTTGAAAGAGAGTTCGCAAACTACATAGGAGTTAGACATGCTATCGGTGTTGGGTCTGGTACAGATGCATTAGTTATCGCCTTAAAAGCTTTGGGAGTAAAACGTGGCGATGAAATCATCACAGTATCTTTCACTTTTACGTCAACAGTCGATAGCATAGTTCATAATAATGGCATTCCAGTTTTGTTGATATAGATCCTGAAAGTTATACTATAGATGTTAAACAAGTTGAGAAGGCAATAACTAATAAGACAAAAGCTATAATTTCTGTTCACCTCTATAGTCATCCAGCTGATATGGATCTCATGTTTGAGATTGCTGAAAAGTATGGGCTTTATATTGTCGAGGATGCGGCACAGGCCCATGGAGCAGAATATAAAGGAAGAAAAATTGGTAGTTTAGGCCATATAGCATGCTTCAGTTTTTATCCATCGAAGAACTTGGGTGCTTATGGCGATGCAGGGATGCTAGTCACTAATGATCAAGAACTTGGAGAGAAAATGGAAATACTTAGGGAATACGGACAGAAAGAGAAGTATAAGCATGAATTGATAGGATATAATAGTAGACTTGATGAACTACAGGCAGCCATACTACGGGTGAAACTCAAATATTTAGATGCTTGGAATGAAAAAAGAAGAATAAATGCAAAATTATATAATGAGTTACTTGGAGACATGCATGATTTAATTAGCCTTCCGATAAAGGTTGAAGGAAGGAAGCGTGTGTATCATCTTTACGTAATAAGGACTAAACAGAGGAAGAAGTTAAGGAATTTCCTATTTGTAAAGGGATATCAACAGGCGTTCATTATTCCATCCCAGTGCACAAGCAACCATCTTATATGAACCTAATAAAAGATATACCTAAGTTACCCATTACAGGACAATATTCAAACGAAATTCTATCATTGCCGATGTTTCCAGAGCTTACTGAGAATGAAATTCAGTTCATATGCGACAATATCAAGAGCTTTTTAAAAAGAGTACGTTGAATAAATTGAACATCAAAGCTGATAACTTGTCATCCATACATCAATTTTGCCTACTTAGCTGATGTTGATTTATCAAAGTACTGTACAAGTTGCTTGATATTCAAGATAAAAGATATTAAGATATCCGGCGTAACAAAATAATGAAAGTCCTCGGCGTCCACATAGGCCACAACTCAACGGCGGCTATTTTAATCAGAGGAAGGATAGTTGCATGTGTTAGCGAGGAGAGATTCACAAGGATTAAAAATCAAGGAGGTATCCCAATCAGAAGTATACGATATGTTTTGCATAATGCTGGAATCAAACCCGAGAATCTGGACTTGATTGTAATATCTTCATTAGCTAACGCACCACACGTAACTTATGAATTTAAAAAAGGACGTAGGAGTATATTCCGTGAAGCTTTATGGAAAGTTTATAAAGAATTCTTCACAAAATATAAAACTACTGATAGGCTAATTAAATGCAATAAAATTTCAGTAGCTATACAACAAAAGCTGTGGCAAACTTTAGATAACGTTTTATCTGATATGTTAGGTGTTGACAAAAGTAAAATCATACATGCCGAACATCACTTATTACACGCATATTCTGTTCTATATTCATCGCCTGTAAGGGATGAAGAAGCCTTAATCTTTACCTGCGACGGTGAAGGCGATTTCCTATCAGCTACAGTTAATATATTTGACGGAGATAAAATTAGAAGGGTTAGTAAAACTCTTTACACGGACTCTCTCGGTTGGCTCTGGTATGAAACTACAAAATATCTAGGTATGAAACCCAATGAACATGAGTATAAAGTGATGGGCTTGGCTCCTTATGCTCCTGTTAGTGGATTAGAGAATTGTTATAAAAAGTTTTTCGCAGACTTAATAGAGGTGAATGACGATTTGTCCTTTAATTCTAAGATAAACTTGTCATATTCCTATCCAAGGTTAAAAAAACAATTAGAAGGCTTCAGATTCGATTATATTGCGGGTGCATTACAGAAACTTACAGAGGAATTACTATCGCGATGGATTTCTAAAGCTATAGATCGCTATAAAATTCATACAGCGCTATTTTCTGGTGGAGTTTTTCTCAACATTAAAGCTAACATGAAGATCGCTCTTCTAGATAAACTTAGAAAATGTTATTTTATGCCATCAGGAGGCGACGAAAGTTTAGCTATCGGATGTGCATATTTCGGCGCCAAATTTTTAGATCCTTCGGCAGACCTTGAACCAATTAAAACACTATATTTAGGGCCATCATTTGATGATACCCATATTGAAGATGCATTAGAAAGCAGTGGCTCGAAACTGTACACTTATACAAAGTATAACGATATAGAAGATGTAATAGCAGAACTTTTAACTAAAGGTAAAATAGTAGCGCGATTTAAAGATAGAATGGAATGGGGCGCTCGAGCCTTAGGTAATAGGTCAATATTAGCAGACGCAAGTGATTTTTCTACAGTTAAAATCATCAATGACATGATTAAGCAACGAGACTTCTGGATGCCCTTTGCACCTACTATATTGGATGATTTTTCGCCTCAATACATAAAAGAACCTTCCCCCGAAAAAGTTAACGGACAATATATGATTATTGGGTTTATGACAACCGAGCAAGCTAAAAACGATTTGAAAGCTGCAATGCATCCTTACGATCTCACAATCCGTCCACAGATACTCCCAAGGGACCATAATCCAGCTTATTACAAACTTATAGTCTCGTTTTACGAGAGAACGGGTAGACCGGCAATTCTCAATACTTCTTTTAACTTACATGGTGAACCCATCGTATGCAATGTACATGATGCTATTAATACCTTTTTGAAGTCAGGTTTGGAATATATGGCATTGGGGAACTATCTGGTGACTAAAAACAAAAGGTGACGTAGCAATACACTAAGCTCTTCTTGTTAAAGCATCTGAAAATATGTTGTTGCCCATAATTTGATCTATTAACATGATCCTATACCCTTTGCATAAAAAGGTTGATCCGCTTATAAGAATTCAACTTTTCCAGAGCGAACTTTTACTGACACTTTACAAGCAAGAATATCTATTAGCGTGCGCTAAACATATGATAAACACGCATGCAGACAAAGAGTTACTTACCTACTCACTCTAAAAAGCTCTTTGCAGAGCTCCCTTTAATCTAAAGGCTCTTAATATTGAAATAGCTTGATTAGATAAGACTAACGCCATAGCTATCGTATTACTACTCAATCTCAAAAGTATTCGAAGAAGGCCTATATCAGAAGCCTTTATTGACTGCACTATTGAACGCGCGCTAAGTAGTAGAGTGATTATCATGAAGTCGTCCTTCTATGAAGGAAAAAAGTATTGATCACGGGCGGGGCTGGCTTCATAGGTTCGCATTTAGTCGAGAAATTACTTGACCTGAATTGCGACGTTTATGTAGCTGATAACCTCTCTAGAGGCTCTTTGGAAAATATCTCTCAACTGCTAGACAAAATTCACTTCTATAAAGTCGATTTAACTAAAATGGAAAACTGCATCTCCGTAACACGTGATGTGGATTTTGTCTTCCATCTTGCTGCAGATGTAGGTGGGATACATTTTATCAAAAAGGAGAATGTGAAATGTCTAACTCCCGACCTGTTAATGCATGTAAACATGCTTGAAGCTTGTAGGATTAATGATGTAAAGAGATTCCTCTTCACGAGCTCAGCATGTGTTTATAGGGAGAATAATCCAGATGGGCTAAATATATTTAAGGAGGAGAATGCCATCCCTGCGAATCCTTCAACCACTTATGGATGGGCTAAACTTGTCGGAGAGATATTATGCAGATCGTATTATTTAGATTATGGAATTAAATGTTCGGTGGTAAGAATATTTAATGCATATGGCGAAAGGGAGAACTTAGATCCTAAGTGGTCTCACGTAATTCCCTCGCTGATCAGGAAAGCCATATTGTATCCTAAGGAGGGATTTAGGATTTTTGGTGATGGAAAACAGGAGAGAGCTTTTATCTATGTGAAGGACTGCGTTGAAGGTCTCATTTTAGCTATGATGAAGATAGAGAATGCAGAACCAATAAACCTTGGCAGTAATGAAGTGATATCAATAGAGGAGCTTGCGAAGAAGATAATTGCGATTTCGGGTAAGAGAATCGAAATTGAATATGACACTTCAGGTCCAAAGGGGACCAATAAGTATTGTGCTGATACAACTAAGATGAGGAAAATCCTTGGATGGGAACCGGAAACTCCTCTAGACATAGGTCTCAAGAAAACATATGAATGGGCGAAGAGAAAACTATTGGGAAGTGAGTGATATGCCCGAACCAAACAGGAACTATTGGGAGAACAGAAACGTGCTTGTAACTGGTGGTGCAAGTTTCATAGGGAGCCATTTAGTTGACAAGCTTGTCGAGCTAGGAGCAAAAGTGACCGTTGTAGATAACTTGAGTAGTGGGAAACTTGAGAATCTGCAGAATAGCATGGACAAAATAAGATTTGTCAAAAAGGATCTGGAATATACAACTCTCGAGAATATAGTATCCATATTTAGGAATCATGAAGTAGTTTTTCACTTAGCAGCCATACATGGAGGTAGGGGTTATATTCATCATCATCCGGCAGATGTCTGTTCAAATTTCGCTATAGATCAACATGTCTTTGAAGCAAGTTACCGCGCAGAAGTTGAAAGAGTGGTGTTTGCTAGCAGTGCATGTGTTTATCCGCCGAAGCTACAAAGCCAGATAGGTGCAGATTATCTTCTAAAGGAGGAGGATAGTTCCCCATTTAAGCTGGAAGATTACCTCAGCGCCGACATCGAGTATGGCTGGGCTAAGCTTATGGGCGAGGTGCAACTTATAGCATTTATAAAACAGTATGGAATGAAAGGCTGTAGCGTCAGATTTGTAACTGCCTATGGTCCTAGGGAAAATGAAACTCACGCTATAATAGCCTTAATCTACAAAGCATTTGAGAAAATGGATCCATATGTAATCTGGGGTACTGGCGAGCAAGAAAGAAACTTCACATATGTTAGAGACATAGTCGAGGGCACAATACTTGCAACAGAGAAGGTAAGCGATAGAACACCAATAAACCTAGGAACAGGGAAGAGATATAAGCTGAAGGAGGTTGCGGAAAAGATATTTGAAATCATGAATTGGAGACCAAGAAAGATAATATTCGACACTTCAAAACCAGTTGGAGTAAAGAGTAGGGCCTTAGATATAAGGAGGGCTAAAGAGCTATTAGGCTGGGAGCCCAAATACACTCTTGAGAATGGTCTAAGAGAGACCATAGAATGGTATGTAAAAACACATAAACCTAAAGGCTACGTAGATGAAAAACTACTAATTGAGCGAATATAAATATGAGATTTAAACGGTTTTATGAGGAATATCAACACTTTAGAAATACAATTTTTAAGGCAATTCAGCAAGACTTAACAATGTGTGCTGATTGATGTTGTTTGACCAATAGCTTAGATGATGCAGATTAATGAGGAAAATATGGGAAACCAGAAACTACACGCATTACAGGTAGCTTTAGTAACACACTATTATACTACTGGTCAGCCTGATCTGCTTGCGGAGTTTTTTAAAAGAAAAGTTCGCCTCTTGATTATCATGCGTCATCCGTTCTATTACTGCGAAGATGTTTCTTCTTCGTTAATAGTTATTGAAGATGGATTCTCCAAGATAGAGAAAAGGTTTAAATTTCCAAAAGTTAACGAGCTTCTTCTTTACCTAAGAGATGTGATTTTAACGATATTTGTAATTCTATCAGTGAGGAGGAATTTAGATGTCTATATTGGTGCAGACCCGCTAAACGCGTTTGCTGGTCTAGTACTTAAGCGGTTGAGGAAAGTCAGAAAAGTTATTCTTTACACCATTGATCTTCCCGTTTCACGGTTCAAAAACGAAATTCTAAGTATACTGTACCATAAATTAGACATTTTTTGCGCATCGAAATGCGACTTCGTTTGGGATTTATCTCCGAGGATGGAATTAGTGAGGAAAGCGTTTGGATGGAAATTAAGTAACAGTAGAAAAATGATCGTGCCATCAGCCTTCCCTCTAAAGGCAAAACAGATGATTGACGAAACTAAAATATGTCGTTTGCTCTTCGTGGGACATTTGAAAGAGTCTCAGGGCTTACAACTTGCAATAGAATCTATGCCAACTATCGTAGAAAAACTTCCAAGCGTTAAATTATTGGTCATAGGAGGAGGTCCCTTCCAAAAAGAATTGCAGAGAATGGTTAGTGAGTATAGCTTAGAAAATCATGTACTCTTCCTTGGCTACATTAACAAACATAGCGAAATAGAAGAAATACTTTCCGAAGGTGGCGTAGGGATAGCTCCTTACGTACCTGATCCTAAAGGGATAACTAGATACGCCGATCCAATGAAGCTTAAGGTATATTTAGCTTGTGGATTACCAGTAATAGTTACTGATGTGCCTTGGATGGCAGAAATTATAAAGGAATATAATGCAGGTATCGTGATAAAGTATGATAAAAATGAGTTTATAGACGCTGTAATAAAATTGATGACAAACAGGGAATTGTATTTTAAGATTAGGGAAAATGCATTAAAGTTGGCTCAAAAATATACGCCTGAAGAAGTATTTGGTAAAGCATTGCTCAATGTCGTTTCTTCTTAAAAATTATTAAGAGAGACTTGCACGATGCTTTATCCATGAAATTAAAAAAGCTAAGGATTTGCTTGACATTGGTTGTGGAGACGGAGTGTTATGGGAACCTTTCTTTGCACATAAAGTTAGATTAGTTGTAGGAATAGATATAAAGCCTTACCCCAGCTGGAAAAGTCTCGCATCGGATAATATATCTTTTATAGTTGCGGATGCGCATGCCCTTCCATTTAAAACCAAGGCTTTTGATATGGTATTTGAGAAAGATTCATTACACCATGTAAATTTACCGAAAGTGGTTTTAAGAGAAATGGGAAGAGTGTCTAGGAAGATGATAGTTTTGGTGGAGGGAAATAGGTACAATCCTCTCTCATTTTTTTGGATGGTAAAAATAAAGGGACACAACCATTTTACTCTATCTCAGCTGAAGGCATTCGTACAAGCAGAACATGGACCTGCTACAATTAAAATTTACCAAAAAGAGGCGCACTTTCCCCCTCTACAGCTCAATGGCAAATTTTTAGTACCAATACTTGATAAGTTTCAAGATATCCTTGAAAAATTTCTAAAGAAATTAGCACTAGCAAACTACAATGTAGTAATATTAGAGAAAAAGTATGCGGAGCTTAAATAAGTATAAAGTTCTAATTATTAATAATATACCTCAGAATTCAGGAATAGGCAGGTATACTACTGAGCTTGTAAAAGCTTTAGCTAAGTTAAATCAGCTGGTCTTACTATATCAATGGGAAGGAGAGTTTTATAATTTTCTTTTTAATAAAGCTGTTGAGAAGGGGAATCTTTTGGCGCTTTGTTTTGAAGAAGTTCTACGTGTGATGAGTTTAGGAAAGTTCATCTTAAAGGTTCCTAACAACATTCCGCTCTATCATTTAACAAATCCTTTACTTGCACCGATTTCCATTTACAGAAAACCTATGGTGGTAACTGTCCATGATTTAATTTCATTTATTGAAATCCGACCTTTAACAGATCGATTAGTATCTATTGAAATCCGACCTTTAACAGATCGATTAGTAAAGTATATAGTGAAACTGTTAAGATATTCTGACAACATAATTTGTGTTTCTGAAAATACGAGAAAAGATTTGCACGGCTTCATAGATGTTGACCCTAAGAAAGTCAGAGTCATTTATTATGGTATTGACCATGAGTTCTTTAAGCCTAGGGATAAGCTTGAAGCTAGACGTAGGCTTGGTTTGCCTTTGGATAGACCGGTAATCTTGAATGTTGGAAGCGAGGAATCTAGAAAGAATATTCCTGTCCTACTTAAGTCTTTTAAGAAGCTTTTAAACGATGTTCCAAACGCTTTACTGGTAAGGGTTGGTCAGAGGGTCGCTTATATAGAGAAGCTCATAAATAGTTTAGGCTTAAATGATAAAGTGTTGTATCGTAGAGCATCGCCAAATGAAGTTGCTTTATACTATAATGCCGCAGACTTACTTTGCTTTCCATCATATTACGAAGGTTTTGGTAATCCTCCTCTAGAAGCTATGGCTTCTGGGTTGCCAGTTATAGCGGGTAATCGAACCTCTATTCCTGAGGTTGTAAGCCATGCTGGAATACTTTTAGATCCTTTTGATGTTGAAGGCTTTGCATATTGGATGCGTGAAGTGCTTATGAACGAGGACTTAAGAAATAAGCTTTCCGAGGCTGGTTATAAGAGAAGTATGAACTTCAGTTGGGAGAAGTGCGCTAGGGAGACTCTGGAGGTTTATAGGGAGGTTTTGAATGAGGTTTAAGCCTTTGGACAAGCTCGTTAGGAGAATGGCTGAATACTACTGGTATTATGGTGCCTCAGATTCTTGGAGAGCTATATTCTCGCTTCTAGAGAGAAATGATGGCGCCTCACTCCTCGACTTGGGTTGTGGTGATGGCAGTTCAACTATGCTTGTAGCCGAAAGAATTGGGGCGAGCAAGGTGTATGGGATAGACTTAGATGAAGAGAATGTAATGAGAGCGCGTGAGAGAGGAGTCATTGTTTACAGATCGGACCTCAATGAAAAAGTTTCCGATTGAAAGTGAAAGCATCGATGTCGTGTTTGCAAATCAAGTCATAGAGCATTTGATTAATATAGATAATTTCGTCAGCGAGACTTATAGGGTGTTGAAGAGGGGGGTTATGCGATTATATGCACGGAAAACTTAGCTAGCTGGCACAATATTTTTGCCCTCCTTTTAGGAAACCGGCCCTATTCGGGTCCTTATGTGAGCGTAAGGCACGTGATAGGGCATCACTCACTACATCCTCAGATGGATTCTGGAAAAGCTGGAAACCCCTACCTCAAGCACAATACCGTAATGGCTTTTAAGGCACTTAAGGAGATATTTAGAGTTTACGGCTTCAAAATTGAAAAAATCATAAGCTCTGGCTACTATCCATTTCCAAAACTACTTGGCAGAGTTCTCTGCTATCTTGATAAGGCTCATGCACATTTTCTAACATTAAAGGTTAGAAAGTAGTGTTAGCTGGAGGTATACCGAATGAATATGCGCATGGAATTATTGGAAATATAAAATGGTTTGAAGCCAGGTTTAATATCGCTTAGAGGCACTTGGACCTCTCGGCTTATAGTATGGACATGCCACACATATTAATGGGTGACTTTTCGCATTCAGCTTGTAGACCATCTTGCCATTCACGGTATCTGGCTTCATATTGCAACCCTCTATTTTGTTGCTCCACCCTAAGGCGCAATATCCATCTTTGTCAAGCCATTTACAGCTGTAAGGATAATCCTCAAACCTCATCTCAACGCTTAAACGTATCAAGTTTATGCTGTCCGTTAACGATACAAGTTGCTTAGATATTTCATCTAGCTTGCTTTTAATGTTTCCCAAATCCTCCCTAAGGCCTTGGACGTGTTTTATGAGTTCTAAGAGGGTTTTACTCTCTACCCCAAAAGTTGCAAGTATCTTATGGATTTCGAATAAATCTTTATGAATGCTATCTATGTGATTCTGCATGTGCCTCACCTCACCATCGAACTCCTTCCTCATCTCCTCAATAATGCCCTTATACTCTTTTTTCAGAAGTTCTAGGAAGCTCTTTGACCACCCCTCATACCACTCAACACTCTCCTTAACTTTCCTATCGACATCCTCCAGCCTCTGCGAAGTTTTTGCAATGCTTCTCCACGACATCTCAATCTTCTTGGCTGCCTCCACTGTGGGCATGATCGTGACCTTCTCGTTTTCCACGATTGCATCGAATAGGTTTCTGGCCTGCTCCAAGTCAACTTTAAGTTCCAATACTAGGTCGTTTGGATTCCTAATTTTACCCTCCCTCAATAGCTGTATTGCCTTAGCCACAACATCAACTTCAACCTTAGTTGGGCTTACAATCTTCTCGGCAGTCCGACCGCCAACGCCTCTGACAGATCTATTGATATCCCTGAAGCTCATTGCCAACTTATCCGAGATCCACTTGTAGGTCACGTGGAACTCATCGTAGAGCATCCTCGCCATCTCCATTTTATATCTGAGGGGAAGTTGCTTGGGATCTACACCGAGGACCTCTGCAAATTCCTCACGGCTCAGATTTCCAATACTATCCATGGGTAGACGCTTGAGGAAACTCCTAACCTTGGAGATAAGCTCATCAACTGTTGACATTATACCACCCTCAATACCATTATCATACCAAACTCTTAAATCTTGCGCTACCTCATGGGTGATGCGAAGCCCGTTAATGGCCATGTCTGCACTCGTATATATTACCAAAAACGGTAATGCATATCATGTTAGGTATCAGGGTATCAAGTAGTGTTGAGCATGTTTAATGCACGTTTAATTCTCGAACATGAACTGGAGGAGTTTGAAGCCTCCTCACACCCAAGGGAGAGTGGAGAATGTGGAGCCCAATTATACCAGATACCGAGCAATACCATAAAAACGCTCACCACTAAGTGTTTTCCGCCATTATCAAGTTCTGTAATATCATTCTCTAAACAAACCCCCTTTCAACCCGTAAAACTTTGATTCCCAATACACTTTGCACGCTAAACGAACCGCTGAACTTGACTGGGCAAAACTATTACAGGTATGCTCCACTCACATATGACGATCTAGACATACTCGTTCCACTCCCGAAGACAACCTTCAGAGACTATAGATGCAGAGGGATAGATGTAGAAGGGGGTAAGAATAGTGCTTGATTGCGTTGCAAAACATGAAGCAACGAGGCTCATAAGGGATGTTCTAGCTGGAAGGAGGGGGAGTGAGGAGGTTCGGCAGAAGTTTAAAAGGAACCCTGGAAGACATTGGCTCCAGCTGTGCAAAGATTTACAGATAAAGTGAATACACGAGCTGTGGCTATCTAAATTACAATACTTCCACTGAGTATTGCAGGTAGTCTTCTATATAGAGCTGTTGATATGCAGATGAAGAAAACTGGTGTTTTGAGGAAGTTACTCTTAGAGCTTAGAGCTGCGATCACGATACTGCTTGATGTTCGCGGTACTGATTTCTATAGTGAAGTATCTTATCTCTCCGATCTTTTGTTAGGGGTCACGCTTAGGAGGTTGGGTGCTAAAAATTTGCTTCCCGGGCATCTAATCTTTAGGGATATCTACGTGAAGGTGAAGCGTTTGGGAGATAGCATCTTTTGTATTCCTGCTAAGTCGGATGCCTTACTTTACGTCATGCCTTATTTTGAACCATTGACTTTTAAGATTATGAAATCTTTGCTCAAACCTGGAGATGTAGCCATAGATGTTGGTGCCCATATAGGTGTATATACAATTCCTATGGCTAAAATCGTCGGTCCAAGGGGGATTGTCGTCGCTGTTGAACCATCTCCCATCAGAAAATACTTAATCAAGAACATTAAGCTGAACAACGTCGAGAACGTCTTAGTTTCTGAAAAGGCTGCATACTCTACTCAACGGCATTTAGAGTTTTATTTCGATCTGGCGCATTCTGGAATCGGCTCTACGGTAGTCGGTTGGGCAGAAAAATTTGTGAAGAGTCAACTTGTAAGACTTAAAGTTGAAGATGATACTCTGGATAACATCGTGCTCAGCAAGATTCCATCATTAGATCACGTAAAGTTGCTCAAGGTGGATGTCGAAGGAGCGGAGGTTGAAGTGTTGAAGGGATCGGCAGATATTCTGAAGTTGACGGATTATATTATATTTGAGGCAAGTAAACAAACAATAGAGAGTTGCCTAAAAATGCTATCAGAGTTCGATGTGAAGTTTATAGAGGGAAGCGGGCCAGAAACATTCAATTTCATTGCCATAAGGAGGGGTAATATTAACCCAATTTGCGTGGCGGAAGATTAACGATAGATCTAGCCCAAAGGAATAATAGTATTGCAGCGCGCACTAAGCAAGTAATTCGTATGAGAAGAAAGATAGATGATAGAAACATCATAGTTGATGTGGGTGTTGTAGATGAAGCCAATGAAAATATAACTATTAATAATGCCCTTTGGTATGCGCAGGACAAGTATGCCCATTTAAATAAGTACATAATAGTGCATGCATTTTATGCAAAAAGATCTGGCAAATCAGACATTCTCGCAAAAAGAGTTAACTCGACTTTTTTCATCTTCTTTAGAAAGAATAAGTATGTGGAATTAATTCGCAGGTTGATAAAGTATAGGAGGAAAATCCTACTAGTACAGATAAATACATTCCCAAAGCCTTGGCTTGAATTACCAATAGTACTTATTTCAAAATTATTGGGATTGAAGGTGGTAGATTTTGTTCATAATGTATACGATTTTAAAATTATTCTTAAAAGCAAAATCCTTAGATTAATAGCCGAAGTATATTACCGCTACTTATATTTCTCACTCGTTGATGCTGTCTTTTTCTGCACAAATTATCAAAGGAAGCTCTATACATTTGTTAGAAAGCCTACCTTCGTCTTTCCCTTCGGCGTCGATATAAATGTATTTAAGCCAAGTGACAAGAAAATCTCACATGACAAGTTAAAAATACTTTATGCCGGTGTAATAGCTCCTCATAAGAAAATCCATGAAATAGTTGAAGCCTTAGCGGATGGGAATCTAAAAAATAGAGTGTTTTTCATGTTTACTGGGAAAATATTTGACATAAGATATTTTCACTACCTTACAAATTTCCTTGAAAAAGGGAATATCGAGTATGCATATTACGGATATGTCTCCATTAAAAGACTTATTGAATTATATAATGAGGCTGATGTGTTCATTAACTTAAGGCCTGATGAAGCTTTCGGAAAAGTTTTCATAGAAGCCATGGCATGTGGAACACCGGTAATAGGACGAGTTGGAGCGCCAGGTACTGAGGAAGTGATAATAAATGGAAAGAATGGCTTCAAAGTTAAGGATACTTCAGAATTGAGGAGAATCCTAATTTATCTATTAAACAATCAGGAGAAAATGTCAATTTTAAGCAAATTTGCGCATGAATTTGTCATAAAACACTACACATACGAACATTCTTACATGAGCTTAAAAAGAGCTTATGACTCCCTCTTTATAAAGGCATAAACCAAAGGTGATTCGTCTTACGGCTAATCCCTCCTTTTTCTCTGACAGGTTCGAACTTTATTTAAGAACTATAAAGAAGAATTACGGTGGAATCCATGTAATACTTGATATAGGTGCAGGTGAGTGCCTACTTGAAAAGCGAGCCATTAATGTAAAATTAGTACGTAATAATACATGCTGGATTTGTAGCGATTCTGATAAAAATCTATTGAATATATGGAAGGAGGTCAAGAAAATTTTTCCCTTCGACTTTAATTTTGTTTTGTGTGATGCTACATTCTTGCCCTTTAGACTGCGAAGCATTGATTTAGTTATAGCTACCGAAATAATAGAACACTTAACTAATCCCTTGAAATTTTTAAAGGAAACGCATCGAGTTCTTAGGAAGCGAGGGATGATTATTCTCTCCACACCCAATTTAATCGGATTGTGGACTTTATTTTTTGATAAACTTCCAGAATTGCTAAAAAGGCTTAAAGTGTCGAGATTTAGATATTCAGGGAGGGCGTATGCTGGTCATGTAAGCTTATTCACTTATCACTCTCTGTTAAGTGCTTTAAGGGCTAGCGGGTTCCTAGAAATAAGAGATCTTAAGCGAAATAGGGCTGAGGGCCTGATGTTCACAATATCGATGGGTAATTCGTTGAGGGCAAGGTTTGGGATAGATTTCAGTAACAAAACTTTCTTCAAAGTTCTGAGGAAAATTGAGTTTATGGTCAGCGAGCTTGTTCCAAAGTCACTTCAATCTGGATGGGCATTAATGGCCATGAAGCATAGGGATTAGGAAGAAGTGAAAAAACTAGTAGCAGTTACAGGAGCTTTACTCCCATTAGTAATAGCGTTTTTCGCTCTATCTCATGTCATCTTCAGCCCGGGTTTTTTGGAGATAGGGGATTTCTCATTCCCATTGAATGTAGGAGGATATGTTGATAGATTTTGGTACTCATGGAATTATTATTCAAGCGCATCAAATTACATCTCAGTCACTAAATATTACTTCCTGCTATTGTATGTGCTCAACAAAATTGGCTTGAGCTCTGAGCTGATAAACAAACTGGTCTTCTTTATTCCATATTACTTGTCAGGCGTGAGCATGTTCTTTGCAATGTTCTTCCTGACTGGTGGAAGCCGAAAGATTAATCGCGTTCTAGCTTCATCGGTTGCATCTATATCCTATATGCTCTTTCCACCAATCCTAGGATGGATTCAAAGTCCACTCATGTTGTTTGGCTCAACTTTTCTCCCTATAAGTATAATAATGTACATTAAAGCATTAGATTCCTGTGAGAAAAGGCTCCTTCTCTTAACAGCCGCAACATTATCGTTATTCTTCACACTTAATATACAAGGCTTTCTTTACGCAATAATTATAATTGCAAGCTACCAGCCTTTCACAATAATCTATAGTCTGGCTATTAAATCTTCAGTGAAGGGCAAGATCATTAACTATTTGAAGGTAAACTCGACCATACTTCTATTTTTCATTCTTCTAAACTTCTTCATAGTTATTCCTTTCTTCTGGCAACTTTTGATTGCACCTCCGATACCTATTACCTCATCTAGTAGTGCACCAGCACAGATTACATCGGCTTTAATTGCTGGAATAGAAGGTAATAGTAGGGCATTAAGCTTCATCGACGTGCTTCAGGGAACGCTAAGGACATTTTGGTTCCCGCAATTTCCAGTAGGCCTTCCTCAGGCATTAAGGTTCATAGTCCCAATAATGGCCTTTTCAGCAGTAATCTTAATCGAAAAACGCTATAGAAAAGAGGTTATTTTTCTAGCCTTGATTGCCTTATTCAGCATATTTTTCACTAATGGAACAAATCCTCCGACTGGTTGGCTTTTCCTTAGCTTAGTTAATATTTTCCTCGTGCCCTTTCCGTTGATCTTCAGAGTTCTTTGGGACACAGACAAGTTCTTTTTAGTGACCTCGCTATCTTACTCGATGCTCATAGGCTTTTCCTTACTTGGGCTTCTCGATAAGTTGAGGATTGAGAAGACCATTATACCTCACAGGAAGCTTATCAAAATTAAACCAATATGTGTAACAACAAACAATGAGAAAACGATTATACCTTACAAGAAGCAGTATGCTAAACTCGCGTTAACTTTGGGTTTGCTAATTCTCATGGTAACAACTTTTGTCATATCCAGCGGGTATCCACTTGGAGGTGATTTGGCAGGCAAGGTAAAGCCTTCTCCCATCCCCCAAGAATATGTAAGGGTTAACGAATGGTTGAGTTCACAGGGCATGAACTATAGGGTACTGTGGCTACCTGCATTACTTGCCGGCATACCAGGGTATATATGGAATGGTGGAGGAGGCATCACGGCCTTCCCGGAGACGATATCATCAGTCCCCTTCCTACCTACAAATTCTAAGTTGTTCTACAGCATATATTTTGAAGACCTATTCAGATACAGTGCTAGCCCTTCAAGAACTTCAGAACTGGGCAATTTGCTCTCCACATTGAACGTGAAGTATGTTATTTTTCATAATGATACAACCCTTGGATACTTAAGTGGCATAACCCTATCAAACTTAATGAGGCAAAGTGATTTAAGACTAATTCAACAAGACGAATTCATTTACGTTTTTGAGAATACCCATGAATGCTCTGAATTTTATGTGCCAAATAAGCTTGCTTTGGTGGTCGGTCCCATTGATGTATTACAGTCGATGACATTCATAGAGAATCTCAGCTTAACGAATTATGGAATTATCTTTGCAGAACAACTAAATCCTAAAGTGTTGATGAAGATATTGCCATATGTTGATATTGTAATTTTCTATGAAAGGAGCAGCATCAATGATCTAGCCTTATTACTTGCCAATGACCGCTACACATTATCTCCCTACTTCTACACCAATGCTGGAGGGATGTGGGAAACCACGTTTCTACAGAATGTTACAGAGGCTAGGGCTTCCAGCGAGGACTTAGGCTGGTACTATGCGTTGGCTGCGTATGGAGTTTTAGGCATTAGAGGAGACTTTGATCTAGGCAAGGGGTTGGTGTTGCTTGGATCACAAAACGTTTCACTTACAATACCATTCAATTTAGACCAACCTGATACATACGAAGTATGGGTGAGGGTTCTCGAAGGGTGGAGGGAAGGAATATTAAAAGTCTCTATAGACGGTAAATATTCAGAACTTGTTAATGCATATTCAAGCTTCCTAAACGGTCTGCAGTGGATCAGGCTACCTAATATTCAATTGGGAAGTGGCGTGCATAACGTGACGATCACTAACATTGAGGGAAAGAATGTTGTTAACGTCATCAAAATAATTCCAGTATCCAAAATGGCAGAACTTAGGGAGGAGGTATTGAAGCTACTCAAAGGGAAGGATATAGCCATTCTCTATGAAGGAGAGACTTTAAGAGGCAATAATGCTATACCTGTCCAAGCATGGCCATATCCTACGCCAATCGACTTTAAAATGCTCTCAAGTTACGGCGCATACCTTCTAGTTGAGAAGGGTGGAACTGCTTATCTTGACTTCTTCTCTCAAGAGGGAAGGAGCTATATGCTCTACGTGAGAACCACTCCTAATTCTGTAATTAATGGAGTTGTTTCTCTAAATGGAAAACCTTTAACATGGTCTAGAGCTATTAAAGATGGCGAGGAATACTACTGGTTTGAGTTTCCTCTCGGTTCGCTAACTCAAGGCACCCAAAATATAACCTTTACTGCATTAAACGGTGCAGTCAAGATAGATGAAATCTTAATACTGGCTTCATCTAATCCGTCGAGGCCCCTTAAGCTTGAGGATTTTGTTAATCCACTTCCTATAGCATCCATAATAAGCTTTCACATGGAAAATCCTGCAAAATGGGAAGTTTACGTGAATGCTTCAAAGCCATTTGTTCTCGCTTTTGCAGAAAGCTTTGACCCGTTATGGACGATAAATGGCGTAAAGGATAGTCTTCATTTACCATTGTATTCAACTATAAACGGTTTCTTCATAAATAGAACAGGAATCATACATTTGACGGTTGAATATGAGCCTCAAAGATTGTTACAATTATCCAATTTAATATCTCTCGGAACTTGGTTGTTTCTATTTGTAGTAATATGCATATTCCCAATATTTAGGAAAATGAAAAAGTAGTGAAAACACTGTTTGATACTTTAACTTGAAAGGGCATCTTCACATTCCACTTTAAAATTCGATACTCAAAATTTCTAGCATGTATTATTATGCTTATTATAATAGAGCTAAGAGTGGAGCTAAATCTTGTTGAAAAGTTTTTCAATAACGCCATTAAAATTAGGATAGACTTTAAGAAGCTGAATATAATTCCTGAACTTAATCGTTTAACTATATATTTTGATCCGAGTGATGAAAGATTTATGGATACGAGGCTCAACTTTTTATTTTCAGGACGTAAGAACTTTACCTTAATAACAACATTCGAAGCACAAGAACATGATCTGCAAAGCATAAGAGCTACGGTGGTAATTGCTCTCCTTAGTGGATTAGTTAAGCTTCTTTTGGATGAAAAGCATTTCGTAACAATTTCAATGCACCCAAATTACTTTCAGACTCTACAGTGGATGAAACTTGGTGAGGTTTCCCTCGGTAAGGACTCACAATAGTTAACGTGAATGACTCCAACACTGTAAAGACGGCAAGTTTATGAAAATAGCAAATGTTCGTAGGATTCTTTCTAAACTCTTAAAGTTCTACCCTAATGGAGGTCACGCCCTTTTTAGAGCTATTGAATCATATATTGTTTGGAGGCATTTTAACAAGATTATGATGAAGGGAATGATTGTACTTGATGCTGGTTGTGGTGATGGAGTGTTCGCTCATGTCACGTTAGATGATTTTAACATCAGCATTATCGGAGTAGATCTTATATTTGAACGAAATTCAAAAAGCAAAGAGATTAAACTTTTATACTCACTTGATTCTTGCTGATTTAAGGAGCTTACCTTTTAGACCAAATATTTTCGATGCTATTATTTGTAACAGTGTCCTAGAGCACATACCTAATTATGCATTAGCTCTAGAAAATATGAAAAGTGTTTTGAAGGATTCATCTTTCCTGTTCATCACAACAATTACTCACAACTTTGAAGAGTCATTCATACTGCCAAGGATACTAGTGACTCGTACTTCACGGTTAAATTATATGAGAAGAATTAGGCAAATATATGCTCATTTCCATGAATTTTCAGTTAAAGAAATTTTAGAAATTTTGTCATCCCACTTTCAAATCGTTAAGTGTCAAGCGATAATACCGCCACTCTTGGTTGGTGCATATGATTTACTTAACAAAATTTGTTTTATATTTCGTTCACAGAAGCTATGCATGCATCTGACTAAGCTTTTTTCCTTGCTTATAACCATACTTCCATTATCTCTCATTTCAGAGGATGGAACTGACATTTTCGTGATTTGTAAAAAGGTGAGGGACTGAAATGGGAAACAATATCGTCATTTATTCAGACCTAAAAACAAAAAGGGGTGCTGAGAGAGTGGTTTTAGCTTTTGCAAAGGCATGCGGAAGCCAAGCCCTTATATTAACGCACTCGTTAGGCGAAACGTATATTGAGTTTAGAAGGTTCAATATCGTTCATCTTAAGCTTAAAGGAATAGGTTCTCTTAAACCCTTTATTGAATGGTTTATCTACATGATATATATTCTTATAAAGAAGCCTCGATTAGTATTGGTCACTATAGAATGTTCATACATAGTACCTGCCATACTTGCCTTATTTAAACTTAATGTCGTTCATTACGTTTACTTTCCTCATAAGTCATCTATGCCGCATCCTTTTGCAAGTCTTCATGGAATAGCAATAAGATTTTTGCTGAAAATTTACCTACGAAGAGTTAAAGTTCTATACGTGTCTAAACATGTCAAGAAGAAGGCAGTATCTACTTATGGATATGGAGAAGTGCTTTACCCACCACTAATAAATATCTTTAGACCCAACCCCAAAGTTAAGAGGGAGCGCTTCGCCATTCTCCTACCTGCAAGGTTTGATCCATTTAAAAGACATGAGATGGCGCTTCAAATATAACCCGTCTTATCGGGAAATATCCCAATGTTTGACTAATATTTGCCGGATTCCTATTAAGGGAAACCATGTTTACGCAATATTATACTTACCTTCATTCGTTAGTTAGGGAAATGGGGCTTCAGAAATTCGTGATATTTAAGGTCGACATCTCCGATCAGGAGTTGCTGGAGCTCTATCAGAAGAGCAGAGTCGTAATTTTTTGTAATCCCGATGAACCTTTCGGCATTACGCCAATTGAGGCGCAGGCTTGTGGGACACCCCTCGTGGCATTGGAAGGTGGTGGCGTGTCTGAAACCGTGATCAACGGGAGGACTGGCTTTCTCTGCAGGAATGTTGATGAAATGGTGGAAAAATTAGACCTCCTCTTAAGGGATGATAAGCTTTGGACTTGGATGTCCGAAAACGCGATTGCACATGCTAACTCGTTCAGAGAAGAGAACTTCATTAAGAAGTTTCAAGATCACTTAAAGGCATCAGGGTTTTTGCCATGAGATCAACAAGTGAAGAAATACGCAGCATTTTTCCTAGTCTTATAGATGTTGCCCATCTTAAGGAATTAGCACTTAAATTTTCTGTTGCATACTATTCTTTGTGCTATAGTAAAGCTAAAAATAAGTTATTACGGCGCTTTCTAGGAAGCGATGCTCAAATTAAAATAGACATTAAAAAATTAAATATAACCCTAAAAAATGAAGGGCCTACATTATATTTCGATCCTAGCGATGAAGGGGCTTCTGTAGACTTATATGCTTGGGGTTTTAGAGAACCTATATATACTTATATGCTTTATAACTTTTTAGCCGAGAAAATGGCGTACTTTGATTACATCATAGATATTGGGAGCCATATCGGGTACTTCCCTTTAATCGAGCATGAAAGTGGTGTGAAGAGCATAATAGCTATTGAACCGAACCCATATATATATACGTATTTGAAGAAGAATTTATGTCATTTCAAAAACGTAAAAACGTTGAATATGACAGTCTCCAATAGAGACGGGTATGTAACGATGTTGCTTTCTAAACGTTCCAACCTATCAAGGGTTGTGGAAGAATCAGCATACACTAAGCCATACGTTTCTGGAAGTGCTGAAAAAGTGATTAATGTAAGAGCTTCATCGCTGGAAACCATCATAGATTCTATGGGGCTTAGGGGTACAAACGTATTTCTAAGGATGGATGTTGAAGGCTATGAAAAGGTTATCCTTGAAAAGCTTCCAAATCAGGTATGTGGCATCTCATTTGAGTTGCATCCCCATATAATAGGCTGGGAATCAACAATATCTTTATTTAGAAAATTATTTGAAATAGGCTTCAAAACAGAAATTTTAACTTATGAGAGCGTGTACATGTATCCTGTCATAAAATTTTCAGGAATTACTAGAGCCCTCCAACTATTTAACCCAATATTATTAGAGCCAGACATCAATAAGAGCAAGCAATTCATTACTGAAAAACTACAACCTCACATCTTAATGTTACGTGTGTAGTAAGGGAATCTCATGAAAGTTCTAGCAGTTCCAGCAGCTTATGAAGTAAGTGATACGCGGGGAACAGAGCCCTCTGTAAGTTATTACATTTTATCGCTATTAGCGAAATATTTTGGTGTAAACTATTGTGCTATAGTTGCATTTTCAAACATCGTTAACCCATTACCAAAGAACGTCTCTCTTATAGAGGTAGGTGAAAGTTCACGTAAATTCCTCACTTTGAGCAGGCTCTCATTTATGCTGAAATACTCAAACACCGCATTCAATGTACTCAAGCAACAGAAATTCGACTTAATTCACCACATCCTCCCATCAGGCTCTTTAATAAACCCTGTAGCTATAAGGATTGATGAGCCATTTGTAATAGGTCCTGTCCTCCCACCTCCAACAGTAAGCTTTGCAGATGATGTAACGTTCCTTGGAGGCTCTAAGCTCGAGTACCATGCTTCACGCTTAATATCTGGTAATAGGTTAACAAGATGGGTGCTTGAAGATCTGCGTATAAGAACTCTTGAGAGAGCTGATGCTGTAATCGTTGTGAACAATTGTGCAAAAAGGTTTGTTAGGAATTATGTTCCTGAAAGTCGCATAAAGATCATACCTCTTGGCGTTGACTTAAACGAGTTTAAGTATTCGCCTCCACCTTGTAATTATAACATACTTATGGCTGGATATCATACATGGAAGAAAGGTTTTATCTACATGATCAAGGCAATGCCAAAGATTTTGAAGGAATTTCCTGGGGCAGAATTGCATATTATTGGAGATGGACCGCAAAGGAAAAGTTTGGAATCCCTCGCTAAGGGGATGAGGTTAGAGAGGAACGTAATATTTCATGGTTTCGTACCTCATTCAAAAGTGTATGGGTTTATGAGGCTTAGTAGGGTGCTTGTTTTACCATCACTGTCGGAGGCATTTGGTCATGTGCTAACGGAGGCTATGGCTGTCGGGAGGCCCGTAGTGGCCACAACTATTGCTGGGCCAAGAGAAATTGTGGATGAAGAAGTGGACGGTTTCCTAGTTCCCCCGGCCGATAGTGACGCATTAGCGGATGCCGTTATCAAGCTTTTCTCCAACTATGAGCTGACAGTAAAGATGGGCTTAAACGCTAGGAGGAAGATGGAGCTGAAGTTTGATTGGGTGAAGGTTGCAAAACGATACTATGAGGTATATGAGGAGGTTTCAAAATGACCATGAAGCTTTTAATATATAGTCCAATGAGCATAAAATACGGTGGTGGCGTTGAATCATTCATTTTAGACTTAGGCAAACGATTGAAAGACAAGAGTATTGATGTCACAGTGGTTACCTCAAATTATGTTGGCGATGAGAAGCGCTTAGATAAGGTGCCACTATGTCCATTTCACATATATGAACTGAGACACAAATTTTTTGGTGGGCTACTGCTTCCATCCTATGGAACATTTCGACTACTGAAACGGTTAGTTGCAGATGCAGACATCACTTACTTCGTAAATGCCTTTGCACTTCACGACCTGATCTTCCTCTACATAAAGCAGATCACTGGAAAGAGGCCTATGATAAATGGTATTCATGCACCACTTCTCACAAATAGTGTGCTACACAACCTTTACACGAAACATATAAGGTATGTTCTGTTTAGGTTTTTCGATGCCACCCATGTATTAAATAAAGATGATGCCATGACAGTAAGGTCATTAGGCGTAAGAAGAGTTTACGTGATCCCCTATGGAGTCGATGTAAACGTGTTCAAACCCGCAGAGCGAAACACCAGATCGGAAACATTTAAAATATTATTTGTGGGGCGACTAACCTATCAAAAAGGGGTAGACATTTTATGTGAGGCAATCAAGTTGCTATCCTATAGGACTTGCTTTAAGCGTATGTCCTTCACCATCATAGGCTCAGGTTCCATGGAGAGCTTTGTTAGAACCCTTACAGCGAAGCTAAGTAACGTGAGCTTCTTAGGCTATCTCCAACGCGATCTCTTACCCGATATATATAGGAGTCACCACATATTAGTTATGCCATCCCGCTGGGAAACGCTCGGTCTCACAGCCATAGAGGCTCAAGCCTGCGGCCTACCAGTGATTGGTACAAAGGTTCCTGGGTTAAAAGATGTGATCGTAGATGGGCTAACATGCGAACTTATTCCACCCGAAGATCCACTTTCATTAGCCAACTCGATACTTAAGTTTTACAAAATGTACAATGAAGATGCTGAAGCTTTCAGGCATATGGCAATTCTTTCTAGAAGAAGAGCGTCAGAAGTTTACGATTGGAATATCGTCATAGAAAGTTTTTGTAAGATGTTATCTGACGTTCTAAATGAAAGCACTCATGCATGTCACCTCCACTCTGATGTTTATTATAAACTCAGTCTATATAGTAATAGGTGAATTTGAAACTTGACAAGAGTATTAATAACTGGAATAACTGGCTTTGTAGGACCGTACTTGGCTAGGAAACTTTTGGATTTAGGACATGAAGTTTATGGCTTGTTTAGGAGGAGGGCTGATGGTAATATGCCTAAAAGGCTTATTGAGATAGGTATAGTAGATAGGGTAAGGCTTGTTGAAGGCGATATAACTGACCTGACCAGCCTATTGTTTGCTCTTGATAGGGCTCAGCCTGATGTTATTTTTCATCTTGCATCTCAGTCTTATGTTCCTAGGAGCTTTCTTGATCCTCTTGAAACTTTTAGAGTTAATAGTTTGGGTACTCAGAATTTGTTGGAGGCTGTTAGGCTTAAGGATTTGGATTGCAAGATTATTTTTGCAGGTTCATCAGAAGAGTATGGTTTGCAGATTGCTTCTGAGAAGCATTATGAGTGGGCATTAAAAAAGTATAGCACAATATTTCCAAAACCTGAGAGGATTCCTGAGTTACCAGTTAACGAGGTAAATCCTTTGAGGCCTATGAGTCCTTACGCAGTTAGCAAGGTTCATGGAGACTTTCTAATGAGGAATTATTATCATGCCTATGGTTTGAAGACCATAGTTTCTAGAGCTTTCAACCATGAGGGTGCCGGGAGGGGTCATGAGTTTGTTACTTCTACAATTATTAGGCAATGCATTTCTTTGAAATTTGGTGAGCTGGATAAGATAACGATAGGGAATGTTAATGTTTTTAGAGATTGGAGTCACATTGAAGATATTGTAGATGGGTATGTCTTATTAACTGAAAAAGGTAAAGCAGGAGATGTCTATGTTCAAGGATCCATGAGAACTAATTCTGTTCTCACCTACATCTTATTAACGCTTCAATATCTAGGCTATAATATTAATGAGATAGAAACTTTAAAGGGCGAAAAGAGAGTTAAACATCCCACTGAAATTGTTGAGGAAGACTTCTTCAACACTAAGTTCGTGAAGACCAAAATTGATGCAATAATGCTCAAAGGCGAATTGGAGTACACCTTAGAAGATGGTAGCTTAAAGGTTAAGACAGATAAAGGCAACATAACTATCGTATTTGACCCGAGCAAATTCAGGCCTGCGGATGTTCCTATGCTCATGAGCGATACGAGGAAAATTCAGAAGCTGGGTTTTAAGGTTAGGAAGTCTATAGAAGATATCATTAGAGATCAGGTAAATTATTACTTAAACCCAGAAAATAGAAAGATGTAACTAAATACTGCCTGGAAAATAAGTTTATCATACTTCAAGCTGGACGGATTCATGGAGAGAAAAATCTATTGACCAGTTTACAGACAATGTGACATCTTTTGTTTGCCTAGTAAAGGAGATCTATAAGTTTGGCATTAAGATTATGGAGGATGGACAATATACGATAGCAGTATTAGAAGCAATGGCTTCCGGTTTACCGTTAGTCGTTAGTGACTCTGGTGCTTATTCTGAAATTGTTGGTTCTTATAACTTCATTGTTACTCAAGGAGATGTGAAACAACTTTACGAGTCTCTAAGGATTTTAGTTGAGGATGAAGCGTTGCGACGAAAGATCGGTGCTAGCAATAGAATGAGAGCTGAAGAGCTTTTTGATGGAAAAAAGTGTTGTGAATCGTATGCTAAAGCAGTTATGGAATTACTAGAGTAGCTTTTTAAAAAAAAGAAGAGTAAAATTTGACGACCAAAGATAATCTTCTTCCAAGTGTTCGAGTAGCACGCGGAGCTACAGCAGTTTTTATGAAAAGCATTGCAGGTACTCCTTTAGGCTTAATTTACATAGCTATCCTAACGCATTTGATTCCTCCAAATGAGATGGGGGTTCTAGCTATTTTAACATTTTTTACTTCTATTCTTAGTGCTATAGGAAGTTTAGGTCTTTCAGGAGCATCCGCCAAATTCATACCTGAACTACTTGGAAAGGGTGATGCTTATAAAGCCCTAGCTGTTTATAAGAAGATCTTCCTTCTAGGCTTTATTTCATCCGTAATAATATTTATTATAATCCTTCCTTTATCTTTTTATCTCAATCTGCTATTCATACACACAAGCGAATATTTATTCCTCATGATTTTAGCAATCATCTCTATCCCGTTAACTATAGTATTTAATATCTTGCTAAGCCTCATTCAATCATTTCAACGTATGAATGAATATTCAGCCCTTTCATTTTTGCAGCTTAACCTTGGAAGGTTTTTAGGGCTGACAATGTTTGTTCTTGGCTTAAGCTTAGCCGGAATATTTTATGCATCTATAACAGCCACTTTTCTTACAATAATCTTTTCAATCCAAATCTTAAGGAGAGAATTAAAGGCTTATAAAATTAATCCGCATAATCTTCAGCAAGATTTTACAACAACTAGACTTTTGAGCTTTTCTTTTCCACTTTTATGCATTAATATACTTAGTATTCTTTTAAGTTGGATTGATAGCGTATTCGTCTGGGCTAAGCTTTCCTTATCAGATTTGGGAGTATATCAAGCCGCAACTATAACTTACAGTGCTTTACTGACAGTTCCTCTAGCTTTATCTACTTCTCTCTATCCTCAAATTTCTGAGCTTTACGGAAAGCATGGTAGAGAATCTTTAAGCGAAGCGCTTAAAATAACTTCTCGATATATTTCCTTAGTGTTTATTCCATTAATTTTTTTATCTATAATATTCTCAAAACAAATAATCTCAATTCTTACAGGTCCTCAATACTCAGAAGCTACCATTCCCTTTGCTATAATGACTTTAGGTGCTTTTGCAGCAGGGTTTACCATGATCCTCAACCTAAATTTCATGACTTTAGAAAAAACAAAGCAACTTTTGGGTCTGCAAGTCTTGTCCTTCGCAGTTTATCTGTTAATTCTTTCAGTCTTAGTACCTATGTTAGGAATGGAAGGTGCAGCTATAAGCAATGCAGTCACAACATCTTTAACGATACTAGCATCCATCCTCATTCTGAGAAGATACATGAGAGTTTGCTTTGATTCAGAAGGTTGCTTTAAATCAATAGCGTCATCACTTATCGCTACAGTCTTGGTCCTGCCACTTTCAATACTACATTCCTCATTCAATTTATTTCCACTTCAACTATTACTATTCGCTATAATTTATGTATCTGTTTTGATAGTTTTGAAATCTTTTCATGATTACGATCTTGTGCGTCTTGAAGCTTTCCTTCCAGCGAGGATAAAGTTCCTAGCCACTCTTCTACGTAGGTTTGTGAGGTAAATATGGTAAAAATAATCTCAAAGGACATTAGCAAAAGTGAACGACTCACTTCAATCTTGATTTTAAATTATAATGGATTGAAATACGTTGACAAATGTATAGCTTCTATTCTTAGAACAAATCATTCATCCAGAACCTTGGAAGCTAAAATGGTAAATCTGAATGAAACATACAAAGCTGACTTTCACGGATTTAAATGATTTATTTAGTTAATTAAAGCTTTTGTTAAGTTTATTTATTTATTAAATAAAAATAATCAAATAATCTTAAAATTATAACTTCAAGATAATTAAGTGTCTGTAACTCTGTAATCCCTTTTGGTAAAGAAGAGCTAAGAATATTAGAGCTATCATGCTTCATAAATTTCAACAGGAAATTATTAAAAACAATTATTATTAATCTGTTTATGGAAATTCAGGAAAAGATTGTTATTGTCTTTATTTCGCTTTATTCATTTGTATGGAGTGCAATTTCTTTGCTTAAGTTTTATTCATTTAATGCAACAGTTTTTGACTTAGGTGTTAACGTAGGCTATGCAACTTATTCGATAAGCAACTTAACTTTAAGCAAGCTTCTCCATGTAATAGCTTACAAAGGGATAGTTTATTTTTTGGTTCCCTTAATCTACGCTTTTAGTTTTCAAGGATTGCTTATCTTTCAGTCCTTCTTTTTAGGTTTGGGGGCTTATCCAGTTTATAAAATTTCAAAAGCAACCTTAAAAGACAGCAATATTTCTTTGATCCTTGCAGGCTCTTATCTCTTATATTATCCTTTGGCTGGAGTTAATTGGTTTGATTTCCACTATCAGGCTTTATTTCCTACACTCTTTTTGTTCGGTTATTGGTTTTATATCTCTAACAGAAAGCTACTTTCATTGTTTTTGATGGCCTTATCTGCAATAACCCATTATCCATATACAGTTTTCCCTTTTATGTTCGCTCTAATGCTAGCGTTAAGCAAGAAAAGAAGAGAAGATTCAAAAGTTTGGATTCCTCTTTTAATCTTCACTTCTGCTATATTTCTTTTAAATATAAAATTCTATGGACCATACTATGCAATCTTTGGAATGGTTGTAATAAATTACAATCCAAATTATTTAATTAGTATATTTACTTTATTTTTAATACTTGCTCCATTACTCTTCTTGCCTTTGACAAGCAAATGGGCTTTATACTTGACCCCTTTTATAGCATTGATTTTCTTATCTTCTTACGACTATTACCATTATCCATCGCTCTTTCAATCTCAATACAGCTCTCTCTATATACCTTTCGTATTTTTAGGTGCTATTGATGGTTTAAAATTCTTAGAAAGAAAGGGAATAAATTTGATAAAGATAGTAGCTATATTGTTCATAGTAGTTATAGCCTTTGCTGTAGCTTTTCAGCCCTATTCTCCTTTAAACTCTTACACGCCAGTAAACTACAACTTTGGAGAAATTTTCAACGTTAACTTAACTCAATACAACCAGCTCATGAAACTGCTTTCGCTTATTCCAAAGGGTTCAAGCATCCTAATATCAAATAATGTTCCAGAAGCATTCTATCCATATTATGAACTTCATCCTTATACATACTGGTTGTTAAATCCAGAGCAAATTTACAATGGTTCTGTAGAGTACATATTGGCTGGTCCTGTTGGGACAGCATATACTCAGGCATTTCCTCCTTCCTCAATATCAATGGATTATTTGGTTGAAAACGCATCCAAACTAGGTTATGGCCTGTATGCAGAAGCCTATGGTATGATGTTGTTGAAGTACAACTATACAGGACCTGTTGTTTACTATTATCCTCTTCAAGAATATATTTCAGCATCATCTTTTGATCTAACATTTCCTTGGTTTTACAAAGATGGAATGATTGTAATAGATAACGCACAATCAGTTAACATTTTTTCAGGACCAAAGATGTTGCTTGGACCTGGAAGCTACGCTATGATAGTTTTCGTTAAGAGCACAACCAATTTATCTACAAATAAGATGAGCATATCAGTTTATGCTGATGATTTAACAAAACTGGTAGCGGTTTACTACATACAAGGCTCTATGTTAAAAAACGGTTGGAATCAAATTGAGATATTTTTTACTGTAGACAAATTATATGCGAATTTAGAAATCATAGGTTACGTATATAACTGGGAAGGAGAGCTTTACATCAAGGGCATTTACATAAATCAGACAGGCATTTTAGGAAGCACGGGATGAGTATAATCTTTAATACTCTCTAACAAATCCTCTGTAAAAATAAATCTTATTTAATTCAAAAGATTTCAAAGAATACCTGCGATTAAATTTTTTTGAAATTTCATTCATTAAATATTAAAATCATAACTTTCTTCTTTTAAAAGAATAAACGAGAAGTCCATTTAACACAGCTTCAGAATAGATTAAATAATTGCAACGAGCTAATAACTGAATACATAATTATGTCACAGGATCCTAGCGATGAATCAAGAATAGAAAGAGAAGTTATAGCAACATCTTTAAGCAAAGGATCAACTTTCTTATACTTTGGGAGGTTGTTATTTTACGTTATTGGTTTTATCGGCTTTGCAATAGTAGCAAGGCTCATTCTAATAGAATATGGGAATGCGGAACCTTTAGGCTGGTTATACGTTGCATCTGTTATACCAAGCTTGGTTAGCATTCTAAGCGACTTTGGCGTAGGATATGGAATAATTAATAAATTTATCACATATTCGAATAAAGGTGAAAAAGAAAAAGCTTACAAACTTTTTTGGACTGGCTCAATTTACAGCTTTTTACTTAATTCTTTCTACGCCATAATCGTTTATTTAATAGGAACATTCATAATCAATTACTTTTTCCAAAAACCTGAAGCTAGTTTTCTTATTCCAATTTTTTCAATAGGATTAATTGCAAGTTGGATATATAACTTAGCTTGGAATGGAGGTATCATTCTTGATAAGGTTTGGA